>Ga0209048_10007546_pt1 | contig 10030 bp, 10 predicted proteins | sample FrelakmetCRP12CR_FD_187146 | JGI IMG/M metagenome (GOLD analysis project Ga0209048, IMG submission 187146) | Freshwater lake sediment microbial communities from the University of Notre Dame, USA, for methane emissions studies - CRP12 CR (SPAdes)... | ecosystem: Environmental > Aquatic >... | reverse complement strand
GGCAATAAACCGGTCGACGAAGTGGTCAAGGAATTGAAAAAGAACGCTCCTCCTTACAGCGATTACCGGGAGCGGTCCCTTAAGGTCCACGGTCTGATCTGCGGTCGGTGCGGCAGGGAGTTCGACCCTATCAACAGACATCTCCTGACGGTCCACCATAAGGATGGAAATCACCTGAACAATCCGCCGGATGGATCAAACTGGGAGAATCTTTGTGTCTATTGCCACGAGGAAGAACACGTTCTGTAAGATTCAGGCCTTTATGCCCGGATTGAATGGACGCATGTCCAAGTAAACGCCTCTCTTTACTTGGTATTTGGTTTGTGTTAATAATTTTTAACCCGCCCTCCAGATCGGAAGGCCTTAAGTTTAGAGTTCCGTGAGGATTTTCCCTTCCATCTCAAAAGGAGTTCTAAATGCAGCATGTCAGAATTATTGGAACGGGTTCTTATGTTCCCGACAGGATTCTTGCGAATCACCATCTGGTGGAAATGGTGGATACGAGTGATCGATGGATCGTGGAAAGAACGGGGATTCGTGAACGAAGAATTGCGGGCGAGGCTGAGACAAACGTGACCATGGGCAAGATTGCCCTTGAGCGGGCAATCGAAAATGCCCGTATTGATCCCGGAGAGATTGAATTGCTGGTGGTCGGGACAAACACCACCGAACCGGTATGGCCTTCTGCCTCCGGCTATATCGCCAATTTGTTGGGTCTTTATAAGAACATCTCTTTCTTTGATGTCCAGGCCGGATGCACGGGTTTTAACTACGCCCTTTCCGTGGGTGAAATGTCTGTGAAATCAGAGCAATATCGGACTGTGGCCGTGGTTGGAACGGATAAACTCTCTGCCATCACGAATTACGAAGACCGTAACACCTGCGTTCTTTTCGGAGACGGCGCGGGCGCGGTCGTCCTTCAGCAGAGTGCGGGTGCCGGAATCATCCGTTCTCATCTCGGGGGGAATGCGAGGGCCCGTGACCTGCTCATACTTGCAAAGAAAAATGGTAATAGGCAGGGAGTGATCTCGATGGTAGGGCCCAAGGTCTATGCCTTTGCAAAGAGGGTGATGGTGGAGAGCTGTTTGCGTGTCCTCGACCCCAGCGGGAAGGCTGGAAAGAAAGAATTGCGCAGCCTCTTTCATCAGGTCAGTAAAATCATTCCACACCAGGCCAATGCCCGAATCATCCTCAGTGCGGCAGAAGAGCTGGAATCCCAGCTCGAACTTCCCTCTGGTGAAGTGAAGAACAAGATGATCATGACGATCGAGAAATATGGCAACAATTCCACCGCTTCCATCCCGCTTGCACTTGATGAGTCCATCAGGAACGGAAAGATCAAAAAAGGCGATCTTGTCATTTTGGTCGGCTTCGGGGCAGGGCTCACCTATGCCGCAAATCTCGTGAGACTGTAACCTCTTTGAGTTTCTCTGGTAAACGTTGATGGACTGCCACTGCCCTATCCCATTATTCATCACGGCAAGGAGCGGTCTCTGCTCAACCCTCCATTGAATATCCGTCCCTTTTCTTCGTCTAAAAATTTAAGGTCTATTAACAAACCTTTTCTTTTATGATATATAGGATTTAGTTCTGATTTCAAAAATCAACACCCTCTTCTCCGTCGATGCTTGGAAACTTGCGGTTGAGTCTTCTGGAAGGAGATATTCAGATCAAAACCGTGGATTTGGGAGACTGGTCCCCGGCATCCATCAACCTGCCGTTAAAAGAAGGGGATGAACTCTGGATTCCAGAATCCGGGAGAAGGGGCAAAGAGTGACCGGGGCCCGGGAGTTGGTAGTCCAAAAGAAGGAGTGAAGACTGGTGGTCCTGTTGGCTCCGGAGGTCCGGAATCTAAAAACGGTCCTATGGAAAAGCCTAAATAATATTTATTTGTCTTGATAATAACAAAAATGGTATTTTGTCCTTGCCTGTTTTCGGGGCAGGGACATTTTTTTATTGTCTGGGAATAGAGAGCAAAGTATAATTCATGAGTGGGTTTCAATTTTGCAGGAGGTGAATTTCTATCATGATCAGAGTGTTCAACAAACATTATAAGAAGGCCATCGATCTCCTGGAAGATTCTTCAAGCAGCGAGAAAATCGAATTGGCAGAGAGGGTGATTGACTGGTTTCGGGAATTGCCGGAGGAATATCTCATTTCCCTGGCTCTGTTCTTCAACGAGGTCATCGATGATCTCGGTGATGAGAGCCTCGAAAAGATCAATCTGAAAGCAGGCAAGAAGAGTCGAGATGTTGAGGAGGAGAACGAGGAGAGCGACGAATACGACGAGGAAGAAGACGACGATTATGATGATGATGAGAAGGAGGATTATTAGGGACGACCCATAGGATTCCGATAGCCAAATTACAGCGTATGGTCCATCACCTGGGCTCCAATGAACCTCCCGGCTCCATTTTCGATGCCAAGTCTTGAAGGCTGGTTATTGCAGTTTGTTTGAATGAGATGGTCGGATATTATTGGTCGCCGAATTTATTTGGAAGCGGGAACGGCCCGGTTATAAGCCCAGCGTTCCATCCTTCCGATTTCTTCCCTCATGGTCGTCGAGAGGGGCACAATATTCCCGGCCGAGATGACGAGATCCTGCTCGTTGATAGGCCGGCCTGAATTAAAGGCCTCAATCATCGCGCCATTGACTGCCTGTTCAATCTCCGCCCCGTTAAACCCTTCTGCTACCTTTACGAGCATCTCCAGATTGAAGTGGGGCAGATCCGCACCGTTCTTCTTCAAATGGATCGAGAAGATTGCTTTTCGCTCCTGGGGATTGGGAAGGGTGACAAAAAATATCTGATCAAAACGGCCCTTTCTTAAAACTTCAGGAGGCAGAAGTTCAATGACGTTGGCGGTTGCGGCGATGAAGACAAAGGCCGTTTTTTCCTGCATCCAGGTGAGAAAGGAGGCAAAGACTCGGGATTGAGTGCCTCCTCCTGCCTTCTGGCTTTGAATGCTGATGCCTGCTTCGATCTCATCAATCCAGAGGACTGCAGGAGAAACGGACTCCGCTGTTCGGAGGGCTACCTGCAGGGCCTCTTCGGGAACTCCGATCGTTCCGTCGTAGAGTCTTGCCATATCGAGATGGAGCAGGGGGACCCCCCAGAAGGAAGCGAACGCCTTTGCACACAGGCTCTTACCACAACCGGAGAGTCCGGTAATGAGGACCCCTTTAGGCATCTGAAGGCCAAAAGACGCTCCATCACTGGTTAATACCCGCGCTCTTTTTCTCAGCCAGTCCTTGAGGTTTTCGAGGCCGCCAATCCCCTCGATCGTGGGAATATTCCTGACAAAGTTGAGGATCCCTGACTTTCGGGTGAGCTGGCCTTTTTCATCGATGAGCGCATCGATCAGCGAGTTGTCAACCGTTGTCCTTCCAATGAGGGCGCTCCGGACGGCTCTGGCCACTTGATCAAGAGAGAGGCCAAGGCTTGCCTTGACCAATTGATCCTTAAATTCTGGAGTCAGGGATTCTGTCAACTGGGAAGCATAGGGACTTGCGGAGAACACCCCCCCAAGGATCCGCTCCACCTCCGCAGCATCTGGAAGAGGAAATTCATAGACGATCATATCGCGGCGAAGTTCCTCGGGGGCCACGAGGAGAGGGGCAATGATAAAGAGGGTGGCGTATCGGTTTCGGAAGGCACGGTGGACGTCCTTCAGTTTTCTCGGAATCAAGGGATCGGTTTTCATGAAAGAGTGAAGCCCTTCGAAGAGATAGAAGGCCTGTTCCTGGCGCTGAATGACCTTATCCAGCGCATCGATGGGATCGATGGAGTTTTCGATCCTTTCATTCTCTCCGACCAATCCATAAAAAGGGTTCCAGATGTAGAATTTTGGTTTGGACTGGAAGGTGGCTATCAATTCCTTGAACAGGGATTCGACCCGGTCTTCCTCATCGGAGAGGAGATAGACGATGGAGGCTTTGGAGAGAATAAACTTTTTCAGGTCTTGAAAGATCTGTTGCTTTTGAGAAGTTTCATTCATAAGATCATCCCCTTCGCACTATTTTACAAAAAAGGGAGACCCACGTCAAATGTTTATGTGAAATAAGAAAAAATTGAATCTTCTTCCAATGTCCAATACAATCTAAACAGGAATGATCACCCACCCATTGTAGGGGCGAGGTCCCCCCGCCCATAGGAGGTAAAAATGACGGTCAATATAAATCCCATCCTGATTGAACTGGGACCGTTTCGACTGAGCTGGTATGGATTGATGTATGTCTTCGGTTTTGCCGCCTCTTATCTCCTGGTCCGATACCAGATGAAGCGAAAGGATTTTGGTATTTCAAAATTAGAGGTGGAGAACCTCTACTTTTATCTTATTCTGGGTTTGGTCATTGGTGCCCGCCTTGGATATGTCCTCTTTTACGATCTCAAGATGTATCTGGCCGACCCCTTTGAGATCGTTGCGATCTGGCATGGAGGAATGTCATTTCACGGGGGACTGATCGGAGTCGTCATCGTGGGCATCGTCTTCTGCTGGAAGAACAAGAAATCGTTCTGGAAGGTTTCAGACCTGATCATTGTGACCGCTCCCATCGGTCTCGGTTTTGGGAGGATTGGAAATTTTATTAACGGAGAACTTTACGGCCGGGTGACCCAGTTACCCTGGGGGTTGATCTTTCCCAAAGGAGGACCTCTTCCCCGCCATCCCTCCCAGCTTTACGAGAGTGGACTGGAAGGAGGGCTCCTCTTTCTGATTCTCTGGTTTCTAAAAGACAGGAGGCTTCACGACGGAAGCCTCCTCGCCCTCTTCCTATTTTTCTATGGCGCTTTTCGGTTCGTTGTCGAATTTTTCAGGGAACCCGATGCTCAACTCGGTTTCATCTTGGGACCCTTCACCATGGGGCAGGTCCTATGCACTTTGATGATGGTCGGAGGGGTTCTCCTCATGATTTATCTGACGATGAAGCAATGGAGGATGAAGCGATCATCGTAACGGCCCGGAGGACCCGATCGATTTCGTCCCGGGTATTGAAGGCACCGAGACTGAAACGGACGGTTCCTTCCGGAAAGGTATGGATCGTCCGATGGGCCGAAGGCGCACAGTGGAGCCCGGGTCGGCAGAGGATGCCAAATTCCCTTTCGAGCCGAAGAGCTACCTCCGAGGGAGAGAGGCCTTCGATATTAAACGAAAGCGTGGCGATCCGATCCGTTCCATTTTCGGATCCGTAGAGTTTGACTCGAGGAATGTTTCTCAATCCATCCCACAAGTTTTCGAGGAGCCCCATTTCGTGTTGCCGGATGGTTTCGACTCCTTTTTCTCGAATAAATTGCAGTCCTGCCAGAAGTCCTGCAATGCCAATTCCATTGGGTGTTCCGCTTTCAAACCGATCAGGCAAGAAATCGGGCTGTTCCTCGAATTCAGAACGGCTTCCGGTTCCTCCCTGCCTTAACGGCGTCATCTCCTTCTCCCTGACACGTTCGCCGATGACAAGGCCTCCTGTCCCCTGAGGGCCATAGAGACTCTTATGACCCGTGAAGGCCAACAGGTCAATTCCGTCCTTCTGAACGTCGATGGGATAAACTCCTGCCGTCTGGGCCGCGTCGACCAGAAAGAGAAGGTTGTTTTTTCTTGTGATCTGACCCACTTTCCTGATGGGTAGGAGCGTTCCTGTCACATTGGAGGCGTGAGTCAAGATGACTAATTTTGTCTTAGCTTGGATTCTTTTTTCAACATCTTCCGGAGAGAGAATCCCTTCTTTTGTACACTGGACGATGCTGAGTTCAATCCCTCTCTTTTCCAAATCTCTCAGGGGTCTCATCACGGAGTTATGCTCCATGCTGCTGGTGATGACATGATCCCCGGGGCTGAGGAGGCCCTTGAGAGCAAGGTTCAAGGCGTCTGTGGCATTCAGAGTGAAGACAATCCTGAGAGGGTCGTTCACATTAAAAAGGGCAGCCAGGGTCTCACGGGCCTCATACAGAGTTCTGGCCGCCTCAATGGAACGAAGATGGCCTGAACGGCCCGGATTGCCCCCAACCTCATCAAAGTAGGCAACCATGGCTTCTTTGACAATGACAGGCTTCGGCCAGGACGTTGCGGAATTATCAAAATAGATCATTTTTTAACCTTTGGGAACTTTTTCACGTTGACATAACAATTCTCTGTGAAATGTCAATCACCGGGCCCTTGGTAAAATTTTAAAGGCGAAGTCTTATGAAAGTCAAATCGATTGTTTCGATCATCGAGAGACACTCCCTGGATTCATCCTTGAATGAGAGACCTCCAAATAAAAAGGGCAAGCTCTTCGCTGCCCTTTTCGTTTTAGAAACCGCAAAATAGGATGAAGTTTTTTCGTGATTCCAGCGAAACTAAACTCCTCCCATGGCGCCCCTCATAATTCCTAAATCATTGGTCACGGTCTTGACACCGCTTATTCCCTTCACCGTTTTTCCGATCGCTTCCTTTTCTTCAGGAGAATTGACAAACCCGTAAAGCCTTACCGTATCGGGGTCATCCACGTTGAAAAAGAGATGAGTGCTCATCAGACCTTTCTCGAGAAAGACAGATTCAACCTTTCGTTGAAGGGCAAGCTTTCCAAGGGATTTGACCGAATCGATGCCGCACGCCTTTATCCCATCCGACCTTGCCGCATCGATCACCATTCTTACAGCAGAATCGACACTCAGTTTATCCATATTGAGAATAAGGTCATAGAGATGGGGATTGAGCCAATCTTCATCAAAGGCAAACCTTAGAAAACTCTTCCTGTCATGATCCGATCTCTGGATTACCTTCTCGGCCAGTTCTTTCCCGACCTTACTCTGTTCAGCGACCCTCTCCGCCCTTTTCTCCATGGACCCGGTGACAAGAACATGGAGGGCGCAGTCAAAGGAGCGAAGCAGGAGTTGGCTTCCTCTCCCAACGAAGACCGCGTTCCCGTCTTTAGCCACCTCGAAGATGACCGATTGCAGCCGGTCGAGGGAGATCTTGGGCCTTTCGCTAAAGAATTTCTCGAAAAGAGCCGGGCCTTTTTCGTCCAATTTTTTAAAGTCGGCAAGGAAACCTTTCTCAGCCGCATTCTTCATCAATTCCTCTTCACCATAAAAACGATAGCCCAATCCCTCTGCCACCTGTTTGGCAATCTTCTCCCCGTTTGTTCCCATCATTTCGGATATCGTTATAAAGTACATATCGATCGCCCTCCTTTCACCTTTAATATATTAACTGACTCACAGCCTTGTCAAGCTGTTTTTTTTCTGCCTTTCACCTCTTCGTCCACCCTGCAAAGATTCGAATTGAAAGAAGCCCATCGTTTCGGGTATAAGAAGTAGCGTCAGCATTGAATGTTGAGATGTTTTGGATCTCCCGGTCAATGATGGCGACAAAACCCATTTTAGATGATGGTCGCAAGAGGTGGAAAATGAAGAGCAATCAAATCTACATTGGAGTGATTGGTGATGGAGAGTGCTCCGAAGAGGTAGCCCGAATAGCCTATGAGGTGGGACGCAGAATCGGGGAAGGGGGGGCGGTTTTACTCTGTGGGGGTCGAGGTGGCGTGATGGAAGCCGCTGCCAGAGGGGCAAAATCGGCCGGAGGATTGACAGTGGGCATCCTGCCGGGAATCTCCAGGGAAGAGGCAAATTCTTACATTGACATCCCCATTGTCACGGGCATGCGGGAGGCAAGAAACGTCATTATCGCCCGTTCCTGCCAGGTCCTCATCGCCGTGTCCGGGATGTTCGGGACCCTCTCTGAGATTGCCCTGGCCTGCAGGTTCGGGGTCCCGGTGATCGGGCTAATAACCTGGACGATTGATCGGCCAGGATTGACCCATCCTCCCATTGTCGAAGCGAAAGATCCTGAGGAGGCGGTTGAGACAGCGTTCAGGATGATTCAGAAAGAACGAAAGTGCCCGTGATCCAACGGGTCAAAACGGGAAGAAATGTCATGCTGAACCTTGGACTGATGAAGATCAGGCTTGTTTCAGCATCTTTTCTTTCCGGTCCTGCAAGAGGAGATCCTGAAATAAATTCAGGATGACAATCCAAAACTCACCAAATATTCTTCGAATCCTCCCAGTCATTTCTTCCCTCATCCCTTTTTTTTCTTTTGTTTTGAACTTGCCGGAGCGAGCATGGTGAGTGGATCGAGGAGGCGATTCAGATCCTCCCTGGAGAGAAGTCCTTCCTCCTCTACGGCCTGCCGAATCGTCTTCCTTTCGTCATACGCCTTTCTGGCTATACGGGCGGTTTCATCATATCCAAATTTCGGCGTGAGGGCGGTGGCAAGGGCAAGGCTCTTCTCGATCATCTCTTCGCATCGCTTCCGGTCCGCTTCCAACCCCTTGACGCATCGATGGGAAAAATTATCGACGGCATTGGCGAGGAGGCGGATGGACTGAAGGAGATTATAGGCGATCAGTGGCATCATGACATTGAGTTCGAAATTACCGCTGAGGCCTCCCAGCGTGACGGCCGAATCGTTCCCAATGACCTGGCAGCAAACCTGGATGAGGGACTCGGAAATGACCGGATTCACTTTTCCGGGCATGATCGACGAACCAGGCTGGGTTTCCGGGATAAGGAGTTCTCCGATGCCACAACGAGGACCGGACCCCAGCCAGCGGATGTCGTTGGCGATCTTGATCAGGCTGACCGCCACCGTTTTCAGAATCCCGCTCATCTCAACGGCGGCATCCCGAGCCCCCTGGGCCTCAAAGTGGTTCCGGGCCTCACGGAAACGCGAGCCCGTTTCTTTGTTGATGGAGGCGATCACTTTCCTGGCAAAGAGGGGATGGGTATTGATCCCTGTCCCCACCGCCGTGCCCCCTAAAGCAAGTTCAGAAAGGGATTCCATACCCTTCCGGATCCGCCTATGGCTCATTTCCATCTGCATTGCGTAACCTTCAAATTCCTGGCCTAAACGAACGGGTGTGGCATCCTGAAGGTGGGTCCGGCCAATCTTCAGGATGGAATGGAAGGCCCTCGCCTTTGCCTTGAGGAGCTTATGAAGACCCCTCAGGGCCGGGAGAAGTTTTGTCTGAAGAAGGTCTACGGCGGCAAGGTGGATTGCGGAGGGGAAGACATCATTACTCGATTGCCCCCGATTGACATGGTCGTTGGGATGGACAGGATGGTAGGTTCCTCTGCGACCGCCGAAGATCTCATTGGCCCGGTTGGCGATCACCTCATTGGCGTTCATGTTGGTCGAGGTTCCCGAGCCTGTTTGAAAGACGTCCAGGATAAAGTGTCCGTCCCATTTCCCTTGCATCACCTCGCCGGAGGCTTCCATGATCGCAGAAGCGATTCGCTTCTCGATCAACCCCAGTTCGGCGTTCGTTTCGGCAGAGGCCTGTTTGATCAGGCCCAGGGCATAGATGAGTTCCCTTCCAAAGCGCCAGCCACTGATCGGGAAGTTTTCGATGGCCCGCTGCGTCTGAGCGCCATAGTAGGCCTCTTTGGGGACTTGGATCGGTCCCATGGAATCTTTTTCAAATCGATAGGGGTTGGATGCAGCGGCCATAAGATCCCTCCTTTTATTCCCTTCTTTCAGCATTCTATTAAAAAAAAACGGATTAATCAACCTTATCCAATATTTTCGTTGACAAAATGAAAGGGCTCCAAGTATCATTTTCTTAGGAGGTGATCTTGAATGAAAGAGACGGACACAAAGAACATTGGTCTTCGAGGAGTGAAGGTCGCGGATACTCGAATTTCGGATGTCGACGGAGAAAAGGGGATTCTGATCTATCGGGGATACAACATCATGGACCTGGCCCGGTCTTCTACTTACGAAGAGGTTTCTTTCCTTCTTCTCAATGACCACCTGCCTAACAAGGAGGACCTGGAAAAGTTCAGATCGGAACTCGTCTCAGAGCGGGGAGTCCCGGAGGCCCTTCTATGCGTGTTGAAGATGATACCTCAATTGACCCATCCCATGGATGTTCTTCAGGCGGCCATTCCATTGCTGGCAAGTTTCGATCCTCAATTGCACATGGAGACAAGAGAGGCGAATCATAAGAAAGCCACAAGGCTTATCGCAAAGCTCCCCGCAATCACCGCGGCCTGGG
>Ga0209048_10007545_pt1 | contig 10031 bp, 15 predicted proteins | sample FrelakmetCRP12CR_FD_187146 | JGI IMG/M metagenome (GOLD analysis project Ga0209048, IMG submission 187146) | Freshwater lake sediment microbial communities from the University of Notre Dame, USA, for methane emissions studies - CRP12 CR (SPAdes)... | ecosystem: Environmental > Aquatic >... | reverse complement strand
CTCGAACCAGTGGATCACAACAGATTCAGCCCATCACACTGTTGTCACGCGCTTTTTCACCAGATTGCCCTGCCTCGCCGGTGCTTTCCCTTGCGCGCTCGGCTTTTTCCTGCACCGCAGCTATGGCGCTGCTCGCCTTTTCGGCTGTCTCTCCGACCTTTTTGCCAACCTGATCCATGGCTTCCGTCGCCTTTGCAGCGACCACGCGGCCAAACTCGTCCGCCGTCCTTCCAGCTTTGTCCGTGGCATGTTCAATGCTTCGGTTCATCTCGTTCTCCGCAGTTGACGCATATGTCACTGTGGCAAACTCGCGCGGAGAGAGCTTGTTCCGAAGAGCTATAGATACCGGAAGAGAGGAGTGGCGAAGAATGGCGGTACAATCAAGCGAAAATCGAGCCGCACACCATTCGGATTCGCGATCGTAACGCAGCGGTGTAGGCGGATCTTCTCAACAGTCCTTCGGATTGATGGAAACATCCGCAATTGTAACGCCCGCATTGCTCTTCACTGAATAGGTCACGATCGTTCCATTCTCCCGATACGCCGGCATATTTGTGCAGACGCGCTCCTTCAACTGCGCCTTGAGCTTGTCGAGTTCAACAGAATTGCCGGACATCCGTTTCGCGACGTCGTCGTCGACTATGGTGTAAAAATACGCAAACGCATTGCCGGGTCCCGCGGCGGCCTTGTCCAGGCGAACGCTGCGGCTGACCATTTCAGGCAGCGTAGCGTTCAATTCAGCAGCTTCGCGCTCCAGAACCGCGGAAATGGGCTCTTTTTTCAAGCCGAGGCGGTCTCCCGCGAAATAGATTATCGACAGGAGAACGATAGCGAGCGCGGCGAGAGAAGCGATTTGTTGCGTTCGGCTCATTCACGCTTCAAAAAGTTCTCAGCACTGCAATGATCAGCAGCGTATAAAGCATGATGCCTCCGATCAATATGGGAAGCGGCGCCGCCGGGCCACGAAGCGTTTCCGAGGTCTTTTCCCGGAAATTAAGCAATAATTCCGGCCAGGTGTAAGAAACGAAATCGCCTTGCGACAATATGTTGATCAGGCGCCCGTCGTCGTCCACCACCGGCAAATGACGAAAGCGTTCGTTGGACATCAGCCTCAGCCAATCGATCACCTGATCGCCCGGATGCGCCGTCCGCACATCGGTGGTCATGATGCGGGAGAGCGGCGTTGTCTTCGGATCGAGACCGCCGCCCAGCAGTTTTTTTACGAGGTCGCGTTCGGTGACGATGCCCCGAACCTTCATATCATCATCGACAATGACGACAGAGCCGATGTTTCTCTCGGCTAAGGTCTTAATGGCGGCCGACGCCATCTCGTCGCTGCGCAAAGCAAAAGCCGGGGCCTTGTTCTTGAATTCGGGACGGTCTTTGATTTTCATCTAACTGCTCCCCGATCGTTATTGAATTGCTCCGCTAGAAGCGGCGACAATTCGTGCTTTGCGGCGCGGCGAACGCCGATGGAGCGCCCAGCTTATGACAGTTGGAAAAAAAACCAAGTGACCAATGAAAGCTCTAAGTCGGCGAAGCGCCGACGCATGAGCCGTTGGCCGTCGCTGTGAGGCCAGCCTGACCTTAACGGGAGCCGGACGCGCCGCCGCCGTTGAGTCCGCCGTAGACGCCGCCCCAGACGCTCGGCGAATCCTCCTTTGCCGGGATAGCGCGCTTCGAGCCGGGCAGGCGCGGGACGCGGTCGGCGCTCGGCTTAGGAGGGGCGACCTTCGCTTCGGCGGCGCCGCTCGACGTTGATGGCGTCTCCTGAGCGTACAAGCAGGGCGACGAGATAACCAAGGCCGCAGCAATGAAAATCCGTGTCAGCAAATTCATCATGCCTCCTGAGACCAAATTTAGATCGTTTTAAAATCGGGCGTCCAATCATGAAGCGCGCCGAGAATTTGTCGCTCAGAAGCCCCTTTTCGTCGGCGACCAGAACTCACTTGTAAACGGCTCCTCCAAAATCCACTATGTTCAGGCACGCCAGGAAGGCGCCAGTTGAAGATGCATTTCGCGCCGAAACCAGCCAGCGTTTGGCGTCTTCGTCTCCAACTAATCGCGACTCGACACATCTTTTGATAACCCGGTTCAGATCGAACACGACATCCGCGCTTTCGAAGTCACGCAGGCAAAGCGCATGAATTCTAGATTGGATCTGCTTGATTCCGCACTCGTTGAACAAAGTCCCTAATTCTCGACCAATGTATGGATTTCGGATCGATCTGCGGAATTCTTCCGCAATTACGCCGCTCACGTCAAACTCGCCATTATATAAAATAAATGTGCCCCAATCGGGCTCGATAGCGACGACGCGACCCCCAGGCCGCGTTACGCGCACCATTTCGCTTATCGCCGAGCGCGGATTGCTCATGTGCTGGAGCGAGCGATCGACTCTTGCCGCGTCGACCTCATTCGATCGTAACGGAAGGCTAGCGCTGTCTCCTTTGGAAAATCTGAGATTTGGCAACCCCTCGGCTCGAGATTGTGCGATGTCGAGAAACTTCTGACTCAGATCAATTCCGACAAATTCCGTCTCGGGAAACATTCTAGCCAACTCGATGGCGTCAAAGCCGACGCCGCAGGCTACATCAACGATCTCTTGAGCAGGTTTGATATCGAGCGCTACCCAACTCAACGCCTTATAGGATCTGAATACAGGAAGCGCGTTGATGAAATCGAGGCAATTCACAAGTTGAGGCAAGTCCTGGCCGTCTACGTCGCGAAACCCAACACCGACATCTTTCATGCGACGCCTCGTAGGACTGCGCGAAAAAAAGCAGTTCAAATCGATGCTAGCGAATTGTTGATAACCGAGCCAGCGCGGACCAGCTCCGCTCAACGCGCTTTTCGCCGCCGCCAGTTTCGCCGATAATTGCGCAAGACTTCGACCCGCTACGCAAGGTTCCGCGACGACGCTACAGATAAACATTCGCGAGGTCGCAAGCGGGCGCAACGCGGCCGATTACGCCGAAAGCAATAGCGCCTATTAATAGAGCTACATTCGCCCAATATTCGCGCAGCGCCCGCCGGCGCAGGACTGTAGCACTGTGTTAATCTTGCCCGTCGTGACTCTCTTTACTGGCAGTAGGAGACCGGAATCATGAGTTCTAAAGCAGCCGCTGTTTCATTCGCCGTCATCAGCTTGATTGCGTCGGGAACATCTGCAGCCCTCGCGAAGGCAGACCGGGCCGCCTTTGAACAAGCTGTGGCCACGCTTGCATCTGAGGTAAACATTCCAAAACCCATCGCGCACCTCGTCTCTGTGGGCGAATTTTACTGTGAAATGAAGCGGGCGGCGAAAGAGAAACCTCCAAGCACTTTTGCAGCCTATGCAGAGTATAGGCGCTCTCACAACACGGAAACGCCCGATCATGACACAGTCGTCAGCGAGCGCGCTGCAATGGACGAAGCTGGAAAACACCTGTGTCCCGACTAATCAGGGGCCGCTGAGCGGCGGCGGCGCGTTTTCGATCCGGATTGGGTTCTGTCTTCGATCTTCTGTCGACTGTGCGTGCGACGCCGTAAAATGCGGCGCTGCGGGGTCTTTCTGCGCGACGGAAATTACCGGAGCTTTGTCGGACCACAAATTCGGCCGCAATTGTTAATAATATCAATAGGTAAGTGGATTTAATGGCGGGAGGGTCGCGATAGAGCATCGGAGGTTGGATATCTCGACCTTGCCATAGAGTAAGTCCGCCCTATCCTCATAAGTGTGTAAAGTCAGCCTATTGGCGGCGGCGCGGCCAACGCATCGGTCGGACTACTCAGTGAAGTTGCTTTTCGCAGCCAGTCTGACAATTTCCAGTGCGTTCATCAGCGCTAACGGTGTCGAAGCGCGCGCCCATTGCCCGGCCGGCTCGTACTATCGGGTGACGCAGGGGCGCTGTGTTTCTGCCCAAGAGTTTCGGCGCGTGGTGGGCCGGGTTAGGCATTACGGCGCCGCCCCTCAGACGGATCGAAAGCAGATTCACAAGACTGAAAAGCCCGAAATGGCGATGAAACCGATCGCGCAAAAGCCAGCGATAGCGCCTCAAGCTTCCGTTACCCAAGTTACGCCGCCTGCGATAAATAATTTCCTTTTTGAATCGCTTCCGCCCAACGTTCAACTTTGGGAGAAGCAATACCCGACGCAGTGGAATTGAAAGCCCACTGCGGCCCGATTGGCGGAGTGGCGCGCGCGTGGAATGTGGCGATGCGGCAGTTTAAGAACGTCGCAAGGCGCAAATAGCTCATTCCATTTCCGGTCGCCATATATCCTCGGCTGCATGGCGCTCGCAATAACGACCTGCAGAGGCGCGGTAACAATCGCGCTTATGAGGAGTAGGGCGGCGCAGAATAAAACCTTCGCCAACGCGCCCCAGGCTTCGGCGATCCGCAGTCGAATTACGTCTCGCGGCGTTCGATCGTAAGACTGATTGAGGCCGCAAACGCCGCCGATATCCCTGTCAACCCATTGAACTGACGTCATTTTGAGAGCGCGCATCGCCCGGTCCTACTCTGTGCCCCACAAAGCATCGCGGAAACTCAGCACGATTCGATTCGCGCTATCAGCTCATGCGCTTCGTTTTTCGAGCATGACGCGCCCCAACGAAACCGACTTTTCCCTGAACTGGCGCACACGCCGAAGAACGCGAACGAAAAGGAGCAATCCGACCAAGCGATGATCGCGGGTTCAACGGCCTTCGTTGACCGAGCACGCGGAGCATGGGTGCTCGCCACAATGCGAGAAAATGAAGCCAAGAGCTATGGTCTTTTGGATGACGAACGTAAACAGCATGCGTCCCTCGTAATCGTGAAAAACAACTACGGACCTTCTGGTGACGTGTTCTGGTTCAAGCGGACATCATTCGATGGTGTCGGATTGCTTGAGCACGTGAACCTCAACGTTCACGAACCTGCCGTTAAGAGTTCGGCCACTCTCGAGGCTAAGATTGTTGAGTTTGTCGGCATCAATGCCGGGCAATACTCCAAGACGAGATTGAGAGACACGCAGTCAGGGAAAAAGGGCCCGTTGAAAGCCAGCAAGGGCGAGGTCGAGAGAGCCATCGAGGCGCTTATCAAGGATGGTCGTTTGGCGAACCGTGCGCCGACCAATGAGGAACGCAAAAAGTATGATCACGGTCCTCGTGTGAAGAATGTTCTGGATTTAAGATGAAGCCCGAGCAATTCCATCACGTTTCAGCCGCCCGAAGCCCCAAGCCCGCCGGGCGGCAAGAGTTTGCCCGGGCGACACGGAAGCCTTGTGCCGTCTGGGCTTCAGCTGGCCGGACGCAGTCGCCCGGAATATCGCCCCTCGCGGGCGACACGGAGCCTTTATTTTCTGGGGCTTTCAGCCGCCCGCGCCAATCCACCGTCCTAAAGACGGCTAGCCGTTTAGGCGGCTGCACCGTCGGACGCACAAACTGTGTAGATCACCACAGGAAACAATCCTCACGGCGTGCGTCGCGGCTCCCGGGCCGCGTTGGAGATAGCAAGTTTGAGTGGGAGGGTTGAGTATGTGCGGGAGCTTTTACAAGAGGGGCAAGTTCACATGGGTGCAGGACGTGCGCGCCAACTTCGTGTGCGTTCATAATGGGGAGCTGGCCGCGACGGTTTTCTCAACCCCGTGGAAGCCTTGGCAGGTGCTTATTCACTTTCCAGAGGGCACGAGCATCTTGAAGCGTGAACGCTTCGAAGACCCCAAGCCGCAATGTCGCGGGCAGAGGAAGTCCTCGACGGCGCGTCGGGCCGTGTCTTTCTTTACTGCCTTAAACCCCGGGGATTTGCAGACACATTTATTAATTAGTCGCAGCGCGGCAGGCATAGGAGTCAGACATGAGCGCATATGTCGCCAGTTTGAAGGAGGGTGTTGAGAGAGACCGAGCAGAACGTGAAGCGCAACGTGCCGAACAGGAACGCGCCGAGGCGCAGGCCGCGCGCGAACGTCTCACGCCGCTTGAGGAGCGTCTGGCCCGATTGCTGGCGACGATCCCTATCGAGGTGCAGCGAGAGGGCCTGTCGCTCATGACCCTGCAAGCCCAGTTGCGCGCCCGAGGGCGTGGCCACTCTCGCTGCCATGTCGGCGAGCTGGGTGAGGCGTTGCGCAAACTTGGATTTGAACGAAGGCGGAGTTGGACCGGTGGTGGCGCGTTCCGGTCGTTGTGGTTTCCGGGCCATTAGATGAAGCCCTGACCACGACGCCCTCGTTCGTCGCTGCAATAAGCTATCGAAGTATTCTGGACAGGCGCACAAGTTCCGGTCGCGATCCAGAGAGATCATTGCGCCTCGTGAGCATTTGGCGAGGTTTTCATGCTTCCCGGCGGACCAATGACCACAAGCCGCGTTTGCGCGTCGGGAGCGCAACGCCCGTAATCTTCAAGGCTCCATCGTCGTCCAACCAACTGAAACAGATGATGATGATCTGGTGCTTCAGATAGGCAGACAAACCCCTTGGCCCGAAAGACTTTTTTCCCGAGCTGCGCCGCGAAACGTTCGATCGTCGCGCGTGGGATAGGATAGTCTCGGACGAGCGTCCACGTCTGGTGAACCGTCTCATATTGCGGATCGCTCGCAGAAAAGCGCCAGACAGGCGTGCGGAAACAGGTGTTGAGGCCGACGAGGATATCGAGTGGAACTTTCGAGTATTTTGTCTCGAAGATCGGTGCGCCGCGCCCCTTTTTGGCCAACCATGATTTAACGTCCGCGAGCGTTGGCGGGGAGACGAGATCGGTCTTATTCAGCACAAGCAGGTCCGCCTGAGCCAGTTGGCGCAACACGGTGTCGCCGACATAGACGTTCTCGGATTGTGCCTTGACCTGTTCAGCGTCGACAACGACGAGCACGCCGTCAATTGCCAAATCATACATCTGGCCGTATTGCGCGACCTTGCCGGGTTCGGCAACGCCACTCGCTTCGACGATCACATGGTCTAGGCGGTCGGCGCGTTTCAGCACCTCTGCGATTGCGACCGCGAAGCCGTTCGTCAGGCTACAACAAATACACCCATTGGCGAGGCTAATCGTGTCGCCGTCATGCTCTGCAACGAGCCCAGCGTCGATGTTGATCTCGCCGAAGTCGTTGACGAGCACCGCCGTGCGCAGCCCCTGCGCCTGCGACAGCAGATGGTTGAGCAGCGTCGTTTTGCCCGCACCCAGATAGCCGCCGATGACGGTGAAGCGCGGTAGGCGCGTCATGTGGCCTTGCGCTTGTAGACGCTCTCGCCTTCCTTGAAGGTTTCGATGACGCCAATGTCGAGGATTTTATCGGTCGGGGCCGTCATGGGGTTGCCGTCCAGAATGACGAGATCGGCGAGCTTACCCTCCGCGATCGTGCCCTTCTGACCCTCTTCGCGAAGCTGCCATGCCGGCTCGATCGTAAGCGCCTTAAGCGCCTGCCAGACGCTGACCCGCTCGGCGGGGCCGATGATCTTTCCCTTGCGCGACTGACGCGTCACCGCCGTCCAGACCATGCGCATCGGATCCATCGGCGTGACCGAGAAATCGCAGTGGTTCGAGCAGCGCAATCCCTTTGCTGTCGCCGACGCCATCGGGCTGAGGAAGAAGGCGCGTTCTTCTCCCAGATTTTCGACGTGAATGTCGCCCCAGAAGAAGGCGTGCATGGTGAAGAAGCTCGGCGAGAACCCAAGCTCCTTATAGGCATCGAGCTGGTCGGGCCGCATGAACTGCGAATGGATGATGACAGTCCGGCTGTCTTGGTCTGCCTTGACGCCCGCCTTGCGCGCGGCGTCGATCATCATGTCGATTGCGGCGTCGCCATTGCAGTGAGTGAAGACCTGAATACCGCTCTTGTAGAGTTCGGCGACCGCCTTATTGACCTGCTCCGGCGGGAAAAGCGGCGCACCCCGCCAATCCTTCTCGCCCGCCGGTCCGGGGGTGAGCAGTGGTTTGGTCCAGAAGGCGGTCTTGCCCTGTGGCGAGCCGTCGAGCACGACCTTCACACCTTGCAGCTTCAGCCGGTTCTTATAATGCCCGAAAGAGCCCGCCGCTTCCTTCGGCAGCTCCATTGGGCCGCCTTGAAAGTTCGGGAAATACTCTCGAACCAGCGTCGGCACTTCCAGAACCAACGGCAGGGACACGATGTCCAGATAAAGCCGCCCCTCGTCTGCCGCCTTTCGCAGGAGCTTGAGTTCGGGGGCGTGGGTCGCGCCCTCCTGACAAGTGGTCACGCCGGCGCATGCGTATATTTGCTGCGCCTCATGGAACGTATCGAGTAGTTCGGCTTCCGACGGCTTCGGCATATTCGCAAAGATCGGCAGGAAGGCGGTCTCCATGATGAGGCCTTCCGGCTCTTCCGAGCCCTTCTTGCGTAGGATCAGCCCCCCCGGCGGGGTCTTGGTCGCCGCGCTAATGCCGACTGCTTTGAAGCCCGCCGAGTTGAGCACCGCCCCATGGTTGGAGCTGTGGATCAGCATCACCGGGTTGTTGGGGAAGTGAGGATCAAGATCGTCGCGGGTGATCTGCCGTCCATCTGAAAGATTGGTGACGTCATAGCCATAGGCAATAATCCAATCGCCGGGTTTGGGCCTCTGCTTCGCCGCCTGCTCCTGAAGAACCTTGATGATGTCGGCGATGGAGGTCACCGGCCCAGCCGGCACGCCCGAGACATTGGCCCATTTCACGATCTGCGGGGCATTCATGAAATGCCCATGCGCGTCGATAAAGGAAGGGAGAAGCGTCGCCCCCTTCAGATCGATGATCTGCGTCTTGCCGTCCGCGAGCGGCATGACTGTCGCTTCGTCGCCTGCGGCGATAATCCTCCTATTTGCGATCGCGACGGCATCAACCTTAGGCTTATCGTCGACCATCGTAAGGATGACGCCGCCGTGAAAGATTTTTTCAGCCGTCCGCTTGGCTCGCTCGGCCTTCTTCGCCTTACGCCCTTTGGCGAGCGCCTCACCGACGCCAAGCGCCGTTCCGCCCGCTGCGAGAATTAGCTTTCTCCTGTCGATGTCTGCCAAAGCTGTCCCCTACTATAACGCTGAGAATGGAAGTGAATGTGTCTGGAACCCGGAACCTCAAGACTGCCCAGCTTAGATCCTAAAGTCCACTTGCGTCATTGGCTTGCAAGGGAGACAGGCGATGGCGCTCCGAGACTGGAATTTGCGCCCTGTGATAGACAAGCTACTGGTTGCGGCCTCAGGCCCACCGAAATCTTCAGGACCAGATCATGACGGATGTATTCAACATCGCGCTGACAAGAAACGAAATCGCAATCGTCCATAAGGCGCTCGGCGAGCATCTGAAGCTTCTTCTCAACGAGTGGGAGCATCAAGAGAGCGTCGGAGAAAAAGACGCTGCCGTGAGCTTGTTTGAACATGCCGATGAGGTGCGGACGCTTATGAACAGAATTGGCGCGGCTCCTCTCGGTCTCCGGTAAGCGGCAAAAAACTGGAAGAGATCATCTTGTCATTACTCACGATTTACCTCGCCAAGCTCCTCGGGCTTTATTGCATTATCGTCGCGCTGGCGTTGAGCGCGAACAAACAATACGCCATCACGACCGTCAACGAATGGATGCGAAGTCCTGCGCTGATGCTGCTCACTGCCGTCATTACGCTCGCTCTCGGACTTGCGTTGGTAATAGGCCACAATGTCTGGTCTGGGGGCGCGCTACCTATCACGGTCACCCTCTTGGGATGGCTGACACTGATCAAAGGCTTGGCATTTCTTACGCTTCCACCGGCGTGTGCGGAGAAATTCTATGATGCACTCCAATATGAGAAGCTCTTTTTCGTCTATATGAGCGTGACATTCGCACTCGGCCTCTACCTGACCGTTTCCTCCTTTAGTGCGTGACGGCGACCGGGATTTGAGCAGCGGCGAGACTGGCGCGGTGGTGGAGGGTTCAGGTCGCTGCGGTTTCCGGCCCAATGAACCAGCCGGCGCATAGGCGGGCGGATGACGCGTTACGATGTCTCGTCTGGCTCAAAAAAACGTATGGCCCGCCCCGTCTGCAAGTGATTTTTATCGAGAGCGCCGAAAGGTCAGTCTGCTTCAACGTATCCGGCCTCGGGTCCAAGCCTCGGG
>Ga0209048_10007544_pt1 | contig 10031 bp, 8 predicted proteins | sample FrelakmetCRP12CR_FD_187146 | JGI IMG/M metagenome (GOLD analysis project Ga0209048, IMG submission 187146) | Freshwater lake sediment microbial communities from the University of Notre Dame, USA, for methane emissions studies - CRP12 CR (SPAdes)... | ecosystem: Environmental > Aquatic >... | reverse complement strand
CGGAAGCCGGAGCGATGCCGGCGGATGATGGTCTCGGGCTCGACGATTTTCAGCGCGTCGGTAATCCCCGGGGCGATGCGGAAAAGAACAACGAAGATCAATCGATCGAGGCCATTGAATGCCGGGCGCCTTGGCGATTTTCTTTGCAACACATTGAACTGATGGCGCAGGGCGACGATCTCCGCTTCCCCCGAGGCGCGCGATCGGAACAACCCCATGAGGACCGACCAGATCAGTTGGAGCAACTCCACCATCCTGGAGAACATCAACCGATTCGACGCGGCGCGCCACTGGGATTGAATTTACGGTAGGGACAACAGCCATCCAGACATGACAACGCCGTCGCGCGCATTGCTCCCGAAATTCCAGAGCCAGAGGCTTATCGACGACCTTTGCGACCGCCGCCCGCTCCGGTGCCGGGGCCGCTCGAAGCGATCGGCGGATTGGGGTCGACCGCTCTGTCCAGCGTCCAAAAGCAATCGAGGTCGCCCGTCCGCCGCACGCACCAGAGCGCGCCGTCGCGCTCGTCGATCGAGACTAGCTGACCCTTCGCGAATTGAACGCACGCGCCCGAATCAACTTTGCCTTTAAGGAAGGCCGCAGCCTTGGCGCCGCCGGGGTCCTTTTGATTCTGGAAAGCCTGTTTCAGCACTCCCTTGTCCTGACAGCCGGGATACGCCGTCCTGAAGGCTGCAGCTTTACCCTGCGCGTGGAGCGCCTGGACACTTGCGACGGCAAGCGCTAAGCGCGCGAGAGACGACTTCATTTTGGCGATCCACGGAATCGACATTCACCTGATGGCGCTGCGGGCCAGGCGAAAAACATGCGCCAATCTGGGGTTTCTGACAAGACAGGGCGACCTGCGCCTGTCGCAAATTAGATCCTCGCATATTTGTAATGAAGTCCACCGAGAATTGGCGTTGAGCGGATGGCGCCGGCGGACCGTACGGCGCGGGATATCGGCGCGTCTTTCCTCAAGGCGAGATGCCTTCTAGCGCCGTTGTAATAGTCGAGGTACGAAAGCAGAATTGCCCTGCATCGCAGAGAACTCGTTTGGGTCAACGTGACGAACCAACCCACAGCAGAGTGGATCGCACATCAGATCACTGAAGCGTTCCCCTGGAACGAGGCGCCGCGTTACCTCATCCGTGACCGTGACGGAGCATATGGCGCGATTGTCAGGCGACGGTTGAGGGCTATGGGCATCAGGGACAAGCCGATTGCGCCGGCTTCCCATGGCAGAACGCTTATGCTGAGCGGTTGATCGGGTCCATCCGGCGCGAGTGCGTCGATCATCTGATGGTTTTGGGAGAAGCACATTTGCGCCGGATCGTGCGATCCTATGCCCAGTATTACAACGGTGCCCGAACCCACCGGTCGCTGAACAAGGATTCGCCTTTGTCACGCGCTGTTCAAGCTATCGGATGTGTGCGTGCGCAGCCAATCGTCGGCGGACTTCATCACCATTATGTCCGAATCTAGTTTTCGGCACAGACAGGTTCTACTCGGCGATGCGCGTTCTAAGTCAATTGATATTGAGAGATGCGGGCTGTGAGCGATGAGCGCTATTGACAAGTAAAAGTCACGAACGTGACAAAGCCGATCTTAGTCGTCGGGGAGGATAAAAGCCAAAGGCCAAGGCTGACAAGCGCCGAACGTGACAACGCCAGTTCATGCGCTGATCATCCTCGACAAGGCCGGATGGCACACCACGCGGATGCTCAATCCCTGAGTCCCGTCATCCGAACCCGCAGCCCGCCCCTAACCACGGCGCTTGGTGACTAACCTGCCTTTCGACGAAAACCTGCCCCACTCGGTGGACCAGCTGACTTCTGAGGCAGGGGCTAGACCGATACCATCTTCGCTTCGCTTTCCCTGCAGCGCGAACGCGGCGCCCTGAGGGTCCGTGCATCGGACGACCCAGCTGCCGTCCAGCAACTTATGTGGGCCCTCTAAGATCTGGCCACCCCCGGTCTTCACGAGCTCTATGGCCGCGTCGATGTCGTCGATATTGAAGTAATAAAGCCAGTAGGGGATCGGCTCCATCGGATTTTTATTGCGCATGCCGCCGATCGTCTGCCCAGTGGCGGAGAACAACTGATACGTGTCCGCCGGACCGGTTTCGGCGCCCTCTTTCTGCCAGCCAAAAAGCTCGCCGTAGAAAGCAAACGCGTTCTCCCGGTCGGCGGCGAGCAACTCATGCCAGCCCACGCGCCCGAGCTCGCCCAGCTCGGCGGGTTGGGGTTGGCCCGGCTTCAGCCCCTCGACCAACCCAAGCGTTGCCGTTTGCGGGTCAGCGACGACCGAAATGCGGCCGATGTTGCTGTTGGTCGGCGGGACGTACACGGCTCCGCCGAGACGCTTGATGCGGTCGGCAATAGCGTCCACGTCGTCGACGCCGACATACCCCATCCACCTCGACGTCGCGCCCATTTTCCTCCCATCCTCCGGCAGGTCCATGAGCCCGCTTACCGCGGTCCTTCCAGCGGCAAACACGGTGTAGGCCAGATCGGGCGTCGATGCGTCCTGCGCGGCCCAGCCCACGACTTTGGCGTAGAAGGACTTGGCGGTCGCCATGTCTGTGGTTATCAGCTCGTACCAGCCGAAACGGCCGGGATAATCGACCATGTCGGTCCCTCCGTTCGAGGCTGCAAACAGTCGCGGCGGCGCATCGAGCCGACTAGGCTTCTTTTCCGGCGGATGATTGAGAGGCTAGGTGCTTTGGCCTGAATAACGGCGGGGTGGAGCAAATGCAAGGATGGACACGGCGCCCCTCGGCGCCCCTCCATTCCACCAAGAGTGCAGCGCAACGAAAGCTGCGACAAGCCTCGGTCCTGCACTGGACCAACGGCCTAGACTCGAAATTTCTATGCAATATATGGAGTAGTATGGAGGATCCCGCTTAGTTGATATTAATTCCGATTAGTGACCGAACTCGTTCATTAACATGCTATCTTGAGGACCTGATGCGCGCCCGCGGCAACTTAGCATCGCGTAACCGGTAGTCTTGCATGGCGTATATATAAGGCATAGCATTGATTAGACTTAATCAGCTTTTAGATTTTAGATAGGGAGGAATGCAATTATGCCAAGAGTGAAGCAAGCTTCGACGCGAAAGCGTGTGACCAAATCCGTACCGATGTTAGGGGCCGCGGGTTTGACTTTTTCATTAGCGGCAGCGGCGGGTGCATCGGCAGCAGCCTTGCCGACGCAAGACGTGCCGCAGACGCCGGACATGGGATCCAATCAGGCAATCACCCTCGGTGAAGAGGAAATCGCCGACGTCAGCCTGGCGACGTTCTATGTCTTCGACAAGGAGAACACAGGATCGCTTCGGGGCTTGGTCCAGGAAGCTCGCGGCTGCGGCTGCAGAGGCTGCGGCTGCAGAGGCTGCAGAGGGTGCAGAGCCTGCAGAGGTTGCGGAGGCTGCAGAGGTTGCGGAGGTTGCGGCTGCGGAGGCTGCTGTTGGTCGTGGGGAGCTTGCCGCCCTTGCTAGCCCAGACCGCTTCCTGATTACGTTGACAAACGCAGGTCGTCATGGCCGGGTTCGACAATCGACACGGCCACGTGTTCTTCGCAACGCAGCGCAGGTCCACGGGCGCGCGCATGACGGTTGAGTCGGTCCGATATTATCGAGAAATGCCAGCGCGCGAGCTGAATAAGGGAATTCCAGTGGTCGAAGAATACGCTTTGCACCGCGAACCGGAGTGGTGGGCAAGGTCCGGGCGCTGACGTCATGATAGGCAATCGCAGGACCAGCCTGACCCGGCACGCCAGCAAAGACGTTCCGCAGTTCGCGCCGAATTTCACCGTCTATGTTCTGCCGCCCGACGTCGTATGCCTCTATTCAGAGGACCGGAAGTTCTTTCTTCACGGCGAGCTTTATTGCGCCCTCGCCTCCGCGATAGGAAAAGGCGGAAGGAGCCTTCCGGAGCTCGTTCGCGAGCTGGGGCAGAATTTTCCGTCCGACAAGGTCGAGGAAGCGCTCAAGCGACTGATCGAGCGGCGCTACATCGTCCCGTCATCGCGTTCTCCCGCCGGCGCCGTAGCCGGCTATTGGGCGAGCCTCGGCCTGCCGCCTGGAATCGCGGAGAAAAACCTTCAGAGCTGCCGTGTGCGCATTGAGTCGATCGACGTGCAGGGTGCGGCCGAACTCGGTACCGCCCTAAGCGAGCTCGGCGTTCGCGTCGTCAAGCGTTCTCCCGACCTGACGGTCACGCTGGTGAACGACTATCTCGAACGACGGCTGGCCGAGTTGAACCGACAGCGGGCGTCGGACCAAACGCCTTGGCTGCTTGTGCAACCCTCAGGCGCTTTTCCGCTGGTGGGACCGGTGTTCCGCCCAGGCAACGGCGCCTGTTGGACCTGCCTTTTCGATCGCATGATACGGAATCGAGAGGTCAAGGGGTTTCTCGACCGCGGACCGGCGCGCCCTGTCGTCGTTTCACCGCTCGCCCGTAACATGATCGGACAAAGCGCAATCCAGTTTGCTGCCCTCGAGGTTGCCAAAGCGATCGCTACTGGCTTTCGTACCGAGTTGAACGATCACATCATCAGTCACGATTTGTTGGGCTCGAGTATCGTGAAGCATTACGTTGCGGCCCGACCGCAATGTCCGACCTGCGGCCGCAAAAAGTTGCGGGACCCGCGCCGAGCGCCGGTGCCGATCGAGCTTGGCCCCGGCGCCAAGCTGATCATGACGAGCGGGGGCTACCGGACCGTATCGTCGCGGGCCACGGTGGCACGTTTCCGAAAGCATGTGAGCCCTCTCACCGGTGTGGTCACGCGGCTCGAGCGGATCGAAGCCGATTTGCCTATGAACACCAATTTTTATGCGGCGCACAATTTTTCGGCGCCGGCACTAAACGTCAATCAGCTGAGGGCGGGACTGAGCGGCGGCAGCTTCGGCAAGGGCAGCACCGCCGAGCAGGGCGAAGCCAGCGCGCTCATGGAGGCGATCGAGCGCTATTCGGGGATTTTTCAAAACGACGAGATCAGGGTAACGCGGCGGTTCACGGATTTTGCGCCGGGCGATGCTATTCTTCCCAACGACGTCTTGCTGTTCAGCGACGCGCAGTCCCTGCCAAGCGAGATGCCGACAGAGATTTCGAGCGATTCCCATATAGTCCCGGCTCCATTCGATCGATCGGCCAGGATCGAGTGGTCGCCGGTCTGGTCTCTGCGCGACCAACGCTTCAAATATCTTCCGACCAGCCTGTTGTATTTTTTCTACGGCGGCCCTGCCGCCTTCCATGCGGATTCCAACGGCTGCGCGGCCGGCAACACACTCGAAGAGGCAATCGTCCAGGGATTCCTCGAGCTGGTGGAGCGGGATGCATACGCGATTTGGTGGTACAACCGATTGCAACGGGCAGAGGTCGATCTCAGCCAGTTCAACGACTCATACGTTCGCGATTTGCAAACCCAGCTTGCCGAAGCAGGACGCAAGCTGTGGGTGCTCGACGTCACCAGCGATCTCGGCATTCCGACTTATGTGGCGATATTGCACTGGATGAAAGACGGAAAGGAAAATATCGAGTTCGGTTCTGGCGCGCACTTCGATCCCCGCATTGCCATTTTGCGCACGTTGACGGAGCTGAACCAATTCCTGGCCATCGGTCTCATGGGAGGTGGAACCGGCGAGAAATCGAGCCTCGACGGCTACACTCCATTGCGCCTACGGGACCATCCCTTTTTGACGCCAAGCGGCAATCCGACGGTCCCACCGGGCTTGTTCTCGAAGTTCGGTCCTCTCGGCAACACGCGCGAGCAGATCGACGCCTGCATCGATATCGCCAGGAGCGCGGACCTCGATTTCCTCGTCCTCGATCAGACGCGACCCGACATCGAGGTCCCGGTCGTCCGGGTGATCGTTCCGGGACTGCGGCATTTCTATCTCCGTTTCGCACCGGGCCGGCTTTACGATGTTCCGGTAAAACTCGGATTGCTGGAAAGACCGTTACCGGAAAGCGAACTTACGCCGTTCCTTCCGCACACTTGAGGGTCATGCCAACTTGCTCGCTCCCGGAAAAAAGACAGGGCGGCGGGTCGCGCCACCAACCATTTCCGCCCGACTGAACGCCCACATCACGCTCGAGGCGCACGCAGACGGGAGTATCGCCGCCCGCTTCGATGGTCATGCGGTCGGCTTGGGAAAGTTTAGCGCCGGTGCGGCGAAGCGCGCACTAGCCCTGCGCACGGGTCTGCCACTCGGCTCGTTTGCGTCCGACGGCAGCGCGGTCGACAAGGAGGTCGATCGGTTGGTCCGGCGATTGGCGCAGCGCGGTCTTCTTGAGTACCGCCTCGGGCAGTCGCGCGGCGATAGGGACCAGGTCGTCATCGAGCCGCAGATTGCCGAGTATTGGCCGCAAATGCCAAATCTAGGCAACGCCGACGTCATCGTCCTGTCTCGGCTCGCTTATTTGCGACGGCGCGGCAGTGAGATGGTCCTGGAATCGCCGCGCGCTGGCGCGTTGTTCAGAATTTGCGATCCGAAGATTGCGACCGCCCTCGCCGTACTGTCTACACCACAAAAAATCAGCCGGTTTCGGCGGCAGGACGGCTTTCCGGGGGCTGGCCTTCTCGCTTTGCTGGTGGATTGCCAGATCCTTTTCAAGATCGAAGCTGCCGGCGGCGACGGCCTCCGGCGGACCGAGGGCGACGACAACCTCGTGCTCTGGGACTTTCATGATCTTCTGTTCCACACCCACAGCACCGAAGGCCGGCAGGCCAACCCGCTCGGCGGGCTTTATCCCTACGCGGGCGTCATATCTCCGCTTCCGGCGGTGCGGCCGCGCTGGCCCGGGAAAACAATCGATCTGCGCAAGCTTTCTGCCACGCCTTCGCAGACCAATTCGCAGATCGCAACGCTCTTGCGTGAACGCCATTCGACGCGCGACTTCGACGACCAGCAACCAATCACGCTCGCCGAGCTTTCTCGGTTTCTCGACAGCACCGCGCGCATCCGGTCGAAATGGAAAACGGGGCATGATTTTGGCGACGACGGTCCTGAGATCGAATACGCCGCGAGGCCATATCCGTCAGGGGGTGGCGCTTACGAGCTTGAGCTCTATCTGGCCGTCGCCAACTGCGAAGGACTGCCACGCGGATTCTATCATTACGATGCCGACCAGCACGCGCTGGTTTCGATCGGCGTGCGCGCACAGGAGCTCGAAGCGCTGTTGACGGGAGCCGAATTTGCGATGGGCGCGGCTTCCGCGCCCCAGATCCTCATTACGATCGCCGCGCGCTTTGGCCGGGTTTCATGGAAGTACAGCTCAGTCGCCTATTCGCTCATCTTGAAGGATGTCGGCGTATTGCTCCAGACGCTCTACATAATGGCGACTGATATGGGGCTGGGTGGATGTGCGATCGGGACCAATAATATCGATCTGTTCGCAAAGATGACCGGAATCGAATTCCACGTCGAAGGCTCGGTCGGTCAATTTGCGCTCGGTCGCGGCGCGCAACGGGCGGATTCCGACTGACAATCGAATGGCGTCGGCGTGCCTCCCGGCAGTGGGTTATTTTGAGCCGGAGCGTGAACCGGACCCATCGAGCGTCAAACCGATGTTGGCGAGCCTCCTTCCCAACAGCTTACCCCGGACGGGCGTAGCTGTCTGTGCCGAAAACTAGATTCGGACGTATCGGTGGTGAAGGCCGCCAAGAACCGCGTCCGTTCGGATGGCGCCTGTGCGCTGAATTTCGCGAAACTTCGGCGCGTCCTTCTCCAACGAGCGATGCGTTCGGGTTTCGTTGTAATAATAGGCGTAAGCTCTCAGCGTTCGGCGCAGGTGCGCTTCGCCCGCAATGATCAGATGATCAACCCACTCGCGTCGGATCGACCCAATCAACCGTTCGGCATAATCGTTTTGCCATGGCGACGCTGGCGCGATTGGCTTGTCTCTGATGCCTATGGCCCGCAGCCGCCGCCTGACGATCGCGCCGAAAGCGCGATCTCGGTCGCGGATGAGATAGCGAGGCGCTTCGTTCCAGGGGAAAGCCTCGGTCATTTGACGCGCGATCCACTCCGCTGTCGAATGTCTCGTGACGTAGATCCAGATAAGGTCTCTGTGGTCGAGCCAAACAATGGCGAACGCATAGAGCAAGTCGAAGCTAATCGTCGGGACAACGAACGAATCCATCGGCTCACAATCGTGACAACAAAGAAGGCCGCCCGCTCTGAGATCTCCGGAATTTCCGATTTAAGCGAATCCGCCGCCCTGGGCGCGGAAGCATTCTTAAAGGCTCGGTAGGCTGACTCCCGCTGCTGCGGCGAGGCCGCCGGACCGCACGATATCCGCAGCGATCTTGATGTCGGGCGCAAGATAACGGTCGTCGTCGAGCCTCGGTACATGTTCACGAACCCGCACGCGCACACGCTCCAGCGGCGCGCTCGACGTTATCGGCGTAAGGAAATCGCAGCCCTGCACCGCCGCAAGGAGCTCGATCGCCACGATGTTCACGGCGTTCTCTGCCATGGCGGATAATCGGCGCGCCCCATGCGCGGCCATTGATACATGATCCTCCTGGTTGGCGGAGGTCGGGATCGAATCTACGCTAGCCGGATAGGCGCGTTGCTTATTCTCGGCGACCAGCGCCGCCGCCGTGACCTGAGCGCCCATGAAGCCGGAATTCAGCCCCGGCTGGGGCGTGAGAAAGGCCGGCAGTCCCGAGAGTGTGGGATCGATCAGCAGCGCAATGCGCCGTTCGGCGAGCGAGCCGATCTCGCACACGGCGATCGCCAGGATGTCGGCGGCGAATGCGACTGGTTCGGCGTGGAAATTGCCCCCGGACAGCGCTTCGTTGCTTTGTGCTAGAATCAATGGATTGTCGGAAACCGCATTTGCTTCCGTCGCAAGCGTCGTCGCGGCGTGTCGCAGCAGGTCCAGCACCGCCCCCATCACCTGCGGCTGGCAGCGTAGGCAATAGGGATCTTGCACACGGGCGTCATTGACGAGGTGCGAGGCCCGGATGCAGCTGCCCGCCATCAACGTGCGCAGGGCGGCCGCGACCTCGATTTGGCCGCGATGACCGCGCAATTTATGGATTCGCGCATCGAACGGCGTGTCGGAGCCCTTAGCCGCATCAGTCGACAGCGCACCGGTGACCAGCGCTGCCTGGAACACGCGCTCGATCGCAAACAGGTTCACCAACGCCTCAGCGGTAGAAAACTGGGCGCCATTGAGCAGGGCGAGCCCTTCCTTCGGGCCGAGCGCCAGAGGCACCAGTCCGGCGCGCGCGAGCGCGTAGGCGGCTGGCATGCGTTCGCCGGCAAGCCGCATTTCACCGATGCCGAGCATCGCTGCCGTCAGATGCGCGAGCGGGGCGAGATCGCCGGAGGCCCCCGCCGAGCCCTGACTCGGTATTATAGGAATGGCGTCGCGCGTGAGCATCGCTTCGAGCATTTCAATTATACATGGCCGCACGCCGGAGGCGCCGCGGCCGAGACTCGCGAGTTTTAGAGCCATCATTAGCCGCGCGGTTGCCGCGCGCATTGGCTCGCCTACCCCAGCCGCATGCGAAAGCACGATGTTGCGTTGAAGCGTCGCGAGGTCGTTGGGCGGGATAAGCACGCTCGCAAGCCTCCCAAATCCGGTGTTGATCCCGTAGACTGGCTCGCCCTTGGCAATGATGACCTCGACCGTGCGCGCTCCCGCTTCGACCGCTGGCATGGCGGCAGGATCAAGTTGGACGGCGGCCCCCTCCGCCACGGCGCGCCAGTCGGCGAGCGTCGCATGCCCCGGCGTCAGCGTAATGGCGGCCGTCATTAGTCTCTCCAGATTCGCGCATGCGCGGAATTAAAGTTGATCCGGCAGACCAACCCCGCCGGCCCCTCAATATTCCAAAGGGCGAGGTTGCACGACTTGCCAGGGCGTTGTCACCTTCGAGGATCTCACATGTCGGCAACAGGGCGCTCAGCCATGGCTGTCGCTTCCGAAAACTCTGTCCAATTGACTCGCGGTCAGCAGAGAATCAGAACATGATCGTCACATGACGGCAATTGCCTTCCTTTTCGTCCGCATCCTTTG
>Ga0209048_10007543_pt1 | contig 10032 bp, 9 predicted proteins | sample FrelakmetCRP12CR_FD_187146 | JGI IMG/M metagenome (GOLD analysis project Ga0209048, IMG submission 187146) | Freshwater lake sediment microbial communities from the University of Notre Dame, USA, for methane emissions studies - CRP12 CR (SPAdes)... | ecosystem: Environmental > Aquatic >... | reverse complement strand
CCCCTCCATTCCGTCGGGAGCCGGAGTGGTCTCTCAAGAGGCCATGGAGGCGGCGGTTATGGATCGGATTCCAAAGGGAACGGAAAAGCTTAACAAATTGGCTTTTGAAGAAGGAATCAAAGCGGCCACGGAGATGCAAAAGACCCTTGTGTTTGAAGAGCCTTCCGAGGATACCGGATAAATTTAACGGAGAATTTATTCTCCGTTCTCCTTAGTCTCAGGTTAAGGGGCTAAATCGGAATTTGGGGTTAGAGCTTTTCTCCGGAAGGTTTCCATATGGATGAGAAGGACTGAAATATCGGCCGGAGACACGCCGGCGATGCGTGACGCCTGGCCGATCGAGACCGGACGGAAACCGGACAGCTTGGCAGATGCTTCGCTGGACAGCCCTTTGAGCTGTTTATAATCGACCCATTCCGGGATGCGTTTGTCTTCTAGTTTTTTAAACCGTTCAATCTGTATTAACTGGCGCTTGATGTACCCGTCATATTTTTTTGAGATATCGATCTGTTCGGCAACTTCGGGAGAAATTATTTCTTCTTTTTCGATCGCGATCTTTTTCTTATTAAAAGCCTGAAAACGCCCGGCGGAGACCAGCCCGGCGCTGTATCCGATTTCTGTCAGCCGCAGATCGGCGTTGTCCTGCCGGAGCAGGAGCCGGTATTCCGAGCGCGAGGTCAGCATGCGGTATGGTTCGTTTATTTCCTTTGTTATAAGGTCGTCGATGAGCGTGCCGATGTAGCTATTGTCGCGGCCCAGGAGCATCGGGTCCATCCCCTTTATTTGCAGCGCGGCATTGATCCCCGCCGCCAGGCCCTGCGCCGCCGCTTCTTCATAACCGGAAGTGCCGTTTATCTGACCCGCCAGATACAGCCCTTGAACTAATTTTGTTTCCAGCGTTGGTTTAAGCTGTGTCGGCTGAACAAAATCATACTCGATTGCATAAGCCGGGCGCATGATCTGGGCCTGCTCCAGCCCTTTTACACTGCGCACAATCTGATATTGTATTTCCAGCGGCAGGCAATTTCCCAGACCTTTGGCATAAACTTCCTGTGTTTCGAGTCCTTCATGTTCCAGCACCACCGGATGACTTTCTCTCTCGCTGAAACGCATGACCTTATCTTCCAGCGAAGGACAATAGCGGGCGCTCACGCCTTTAATGATGCCGGAATAAAGAGGCGAATGCTGAATGTTCTCGCGAATCACACGATGTGTTTCTGTGGAAGTTGCCGTAAAATATGAAGGCAGGCGCTCCGTTCGCAGAGCGCTGGTGGTAAATGAAAAGGGCTGGGGATCGGGATCGCTGTCTTGCCGCGTAAGGCTTGTAAAATCAATGGAGGAAGCACGCAGGCGAGGCGGAGTTCCTGTTTTCATTCTGCCGATATCAAAACCAAGCCCTTTGAGATTGTTGGCAAGCCCTATAGAAGCAAGTTCTCCGGCGCGGCCCGAAGGTGTTTGTGAAGCGCCGATATGCACCAGCCCGTTCAAAAAAGTTCCGGTGGTAATGATAACTTTTTTCGCGCCGTAAAAATAACCGCTTTGATCCAGCACTCCTTTTATCGTGCCATCTTCAATCACGAGGCTTTCGACCATAGCCTGCCGGATGTTGAGATTCTGCTGATTCTCAACCACCGCTTTCATTGTCAGGCGGTAGAGTTGTTTATCGCACTGCATCCGGGAAGAATGAACGGCCGGCCCTTTGGAGGCGTTGAGCATTCTAAAATGCACAGCGGTTTTATCGGTAACCTTGCCCATCTCGCCGCCGAGGGCGTCAATTTCCTTGACCAATTGTCCTTTAGCCAAACCGCCGATTGCCGGGTTGCAGGACATCAGCGCTATCGAATCCAGATTAATATTGAACAGAATCGTCCGGCAACCCATGCGCGCACAAGCCAACGCCGCTTCGCAGCCGGCATGCCCGCCGCCGATTACCGCAACATCATAGCTATCAATTAAATTATCCATTTTAAAAATCAAACACTTGCTCTTGTATTAAATCAATAGTAAAAGTTTTCTCGTGTTCCGGTCTTCTGGTTTTGTAGTGTCTTTGCGAGCGAATGTAATAAGCGAAGCAATCTCGTATTTATCAGAAAATGTAAAGATTGCCACGTCCCGAAAAGTCGGGACTAGCAATGACAAACGTAATAATGGATATTTTTTACGGCATAGATTGTAAAAACACAACATAAAAAAAGAGGCGATTTTGGCTAACACGGATTTTTGGAAAAATAATCACGGGCATAACTCCCCGAACAAAGTTTTGGAAAAGGATTCCAAAGCTCGCCCGGAGTTATGCCCTCCGCAGAGCGGGATAGTTCAACTAACCAATTCCGACACGCTTCACTCTCGGAATTGGAGTTTTACTAATAAAAGATATAATGACCTGAAAAGCTACTGGCGCAGCCTGTTCGGCTGTAATGTTCATAAACTGCAGATTGACGCGGGATTTACCTGCCCAAACCGTGACGGGCACGTGGCTGTGGGCGGCTGTATTTATTGCGATGGTAGAGGCTCGAAGTTGCGCCAGAAGGGAGCTCTGCCTTCTGTTGCCGAGCAAATCGCTTCCGGCAAAAAATACTACAAACCGCACGCTTCAAAATATATCGCTTATTTCCAAACATTTACAAATACTTACGCACCGGTGGAAAAATTGCAGGCACTCTATGATGAAGCGCTGGCGCAGGAAGGCGTCATCGGACTTTCCATTGGCACAAGGCCGGATTGTCTCGGTCGGGATGTTATTGAATTGCTAAGCGAATATGCGAAAAAATATCACATCTGGTTGGAACTGGGCTTGCAATCTGTTCACGACAAGACTTTGCAACTAATCAACCGTGGACATAATTTTCAGCAATTCCTGGACGCGGTGGCTTCGCTTGCCGGACGCGGTCTGAACAGTTGTGTTCATATTATCATTGGTTTGCCGGGTGAAAGTGACGAAGATGTATTAACAACCGCCAGAACTCTTGCAAATTTACCTGTAAATGGTATCAAAATTCATTCTCTGCTGGCTTTGGAAGGAACCGCTTTAGGCGAAATGTATAAAAAAGGAACTATAGGCATGATGTCCAAGGAAAAATATGTTTCTTTAGTGGCTGATGTTCTGGAGGTATTGCCGCTGGAAATGGTGATTCAGCGCCTGACTGCCGACGGTTATCGTGATATTTTTCTTGCGCCTAACTGGGCAATGAATAAATTAGACATGTTAAATTCGATTAATAAAGAGCTGGGGCGGCGGGACTCTTATCAGGGAAAACACTATGGGATAACTCCGTAAAAAACCCCCGGCAGTTGCCGGGCTGTGCATATGCGGAGCTTATCCGGCGTATGCCGGATTGCGCTCAATTCGCACGCCTTGCCTATGGGCATTTTACGAAGTTATCAAAGGCGATTTTGGTAATATGGTAAAAAAATCTATGATATTTGCATAAAAATTGTTAAGTGCATATCTGTTAAATTTTTCTTATGAGAGAATAAATGATAGCGATAATTAACTATAACGCTGGAAACATTACAAGCGTGGCGCGGGCACTGCAAAATATCGGGCAGGAATTTGTCATCACGGATGACAAGAAAAAGCTCGATGCTGCATCGCGAGTAATTTTCCCAGGAGTCGGAGCGGCGGGCGAAGCAATGGCTTATCTTCGCAAAAAGAAACTTGATGTCTGGCTGAAAAATTTCGTTAAAACCGGCCAGCCGCTTTTGGGCATTTGTCTGGGCACACAGATTATTCTGGATTATTCCGAGGAAAACGAAACCAATTGCATCGGACTTGTTTCCGGCTCCACAAAACGTTTCCCCGAGAAATTAACTTCTGAAGACCAGTTATTAAAAATTCCTCAAATGGGCTGGAACAGCGTTACGTTGCGCCGCAGTCATCCGGTATTTGAAGATGTTTCGCCGGAGGCTGAATTTTATTTTGTGCATTCCTATTATCCGGCGCCGTCTGATGACGCTACAATTTTAGGAACAACCGATTACGGAATAATGTTTTGTTCGGTACTGGCCAAAGATAATCTGGTGGCCATGCAGTTTCACCCGGAAAAAAGCGGTCGTCCCGGTTTGCAGATTTTGAAGAACTTCTGCGCGTGGAGGGGCAATGCTTAATGAAGTTATGAAAAATCAAAGTACGTGTAATTGCAGACGACCTTGCAAAAAACGCCAGAGGCAAGGCGCGCAAGGCACAAGGCGTGAGGCGTACTTTGGCGTAAGCCGCAACAACGAGGGACGCAGCGCAACGCAGCATATGGACTTTTTGCGAGGTCGTCATGCTTAGCAAAAGAATTATTCCCTGCCTGGACGTGCGTGACGGCAAGCTCACCAAGGGCATCAAATTCAAGGGCAACGTTGATATTGGTGATCCGGTGGAAGCCGCGCGCGAATATTACAAACAGGGCGCGGATGAAATTGTTTTTTACGATATCACGGCATCATCGGACAAGCGCGATATCATGATTGACGTGGTGCGGCGCGTGGCCGAAACGATTTTTATCCCTTTTTCCGTGGGCGGCGGCATCCGTAATCTGGAAGATATGCGCAAAGTGATTCTCGCCGGAGCGGAAAAAGTCAGTGTTAATTCCGCCGCTGTGGATAATCCCAAAATTATCACCCAGGGAGCCAAAGCTTTCGGCAGTCAATGCATTGTTCTGGGAATGGATGTAAAGAAAGTGGAAGTGTCAGAAAAAATTCCTTCAGGGTATGAAATAGTAATTCATGGAGGTAGAAAATTTACCGGCATTGACGCCCTCTGGTGGGCAAAAGAAGCTGAAAGACTTGGCGCCGGTGAAATTTGTCTGAATTCTATTGATGCCGACGGTACGCAGACAGGATATGAATTGACTTTAACGGCGCTTATTTCCAACAATGTGCGTATTCCAGTTATCGCTTCGGGAGGCGCGGGAAAACCCGAACACCTGGCGGAAGTATTGACAAAAGGTAATGCCGACGCGGCATTGATCGCTTCCATGGTGCATTACCGAACATATACTATTGAAAATATTAAGAAACATCTCTCAGACCAAAAGATAAAGGTCAGGATGCTTTGGTAGTTTGATGAATTTTTTCACTAGGCAACATCATTATGAAGTATTATAATAAACATATTAAGTCAGGAGGCTGATAAAAGTGGATACAAAGAGGTATGAATTAAATGTTCAATTGGCGCAGATGCTTAAAGGCGGCGTCATTATGGATGTAACAAATGTTGAGCAGGCAAAGATTGCGGAAGAAGCCGGAGCTGTGGCTGTTATGGCTCTGGAGCGCGTGCCCGCTGATATCCGCAAAGATGGCGGTGTGGCCAGAATGTCCGACCCGTCGATGATTTCCGCAATTAAAAAATCCGTATCCATTCCGGTTATGGCCAAAGCACGTATCGGTCATTTTGTCGAAGCGCAAATTCTGGAAGCTTTGCGCATTGATTATATAGATGAAAGCGAAGTTTTGACCCCGGCTGATGAAGAATGCCATATTGATAAGACAAAATTCTCGATTCCTTTTGTTTGCGGCGCGCGTAATTTAGGCGAAGCACTGCGCCGTATTGCCGAAGGCGCGGCAATGATCCGTACAAAAGGAGAAGCGGGAACGGGAAACGTTGTGGAAGCTGTCCGCCACATGAGAACCATGAACCGCGAGATTCGTCAACTGGCGCAGATGCCGGTGGAAGAAGTCACCGGATTTGCCAAAACAAACGGCATCCCCTACGAACTAGCCTTAAAAGTCAAAGAGCTGGGACGCCTGCCGGTCGTTAATTTCGCGGCAGGCGGCATTGCCACGCCGGCGGATGCCGCGTTGATGATGCAATTGGGATGCGACGGTGTTTTTGTCGGATCGGGTATTTTTAAATCTGCCGATCCGGCTCCACGGGCACGGGCCATAGTCAAGGCAACAGCCTATTTCAATGATCCGCAAAAAGTATTGGAAGCGTCAATGAGTCTGGGAGAGGCTATGCCCGGCCTGGAAATTTCGCAAATCCCGCCTGAACAGATTTTAGCAAAACGGGGCTGGTAATTCTTTATGACTCTGCATTTAGTGCGCAACAAACCTTCCGTAATGGGTGTTCTGGATTTGCAAGGCGGAGTGCATGAACATCTGGATCATCTTGAGCGTCTGGAAGTTCCTGCTCGAAGAGTAAAACATCCCTCTGATTTTGTTGATCTGGCCGGTTTAATCATTCCCGGCGGTGAAAGTTCCTGCATTTCGAGACTGCTTAATATTTTTGAAATAAAAGATGTATTGATTCAGGCTAACCGTAAAGGCATGAAAATTTGGGGTACGTGCGCGGGAGCAATTTTACTAGCCAAGAACGTTGTCGGTGAAACATCTTGCCTCAGTTTGATCGATATGAAAATCGAGCGTAATGGCTTTGGAAGTCAACTCGATAGTTTCGTCAGTGAAGCGCTGATCCCTGCTGTATCCGCCGAACCAATACCTCTGACTTTTATTCGCGCGCCCAAAATTGTTTCTGTAAGCACAGAAATTAATGTTCTCTTAAAAATTGACGATTACATTGCGGCAGCGGAAAATGACAATATTTTGGTTACGGTATTTCATCCGGAATTAACCGGATGCCTTGCCCTGCATAGGTATTTCGCCATTAAATGCGGGTTTAAACTTGCGGCTAATGATCATGGTTATATTGATCCGCTTTGGAAAAGTTCAAGTTGGACAAGACAAGCCGGCATTGCTTAAATGGATTTAATTAAACATATTGAAGAAAATTTTTTTGCCGTCTGCCGTTACTGGGGAAGCTTAAATTCTTCGTTGATTTACGCCGGATCAATAGGGGCAATGAACACAGGCGTAGCTATTCCCGATATCAACTGGGTATGGAATGAAAAGCCTTTAGCCAATTATAACGCCAAAGCCATCGAGGACATAAAAGAAATTTACCAAAAATTAAATCTGCGTTTCTTGTGGTGGGTATATCCCTGCGGGCAATCGCCAAAAACCAGTGGCATGTTGCAAGATGCAGGATTGCGTTTGGTTGAAAAAGTGCCTTGTATGGCTGCGGATTTGAACGATTCGGTATCAGATAAGCAAACCCCTGACAATGTAACAATCTCTCCAGTTAAAGATAAAAATGATTTGCTTATTTGGGCAGATATTTCTTTTCATGGCTTTGAAATGCCCTCTCGCGCTAGGGAGCAGTATGGCTCTTTTGTTTCTTCATTTGAGCTTAGTGCACAATCTCCACAAAAACTTTTTCTTGTTTTTTACAATGGAAAACCTGTAGCTACCTCGTTACTTTTCACGTATAAAAATTCAGCGGGAATCTACTATGTGTCTACTCTTCCCGCTTACAGGAATAAAGGATTCGGCCTGATGATCACGCAGGCCGCGATGCAAGCGGCGAAAAATACCGGTTTAAAATATGTAATTCTGCAGGCAACGCAACTGGGGGCCAAGGTATACATCCGGGCTGGTTTCAAAGAATGCTGCCATGCGGAAATTTATAAACTATAAATTTTGTAATACTCACACATGATCGTTAAGACTTCAAACTGCTAATATTGAATAATATTTTATTGACAAAAATAGAGCTATCATTATATTACTTAAGATTATTAAGTAAATTAATTATAGACATCATGGCAAAGTGGACATAATTTTTTAAACAACGTGACGGAGGATAGTATGGAAAGTAAAAACCGCAAAACATTTTTCATGTTCTTAATGGCGTTCCTGGTCGCTTTTTTTATTGTTTCTTTTGTAGAAGTTCTGCGATCTTCTTTTCTCCCTTCAGGAGCACCGGAAATTCAAACGGCATCGGCAGTTTCTTCCTCAGAAACAAATGCACCTGGTTCTTTTTCCGATTTGGCCGAACGTGTTAAGCCTGCAGTAGTAAACATCAGCACAACAAAAACATTTAAAGGACGAAACGGTTTAGGTATGCCCTTTGGCCGTTCGCCTTTTAGCGGACGTTTCGGAGATGATTTTTTTGAACACTTTTTTGGCGATATACCTCAACGTGAATTTAAGCAAAGAAGCCTTGGTTCCGGTTTTATTATCAGCAACGACGGATACATCTTTACCAATAATCACGTGGTAGAACAGACAGATAAAATTCTGGTTAAAGTTTCCGACGGAAAGGAATATGAAGCGAAAATTATTGGAACCGATGCTAAAACCGATATTGCCTTAATAAAGATCAAACCTGATAATAGTTTACCGTTTGTGGAGATTGGCGATTCCGACGTAGTAAGAGTAGGCGAGTGGGTCATTGCGATTGGTAATCCTTTCGGCTTGGAACAAACTGTAACCGCCGGCATAGTCAGCGCAAAGGGACGTGTGATTGGAGCAGGCGCTTACGATAATTTTATTCAGACCGATGCATCCATTAATCCAGGCAATAGTGGTGGACCATTATTCAACATGGCTGGAAAAGTTATCGGTATCAATACGGCAATTGTTGCCCAAGGGCAGGGTATCGGTTTTGCCATACCGGTGAACATGGCAAAAAGCATTTTGGCGGACCTGAAAACCAAAGGCAAAGTAACTCGAGGATGGTTAGGTATTTCCGTACAGGACATTTCGGAAGATATAGCAAAAAATCTGAATCATAAAAATAAGAAAGGCGCCTTAGTATCCGATGTTTTTAAAGATGATCCAGCAGATAAGGCCGGAATTAAAGTTGGCGATATAATTACTGAAATTAATGGAAAGTCTATAAAAGACACCCATGAATTATTACTGACCATTGCCTCATTGCATGTTGGCGAAAAGGTATTAATTAAAGGATTGCGCGACGGCAAGGAAATATCGTTTCAAGTTGCTGTGGCAGAGCGTAAAGACAAACCTGAAATAGCGTTAGTAAAAAAATCAAAGGGATATTTTGGCATTGCTGCCCAAGAAATAACTAAAGAAATCGCACAACAGCTGGGAATTTCCCGCGATACCGGGGTAATAGTCACTGATGTGGAAGAGGGCAGTCCGGCGGATGATGTTGGCATTCAAGCACAGGATATTATTGTTCAAGTAAACAAAATAAAGGTCTCTTCCATGAAACAATACAATACGGAAATGGCTAAAGCCGCCGAAAAGAAAAGTGTGATGTTTTTAATTAAGCGCGGCAAATCGAATTTTTATGTTGCTTTGCATATAGAATAGGAAGATTAATTTCTCTGGAGTACTAAAAAGGCAGGCTGTTGCAGCCTGCCTTTTTTATTTTCTTGCCGAGTTGATCATAATCATAGATAAAATCGTCTGACAAATAAGCTTACTATCAAATTTCAGGGCTTTTTTTCAAAAAAATATCATTGATTATTTTCTTTTTGAGAATTAGATCTACAATGCATTGCATTCTTACTAATTCTTTCAAATAGGCAAAACAGCCATCGAGATAATTTGTAGTATTCGGTATATTGAATTCTTACTATTTCTAGTAAGTAAACAGATAAGGTAGATTAATTTTAAAGCATAAATGAGTGGAACTAAGTCTTTTGTGATTTTAGGAACACTTGCCATTAATGGATCTGTTGTTCGCTCTTTGATAAACAATGACCACTTTTCACGCCTGTCATTCGAGAGCGTCGAACACATTTTTTCCGGATACTTTAATCTTTAAAACAATGTTTCATTTTTGTCTTGACATTTAAAACAATGTTTCATATTTTATTTTTAAGTAAAAGTGGTCTCGCCTCTGGCTATGATATGTTCATGCTTCTAAAAAGGAGACACATGAAATGGAGATTATCAACTATTCGGAAGAGCACAAGATATTCAGAGATTCGTTAAGGAAGTTTCTTGACAGAGAAGTCGTACCGCACATTGACGAGTGGGAGGAAGCGGGCATAGTTCCCAGGAGCGTCTGGAAAAAGATGGGCGAACAGGGGTTCCTCTGTACGAGCGTACCGGAAGAGTACGGTGGATTGGCAGCGGATTTCCTCTATTCCGTCATCATCACCGAAGAGACGACGAAAAGTGGTTTCTCAGGTCTGACGGCGTCCCTGCACAGCGACATTGTTGTCCCCTATATTACCTCCTTCGCTTCCGAGGAACAGAAACATAAATATCTCCCCGGTTGCATCTCCGGCG
>Ga0209048_10007542_pt1 | contig 10032 bp, 7 predicted proteins | sample FrelakmetCRP12CR_FD_187146 | JGI IMG/M metagenome (GOLD analysis project Ga0209048, IMG submission 187146) | Freshwater lake sediment microbial communities from the University of Notre Dame, USA, for methane emissions studies - CRP12 CR (SPAdes)... | ecosystem: Environmental > Aquatic >... | reverse complement strand
AGGAGATATTTTATTAACGAAGGCGGATGCCCTGGCACATGGCGTCGCACCCAACGACAACTTCGCCAACGGGTTAGCCTTGGCACTCAGAGAACGGTGGCCGGCGATGTATAAAGACTTCCGGCATTACTCTCAGACGGTTAGCCCCAAGACCGGCGAGTTGTGGAGTTGGGCGGGCGTGGGCGGTGTTCGGATCGTGAATCTATTTACCCAGGAGCCTGCTGCCGGTCACGGAGCCAACCACCCGGGCCGGGCCACGATCGAGAACGTGAACCACTGTCTCAAAGCGTTGTGTAAGGTGATTGAGGCTGAGAAGTTCAAGAGTGTCGCGCTTCCCCGCTTGGCCACTGGTGTGGGCAGGCTCGACTGGAAAGACGTCAAGCCGCTCATGGAAAAACACCTGGGCCACCTGTCTATCCCTGTGTATGTGTATGCCGCCTATCAGCCTGGGGTTCAGGCAGAGGAATAGGGCTGAGGCGAACTAGGAAATGAAGGGGCGGCCTGGGTGATCCCGTGCTCGCGGAACCCCCACTTCGGAAAGTGGTCGTTCGACGCGCACAGTTCGGGATCACCCAGGCCGCCCCTTCTGTGTCACGTTCGGTTGCAGTGGTGTGGGGAGAAAACGAGCGAGCTTGGAGGGAGAGGGGAACAGCCAGACCATCCTTCTTGCTCGCAGAGGCCGCACGATCAGAATGTGCTCCCTCGATGCGCGCAGTGAAGGACAGTCTGGCTGCTCCCCTTAGGGCATAGTGGGGAAAGTGGAAGACTTTCGTCTGTTCTCACCTTGGTGTATTCGCCATTTCCGCGATGACAGTGTGCAAGCCGGAGACGACGCGAGCCATTTGATCGTACTGAACGAGCTCGGGCCTGTCGGCGTTCGAATGGTAGGCGGGATAACGGAAGAGGGCGGTATCGGTCACCATCACCGCCGGGAATCCCTCCTTCCAGAAGGCCCAATGGTCCGACCACCCGACGCCGGGGATCAATTCCCACAGGGCTCCCCCTTCGGAGGGAAATTGTGCCTGTTGCCGAAAAGCTCCCACAAGCTGCCGCACCAGGACACCGTTCTCCACGTTGCTGACGAAGGCGATGAAGTTTCCGGTAGAGGGGTAGATGAGATTCAATGGAAACAGGAGGTGTTGGCTTCCTGGCTCATCTGAGTAGTACCCGATGGTCTCCAGGCTGAGCATGAGGGAGATCTTTTCGCCGCGCTCGCGGCTACGGCTGGCGTAGACGCGGCTCCCCATGTATTTGGTTTGAAAGAGCGGCGGCTCCTCGTTGGTGAACGCCACAAATCGAAGCGTACGAGTCGGCCAGGTCTTCGCGAACGCACGAGCCAAGGCGAGCATCGCTGCTACGCCGCTCGCATTATCGTTGGCACCGGGACTTCCCTGCACCGAATCATAGTGCGCGCCGATGACGATGATGTCGTCCGGTCTCCGGCTTCCCCGCAGTTCTGCTTCTATATTCTCACAGATCTTCCCTCCCACCTCGTAGGGTTGCCGGTGGACCTCATACCCCGCACCGGCGAGCGTCGTCCGAATATAATCCGCCGCCATGACGAGCCTGTCATGTCGAAACAGGTTGCGCTCGCCGATTTGGGCAGCGAGGGTCTGTACATGGGAATGGAGTTCCTGCTCCAGCGTTCGTTGCTCCTCCGTCAGCGGAGGGAGCGGCCCCTGGTGACTCTGTCCCGGCATCCGGATCATGGCGAACCATCCTGCGCCAACTGCAACAAGAACAATTCCGATGAGGACAGACGACCGGCGGAGTGCCATCAAGAGCCTGGGGAGGTTACCTCTGTGGTCATGGCTTCGCGAGAGTGGTAGTAGGCTGCACAGTCTTCCTCTCGTCCCCGTACGATTCGTTTCCCGCTGAATGGGGTTTGGTGGCTGGTGATCACGGTGCACTGGCGTTCGCCCCGGTCATCATCGTAGTAGAGGATGACCCAGTCGCGCGTTTTCTTGAGTTGATGGGCCAGTGCGCTGTTCGAGAACAAGGCAGTGTAATGGCGGGCGCCTCGCTGAGTGTGGAGGATCGGCAGCCAGGCCTCCTTCTTGGGATTGAATCGGTGTGGCGCGATCGTCTGCAGCCGACCCGCCTGAGCAGATTCTCGGTACTCCCTGTCCACATCCAGCAATTCATCGATGGGAGGTTCACCGGTTGCGTGTGGCCCTGCTGCTTGAGGCAGCCTCCGAACGCGTCCTAACCGCGCGGTCAGGGAATCGATGATGCCCAGGAGTTTTTTAGGACCGATCCCTTCGATTTCTGCTAGGCGACCGTCGTGCGCGACCATTTCCAGTTGCTCCAACGTTTCAACATGCAGATCGTCGTGCAGCCGATGGGCGAGGGCCGGGCCGATCCCTGGAATGGACGAAAGCAGTGAGACCGGGTCCATGCTGCCGCGCAGGCGATCCAACATTGGCAGTCGGCCGGTGACGATGAGGGTATGAATGGATCGCGCCAGGCTCACCCCGATGCCCGGCAATGATTGCAACCCGTCCGTGCCCTGTTGTTGGGCGATCTCTGAGGCGGGAATCGTCAAGCGTTCGATCGTCTCCGCCGCCGCGCGATAGGCCCGCACGCGAAACCGATTCGCTCCCTGGTCCTCTAAGAGCTGTGCCATTTCTCGCAATCGCTGGGCGATGTCCTGATTCTGCGCGATGGTCGCCATGCCCGTGCCGGACCTCACTCGTAGTGCAGCGCCTCGATGGGGTTCATCTTCGACGCTTTGTTTGCTGGATACAGGCCAAAGAAAACGCCCACGATCAGGGAAAATAGAAATGCAATGACGACGGCTTCCGGAGAGATAATGGTCGGCCATCCGACCATCGTGGTCAGCAGTTTCGCGCCCCCGATGCCGGCGGCCACGCCGACGATCCCGCCGATCGCCGTCATAATGATCGCTTCGATCAGAAATTGGAGGAGGATGTGCCTGCGCTTTGCACCGACGGCCATGCGCAGCCCGATTTCTTTCGTTCGCTCCGTGACCGACACCAGGAGAATATTCATGATGCCGATGCCGCCGACGATCAGCGAAATTGAGGCAATGCTCATGAGCATGAGCATCATGGTCCGGCTCGTGCCGGCGATGGTCTTGGCAATATCTTCCATGGTGCGGATGGTAAAGTCGTCCTCCTCCTGGGCGGGGAGGTGATGGCGCGCCCGCAAGAGCTCCTTGATGTCTGCGACGACGGCAGGGATCTCATAGCGCGTCTGCGTGGCGGCCAGGATGATCCCGACGGTTCCGAGAAACTTCGTGCCCATGACCCTTCGTTCAGCCGTTGAGAAGGGGAGTACCACAAAATCATCCTGGTCCTGACCCGTGATCGATTGGCCCTTCGGTGCCAGGACCCCGATCACACGAAGGGGAGTGTTCCTGATGCGAATCTGGGCTCCCACCACCTCTTCACCCGGCTCGAACAGATTCTGGACAACAGTTTTGCCCAGCACCGCGACCTTCGCGGCCGAATCCATGTCCGACTGTGTGAAGAAGTTGCCTTGCGCAATCGGCCAGCTTCGGATGTCGGTGAACTCAGGGGTGGCGCCGAGGACGATGGTGCTCCAATTCTTGTTCTCACGAATCACCTGGAGGACCGATCGAGTGGCATACATGATAGTCGTGACACTGCCGACTTTTGTCCGGATGTCCTCTGCATCGTCGACCGTGAGCGTGGAAATCGTGCCGAGTCCGCCCCTCACGCCTCCGACGGTCGTGGCACCGGGGATGATGATAAGGACGTTGGTGCCCAGGCTGGCGATTTCAGCTTGGACGGAGGCGGTGGCGCCTTGACCCAAGCTGACCATCGCCACGACGGCGCCGATGCCGATGATGATGCCGAGCATGGTCAGCCCGGCGCGTAGCGGATTGCGTCGGAGGATGCGCAGGGCGGAAAGAATGGTGAGCCAGAGAAAGGACATGGTGAGTGGCTTTCAGCCTTCAGCCCCGAGACGTAAGCGTTTGCTCCGAAGCTGAGTGCTGAAAGCTGATCGCTGATAGCTAGTTTCCTTCATCTCATCCTCGGGCCGCCATCGAAGCCCGGCGGCAACTTCTTCTGGGCTTGCTCTTCTGGCGTCTCAATTCCCAGTATCACCTTGTCTCCTTCCTTCAGCGTCCCCTCGGTGATTTCTGTGAAGAGGGAGTCGGCGATGCCGCTGGTGATCACCGTCTGTCGCACCTGTTTCGCCTGATCCACTATCCACACCTGCGTGACCTTGCGGTCCACCGGGACCCCCGGCATCCGGAAGCGCAAGGCTCCATTCGGTACGCGGAGAGGATTTTCTTTCTTAGCCGTCACGATCGTCACGTTCGCCGTCATTCCGGGCTTGAGCTTGAGCTCACGATTGTCCACTGTGATCACCACGTCGTAGGTCACCACGTTCTGGATGCTGATGGGCGCATTGCGCACCTGCGTCACGGTGCCTTCGAAGAACTGCTTGGGATAGGCATCCACGCGGAAGCTGGACGGCTTCCCTTCCGCGACCCCGCCGATGTCGGCCTCGCTGACGTTGGTGTCCACCTGCATCTGGGTCAGGTCTTGGGCGATCACGAAGAGAGTCGGCGTTTGGAAGCTGGCGGCAACAGTTTGGCCGACATCCACGTTGCGAGATACGACAATGCCGTTCACCGGCGAGTAGATCGTCGTATAGCCAAGATCGAGCTGTGCTGAGTCCAGCGTAGCCACCGCTTGATCCACCTGCGCCTGCGCGACATCTACTTGGGCCTGGGCGTCGCGGAAGTTTGTGGCGGCGAGGTCGAGATCCGACTGTGAGACGAATTGTTGCCGGCGCAGACTTTTCATGCGAGCGAGTTCGAGCTTTCGCTGATTCGCCATGTTCTTCGCTTTCGCCAGATTGCCACGCCCGCTCTTGAGCGCCGCGCGGGCTTGGCTCACCCTTGCCTGGAACGGCTGCTGATCGATCAGGGCCAGGACCTGGCCCTTCGTGACCACGGAATTGAAGTCCGCCATCAGTTGGGTAATTTTACCGGACACCTGGCTGCCCACCTGCACCGACACAACCGGATTGACCGTGCCGGTGGCGGTAACAATCGCTGTGATGGGGCCTCGATCGACCAGCGCGGTTTTGTAGTGGACCGGCGGAGTCCCGGCCGCCCACCAATACCAGGTTCCTGCCCCTAAAATCGCGAGCAGGGTCACGATGCCGATGAGCCAGGGAACACGGGGCCTTGTCCGGGGTATAGGGAGTGCGGGCATGTAGGTGGGGAGACCATGCTCCTGGTCGGATGAAGAACTCGACGAATGGCGAGCGGGAACTGAAGAGGATCCGGGGGGAATGATTTCAGTGACAGTAACCTCTCGAATCTGGTCTTGGGGGTTATTGGTCATGATTTAACCGTTGGTTGCGTGAATCCTCCCGCGCGACTATTTGCGAATCGCTTCACGATGATCTTACGACTTTCCTCCGCGAATAACAGCACGAGGGCGCCCAGAGCGAGTGGCCCGAAGATCCAGACAGGCAAGGGGCTGGTTCCAAAGATGGCATTTCCTGATGGGGTGTAGACGATCAACACGAGGATGGTGAGTTCAGTGACAATGCCCCAAAGTATCAAGGGATTGGTGAAGATGCCCAGTCGGAATGCGGACATGCGCTCAGAGCGGCAGGCAAAGACGTTCGCCACTTGCGCCAGGACGATGCCGGCGAGCGTCACTGCCGTGGCCTCCTTATATAAAGGAGATGACCAGTTCAGCGGTGTGCCCCAGGTCCAACCATTTACAAAGAGATAGAGAAAAAACCCTCCCATCGCAATGCCGGCTTCGATCAGACCGACGAAGGCATACACGCGAAGCACTAACTGGAGGTTGATGAGTCGTTCCCCGCGTGGACGAGGTGGGATTACCATAATTCCAGGATGTGGTTGTTCCGTGCCTAAAGCTAGAGCAGGAACAATATCAGTTCCCAAATCCACAGCCAGGATTTGGGGGATGGTCAAGGCCAAGGGCATGCCGAAAAGGCCATACCCTAGATAGGGTACGACTTCGGGAACATTGTGCGATAGGACGTAGGTCACGAATTTGCGAATGTTCGAATACACAGCTCGACCCTCTTCGATTGCGTTCACAATTGAAGCAAAGTTGTCATCGACTAAGATCATGTCCGCCGTTTCTTTCGCCACGTCCGTTCCGGCGATGCCCATCGCAATGCCGATATCGGCTTTCTTGATGGCAGGGGCGTCGTTCACCCCGTCACCCGTGACGGCCACCACTTCGCCCATGTCTTTCAGCACCGACACCACGCGCATCTTGTGCCGGGGGGCCACGCGCGCGAAGACCGGCTCAGCCTCGCCAGGACTGGTGGGCGTGAGGAGCCGGCGCAGCGCCTCGTCGCTCATCGTTTCGACCTGATGCCCTTCGATCACGGGACAGTATCCGACCGGCTCGGTGCGGGACTCTTTCGGCGCCAGCCCGATCTGGCGGGCGATGGCCAGGGCCGTGAGTGGGTGGTCGCCGGTAATCATGATCACGCGCACGCCGGCTTGGCGGCAGCGCGCGATGGCCTCCGGTACTTCGTGGCGCGGGGGATCCATCATCGCCACGAGGCCGAGGAAAGTGAGGTTCTGTTCCACATGATCGATGTCCAGCTTCTCGAGACCCTGCTCAATTTCACGCATGGCCACAGCCAGGACCCGATAGGCCTGGTGCGCGAAGGTCTGGCTTTGCGCCATGATGCGCTGGCGGTCCTCCTGACTCATCGGCGAGCGTGCAGCCTGGTGGAGCATCTGATTGCAGAGGGGCATGAGCGATTCCGGCGCTCCCTTCACGAAGGCCACGAGCCTGCTCTTACGCCAATGGAGAGTGGACATGCGCTTCCGGTCCGCGTCGAACGGTAGCTCGCCCATTCGGGGCAACGGTTCATGGTGGAGGAGTCCGTGATCCAGTGCGAACTCGACCAGGGCCACTTCGGTTGGATCGCCCGTGACGGTGAGGCGGCCGTCGGTCCGCCGCATGCGCTTGGCATTGTGGCAGTGGATGATCGCATCGAAGAGCGGCGCATATTCCTTGGCCTCGATCGCGGTGGTGACGCGTCCGGCGATCACCAGACAACTTTCCTGCACCTCGACTTCGAGATGGTCCATATAGAAACGAGCCACGCGCATCCGGTTCTCGGTCAGCGTCCCCGTCTTGTCCGTGCAGATGACGGTGGTGCAACCCAAGGTTTCAACGGATGTCAGTTGCTTGATGAGCGCGTGACGTTTGGCCATGCGCTGGCTGCCCAACGCCAAGGCCAGCGTCACAGTGGGGAGCAGTCCTTCCGGCACGTTCGCTACGATGATGCCGATCCCGAAGATTGCGCTGATCCAGAAGCTCAAGCCCATGGAGACGCCGATGCCGAAAAAGATTCCACCCATGGCGACCGACAGCAGCGCGACTACGTGGGTGATCTTCGCGATCTCTTTCTGCAGCGGGCTGAGGTCTGTGTCCACGCTCGTGGAGAGGCGGGCGATCTTGCCGAATTCCGTCTGCATGCCGGTCGCGAACACCACCGCCCGACCTCTGCCGGAGAGCACGGGGGTGCCGGCGAACACGAGATTGGGAATGTCCAGGAGATGTCCATCGGTCACCGGCTCCGCTGTCCGCCGCTTCGGTTGGGATTCGCCTGTGAGAGAGGAGATGTCGACACGCATTTCGGTGGCTTCGACGAGCCGGGCGTCGGCAGGGATCTGTTCTCCTTCCTCGATCAGGAGCACGTCACCCGGCACGATCTCGCTACGGGACACGTCATGCGGCTGGTTGCTTCGCAGCACCCATGCCCTGGCAGGGAGAAGGCGATGGAGGGCATGCACCGCGCGCTCCGCCTTATATTCCTGAAAGAAGGCAAAGACGGCGTTGATGACGATCACGCCGAGAATCGCCCAGCCCAGCGTGGCCATACCTTCGCCGGGCTTCATGAATTCTGCCGTGAATGCCAGGGCGGCGGCGATCCAGAGCATAATGGCCAGGAAGTGGGTGAACTGGCGGAGGAACCCTCGAATCAATGAATAGTGACTCGGCTCCTTCAGAACATTGGGGCCGTATCGGCTGAGCCGCTGCTGTACCTCTTCGGGCGACAAGCCTCCTTCCCTGGTTCCCAGGTATTTGAAGATTTCCCCAGCCGTCAGTTGGTGGAGGTGTGGCTTGTCAGGGTCAGGCACGCGTGCCTCGCACGATCAGGACGGAACAAGGGGCGTGTCTCAGGAGACTCTCTGAGACGCTGCCGAGATGGAGCCGCTCACTCTTGGTCAAGTCGCGGGACCCGATCACCAGGAGGTCGGCATGAATTGCCTCCACCTGTTTGACGATCGTGTCGATGACATGGTCCATCTGCACGTCCGTGTCGACGGCGTAGCCCTCTTTCAGGAATTCATCCCGCAGTGTCGTGACCAGTCGAGTGGCTCGTTCGATGACTGGTTGTTCCAACTCTGCGACTTGGGTTTTGGATAAGTATCGAACGGCCAAGTCGGTCACAGGTCTCTCGGCCGAGGAGAGGATGGTGGTCGTGGCGGATTCCGGGAGAATGCGAGATCGGAGAAATCTAGCAGCGGCTCGGGAGTGTTTCGAATCATCGACCGCGAGGACCACACGCGTCAGTCGCGGGATCGGCTGTTTCACGACGAAAACGGAACAGCGGGCGATCGACGCGACCTGCCGAGAGATGCTTCCCAACAAGAATCCTTGAATGTCGCTCAACCCGCGGGATCCCATGAGGATGAGATCTGCCTTCACCCGTCGCGCTTGTCGCACGATCGTCTGGGCGAGGGGACCATGGGCTAATGTGGTGTGGAATTTGGTACGAGGGCCGGTCGCAGCCTGTCCGAGGGCGACTCGAGCTGATCGCTCTGCCTCGCGGAGGAGGATTCCACCGGCCTTCTCCATGGCCGCCAGGGCGCGCTTCTCTGCTACGGGATTCCTGCCTCTGGCTGTCTGGAGGGCCGACGGATCGACCACATGGAGCAGCGTCACAAATTCCGGCTCACGGCCGGCGAGCGCTTCGAGTGCTTGTACCCCCCACTGCGAGTATTCAGACCCATCCACGGCACAAAGAATTCGCATGACAGACTCCCTTCCTCAACGACAATAACGGCAAACAACCAGCGGGCGACGCCGGGTATCAGATCTGCATTGGATGTGCCTGTGACACGCAGTGCATTATATGTGAGACGCGCAAGAATTCTCATGGTTTTTGGAGAGAGAGGCTGGTGTCTCTGAGCCAGGTCCTGCGGCATTTTGCAGCAGCGCCGAAGGGATGACTGTGGTGATTGGCCCCAGTTCTGAGAGGCGGGAAAAGGATCAGCGGGGGAAAGGCTGGTCCCGCGCATGAGAATTGGGAGCGTTGTCTGATCCGAGGCTGTGGCACTTACATTGCGTGGTCCAACCGGTAGAGTGAGAGGAGGAGGCTATGAGACAGATTCTGATTCCGGTGCTTGCGTTGTGGAGTAGCTTCTTTGGAGGAATGAGCTTAGCCGACGTAGGCCCGGTCTCCCAGATCGTGGAGTCCGGCGAGTTTCTCGAATTGGAGTATCATGTGAACGGTCAGCTGTCCAAAGGCTCGCTCCCGCTCTATCGGGCAGACGGTGTCCGCTATTTCAGTGCCGGAGTCGGGCTCGAGGAACGCAGCGCCGAGTATCCCCCCTTCTCGCTGAAGCTCGTGTTCACTGCGGGAGGAAAGCCTTTTCTGGCTGGAGTTGCGGTCACCATTCAGTCAGCAAAAGGGGGACCTCCGATCAACATTCCCCGTGATCATGTGAACGGACCTTGGTTGTTCGTCGACCTTCCGTCCGGCACCTATCACCTCACGGCGGTCCACGCGGATCGGACGCAGGGTCTTAAGGGGGTAACGGTAGAAGCGGGAAGGACGAAGACGGTCCACCTCCGCTGGACGGAGGAGAGGGGAATCGCTGCACCGTCTGGAGAAGCGGTCGTTCAATGAGCCATGAGCATCTAGTTAGATCAATAGTGAGGAGGGGACACATGCCGACGAAGAAGAAGGCGAAGAAGGCCAGGGCGAGTACAAAAAAAGATTTCGGCGTGATGA
>Ga0209048_10007541_pt1 | contig 10032 bp, 6 predicted proteins | sample FrelakmetCRP12CR_FD_187146 | JGI IMG/M metagenome (GOLD analysis project Ga0209048, IMG submission 187146) | Freshwater lake sediment microbial communities from the University of Notre Dame, USA, for methane emissions studies - CRP12 CR (SPAdes)... | ecosystem: Environmental > Aquatic >... | reverse complement strand
TGCCGGTCTTGACGATGTCGACGCCGGTGACCATCTCGGTGACGCAGTGCTCGACCTGCACGCGCGTGTTCATCTCCATGAAGTAGAAGCTGCCGTCGGCGTCGAGCAGGAACTCGACGGTGCCGGCGCCCTCGTAGTGCGCCGCGACGGCGGCGGCGACGGCGGCCTCCCCCATCTGCCGCCGCAGCTCGGGGCTGACGGCCGGCGAGGGCGCCTCTTCGATGAGTTTCTGGTGGCGCCGCTGGATGCTGCAGTCGCGCTCGCCGAGGTGGATGCCGTGCCCCTTGCCGTCGGCGAGCACCTGGATCTCGATGTGGCGCGGCGCCGCGATGTACTTCTCCACGTACACGGCGCCGTTGCCGAAGGCGGCCTCGGCCTCGGCCTGAGCCTGACGCACGGCGGCGGCCAGCTCCGCCGCTTGTTTGACGATGCGGATGCCCTTGCCGCCGCCGCCGGCGGACGCCTTGACCATCACCGGCAGGCCGATCCGGCGGGCGACGTCCTCGGCCTCCGCCGCGTGCTCGATCACGCCCGGCGAGCCGGGCGTGATCGGTACTCCGGCGGCCGTCATCGTCGCCCGCGCCGCGGCCTTGTCCCCCATCAGGTCTATGGACTCCGGCGACGGGCCGATGAACTTGAGGCCCTGTTCACGGCAGAGCCGCGAGAACGCGGCCCGTTCGGCGAGGAAGCCGTAGCCTGGGTGGATCGCCTCGGCCCCGGTCTGCAGCGCCGCCTGGATGATGGCCGGCATCACGAGGTAGCTCTGCGCCGCGGGCGGGGGGCCGATGCACACGGCTTCGTCCGCATAACGTACGTGCAAGCAGTCCTCGTCGGCCTCCGAGAACACGGCAACGGAGGCCACGCCGAGCTCCTTGCAGGCGCGGATCACCCGGATCGCGATCTCGCCACGGTTGGCGATGAGGACCTTGCCGAACATGCACGCTCCTTCGGGATTCCTGGCGGAGTATAGCAATCGCCCCACAAGCGTTCCGTCCGCAGACAACGCTTTGGACACCGCGCGCCTCAACTGCGCCGCTGGTCTGCCGATACCGAGCCCAAGACCGGGCAGGATTACTCACCGGGCTTCGGCCCGGCATCTCATCCTCTCTCTCAGCCGGGCCGGTCTCCTTCGTCAATGGCACGGACCGCCCGCATCCGTGTGAAGGCCCCCGCCGGCCCGGCACCTTCTCCTCGTGACCGCGAGGCTCACGGTCGCCCCTGCGGCGACCGGTGAACGTCGACCGCTCGCGGGCGCCGGGCGCGCAGCGGCGGCAGTCGATGCGCTACACTTGGGAGAGCGGCCTAGCGGGAGGTCCACGTGCCGAGAGCTGCCAAGACACGCCTGGCGATCATCGACGACGACACCGATCTGCGGGACGAGCTCGTCCGCCACTTCGCCGAGCCCTACGACGTGGTGGCCAGCCTCGGCGATCCGGGCACGCTGGCCGTCCTGCGCAAGGCCGCGCCGGCCGCCATCCTCCTCGACCTCGACCTCTCGACCTTCGACGGCCTCGAGCTGCTGCGCCTGGTGACGTCCGATCCTGAGTTGCGCGGGGTTCCCGTGCTGGCGCTGAGCGCCAACAGCGACTTCCCCACGTTCGAGCGGGCGCACCGTCTCGGCGCCGCGGAGTTCGTCACCAAGCCCTTCTCGCCGGACGAACTCGGCGCCAAGCTGGACGATCTCGTCACCGGCCGCACGCGGCGCGCGGACGGCCGTCTCAGGCTGGGCACGATGCTGGTCTCCAGCGGCCTCGTCACCCAGACGCAGCTGGACAGCGCGCTCGAGCGCCAGCGCAGCGACGGCGGCCGCCTCGGCGAGGTGCTCGTCAGGGACGGCCTGGTGAGCGAGCAGGACATCGTCAACGCGGTCGCCGGGCAGATGCGTATCGGGGTGGTCGACCTGTCCCTCATGGCCCCGCAGGGCAGCGCGATCGGCCTCCTGCCTCGCGACTTCCTCATCCGCCACCGCCTCATGCCGCTGAGCGTCACCGAGGACGGCAGCCTCGTGCTGGCGATGACCAACCCGCTGGACGTCGTCACCATCGACGAAGTGAGCATGCGCACCAAGCGCCGCGTGGTCGCCGTGATGTGCACGCAGACCGGGTTCGACGACGCGGTGGGGATCTACTTCAGCTCGAGGGGCAAGCTCAAGGACGCCCGCGACGACGCTCCGTCCGAGAACGGCCAGACCAGCCCCTCAGACGACGACGCGTCGATCATCGAGATCGTCGACAGCCTGCTGGCCGACGCCGCCAGCATGGCGGCGTCGGACATCCATCTCGAGCCGCGCGAGGACTCCCTCGCCGTGCGCTGCCGGATCGACGGCGTGCTGCACGAACTGCGCGAGTTCCCCAAGGAGCTGCAGGCCGGCATCCTCAGCCGCCTCAAGATCATGGGCAACCTCAACATCGCCGACCGGCGGTTGCCCCAGGACGGGCGCACCACGTTCGAGCTGTCGACCGGCTCGGCCGTCGATCTGCGTCTCGCCTCGATCCCCTCGCTGTACGGCGAGAACATCACCATCCGCATCCTCGAGTCGTCGGCGCTGCCTCCCACGCTCGCTTCGCTCGGGCTCACCGGGGACAACCTCACGCGCTTCGAGGCGGCTCTCAAGGTCCCCGAGGGCGGCATCGTCATCGTCGGCCCCACCGGGTCGGGCAAGTCGACCACGCTGTACACCACCCTCGAGCTCATCAAGTCGCCCGAGCGCAAGGTCTACACGGTCGAGGACCCCATCGAGCGCAAGATCTCGGGCATCATCCAGACCGAGGTCAAGCCGATGATCGGCCTCACGTTCGCGCAGGCCCTGCGCTCGCTCGTGCGCGCCGACCCGGACGTGATCATGGTCGGCGAGATCCGCGACCTGGAGACGGCCAAGATGGCGGCAGACTCCGCCGTCACCGGCCACCAGGTGTTCAGCACCCTGCACACCAACGACGCCGCGTCCGCCGTCAACAGGCTCGTGGAGATGGGTGTGCCCCGCTACATGGTGGCCGCGGCCTGGCACTGCTTCGTCGCGCAGCGTCTGGTGCGCCGCCTGTGCCCGCACTGCCGCAAGTCGGAGACGATGACCGACGCGCGCTGGACGGAGTTGGGTCTGGGCGACCCGCCGCAGAGACGACTCAAGGTCTACAACCCCACGGGCTGCACGAAGTGCTTCGGCACCGGCTACCGCGGGCGGGTGGGCCTCTACGAGGTGCTCATCATCGACGAGGGTCTCCGCGACCTCATCGCCACGGGCGGGTCGGTTCACGAGATCCAGCGCATGGCGCGAGAGCGGGACGTCGGCTCGCTTCGCGATGACGGTGTCGCCAAGGTCCTGGACGGCGCGACCAGCTACCTCGAGCTCCTGCGGGTCACGGTCTAGCTGCGCCCTAGACGGCTGTTCTATGTGGTCCGTTGACGGGGCGCCGATGCATGCTACAGGAGATCGGAAGAAGGCTGAGAGAGAGACTCTTCCAGTATCCCGTCTCTGGCCGGTGGTGCGAAGCGGGGGCTCGCACCGCCGGCCGCACAGCGTACGGACCTGCGTGAAGCGCGACGCGCCGTGAGGGTAGGCGGCGCCTGCACGCGTCGCTGTCGGGAGCCGCTCACGGGTCAAGGGCGCTTCCGCCCGGGGCACGCCGGCCCGAGGCGCGCCGGCCGCCGGGCCACTGCGTGAGTCGCATTCATCCCCGGGCGTCTGGGCTCGGCAATATACCCGGCAGGGTATAATCAAAGCGCCCGCCCCCGGAAGCTGTATCCTCGAGAGGACATGAGCGAGCAGACGACCACACTCGAACTCCCCATCGAAGGGATGACGTGCGCCAGCTGCGTGGCGCGCAACGAGCGCGCCTTGCGCAAGGTCGAGGGCGTGGCGACCGCCGAGGTCAACTTCGCGACCGAGAAGGCGACGGTGACGTTCGACCCCGACGTCGTGTCGGCGGAGGACCTCGTGAACACCGTCGAGGCGGCCGGCTACGAAGTGGTCACGGCGCAGGCCGTCCTGCCCATCCTGGGCATGACCTGCGCCAGTTGCGTGAGCCGCGTCGAGCGCGCCCTGCGCAAGCCGGCCGGCGTGCTCGGCGCCGACGTGAATCTGGCCACCGAGAAGGCGACCGTCACCTACATCCCCGGCCAGGCGACGCACGCGGACCTGGTGGCCGCGGTCGCGGCCGCCGGCTACGAGGTCATCGAGGACGCCGCGGCGGGCGAACAGTCGGCGGAGGCCGCGGCGGACGCCGCCGAGGCGGCGCGGGCCGCGGCCTACAGGCAGCTGAAGGTCAAAGTCGTCGTCGGCTTCGTGTTCAGTATCCTGATCTTCATGGGGACGATGCAGGACTGGTTCCCGTTCCTGCCGTCCTGGCTGCACAACGGCTACGTGCTCTGGGCTCTGGCGACGCCCGTGCAGTTCTGGGTCGGGGCGCAGTTCTATCGCACCGCGTGGAGTGCGCTGCGCCACGGCTCCACCACGATGAACACGCTCATCGCCATGGGCTCCTCGGCCGCGTACTTCTACAGCGTCCTCGGCGTGCTGTTCCCGGGGTTCTTCGAGCACCAGGGACTGAGCATGCCGATGTACTTCGACTCGGCCGCCTTCATCATCACGCTCATCCTCTTCGGGCGGCTGCTCGAGGCACGCGCCAAGGGGCAGACCGGCGCCGCCATCAAGGCGCTCATCGGCCTGCAGCCCAAGACCGCACGCGTGCTCAGGAACGGCGCCGAGACGGACGTCACCATCGCCGACGTCGTCACCGGCGACCTCATCGTCGTCCGCCCCGGTGAGAAGGTGCCGGTCGACGGCGTCGTCACGGCCGGCGCCTCCGCCGTCGACGAGTCGATGCTCACCGGCGAGCCCATACCCGTGGCCAAGAAGCTGGGCGACGAGGTGATCGGCGCGACGATGAACACCACCGGTTCCTTCACCTTCAGCGCCACCAAGGTCGGCGCCGACACGGCGCTGGCGCAGATCATCCGCCTGGTCGAGCAGGCGCAGGGCTCCAAGCCGCCCATCGCGCGTCTCGCCGACGTGATCGCCGGCTACTTCGTGCCGGCCGTGATCGGCATCGCGTCGCTCACGTTCGTCGTCTGGCTGGTGCTCGGCCCGTCGCCGTCGCTCAACTACGCGCTGCTCAACTTCGTCGCCGTCCTCGTGATCGCATGCCCCTGCGCCCTGGGGCTGGCGACGCCGACGGCGATCATGGTGGGCACCGGCAAGGGCGCCGAGAACGGCGTGCTGATCCGCGACGGCGCCGCCCTCGAGACGGCCTACAAGCTCGACACGGTCGTGCTCGACAAGACCGGGACGATCACCGAGGGGCGGCCGAAAGTGACGGACGTCGTCGTCTTCGTGGGAGTCTCCGGGCTCGACGAGGACGGCCTGCTGCGTCTCGTGGCGGCCGCCGAGCGCGGCAGCGAGCACCCGCTCGCCGGCGCCATCGGGGCGGCGGCCGAGGAGCGCGGCCTCGCCGTGCCGGACGCCGGCCAATTCGAGGCCGTCGCCGGCCACGGCATCCGCGCCGTCGTCGACGGGCGCACCGTCATCGCCGGCAACGAGCGCCTCGCCGGCGCAGCCGCCGCGGAGCTCACCGGCCGGTTCACTGCCGAGGGCAAGACGGTGATCACAGTCCTCGTCGACGATGTGCCAGCCGGCGCCATCGCCGCGGCCGACACCGTCAAGCCGGGGTCGGCGGCGGCCGTGCGCCGGCTCCGCGACCTCGGCCTCGACGTCGTCATGCTCACCGGCGACAACGGCCGCACCGCCGCGGTGATCGCACGCGAGGTCGGCGTTGACCGCGTGGTGGCCGACGTCCTGCCGGAGCAGAAGGCCCGGGAAGTCGCGGCGCTCCAGGCCGGCGGCAAGAAGGTCGCGATGGTCGGCGACGGCATCAACGACGCTCCGGCGCTGGCGCAGGCGGACATCGGCGTCGCCATCGGCACGGGCACCGACGTGGCGATGGAGGCGAGCGACATCACGCTCATGTCCGGCGAGCTCTCCGGCGTCGCCACCGCCGTGTCGCTCTCGCGCGCGACCATCCGCGTGGTCAAGCAGAATCTCTTCTGGGCCTTCGCCTACAACGTCGCGCTGATCCCGCTCGCCGCCGGCGTGTTCTACCCGCCGTTCGGCGTCCTGCTCAACCCGATCTACGCCGCGGCGGCGATGGGGCTGTCGAGCGTCACGGTCGTGAGCAACAGCCTGCGCCTGCGGCGCTTCCGCGCGAGCTGACGCGGGCCGCCGGCCGGGGCACGAGCGGGCGCGGCGGCGCGACCCCGTACGCCAGGAGGGGGACGGCGCCTGAGCTCAGGTCCGTCCCCCTCGCGGGCGACTGTACGTTGTCGGATGAGCCTCCCATAGCTCTTCCGTCACTTGCGCCGGCGCTGCTCGCGCTCGTCGCTCTTCACCCTCGTCTTGTAATAAGGGACCGGACCCATGATCTCACCTCCCCGTCACTGTGCCTGTGCGGAATGTACCCATCGCTTCGGCAAAAAGAAACGTCTTGTGAACTTGAGCACATACTCTCGCGTGCACCACCTTCCGTTTTCGGCCCTCATCCTCTGTGCGCGACAAGAAACCAAGGGGCAGACGGGTGTCCAGAACGGACAAGACGGGCTTCACATGTCTGCTGCGGCGTCCATTGCCAGTCGTCGACGGCCGGTGCGAGGATGAAGCGGGCGGCGGCCGGCCGCATGGGGGCGGCCGGCCGATCCGGAGAAAGGCTGCCATGCTCAACGTTCTCGACCGGCACACGGTCGGCCAGCTCTTGAGGACCAAAGAGGTCGACGCCTGGGGCGTCGCCGCCAACGAGCCGCGCCTGCCGCTGGCACCCGACTTCCCCATCGCCGTCTCCATGATGATGCGTCTCGATCCCCTCGTCGTGCGCGGCCTGCGCCATGGTCCCACCGAGGACTACGAGGAGGAGTACCTGCGGCTGAACGTCGCGCTCGACGACGCGACGCAGACGCTCGTCGACGTGCTTCGATTCCAGGGCCACGCCGCCGAACGAGTCGTCGCCACTCACGGCGGCGCCGGCAACGGTGAGCCGCCGTTCCCGCACAAGAGCGCCGCCACCAGGGCGGGTCTCGGCTGGATCGGCAAGACCGCCCTCTTCATCTCGCCCGAGTTCGGCCCGGCCGTGCGCCTGGCCACAGTGTTCACGGATCTCGAGCTCCCGGCGGGCGATCCGGTGACGGAGAGCCGCTGCGCGCAGTGCCGCGACTGCGTGGACGCCTGCCCGGCCGGGTGCGGCAAGGACGTGCTGTGGCGCCCCGGCATGGCGCGGGAGCTGCTGTTCGACGCCGGCGCCTGCCGCCACCAGATGAGCCTTTTCAGCGCCGTCGATGCGCAGATCTGCGGGATCTGCATCGCCGCCTGCCCCTACGCGCGCCAGCACTGACCGCGGCGCGCCGCCTCGCGCCCGCCTGACCGTCGCCGGCGGTCGCCTCCCTCGGCCCCACCGACCGTTGCCCGGGCTCGCCGCGAGTGCTATGCTGCGTCTCTTACTGAAAACGGTTTTCACTTTCACTTGACGGAGGGTTCGTGGCTCTCGACGCCGACACCATCTCCCGCAGCTTCGCAGAGCGCGGCCTGCGGCTTACGCGCCAGCGGCGCGCGGTCGTCGACGCGGTCGCCGCAGCCGGGGCGAGCGTGAGCGCGCTCCAGGTCTTCGACGCCGCCCGGGCGCGCTGCCCCGAGCTCGGTCTGACGACCGTGTATCGCACGCTCGAGGTGCTCGGCGAGATCGGCGCGCTGCGGCGCGTTCACGGCCCCGACCACTGCGAGGCGTTCGTGCCCGCGGGCGCCGCGCACGGGCACACCGTGGTCTGCAGCCGCTGCGGGCGCGCGACCGAGTTCACCGAGTGCGACATGCACGAGGTCGTCGACGCCGCCGCTCGCCAGACGGGCTACGAGATCACCGAGCACTTCCTGCAGCTGAGCGGCGTGTGCGCAGTCTGTCACGTCGCCGCGAGCGACACGCCGGGCTCAGTCGCACGAGGGGCGAAGTGAGGCGGCCGCCGGGACAGCGGGGGTCCGCCCGGCGGCGGCAGCGGGCAGGACGCCGCCGGCCGCGCGCCGCTGCCGCGGCGGGCCTGGCCGCCGCCCTCGCCGGCGTGCTGCTGCTCGGGATCGGCGCGGCCGCCTGCGGCGGTGCGAGCTCGCGCTCCTCCGGCGGCAAGCTCAACGTCGTCGCCGTCGAGACCTTCCTCGCGGACATCGCCCAGAACGTGGCCGGCGACAGGTTCACCGTGAGATCGCTGCTGCCGCCCGGCGCCGATCCGCACGCGTTCGAGCCGGCGCCGCGCGACGTCGCCGACGTGGCGTCCGCCGACATGCTCATCGTCAACGGCGGCGGGCTCGAGGGGACGCTTCTGACGACGCTGCAGAACGCCGGCGGCGGCGTCAAGGTCGTCGACGCGTCCGCCGGGCTGGTCACGCGCACGCCGCAGCCGGGGGAGCCGCAGCTCGGCCCCGGCCAGAGCGACCCCCACTTCTGGCTCGACCCCATCCTCGCGAAGACGTACGTCGCCAACATCCGCGATGCGTTCGTCAAGGCCGACCCGGCGGGGGCGGCGGCCTACAGGGCCAACGCCGCCGCCTACGACGCCAGGCTGACGGCGCTCGACGCCTGGATCAAGGCGCAGGTCGCGGCGATCCCGCCACAGGACCGCAAGCTCGTCACCAACCACGCCAGCGCGGGGTACTTCGCCGATCGCTACGGCTTCCGGGTGATCGGCACCGTGATCCCGGGCTTCGGCACGAACGAGACGCCGACGGCGCAGGAGCTGGCGGCGCTCACGGCCGCCATCCGCAGCAGCGGGGCCAGGGCGATCTTCGTGGAGAAGGACGAGAACCCCCAGCTCGCCCGGCAGATCGCAGCCGAGACCGGCGTCAAGGCCGTCACCGGGATCCTCGACCACTCGCTCACCGCCGCCGGCGGGCCGGCGCCGACATACATCGCGATGATGAAGTACGACACCGGCCTCATCGTGGGAGCCCTCAAGTGAGCGCGCGGCCCGGCGACCGGCCGGACGGCCGCGCGCTGGACACCGCCCGGCCGGTCGCCGCGTCGACCGCCGAGGCGGCGTGCCTCGAGCTCCGCGACGTGACCGTGCTCTACGGCAACAGGACGGCGCTCGATCACGTGACGCTGGCCGTGCCGCACGGCGGCCAGGTCGCCGTGGTGGGACCCAACGGCGCCGGCAAGTCGACCCTCTTCAAGGCGCTCGTCGGCCTGCTCCCGGTGCGCGGCGGCGGCATCGAGCTGCGCGACCGCGACCCGCAGGCACAGGCCGAGCCGATCGCCTACGTCCCGCAGCGTGAGGAGATCGACTGGACCTTCCCCGTCACGGTGCACGACGTCGTGATGATGGGGCGCTACGGCCGCCTGGGCTGGCTGCGCCGCCCGCAGGCGGCCGACCGCGAGGTCGTCGCGCGCTGCCTCGAGGAGCTGGCCATCGCCGACCTGGCGGCGCGCCCGGTCGGCGACCTCTCGGGCGGCCAGCAGCAGCGCGTCTTCCTCGCGCGAGCGCTCGCCCAGGAGCCGCACGTGCTCCTGCTGGACGAGCCGTTCACCGGCGTCGACGTCGGCGCCCGCGAGGCGCTGCTCGACCTGCTCGACCGTCTGAGGAGGCGCGGCATCACCGTGCTCGTGAGCACGCACGACATGGAGGCCGCCTCACAGCGCTTCGAGCTGGTGGCGCTGCTCAACCACCGGCTGATCGCCTACGGCCGGCCGGCCGAGGTGTTCACGAAGGAGCACATCGGCGCCGCCTTTGGCGGCCAGGCGCTGTTCCTCGAGGGCATGGTCGTGGTCGACCAGTGCTGCGAGGGGGATGAGCCGCGATGATCCACTGGCTCACCCAGCCCTTCACGCTAGAGTTCATGCAACGCGCGCTGATCGCGTCGCTCATCGTCGGCGTGGTCTGCTCGGTGCTCGGCTGCTTCGTCGTGCTGCGCGCCATGGCGTTCCTCGGCGACGCGCTCGCCCACGCCATCCTCCCCGGCGTGGCCATCGCCTACCTGCTCGGCGCCAACCTGCTCGCAGGAGCGCTGAT
>Ga0209048_10007540_pt1 | contig 10033 bp, 7 predicted proteins | sample FrelakmetCRP12CR_FD_187146 | JGI IMG/M metagenome (GOLD analysis project Ga0209048, IMG submission 187146) | Freshwater lake sediment microbial communities from the University of Notre Dame, USA, for methane emissions studies - CRP12 CR (SPAdes)... | ecosystem: Environmental > Aquatic >... | reverse complement strand
GCGAGACACGCAAACGCTTGGGAGTGCGCCGACTTGTCGGCGCTTTGCCGTGCTCATCCCCCGCCACCGGACCGCAAAGCTGCGACAAGTCGCAGCACTCCACAGTAACGCGCCGCGCCTTCTTCCGCGGGTTCCTCAACCCGCGCCGCTCCGACGCCTGACGCGGCATGAGCGCTGCCGGCACCGCGGCGCCCGGCTGGCAGCGACGCGGACTCTCGATTCTGCTGGGCCGGGGAGGCGACGCGGCCCTGCGCCTCGCCATATTTCCGGCCACCGCGCTCGTGCTCGCGGGAGCCGACTTTTCGCGGTATGCGCTGCTGACCGCCGCCCTGGCCACCGGACAGACGCTGTTCGCTCTCGGGGCGCCGCGGCTGGCGATCTTCTTTCACCGCCAGGGGGAGCGCGGCTCTCTCTACACGGGGCTGCTGCTCCTCGCCGCCGCGCCCTGCGCCGCTGCCGCCCTCGCGTTCGGATTCTGGCCGGGCCTGCGCCTTTTCTGGTTCGGCTCGGTTCCGGCGGCGCTCTTCTGGGTGGGCGTGGCACCGCTGCCTTTTCTCCTCTTCGCCGACTCGCTGTCGGCCACGCTGCTGGCGGCCGGGCGCGAGAGGCTTTATGCGTTGTTCCTGTGGGGGCGCACGCTGGCGACGGGCGCCGTGCTCGCGACGAGCCTCCTCGGGCCCGATCGACTCGGCTGGATTCTCCGGGGCAGGCTCGCGATCAGCATTGCGGCCATCGCCGCCCTCGTCGCCGCGACCGGAGCGCGGCCCCGCTGGGTTGGAGCGGGCTCGCTGGCCGGGCCGGCTCTGCGATTCGGCGCGCCCGTCGCCGTCGCCGGAGCCCTCGCGGCGATTCACCGACGAGCCGATGTGTTTCTCCTCTCCGGGCTCGGCCGGGCGGCGGAAATCGGAGCCTACGCCATCGCGTACGCCATCGCGGAGTCCCTGTGGATCGTCACGGATTCTCTGGAAGCCGCGCTCTTCGTCGAGCTGTCCGCCCGGACACCGGAACGGGCGCGGGAGGTCGCGGCGGTCGCGCTGGCCCGGTTCGCCCGGTTCACGGCGCTCGCCGCCGCCGCGGTGCTCGTCGGCGGCGAGGCGGCTCTCTACCTTCTCTTCCGCGCGCGTTACCCGGCGGCTGCCGGCCTTCTGCCCCCGGTCGTGGTCGCCGTGGCCGCCTGGGGAGCCGCTCGGCCGGCGTCCTCCTTCCTGTACCGGGCGGGGCGGGGCGCGACGATGGTCGGTTGTCAACTCGCCTCTCTGGCGATCAACCTCGCGTTGTGCCTGGCCCTGATCCCTCGACTCGGCGCAATGGGGGCGGCCGCGGCCTCCCTGGTCAGCTACAGCGTTCTCTCCGCCGCGACCATCGTGGCGTTCCGGCGAGTTCCCTTCCGGCCGGGGGAGGCGGCTGCCTGACTACGAACGCTCCGCGCCTATCGGTCGTGGTCCCGGTCCGGGACGATCCTCGCGTGGATGAGCTGCTCGAATCGCTCGGCGCGCAGCGTGAGGCCCCGGCCTTCGAGGTGATCGTTGCCCTCGATGGGTCGAGCCGCACTCCCCGATGGCCGACGGGCCTGGCAGGGCGCGTTCTCCCGGGGCCACGGAAGGGCCCCTATGCGGCGCGCAACCGGGCAATCGCCGAAGCCCGAGGCACGATCGTCCTGCTGACGGATTCCGACTGCGTGTGCCCCCCGGACTGGGTGCACACCGCCGCCCGGCTCTTCGAGGAATTCAGCGCCTCGAACATCCGCGCGATCCAGGGCGCCTCCCGGCCCGCGGAGGATACGCGCCTGTCGCGCTGGATCCAGCGGGAGTACGACCGATACGTCGAGTCTCATGCGGCCAACGGCTACAGGCGGTTCTGCAACACGCGCAATCTCGGCCTCCGGCGCGACCTCGCCCTCGCATTTCCCTTTCCGGAGTCCTTCCCGCGGGGCGGCGACGGCGTCTACGGCCTGACGCTCGAGAGAAACGGAGTCGAAATCCGCTACGCCCCCCGCTGGGAGATCTTTCATCGCCATCCGCGCTCGCGCTGGACGGAGACGATGGCGGCATTCGACCAGGGAAGACAGGGCGCCCACTGGCAGGAGGCAGGCTCCGACCTCTTCGGAGAGCCCTCGGGACCCCCGCGCCGCGGAAGCGGAGCCTGGTTTCGAAGGGCCCTGCCCGAGGGCTGCCTTCCCAGGCTCATCGGCGCCACGGGGCTTCTCGGCGCGGCCATGGCACTCGGCGCCGCCAGCGCCGCGCTCGGGGGCGAGGCCGGGTATCGGAGCTTCTCGCGGTCCCGGCGCGCCGCGCACCTGGCCGGCAGGCTCCGCGGTGAGGCGGAGCGTCGGGCGGTGCCTCGATGAGCACACGGACCCCGGACGTCGCCGTCGTCGTCGAGACGGAAAACGAGAGCGAGGGGCACCGCATCCGCCTGGGCGAAGTCCTGGAGTCCTGGAAACGACAGACGAGCGCCGCGAGAATTCAGGAGCTCATCTTCGTGTCGCCGCGCAACGCGGGAGTCGAAAGCACGGTGCGGGGGATGGGATTCGCCGCGCGCTGGATCGAGAAGCCGGGAGCTCGCTACTACGAACAGAAGAACGCCGGGGCGCTCGCCTCGAGCGCCCCGTTTGTCGCCTTCGCCGATGCCGACGTGCGTCCCGACGCCGACTGGCTCGAGCGGGGCCTCGAGACGCTCGCGGGAGCGCCGCCGCAAGTCGCCGGTCTCACGGGACACACCCGCTATCCACGCCGGCCCTTCACGCCCGAGATGGCGCTCGCCCAGTGGCCTCACCTGGCGCAGGCGCGCGGCGAGACGAACGGGATCCTCGCCCACAACCTGCTGATGCGCGCCGAGCCCTTGCGCCGTGCGCAATTCGGAGCAGCGCACATCCGCCACGGCGGCGACACACTGCTCGTCCAGGCCCTCCGGTCGGCCGGCTATCGCATCCTCTACGAGCCCGAGATGCGCATGACGCACAACTACGCGGCCGGCCTGCAGGAACTCTGGATGCACTGCGTGGCGCTCGGCTGGAACTACGCGAGCATGGAGAAGCACCTCGGCGCGCCGCGGGTGGGAGTCGTGCGCAACGCGATAGGGCGCTACCGCTTGCTCTCGCGACAGGTGCTTTCGGGCGGCTGGCAATTCGGCATCTCGCCCGCCCGGTATCCCTTGTCGCTCGCCTTCTTCGCCTGGTACTGCGCGGCCATCGCGCGGGGATACGGCAAGGCCTGGCGCGGCGAGCCGGAGCCCTTCGCGGCGTTTTGACCGGCGCGGCCCCGTCAGCGGGGAGGCGGCGGAGGACTCGGAGTCGGCAACGTCGCTTCCTGCGGGAGCTCTCCCTTCTTGGGAACGTAGAAGGGCTGTTGCAGGGACCAGGGGAGCTTCGCGATCTCCTGAGAACGCAGATTCCACTCCTCGGTCGGCTGGGACCCGCTGACGAAAGCCTCCAGGACGGGCAACGGAGTGTCGGGCGTGGCCTTCAACCCCGTCTCGTAGTCGACCGGCGTGAGGATGATGTTGGGCGGCGGGTCGAAATCCTCCTGGGGGTCGATTCGGCCGCGGTCCTTCATCTTCTCGAGGATGCGGATCCAGATCGGAAGGGCGGTGCGAGCCCCGTCGGCCCCCTTGCCGATCGACTGCGTCTTCTGGTCGTTGCCTACCCACACGCCGATCGTGTACCGGGGCGTCATGCCGATGAACCAGGCGTCCGTGAAGTCGTTGGTGGTCCCGGTCTTTCCGGCGATGTTCAGCTTGAGCCGAGCCGCCGAGGCCGCCGTACCGCGTTGGGTCACGCCGCGCAGGATCTGGAGGAGCTGGAACGAGGTCTGCGGGCTCTCGACCTCGCGGGCATCGGGGTGCGCCGTCTCGAGAACGTCGCCATCGGCGTCGGTGATGCGCTCCACGAGGTAGGGCGTGAACGCGAGACCCTGATTCGCGAAGACCGAATAGGCCGCGGTCAGTTCGGCCAGCGTGACCTCGAACGCTCCGAGCGCGAGCGACGGGTAGGGGTCGAGCGTCTGGTGCACGCCGAGGCGACGGGCGGTGTCGATGACGTTCGAGAGCCCGACCATCTGCGCCACGCGCACCGCCGGGATGTTGTAGGAGTGCTCGAGCGCCTTGCGGAAGGTGACGATGCCGTGGAACTTGCTGTCGTAGTTGCTCGGCCGATAGGGCGGCTGCCGCTCGTCGATCACGATGGACAGGGGGCCGTCGAAGACCGTGTCCGCCGCGGTGTAGCCCTGCTCGAGGGCCGTCAGGTAGACGAAGGGCTTGAAGGCCGACCCGGCCTGGCGAACCGCCTGGGTCGCCCGGTTGAACTTGGACTGCGTCCAGTCGGAGCCGCCAACCATGGCCCGCACGGCGCCGCTCGAGTTCTCGAGGATGAGGACGGCTCCCTGCTCCCGGGGCTCCTGGTCGAGCGCGAGGGAGATCGTGCCGTCCTTTCCCTTCTGCACCGTCACCGTCACGAGATCGCCCGCGCGAAGGATCTTCGCGGCGGTCGCCGCTCCCGTCCACGCGACCGAGGCGTTGGAAAGGGGCAGCGTCTCCCGACCGATCCGGACCTCGGCTCCCTCCGCGCCCACTCGCAGGACGACTCCGCGCAGGGTCGAGCCCTCCTCGATCTTCGAGCCTTCCCACGAAGGGTCGACATAGGACTCGAGCGAGCGGTAGCCCTGCTCGGAGAGGTTGCGCGGCCGGTGGAAACCGTGGCGGCGGCTGATCTGGCGGAGCCCCCAGCCGAGGGCTTCTTCCGACCAGGCCTGGAGCTCCGGATCGAGCGTGGACTCCACGCGCAGGCCCCGGCGGTAGAGGTCTTTCTCGCCGTACGTCCGCTCGAGGTACTGGCGGATCTCCTCGCAGAAGTAAGGCCCGACGATGGACTCGGGCAGGGATGGGGCTGCCGGAAGAGGTTCCGCCTCGGCGGCCTGACGCTCGGCCTCGGTGATGTAGCCCTCCGCGCGCATCCGCCGCAGGGCTGTCGCCCGGCGGGCCCGCGCCTGCGCGGGATTCCGAAACGGCGACTGGTCCTCCGGGCGCTGAACGATCCCGGCGAGAAGCGCCGCCTCCGCGAGCGTGACGTCCTTCACGCTCTTGCCGAAGTAGTACCGGCAGGCCGCCTCCACACCGTAGTTGCCGTGCCCGAGGTAGATCTCGTTGGCGTACATGGTCAGGATCTGGTCCTTCGAGTACCGCCGCTCGATCTCGAACGCGACCAGCGCTTCGTTGACCTTGCGCGAGAGCGTCTTGCGGGGCGAGAGAAAGATGGCCCGCGCCAGCTGCTGGGTGAGCGTCGAGCCCCCTTGCGCATAGCCTCCCTGCTGCATGTTCGCGACCAGGGCGGAGAACGTGCGTCGGACGTCGATGCCGCCGTGCCGGAAGAAGTTCTTGTCCTCCGTGGCGACGATCGCGTTGCGGACGACCGTCGGGATCTCGGCGCGGGCGACGAGGGTGCGCCGCTCGATGGCATACCGGGCGATCGTCGAGCCGTCGTGCGCCGTGATCTGCGTGACGATGTCCGGCCGGTAGGTGGCGAGCTCGGAGACCCGCGGCACGCGGACGAAATTCGTGGCGAACGAACCGGCCACCGAGCCGAGAAAGGCCACCACCACGAGCGGCAGGACGAGGGCGGCGGCGCGCCCGACTTTGCGCACGCCGCATTGTGAAGCATTCCCCCTGGTTATGCTATAAGCGGCCCCTCACCGTATGCCGCCCACGTCCACCCCACGGTCGTCCCCGTCCGCCGGCAAGCCCGCATCCTACGCGGAGGCGCAGGCCCGCGCGTCCGGCCGTTTTCGACTCGTCACCGATTTCACGCCCCAGGGGGACCAGGCGGCCGCCATCGACCGGCTCGTTGCGGGCCTCTCGAGCGGGAGGAGCGACCAGGTCCTCCTGGGTGTCACGGGGTCGGGCAAGACGTTCACGATCGCGAAGGTGATCGAGACGGTCAATCGCCCCGCCCTCGTCCTCTCGCACAACAAGACCCTGGCCGCGCAGCTCTACCAGGAGTTCCGCGGCTTCTTTCCCCAGAACAGCGTCGAGTACTTCGTCTCCTACTACGACTACTACCAGCCCGAGGCCTACATCCCCCAGAGCGACACCTACATCGAGAAGGAGACCTCCCGCAACGAGGAGATCGACAAGCTGCGCCTGGCCGCCTCGAAAGCCCTCTTCGAGCGCCGGGACGTGATCGTGGTGGCCTCGGTGTCCTGCATCTACGGCCTCGGCGCCCCGGACTCGTACTACGACATGCTCGCGTACCTCGAGGTCGGCGACACGCAGGGGATGCCTGCACTGCTCGCCCGGCTCGTCGAAATGCAGTATGAGCGGACCAACCTCGACCTGACGCGGGGGGGCTTTCGCGTCCGGGGAGACGTCCTCGAGATCCAGCCCGCCTACGAGGACACCGCGGTGCGCGTCGAGTTCTTCGGGGACGAGATCGAGAAGATCACCAAGACCGACCCGCTGCGGGGCACGCCGCTCCAGCGGGTGGACCGGCTCGCCCTCTACCCCCGGACGTTCTACGCCACGCCACGCGAGACCCTCGAGCGCGCGATCGCCTCGATCCGGATCGAGCTCGACGAGCGGCTGGCCGAGCTGTCGGCGGCGGGCCGGCTCCTCGAGGCCCAGCGCCTGCACCAGCGCACCATGTTCGACCTCGAGATGATGAAGGAGCTCGGCTACTGCAACGGCATCGAGAACTACTCGCGCCACCTCTCGGGGCGAGCCGCCGGGGAGCCGCCGCCCACGCTGCTCGACTACTTCCCGAGGGACTTCATCCTGGTCGTCGACGAGTCCCACGTCACGCTGCCCCAGGTGCGGGGCATGTACCACGGCGACCGCTCGCGCAAGCAGGTCCTGGTCGAATACGGGTTCCGCCTGCCCTCGGCGCTCGACAACCGGCCTTTGACCGCCGAGGAGTTCCGGGAGCGGCTCCACCAGGTCATCGCGGTCAGCGCGACACCGGGGCCCGAGGAGCTGCAGCGGGCTGGCGGGGAGATCGTCGAGCAGGTCATCCGCCCGACCGGCCTCATCGATCCTTCGATCGAGGTTCGCCCCGTCAAGGGCCAGGTCGACGATCTGCTCGGTGTCGTCCGCGAAACGGCGGCGGCGGGCGACCGCGTGCTGGTGACCACCCTGACCAAGCGGATGGCCGAGGAGCTGACCAACTACTTCGGCGAGGTCGGCGTCCGGTGCCGTTACCTGCACTCGGACATCGAGGTCCTCGAGCGCGTCAACATCCTTTCCGACTTCCGGCGGGGCGTCTTCGACTGCCTGATCGGGATCAACCTGCTGCGCGAGGGGCTCGACCTGCCCGAGGTGGCGGTGGTTGCGATCCTGGACGCCGACAAGGAGGGCTTCCTGCGAAGCGCCACCTCCCTCATCCAGACGGCCGGTCGTGCGGCGCGAAACCTTCGAGGGCGGGTGCTCTTCTATGCCGACGCCGTCACGGACTCGATGCGCCATGCCATGGAGGAGACCGGGCGGCGGCGAAAGATCCAGGAGGCCTACAACCTGGAGCACGGAATCGTGCCGGCCTCCATCGTCAAGCAGGTCAACTCGCCGCTCGTGCGAATGGCCAATCTCGACTACTACGAGATCGAACCGAAAGCCGCCCGCCCCGACCTGCCCGACGCCGCCTCGCTGCGTCAGCGGATCGCCGATCTGGAGAAGCAGATGAAGACGGCCGCAAAGGACCTCGACTTCGAGAAGGCCGCGATGCTGCGCGACGAAATTCGAGGGCTGCGGGAGCTGGAGATCTTCCGGTCTTAGGGCTGCTTCGGGGCAGGCGCGGATGCGGGCGCAGGTGCCGGGGTCGGAGTCGGCGTGGGCTTCAACGGGTTCTTCTTGACGTAGAGCCGGGCCGCGCTTTCCACCGGATCCTCGGAGACCGGGTGGCGGATGACCTTCGGCTTCAGGCCATCTTCGACGCCGGCCTCGAAGCCGATCGCGGTGTTGCCCTGGCCCGGGTTCGCAAATGCCGAGTTCCCCACGGAACCGGCCGGGCGAAGGCCGAACGGGCTCGAGCACGGGAAGGCGGCGTGGCAGCGCGTCAGCTCCACGAGCTGCGCCGCTGCGGCCCCCGCGAGAACGACCGCGGCGGCGAACGCGAGGCCGGCGGCGCGCTTCATATCCAGTGGCACGATCGGGCAAATCCGGCGAGGACGAGCAGCAGCGCCGCGAGCGCGGCCGCCCAGACCGCCGTCCGGGAGCGCGGGGCCATCGGTCGCTGGCGAGTGTAGAAGCCGGTCTGCCACCGCTCCAGCTCGCGGCCGCACTTGGGGCATACGGGAGTGCCGGGCTCCACCGGGGTGTAGCAGTACGGACACTCGTACATCGGCATGACGCCATCATACTGCCGCCTTCGGACTCCCTCGCCCGCACCGGCTCGGGTTACACTGACGCCGTGGTCGAGCCCCGCCGCGGACCGGAGAATCTGCCGGATTCCCCGGGCGTCTATATCTTCCGAGGCGACAGGGGGAAGATTCTCTACGTCGGGAAGGCCCTGTCGCTGCGAAAGCGAGTCGCGTCGTACTTCAATCCGGCAGGGGGAGGCGCCAAGGAAGAGGCCCTCCGCCGCCTCCACCGGGAGGTCGAGACGATCTCGACGCGGACCGAGCTCGAGGCGCTGCTCCTCGAGAACACGCTCATCAAGAAGCACCGGCCCCGGTACAACGTCTGTCTTCGGGACGACAAGACGTATCCCTACATCAAGGTCACGACGGGGGAGGCCTGGCCGCGGGCCCTTGTCACCCGGCGCGTGCTGGAGGACGGCCACTCCTACTACGGTCCGTTCTGGGGCGGCCTCGCGCGCCGGATCATGCGGATGATCACCCGGCATTTTCAGATCCGGACCTGCACTCTGGAGATCGATGGCAAGCTGCCCCGGCCGTGCCTCTACTACGATCTCCATGCCTGCCTCGGGCCGTGCGTGGCAGGGCTGACGACGGCGCAGGCCTACCTCGAGGCCGTGGCCGACGTGGTCCTGTTTCTCCAGGGCCGCAACCGGGAGCTCGAGGCGAGTCTCGTCCGGAAGATGCAGGCGGCTTCCGAACAGGAGAGCTTCGAGATGGCCGGCGCCTACCGGGACGCCCTCCGGACGGTCCGGGACGTGGCCGAGCGGCAGGTGGTCCAGTCCCTGAAGGGCGAGAACGTCGACGTCTTCGGGTTCTTCGAATCGGGTCAGGACGTCGCGATCGGCGTGCTGATCGTTCGGGGCGGCGTCCTGCAGGACCGGCGCGACTTCTTCTTCGAGAAGGCGCAGGAGCTCGAGCCGGCCATATTTTTCGAGACCTTTCTGCCCCAGTTTTACGATGCCAATCCGTTCCTTCCGGCCGAGGTTCACCTCCCGGTGGCGATCGCGAGCGCGGGCCTCCTCGAGGAGTACATCGCGGCCCGGCGGGGCGCGAAGGTCTCGGTGCGCACACCCCAGCGGGGGCCGGCCGCCGAGCGGGTGCGGATGGCCGAGGTCAATGCCCGGGAGCGTCACCGCGTCCGCTTTCGCCGCGCCGGCACCGACGAAGCCGTGGCCGTCGAGAAGCTGGCCCGCGCCATCGGCCTCGAGCTGCCCCCTCATCGCATCGAGGCGTTCGACATCTCGCACACGCAGGGCACGGACAGCGTCGCCTCCATGGTGGTGTTCGAAGACGGCAAGCCATGCAAAGCCGACTACCGTCTCTTCAACATCGCCTCGCAGGAGCTGCTCGAGCCGGACGACTTTCGCAGCATGGCCGAGGCCGTGGAGCGGCGATACCGGCGCCTGCAGACCGAAGGGTCCCCGATGCCCGACCTCGTCCTGGTGGACGGCGGCCGGGGCCAGCTGCAGGCCGGGCTGACCGCGCTCGATCGGCTGGGGATCGAGCTGCCCGTGATCGGCCTGGCGAAGCGGGAGGAGGAAATCTGGCTGCCGGGCCGCCCGGAGCCCGTCCGGCTGTCGCGCAAGGATCCGGCCCTTCAGCTCGTGCAGCGGGTGCGAGACGAGGCCCATCGTTTCGCCGTCTCGCGACACCGGCGACGCCGCGGGCACCGCATGCGGCAGACGGGCCTGACC
>Ga0209048_10007539_pt1 | contig 10035 bp, 12 predicted proteins | sample FrelakmetCRP12CR_FD_187146 | JGI IMG/M metagenome (GOLD analysis project Ga0209048, IMG submission 187146) | Freshwater lake sediment microbial communities from the University of Notre Dame, USA, for methane emissions studies - CRP12 CR (SPAdes)... | ecosystem: Environmental > Aquatic >... | reverse complement strand
CATCCAACGCGGCGCTATCAGTAGCCGACGGTGTTGTTGACGACATCCACCCGGATCAGATCCCGCGCCAACAGAACCGTCGCATTCTTGGCAAACTGCTCAGCCCAAGCGTGCTGTTCCCTGAAGCGACGCTCGCCGGCATATTTGGCGACGCTCAGGATAAAGTCAGCGAGTAGAACTTTGCCGATCGGCGCTGCGACGTCGCACTCCAGCGCCGTGAATTCGCGCTCAAACCATTGACGCGCTTCGTTGGCCGCTAGGCCAGCCAGATCGGCGGATGAAAGCTGGAAATCAAATTCATTATCGTCGCCGAACGAAACGACCACTTGACGTCGCATGCCCCTCTCCTCAAATCGTCAGCCAACCGTTGTGGCCGTTCCGTCCGGATCGTCGCGACGGCCTGGGCGGCGTTCGCCCGAGCATCCCGCAACCCCGACGAATAATTCCCGCCTGATCGACGGCTCGGAATGACTTGTCCCACTTCCGCCGCGCACGGCTTGCGGCGCGAATCAGCGCAATTATCGATGAAATGATCTGCACCAGCTTTGTGTTGTTCGACCTGTCCGATCTTTGAACGCAACATCGGTTCCAGGCAGCGAAGGCATCTGCGGCCGCGCTCAACGAATTGCTGCGGGTCCCGGCCGAGCAGGACTATGGGCCAATACAGATCACTACTGGGTCAAACCCGGTCTGTCGCGCCTGCCCAGCATCGAACGCTCGACCCAGCGAACGTCGGTTGCGATCTTTGGCAGAGGCGCCCCGACTTTGAGCATTGAGCGTCGTGCCAGCGCGCACGGCACAATGGACACCATGTGCTCACGCGCCATGCCTCGCATCGTCATCATCGGCTGCGGCTTCGGCGGCCTGTTCGCCGCACAGGCGCTCAAGCGCGCGCCGGTCGATGTGATCGTGATCGATCGTACCAATCATCATCTGTTTCAGCCGTTGCTCTATCAGGTGGCGACCGCAGGTCTTGCCGCGCCGGCGATTGCTGCGCCGATCCGGTATGTGCTGGCACGGCAAAAGAACACGACCGTGCTGATGGCCGACGTGGTCGGCATCGACAAGCATGCACGCACGGTGCAACTCGATGACGGACAAAGGTTCGCCTACGACCACCTGATCGTCGCCAGCGGTGCGACGCACAGCTACTTCGGGCATCCGGAGTGGCAGGCACATGCGCCCGGGCTGAAGACGCTGGAAGATGCGTTCGATATCCGCCGCCGCGTGCTGGTCGCCTTCGAGCAGGCCGAGCGCGTCCGCGACGACGCGGCGCGCCGCGCGTGGTTGACCTTCGTCGTGATCGGTGCCGGTGCAACCGGCGTGGAAATGGCCGGCATGCTGGCCGAGATCGCACGTCATACGCTCAGCGGCGAATTCCGCCGCTTCGAGTCGCGCAATGCGCGCGTCATCCTGCTCGAAGGCGGACCGCGCGTGCTGCCGGCATTTCCCGACGACCTGTCCGAGCGCGCGCGCCGACAGCTCGAAAAGCTAGGCGTGACGGTGTGGCTCGACAGCCGCGTGACCGCGATCGACGAGCGCGGTGTCGAGATTGGCGGCACGCGCATTGACGCGCGCACCGTGATCTGGGCCGCGGGTGTGGCGGCCTCGCCGCTCGGACGTGCTCTCGACGTGCCGCTGGATCGCGCGGGCCGCGTGATCGTCAACCCCGATCTTTCGATTCACGAGCACCCGGAAGTGTTCGTGATCGGCGATCTCGCGGCCGTGACGATCGACGGCAAGGAAGTTCCCGGCGTCAGTCCCGCCGCCAAGCAGATGGGCCGCCACGCCGCAGAAAACATCATGCGCCGCCTGCGCGGCGAAGCGACAAGGCCATTTCGCTACCGCGACTACGGCACGCTCGCGACGATCGGGCGCAAGGCGGCGGTTGCGATGCTGGGCCCGCTGAAACTGTCGGGCTATCCGGCGTGGCTCACCTGGCTCTTCGCGCACGTGTATTTTCTGATCGGCTTTCGCAACCGTCTGGTCGTTCTGGTCGACTGGGCCTGGGCGTACTGGAGCTTTACGCGCTTTGCGCGCGTGGTGATTGAGCCGATGCGCGGCCACGTCTCGGACCACAACAAGGAGGATCCGTCATGAGTACAACACGAGTCGCGCTGGTTACCGGCGCGGGCACAGGCATCGGGCGCGCCGCTGCGCTGGCGTTGGCGAACGATGGGTTCTCGGTCGTGCTCGCCGGGCGCAATCGCGACAAGCTCGAGGCCACCGCTGCCCGGACCAACGCGCGCACGCTCGTCGTGCCGGCCGATGTGTGCGACCCGCCATCGGTGAAGTCGTTGTTCGACCGCGTGCAGCAGGAGTTCGGCCGCCTCGATCTTCTTTTCAACAACGCCGGTGTTGGCGCCCCCGCGGTGCCGCTCGAAGAGCTGAGCTACGCGCAGTTGCGCGCCGTCATCGACACGAATCTCACCGGCTGCTTTCTGTGCGCGCAGGAAGCGCTGCGGATGATGAAGGCGCAGACACCACGCGGCGGCCGCATCATCAACAACGGTTCGATTTCAGCGCACGTGCCGCGGCCGAATTCCGCCCCTTACACGGCCACCAAGCACGCGATCGGCGGGCTCACCAAATCGATTGCGCTCGACGGCCGGCCGTTCAACATCGCCTGTGGCCAGGTCGACATCGGCAATGCCGCAACCGAAATGACCGAGCGCATGACCGCCGGCGTGATGCAGGCGCACGGCCAGATGGCCATCGAGCCGCGCATGAACGTGGACCACGTCGGGCAGGCAATCTCCTACATGGCCAGTCTGCCGCTGGAATCGAACGTGCTGTTCATGACGGTGATGGCGACGAACATGCCGTTCGTCGGCAGGGGCTAAAGCGATGAACACAGGGTCGCGCACTGAGAGATCGGCAGGCAGACTTTGCGCGACAGGAGAAGGCGGATGAATTTCAGTCTCGATTCTGAGCGGGAAGAGGATGGTCGTTGGCTGGCCGAGACAGCTCAGTTGCCTGGGGTGCTCGCCTGCGGCGCGACCGCAGACGAAGCGATGGCTCAGGCGCAAGTGCGCGCACGGCGAGTTCTCGCCGAGCGGCTCGAGAATGGCGAAGCTCGTCCCGTCGACATCAACATCTCGATTCCCGCGGCCGCATGAATCAGTGGCCTGCAACAAAGGCCCGGCACGTCTTCACTTCACACGTCCGAATCGGCGGGCAACGCAAGCACCCATCAGCGTCGCATCGAACATTGTGCGTCAAGGATGGCCCGACTTCGTCTTCGCGTGTCATGATGGCGAAGAGCTTGGTCCGCGCATCCGGTCTCGCATAGCAAAGCACACCGGCCTCACGCCCGACGATCGTTCGGCGACGCACTTCGCGCGCCGGTCGACGTCACTGGCCGCTCTTGAAGAATTCAATCAACCGCTGCGCCAGAAAGCGCGGCTCGCCCTCGCGCAGGCGGTTTGAGAAGCCGACGTGACCGCCCCCGGCAGGCTGCTCGAGGTGCACGAAGCGCGAGACTTCGTTCTCACGCGGCAGGCTCGCGGCGGGCACAAAGGGATCGTTCAGCGCATTGAGTACCAGGTGCGGCACCTTGACACTGGCCAGCAACGGCTTGCCGGACGCGCGTGCCCAGTAGTCGTCGGTGTCGCGATAGCCGTGCACCGGCGCCGTGTATTCGTTGTCGTAGTCGTAGAGATTGCGCGCGGCGCGAATGACATCGGGTCGCGCGATACCGGGGAAGTGCTCGATCTTCGCGAGCGTCTTCGGCTTCATCGTCGCGAGAAACATGCGCGTATAGACCATGTTGAAGCCGCGCGCCAACGCCGCGCCGCCGGCGGCAAGATCGAGCGGGCTGCCGATCGACGCCGCGGCAGTGACAAACCGGGCGTCCTCTTCGCGCTCGCCCAGCCACTTGGCGAGCATGTTGCCGCCGAGTGAAACGCCGACCGCATGAAGCTTTGCGCCGGGCCAGCGCCCGTGGACGCGGCGCAGGATCCAGTCACCCTCGTCCGAATCGCCCGAGTGATACGCCCGCGGCGTCCGGTTCGGCTCGCCCGAGCAGCCGCGGAAATGCGGCACCAGGCCGCGCCAGCCACGATCGGCGAACGCACGCATGATCACGCGCGCATACTGGCTCTGCGAGCTGCCTTCGAGCCCGTGAAACAGCACGAGTAACGGTGCGCAAGCGTCCGTCGGCTCCGGCGCGGCGAAATCGACATCGATGAAATCGCCGTCGGGCGTCTCCCAGCGTTCGCGCCTGAATTGCACGTGCGGGAACGGCAACAGCTTGGCCGGTGCGATCGTCTGCAGGTGCCCGCCGGGGAGCCACGGTGGCGCGCGGTAGCTTGATTTGATGACAGCCATGCCTACCGCCGATGCGGTTTGCACGGCAGGCCGCACAGATCACGGATCACGATCAATGCAGCGGCCCGTGCGGCACCTCGAATTCCTCGACCGGTCCGTCCGGCGCAGGCGATGCGTGATGCAGCACCATCTTCCACCCCGCCGGGGTCTTCACGTAGCCGTTCGTAGCGATCACGTGGATCACCTTCTGCTGGCGCTCCTGCTCGACAACGATCTCCTCGATCACGTTATGCAGCGCGACGTGCGGGGTCTCCAGCGTCTTTCTCGCCTGCGCGCGGATGCGCAGCCCGCCGCTGCCCAGGATCGCGGCCCACGACGCGCGCACGGCCGCAAAGCCGATCAGTCGCGGTCCGTTGGGATGCACGCAGCACACGTCCTCATCGTCATGCAGCAGGTCGGTGACGGCGTCGATGTCGGCCGCCTCGAGCGCTTCGTAGAAAGCCTGCTCGCATTCGGCAGACGACGCGAACAGCAGCGGCTTGGTCAGGCGCGACATCGTTGCGTCGAGAGGTGAATCAGTGATGCCCCTTGACCACTTTGCCCGCCTTCAGGCGGTACTTCGTGCCGCAATACGGACACATCGCCTCGCCGGTAGTGGCCACATCGAGGAACACGCGCGGATGGTGATTCCACACCGGCATCTGCGGATTGGGGCAGAACGCAGGCAGATCTTTCGCGGAAAGTTCGACAAGAGGAAGTTCAGCAGTACCCATTGCGCTCGTCATACCTTGGTCAACCAGTGCTTGAACTTCGCGTTGCGTCCGTTGACGACGTCGAAGAAGAGGTTCTGGATTTTTTCCGTCACGGGCCCGCGCGATCCCTTGCCGATCACGCGGCCGTCGAGCTCGCGGATCGGTGTGACTTCCGCCGCCGTGCCGGTGAAGAACGCTTCGTCGGCCAGATACACATCGTCGCGTGTCATCGGCATCTGCGTGACGGCATAGCCGAACTCCCTGGCCAGTTCGATCACCGAGCGGCGCGTGATGCCGATCAGACCCGAGACCATCTGCGGCTCGAAGATCTGGCCGTCGCGCACGATGAAGAGGTTCTCGCCTGCGCCTTCGGCGACAAAGCCGTTGGTGTCGAGCAGCAGCGCCTCGTCATAGCCGTGGCTGGTCGCCTCGAGATTCGCGAGGATCGAATTGACGTAGTGCCCGGCCGTCTTCGAGCGCACCATGGAGACGTTGATGTGATGGCGCTGGTAAGACGAGGTCTTGACGCGGATGCCCTTCTGCAGGCCTTCCTCGCCGAGATAGGCGCCCCAGGGCCAGGCGGCGACCGTCACGTGGACCTTCGCACCCTTGGGCGAGACACCCATCTTCTCGCTGCCGTAGAACACCAGCGGCCGCAGGTAGCAGGACTCGAGCTTGTTGGCGCGCACGACTTCGCGCTGCGCGTCGCTCACCTGCTCCGCCGTATAGGGCATCTCCATCATGAAGATCTTGGCCGAGTTGAACAGGCGCTCGGTGTGCTCCTTCAGTCGGAAGATCGCCGTGCCATCCGTGGTCTTGTACGCGCGGACGCCCTCGAACAGCGCCAGCCCGTAGTGCAGCGAGTGCGTGAGCACGTGCGTGGTCGCATCGCGCCACGGCACCAGCTTGCCGTCGTACCAGATCCAGCCGTCGCGGTCGGCCATCGACATGGCATCTCTCCCAGAGGGTTGTTGCTGTCGACGCGGATTGTAGCGACGCAGCGCCAGCGGAGCGTTATGTTGGTGATCGACACTCGGAGCGCTCCGCCCCTCCCCCGGTCCTCTCCCACGAGGTAAGCGGGCGACCCGAGTCGCACATGCCTTTCAGACATGCGCGAATCCAATCGTGGGACGGCCCGATAGAATCGCGCGTCAAGGGAGAGCCCGTGTCCGAAGCCGCACCCCCCGGCGCGATGGTGGTCGACCCCGTGCTGGCCAAGAAGCAGCTCTGGCTTCTCGTCGCCTGCCAGGCGCTGCTGTATGTCAACAACGTCACGCTGATCTCCGTCAACGCCCTGACGGGTCTGGCGCTGGCGCCGAGCCCGCTGTGGGCGACGGTGCCGATCACCACCTACATCATGGGTTCGGCGCTGACCACGCTGCCGGCCTCCTTCGCCATGGCGCGCTGGGGCCGGCGCGCGGGCTTCATGTTCGGTTCGTTGATGGGCCTGGCCGGCACGCTGCTCGCAGGCACCGCCATGTTCGTTCAAAGTTTCGTGCTGCTGTGCGTCGGCACGTTCGCGATCGGGCTGTACAACGCCTTTGCACAGTACCTGCGTTTCGCCGCCGTCGATGTTGCCGACGCGTACGACAAGTCGCTCAAGGAGCGTGCCATTTCGTGGGTGCTGGCGGGCGGGCTTGCCGGCGGCATCGTCGGGCCCGAGATGAGCAAACTCACGCGCGAAGCGCTGCCGATCACCTTCGCCGGCACCTACGTCGGGCTTGCGCTGGTGGCGCTGCTCGCCTGCCTGATCGCCAGCCGGCTGCGTATTCCGCACGCATCGCATGCGGCGGCGGGTCGGGCACGGCCTTTGAAGACCATTGCCGCGCAGCCAGCGTTCATCGTCGCGGTACTGGTCGGTGCCATCAGTTACGGCGCGATGAATCTGCTGATGACCGCCACGCCGCTGGCGATGAGGGTGTGCGGTTTTGGCTATCCCGATTCCGCCGACGTGATCAAGTGGCATGTGGTGGCCATGTTTGCCCCGGGATTTTTCTCCGGCAATCTGATCAGGCGCTTCGGCACATTGCGGATGATGGTGGTCGGCTGCGTGCTGATGTTCGGCACGATGGCGATCGCGCGTCACGGCGTCTCCTACTGGCACTTCTGGGGCGCGCTGGTCATGCTCGGCGTCGGCTGGAACTACATGTTCGTCGGCGCAACGACACTGCTGACCACAACGTACACGGCGGCGGAGAAAGCGAAGGTGCAGGGCGTGAACGACCTCGCGGTATGGGCGACAATGATCAGTTCGTCGGCCTCTTCCGGTGCGTTGATTTCGTCGGCGGGCTGGACCGATCTCAACCTGTACTCGCTGCCGTTTGTGCTCATCGCGACGCTCGCCATCCTCTGGCTGACGGCGCGGCGCGCCTTGGCGGCAGCCGCAGCGTGATTCCCCTGCACTGGTTCGGAGGCAACGCGTCGCTCGCGCACGTGCGGCGCGACGCGTTCATCGCCGGCCTGTGGCGCGCGCTGCCATCGCTGTTCGCCACCGGCATCTGGGGCATCGTCACCGGCGTGGCGATGGTCAAGTCCGGCCTGTCGCCGCTGCAGGCCGCCGGGATGTCGCTCTTGGTCTTTGCCGGCAGCGCGCAACTGGCGGCGTTGCCGCTGATCGTCGCCCACGCGCCGATCTGGGTCGTGCTGCTGACCGCGCTGGTCGTCAACCTGCGCTTCGTGATCTTTTCCGCCGCGCTGTATCCGTATCTGAAGAAGCTGCCACTGCGGCGCCGTGTGCTTCTCGGCTACATCACCGCCGATTTCGGCTTCGCGGTCGGCATGGCGCGCTGGATCAACGTGCCTGCCGAAGAGCGCGGCGCCCCCGAACACATCTGGTTCCTGGTCGGGGTCGCGGGAGGCACGTGGTTCGTCTGGCAAGTCACCTCGATCCTCGGCATTGTCCTCGGCGCCCAGGTTCCCAGCGCGTGGGGACTGGATTTCGCCACCGTCGTGGCGCTGCTGGCGCTGGCGTTGCCGATGATTTCCAACTCGCCGGCGCTCATCGGCGCCGTGACCGCCGGCATCATCGCCGTGCTGGCCGCCTCGTTGCCGCTGCGTCTCGGGCTCGTTGCGGCCGTCATCGCCGGCATCACGGCCGCGATGGCCGTCGATGTGGCCCTGGAGAAGAAGCACGCATGAGTGCGATCGAGATCTGGGTCACGACGATCGGGCTGGCGCTGGTGACCTTCATCACGCGCAATTTCTTCATCGTGCTCGGCGACGCGGTGCGATTGCCCGAACGCGTGCAGCACGCGCTGCGCTACGCGCCCGCCTGCGCGCTGACGGCATTGATCGCGCCCGATGTGCTGGCCCAGAACGGCGCCTGGGCGATCGGGCTCGCGAATCCGAAGCTGGTCGGCGCGCTCATCGCGATTCTCACGATGCTCGCCACGCGCAACACACTGGCGACGATGGCGCTCGGCATGAGTGCGTTCTTCCTGGTGCGCGCGCTGGCGTGAGCGCAGGACGCAATCTTTTGCGACATTCGAGCCCGTGACGCCGCATCCCAATTCGAGAATTCGCATCCCGCCCAGCATCTGGGCGCTGGGATTCGTCAGCCTGCTGATGGACGTTTCGTCCGAGATGATCCACTGCCTGCTGCCGATGTTCATGGTGTCGGTGCTTGGCGCAAGCGCGCTCGCGGTCGGATTGATCGAAGGCGTGGCGGAAGCGACCGCGCTGATCGTCAAAGTCTTCTCTGGCGTGCTGTCGGACTACCTTGGCAGGCGCAAGCTCCTCGCGGTGGCGGGCTACGCGCTCGGCGCCTGCACCAAGCCACTGTTCGCGGTGTCGACCAGCCTGACCGTGGTCCTGACGGCGCGCGTCAGCGACCGCATCGGCAAGGGCATCCGCGGCGCGCCGCGCGATGCGCTCGTGGCCGACCTCACACCGCCGCAGATTCGCGGCGCGGCGTTTGGGCTGCGCCAGTCGCTCGACACCGTCGGCGCCTTTGTCGGTCCGCTGCTCGCGGTGATACTGATGCTGGCGTGGTCGGACGACTTCCGCGCGGTGTTCTGGGTCGCGGTGATCCCGGGAATGCTGGCGGTCGCCCTGCTGATTTTCGGCGTGCGTGAACCTGAGTGGCACATCGACGGCGCCAAGCGCACCAATCCGATCCGTCGCGACAACCTGCGCCGCTTGCCGCGCGCGTACTGGGCGGTCGTCGTGATCGGCGCACTGTTCACGCTCGCGCGCTTCAGCGAAGCGTTTCTGGTGCTGCGCGCGCAGCAGGGCGGCATGCCAGTGGCGTGGGTGCCGCTGGTCATGGTGGCGATGAACGTCGTGTATTCGCTGTCCGCGTATCCGTTCGGACGCCTGTCGGATCGGATGAGCCACGCGAAGCTGCTGATGCTCGGCCTCGTGGTGCTGATCGTCGCCGATCTGGTGCTCGCCTCCGGCAACGACTGGGCGATCGTTCTGGCGGGCGTGCTGCTTTGGGGCCTGCACATGGGCATGACGCAGGGACTGCTCGCCACGATGATCGCCGGCACCGCGCCTGAAGATCTGCGCGGCACCGCATACGGATTCTTCAATCTCGTGAGCGGCCTGGCGATGCTCGCAGCCAGCGCGATCGCCGGATTACTGTGGGATCGGTTCGGCGCCGCGTTCACGTATTACGCTGGAGCGGTGTTCTGTTTGCTGTCGCTGTCGGTGCTCGGTGTCGCACCGCAGTACCGGCAGCGATGATTCTGGGATCCGAACGTCTGCCGCGATGAGCGACGGGCTTGAGCCCAGTCGTCTTCTTGATTCAAGCCCCTGCGACGTGCTCGCCGGGTCGACTCCCCGGCGGGGATTGCGCCCTCTGGAAAGATGCCGCCTTTCACGGTGCACGCCTTGAGCAGAAACCGGGCACAGACGAGGAGCGGGGTCTTGTGGATTCCACCTAATGCGGTCAATATCGCCCCTTCTGCGGAGCCCCATCCCGCGACTCAGGGCTTGGGTGATTGACCCATAAAACGTGACTGTCAGGGAGACGTATGAAGACATCGAATCGCCGTCGCATTGTCGATCGCCG
>Ga0209048_10007538_pt1 | contig 10035 bp, 11 predicted proteins | sample FrelakmetCRP12CR_FD_187146 | JGI IMG/M metagenome (GOLD analysis project Ga0209048, IMG submission 187146) | Freshwater lake sediment microbial communities from the University of Notre Dame, USA, for methane emissions studies - CRP12 CR (SPAdes)... | ecosystem: Environmental > Aquatic >... | reverse complement strand
AACACCTCCTCGCGCTCACGCCAGCCGTAGAGCATCATCGACACGGCACCGATGTCCATGCCGTTCGTGGCGAGGAACAGCAGGTGCGACGAGATGCGATTGATCTCGGTCATGAGCATGCGGATCCAGACCGCACGCTCGGGCACCTCGATGCCGAGGAGCTGCTCGACCGTCAGGGAGAACGCGAGTTCCGTGAAAAGGGGCGAGGCGTAGTCCATGCGGGTGACGTTGGTCGGTCCCTGGAGGTAGGTGAGCTCCTCGCCGGTCCACTCCATGCCCGTATGCAGGTAGCCGACGATCGGCTTGCACCGAAGCACGGTCTCGCCCCGGAGCTCCAGCATGAGACGCAACACCCCGTGGGTGCTGGGGTGCTGGGGCCCCATGTTGATGATCATCGTCTCGTCTTCGGGCGCGTTGTCGAGCTCGCCCTGAAGGGTCACCTCGGCCTCCGACATGCGCAGCACCGCACCGAGCTCGCGCAGGCGTTCGGCCGCGGCGACGACGTCGCGGCTCGACATCTCCTGAGGGCCTTCGCTCGTCTGGCTCACGTTCGCCGGCACGGCGTCTTGGTCGGTGGTGCTCATGGTTCTCGCGTCCGTCAGCGGTTGACCGGGGCGTCTTTGAACTGCACCGGGATGCGCCCCGAGTTGTAGTCCTTGCGAAGCGGATGGCCGACCCAATCCTCGGGCATGAGGATGCGGGTGAGGTCGGGGTGGCCGCCGAACTCGACACCGAACATGTCGAACACCTCGCGCTCGAGAGCCTCGGTGCCGGGATAGAGGTGCCAGAGCGTGGGCAGCGTCGGATCGGATTCGGGCACCTGCACCCGAAGTCGGAGCCGCGAGCGCTCGCGGTGGTTGAGCAGGTTGACCACGACCTCGAAGCGCTCGGGCTCGACCCCTTCGGGCAGTGAGCGCTCGACCGGATAGGTCATGTAATCGACGGCGGTCACGTCGACCACCATGAGGTAGCCGTCCTCGTGCAACTTCGTCACGAGGCCGAGGTAGTCGTCTCTCGTCGGGAACAGCACCCGCTGTCCCCCGGAGAGTTGCACGGTGTGTCCGTGCACCTGTTCGGCCGGTACTTCGTGCTCGTGTTCACGAGCGTCGTCGGAGTCCGCGTCGGGACGCTCCTCGTCGGTCATGGTCAGCGCCTCCCGATGACGACGCCGGACTCGGTCTGACCATCGAGCTGCTCGATGACCAGGCCCGCGCCCGAGCCGTGCTCACGCTTGGTGAGCTCGCCGGTGAGGATCTTGTGGTGCAGGGTGAGGATCGCGTGCAGCAGGGTCTCGGGGCCCGGCGGGCACCCGGGGGCGTAGACGTCGACGGGCACGACCTGGTCGACGCCTTGGACGATGGCGTAGTTGTTGAACATGCCGCCGCTCGACGCACACACGCCCATCGAGATCACCCACTTGGGCTCCATCATCTGGTCGTAGATCTGGCGCAGCACAGGGGCCATCTTCTGCGAGACGCGGCCGGCGACGATCATCAGGTCGGCCTGCCGGGGCGAGGCCCGGAAGACCTCCATGCCGTAGCGGGCGATGTCGTAGTGCGGGCCGCCGGCCCCCATCATCTCGATGGCGCAGCAGGCCAACCCGAAGGTGGCGGGCATGACGCTGCGGGCCCGGGCCCACTTCACGAGGCCTTCGAGCGTGCCCGTGATGACGTTGTGGTTCAGGCCCTCGAGCCCCTTGTCGAGGAAGCCGCCCTCGGTGGCCATCTAGGCGGCCTCTCCCGGCACCGCTTCGATCGGGTCGCGCCCCTCGAGCCCGACCCGGCGCACGGTCGTGGCCGCGGTCCGCGCCGAGCTCACGAACTCGGACCGCTCGCTGCGCTTCGCCGGGCCCCAGTCGAGCGCGCCCTTGGCGATGAGGTAGACGAACGACTCGAACACGGCGACGGCGAAGATCATGATGGCGGCAATGCCGTACCCGCCGAGCTGGCGGAACACGATCGCGTACGGGAAGAAGAAGATGATCTCGATGTCGAAGACGATGAAGATCATGGCCACGAGGAAGAACCGCACGGGGAACCGCTGCGGCGGCTCCTTGCTCGGGACGATGCCGCACTCGTAGGGCGACGACTTCGTCGCCGAGGTCTTACGGGGTGCAAGCAGGCGCGAGGCGACCCGGCTCAATCCTCCGAAGACGAGGGCCAGTACCAGTAGGGCAAGGATCGGAAGGTACTGGCTCATCGGTTCAGCTCGCCTTGGCCGCCCGCGCGGCCTCGAGGTTCTTGGTGAGGGTCTTGTCGCGGTAGTGCAGCACCAGCACGAAGAAGATGAACAGGGACAGCGAGATCACGAAGTAGAGGAACGGGATCAGTCGCACGTCACCGAGATCGCGGATCATCACGACGGAGATCACCGGCGAGTTGGGGTCGACCTGCGGGACGGGCGGGGCCTCACCGGGCTTGGCCGTCTGCGGGATGACCGCCTGCACCTGCACCACGGCGTAGTGGGTCGGGTGCTTGAAGTTGACCAGCTTCGAGATCTTGTACTGGACGCGGCACCAGGCATCGTCGGGGAGGAAGTACCCGCCCTTCGCGTCGGCGCAGTACTCCTGCCTCGTCGGCTTGCCGCCGTAGTCGAAGGTGTCGAGCTTCTTGTAGTCGGTGACCGCTTTGAAGGTGCCACTCGCGACCAGAGCGGCATCAGCGGCAGCCTGGGCCTCGCCCGCCGACGACGCGGGCACGAGACGCCAGCCGTTCAACTGGACGCTGTCGAGTGACTGCTGGGCCAACGCGGGGTCGGCGCCCTTGAGGTCGGACAGCCCGAAACCGTTCGGGAAGTCCTTCGCCAGACTGGGGTTCTCGGCCAAGATCTTGCTGGTCGAGGGCAGGTCCTGGGGTTGCGGGAGCTTCGCCACCACTTCGGTCTTGGGCGCGTCGGTCCCGTTGACGTAGACCTCGACCGGTTTCCAGACCGGGTTGTTGCCCCGCGGACCGATGGCCGGTGGCGATATCCACCAGAACAACGTGAGGCAGACCAGCCAACCGAACAGGCCGGCCAGGGCGAGGAGCATGCCGAGCCGCGCGCCGGTGTTGGTGGCGAGCAGCAGGTAGATCGACCCGCAGAGCACGGAGACACCCACGACGACCACCAGGATGCCCCGGATGCCCGGGTTCCAGGCGATGCCGGCGAACAACGGGAAGAGGTGCATGTGCTACAGGCTCCGCTCGTAGTCGACGATGGCTGCGATCTGGTCCACGGTGTACATGGTCTGTTCAGGGCTCATGGGCTCGACGATCGGCCCGGCCACGTTCGGTGGCGTGCCGTTGGGGTTGATGCCGAAGCCGGGCATCATGCCTGCGCCCGAGAGGCCGTTTCGGCCGTAGGTCTTGCCGGCGATGGAGCCGAGCGACACGTAGTCGATCTGTTGCTGCGCGGTGTCGAACTGCCGGAGCTCCGAGCCACCGGTGAGGTTGGGCCCGTAGGCGCCACCGCCCGGTACCTGGGCGTCGCCGTACGACCAACCCTTCGTGTGGCAGCGCCCGCACGAGTAGGCACCCCCGGCGAAGCCATCGGAGTAGCCGAGGTTGAACAGCGTCTCGCCGAGCGTCTTGTACTTGGCGTCCGGCACGGTGCACAGGTTCGCCGAGTCGGGCTTGCAGACCGTGTCGATCTCCTTGTTGAGCGCGGTGATGGCCTGGTCGGCCGGCAGCTGGATGCTCTGGAGGTAGTCGATGAGGTTGGTGATCTGTTGTTCGGTGAGCGGACCACCGCCGGCGGCACCCCACGCGGGCATAGGCGAGAAGCCCCGGCCGTAGGTGAGGATGAAGCGGACCTCGTCGCGGGAGTACCGGTAGAGGACGGTGTTGAGCGCCGGTGCCTGCCAGTTCACCTCGGCGACGAAGTTGCCGTCGGCGCCGGTGATGGTGAACAGCTTGGAGCCGCCGACACCGTTCGGTCCGTGGCAGCTACCGCACTGGGCGCCGGTCGTGTAGAGCGCCTCGCCGCGGGCGACGAACTCCTCCTGGAACTTCTTTGTCTGACCCTCCTGGCGGCCGGGCTCGGCCAGCCAGTACAGCGGGAGGGTGATGGCGATGACGGCCAGCGTGGCCACCCCGAACCCGAGGGTGCGGTCGAGCTTCTTGGTCTCGAGCTCCTCGTCGCCGAGGTAGGGCTTGCGATTGGCCGCGAGCTCGATCTCCGAACCCACCTCGGCCTTGCCCCGGCGCATGTTGGTGAGCACGGCGACGACGAAGCCGACGATGAGGATGACGGCGATGATGTAGCCGACGTTCTTCTGCACGCTGGCCAGGACGACCTGACCGACGACGTTGCCCATCAGTGACCTCCGCCCACGCAGTGGGGGCCTTCAGCTTCCTGGCCGGTGGTGTTGGTGCCGATCGGCGGTCCCTGGATGACGGTGCCGGTGTCGACGTTGAGGCTGCCGCCGGTGACCGTGGTGGAGAAGCGGTCCATGCCCCGCGGTGCCGGGCCACCCTTCTTCTCACCCGCCTGGTTGTACTGCGACCCGTGACAGGGGCACTCGAACCACTGCGATGTCTGGCAGGCCGGCACGCGGCAGCCGAGATGTGGGCACTTCTGGTACACGACCACGAGCCCCGCCTCCATGCTGTTGAGCACGGGCTGGGAGTAGACCTTCTTGGCCTTGTCGAGGTCGGCCGACGGATAGAGCGTGATCCAGAGCCGGCCGTCGGCGACGTAGAGGAAGCCCTTGTTCGCCTGCACCTGGGCCTTGATGTCCTCGACCTTGCCGACGGTGATCTTCGAGCCGAACCCACCCTTGGGGGTCGGCCACAGGAACGCGAGCACCGCGGCCCCGAAGCTCGTGAGCCCCAGGCCCATCAGCAGGATGAGGCTGCGGTTGAAGAGCTGGCGACGGGTCACCCCGACGGTCTCGGGGTCGGGCGGCACGTACTCGGCGAGCGCCGTGTCGCGGTCTTCGATGACGAGGGTCTGGCCGCCGGCGCGCTCTATGGCGGCCGCGTTCTCGACGGAACGGCCGGAGGGTAGGTCCGCGTCGGCCTCGGCGAGCGAGGTGGGCTCGCCGCGATCACGCTTGACGGTCTCACGCGACAACAGGCCGGTCGCCTGACCGCTGTCACGCCGCTTCGCCGCGGCCACGACGACGAGCGCGGCGAGCACGACGACGATCGGGATGGCGATGAGGAGGGGGTTCACGGGGTTACCTGCCTTCCACGATCACAGCTCGAAGAACAGCCCGGTGGTCCACGGCGCCACGAAGTTGAAGCCGGGCCCCCGGAAGAACGAGCCGATGATCACGAGGACCGACCAGAACATGAGCTGGACGGTGAACAACGACACAGCGAACTTGCGATCCTCGGGCTTGTTCGACGGATTGCGGTCGAGGTACGGGGCCAGGATCAGCAAGAAGATGCCCATGCCCGGGATGGTCACGCCGGCGACCATCGGGTGGAACATCGTGAGCAACTCCTGCAGGCCGAGGAAGTACCACGGCGCCTTGGAGGGGTTGGGCGTCTGGTTCACGTTGGCCAGCTCGAGCAGTGGCGCGTTGACGAAGATCGAGAAGATCAAGGTGAACGCGGTGATGGCCAGCGCGGCGACGAACTCGACCGCGAGCAGGTGCGGCCAGACGTGCACCTTGTCGGACGGCACGGACTTGACGTCCTGGATCGAGCCCGCCTTGACGACGGTGAGCAGGCGCTGCGTGTGGCCGCCCGGACCGGTGGCCGCGGGGGGCGGTGCGGCCGTGGCCACCGCGGCGGCAGCCGCCGGGGCGACGGCGCCCGCATCGGCGGTCCCCGCCGCGGCGCCGCCTTCCTTCTTGGCCTTGGCCGCCTTGGAACGCTCGAGCAGGTGCGCAGGGATCTTGCTGCCCTCGCCGGCCGCGGCCGGCGCCTCGGTCGCGGGCGCGGCCTCGTCGGCCGCAGGGGCGGCCTCGTCGGTGGCCTTCTCGGCCGCCTTCTGACGGGCGGCCTCGGCTCGCTTGCGTAGGTGTTCGGGAATCTCGGTCATCGAGTTGGGTGCCTCGCGGTCTAGAGCGGGCCGGAGATGCCGCCGTCCTTGCGCACCCGCCAGAAGTGGATGGCCAGGAAGATGACGGTGACGAAGGGAACGAACAACACGTGGAGCACGTACCAGCGCAACAAGGTGTCGGTGCCTATCTCCTTGCCGCCGAGCAACACGAAGCGCACCTGGTCGCCGAACACCGGCGTGTAGCCCATCATGTTGGTGCCCACGGTGACCGCCCAGAGCGAGAGCTGATCCCAGGGCAGCAGGTAGCCGGTGAACGACAGCAGCAGGGTGAGCGTGAGCAGGATCACGCCGATCACCCAGTTGAACTCGCGGGGCGGCTTGTAGGCGCCGTGGTAGAAGACCCGCGCCATGTGCAGGAACACCGACAGCACCATGAGGTGGGCGGCCCATCGGTGCATGTTGCGCACGAGGAGGCCGAAGGTGACCGACGTCTGCAGGGTGTAGATGTCGTTCCAGGCCTGCGCCGCAGTGGGCCGGTAGAAGAACATCAAGAAGATGCCCGTGATGGTGAGCAGGATGAAGAGGAAGAAGCTCAGGCCACCGAGGCACAGCGTGTAGCTGACCTTGACCGCGTGGCGCTTCACCTTCACGGGGTGAAGGTGGTAGAGCACGCTGTTCATGATCACGTAGGAACGGTTACGAGGGCTGTCGGTGTAGCCCTTGCGGAACACCGAACCCGGCCGGAAGATCGAGTTCCAGGCCTGGGAGCCCTGCACCGAGTCGGTGAGTTCGCCGACCTTTTTCGAGAGCTTGCTCTCGCCCGGTCGCCCCATGGTCTTGGCCAACGGTTACTCCCTCTTCCCTGAGCGATCGCCCGACCGGGCCGGGCCGCCAACTACCTGCATGTGCAACGTCACCACGGAGCTCGCGCTCATCCGAGTCGCATCCCGTAGCCGTATCCGTGCGAACCGGTGCGCTGGTGGGGGTCGCCGTCGGCCGGAGCCGAGCCGATCTTGCCCAGGATGATCACACCGGTCGGGCACCGGTCGACGCAGAGGGCGCACCGGGTGCACACATCATCGTCGATCGTGAAGATCACGTGGTCGCGAGGGTCCTCGCCCGGCTTCGCCGTGCCGACCGCTTCGGCGATGGCCCCCGGCTGCACCATGTGGATGCACTTCCAGGGGCAGATGTCGACGCAGCCCTCGCACATGATGCACTCGGACTGGTCGATGTGGATGAACTGCTTGGGCTTGACCGCCTTGGACAACCAGTCCGCATCGACTTCCTGCAGGACGTAGTCGTCGAGGAACTCCGGCATGGGCGGGTTGGCATCGGTGCTCTTGGCCATCGGCGCCCTCACCCCTTCCTGACGAGGGGTCGGCCGTAGTCGGAGGTCGGCTCGATCTGGGCCGCGGCCTCCGCCTTCTTGCCCCGCTTCTGCCACCAGGCCCACAGCGCCATCTGCCCGCCGAGGAACACGACGTAGATGAGCACCGCGATCAGATCGCGCAGCACCTGGTAGTTGAGCGTGATGGGGAACCAGCCGCCGAACTCCTGGGGCTTGAGCACGCCCCACGGGCCGAAGAGCAACTTGTCCGGGCGCCAGTTGAGCTCGTTGCCCGACCAGGTGAGCCAGAGGTGGGGCACGACGCCGTAGACCCAGAACATCAAGAAGAAGGAGTAGGTCGCCCCCACCATGGCCTCGCCCCAGGTGAAGGGCGAGCCGAGGGGGTGACGCTTGGACACCGGGATGAGCAGCGCCAACAGCGCTGCCGTGATGACCAAGGAAGCGACTAACGCAACCACCCGGCGGGAACCTCCCTCGTGAATTTGCTCACAATTCTAGGTGCGCAGAGCCCACTCGGCTGTTGACCGCGGTGACCTGCCGCTGCAAAGGAGAGGTTTAGCACGCCCCCAGCGGGCCGGGCACATCGGCGCGGTCACGATCCGATCGGCGCGCGGTGATCGGATCGACGGCGCCCGTCGGGCCGAGACCGACGAGGCTCCGGCGGCGGCCGCTGCTTGGCTCCCGGTGCGCGCGTTCGCATAGTGTGACCTCGTCCCGCCACCGCATCGCCTCCGAAGGAGCTGCGCTGTGACCGAAGTACCCGATCACCTGCTGAAGCGCTCTCGTGACCGCCGCTCCGCACTCGGACTCGGCGGGGGTGACGGCGGCGACGGTGGTGCAGGCGAGTCGGCGGCGAAAACCGGGGCGGCCGCGCCGAGCACGGCCGTCGAGCCCGCGACTGCAACGACCGCCGCCAAGCCGGCCGCCGCGACCCCGGCCGAGGTGGCCCCTGCTCCCGAGCCGCTGCCTGCTTACGTCGAGGCCGCATTGAAGCGGAAGAAGATCCCGCTGTGGGCCATGCCGGTGCTCGCCCTGCTGCCCGTGTGGGCGATCATCTACGCCACGACGCTGTCGCCCTCCGCGTCGGGCAAGAAGACCCAGCTGCAGATCGGCCAGGAGACCTTCGTCGCCCGGTGCGCGAGCTGCCACGGCGCCGACGGCGCCGGTGGCGCCGGACGGGTGATGAAGGACGGCGAACTCCTCAAGACCTTCCCCGACATCCAGAGCCAGCTCGCCTTCGTGTGGCTCGGCAGCAGCGCCACCGGGCCGGCCGGTACGCCGTACGGCAACCCCAACCGCGAGGGCGGCCAGCACAAGACGCTGAGCTACAACGGCAGCCCGATGCCGGCGTTCAAGGACGTGCTCAAGCCCGAGGAGCTCTTGTCGGTGGTCCGCTACGAGCGTGAGGTCCTCTCCGGCGAGAAACTCGATGCAAAGGCGCTCGCAGCCGATGGCACCCGCAACGACGTCGCCTCCGGCAAGCCCCTGCTCAGCGCCGCCGGCGAGTTGACCGCCTCCGACGGCACGGCGATGTTCGGTGCCGACGGCAAGCTCACACCCGCCGCCTTGACCGACGTCGCCGCCACGCCCAAGACCGGCGGCTGACGAGCCACAACCCCGCTCCCACCCGTACGCTGACGTCCATGGCTGCGAACGGAGCAACCGAGCGTCACGACGTCCTCGTCATCGGAGGTGGCCCCGCCGGCTCGGCCGCCGCCTACTGGCTGGCCGATGCGGGCCACGACGTCGTCGTCGTCGAGAAGAAGCTCTTCCCGCGGGAGAAGACCTGTGGCGACGGCCTCACGCCGCGCGCGGTCAAGCAACTCACCGACCTCGGCCTCTACGACCGACTGACCGACTACCACCGCTATGACGGCCTGCGCGCCGTCGCCCACGGCATCAGCCTCGAGCTGGCGTGGCCCGAGCATCCGGTGTACCCGAACCACGGCTTCGTCGTGCGACGGAGCGAGCTCGACACCATGGTCGCGGAGCACGCGGTCAAGGCCGGGGCGACGTTGCGCCAGGGCACCGAAGCGGTGCGGCCGATCGTTCGCGACGGGCTGGTGACGGGCGCGGTCGTTAAGGAGAAGGAGAGCGGCCGCGTCGAGGAGATCACCGCCCGCTTCGTCGTGATCGCAGACGGCGCCAACTCGCGCTTCGGGCGGGCGCTCGGCACGTCGCGCCGCCGGGAGTATCCCCAGGGCATGGCCATCCGGGGCTACTTCGAGAGCCCGCTGCACGACACGCCCTGGATCGAGAGCGCTCTCGACATCCGTGACCGAAACGGAAACTCGTTACCCGGCTACGGGTGGATCTTCCCCGTCGGCGATGGTCAGATCAACGTCGGCATCGGGCTGCTCTCGACGTTCCGCGACTTCAAGTCGGTGAACACCACGCACATCATGAACGAGTTCGCCGCCACCGCACCCGACTACTGGGAGATCGGCCCCGATACGGCCACGTCGGTCCCCACCGGAGGGCGACTGCCGATGGGTGGTTCCATCGAACCCAAGGTGGGCCCGACCTGGATCGTGGTCGGTGACGCGGCCGGCTCGATCAACCCGTTCAACGGCGAGGGCATCGACTACGCCTACGAGACCGGGCGATTGGCAGCGGGTCTGCTCGACGACGCGCTGGTCACGGGTGACGGCATGGCCCTGCAGCGCTACCCCGCACTGCTCGAGGCCGAGTACGGCCTCTACTTCAAGGTGGCCCGGTTGTTCTCGCAGGTGATCGGGCGCCCCGCACTGATG
>Ga0209048_10007537_pt1 | contig 10037 bp, 12 predicted proteins | sample FrelakmetCRP12CR_FD_187146 | JGI IMG/M metagenome (GOLD analysis project Ga0209048, IMG submission 187146) | Freshwater lake sediment microbial communities from the University of Notre Dame, USA, for methane emissions studies - CRP12 CR (SPAdes)... | ecosystem: Environmental > Aquatic >... | reverse complement strand
TTTCAGTGTGGTGCCCCTTTTTCTTATCATGGGCTCTTTTCTGTCCCGTGCAGGGCTGGTGACAGACCTCTTCCAGATGGCCCGGCTTTGGGTTGGGAATATTCCGGGGGGGCTCGTCCACGCCACAATTGTCGCCGGGTCCCTTTTTGCCGCCGCCTCCGGTTCGGGACTGGCGGCGACGACCGTATTGGCAACGGTCTGTGTCCCAGAAATGAGAAAGGGGGGGGTAGACAAGGTCCTGGCTTGCGGAACCGTGGCATCGGTGGGGCCGATCGACCAAATGATCCCTCCTTCCATCTTGATGGTGATCTACTGCATCATTACGGGTGCATCCTTAGGCAAACTATTGATTGCCGGAATCTTGCCCGGTGTGCTGTTGGCCCTTGGGTTCATGGTTCTGACGTATTTCCGCGTGAAAAGAAACCCGCAATTAGCTCCTCTCCTTGGAGAAAAGGTCTCCTGGAAAGAAAGGTTTCGCTCCTTAAAGAACGTTTGGGGAATCGCCCTTTTGGCGTTTTTGGTCTTAGGAGGGATCTACTCCGGGGCTTTCACTCCCATCGAGGCCGGAGCCGTGGGGGCCTGTGGTGCGCTTATATTGGCTTTGGCCACTAAAGGCCAAGAATGGACCGGGTTGGCCCATTCCCTTCTGGATGCCGCCAAAGTTACTGCCTCCATCTTTCTCATTATTGCCGGCGCTTTTATCTTCGGTTATTTTCTGTCGATCACGCGCATTCCCACCGTCGTTTCGGAATTCATCACCGGAATGGATATTGCCCCCATTGGAATTTTGCTGGGGGTGATGGTCATGTACCTGATCATCGGCATGTTCGTCGATATGATTGCGGCCCTCTTCATCACCCTGCCCGTCATATTTCCGGCCATGATGAAGCTCGGCTTCGACCCCATCTGGTTCGGAGTGTTGATTGTCATGCAATGCGAAATTGCTTTGATTTCACCCCCCTTTGGATTGAGCTTGTTTATCGTGAAAGGGGTGGTGAAAGATGTTACGCTCAACGAGGTTATTCGAGGGATCTTCCCCTTCTTTCTTGTGGATTTGATCGTCTTGGCTCTCTATATTGCCTTTCCGCAAATTGCTCTCTTTCTTCCCCAGCAGATGATGGGAAAATGATAGGGAAAGATTCTCGTCGTGTGGCTTTGGCATGCCCCCCTTTTTTGCTTTGATCGAACGGGGATATGGAAATTACTGCGGAGTCTGGATTACCAAAGGAGGAAAATATATGGCCAAAATTATTGATCTGAGTGTTTCCGTTAGCCTGAAGGGGAATTTTAAAGTGATGCCCCAAATCATATACCGCCGCCATGAGGACACCCCAAAAGTCTATGCGCAGATGTATGGGTTGAAGCCAGAGGACTTTCCGGATGGGAAGTATTGTGCCGTCGAAGTTGTGACCCTGGGAACCCACAATACGACCCACTTGGATGCCCCGTACCATTTTGGACCCACTTCCGAAGGAAAACCGGCTAAAACGATCGACCAAATTCCTTTGGAGTGGTGCTATGGGGATGGGGTGGTCCTGGACTTTCATCACAAGAAAAAGGGGGATGGAATTACCGCGGAAGAGGTGCAAAAAGAGCTATCCCGGATTGGTTACCGGTTAAAGCCTTTTGATATCGTCCTTATACGCACCGATATCTATAAGCACTATGGAGAGCCCGGTTACGAGGAGATGCATCCCGGCATGACCCGGGATGCGACCCTTTGGATTCTAAACCAGGGAGTAAAAGTCACGGGGACCGATGCTTGGGGATGGGACCGGCCTATCGAGATAATGGCCGCGGAACTAAAGGCAGGGAAAAAGGAATCATTCTGGGAGGCCCATTTTCTCGGCAAAGAAAAGGAATATTGCCATATCGAAAGAATGGCCAATCTGGATAAAATTCCCAAGCCCTTCGGGTTCAAAGTTGCGGTCTTCCCGATCAAGATCGAAGGCGCCAGCGCCGGATGGGTGCGGGCGGTGGCGATCCTGGAAGAATGATTCGAAGTTCTGGAAATCGCCGATGAGGTCTCATCCTTCTTTCTTTTTCTTAATAGAGATTTTGAAAAATACGGTTCCACCAAAAATATAAGGAGAATGTAAAATGAATGAAGAAGAAATTAAAAAAAGAACCCAGGAGACGGCCACTAAATTATTCAGTAAGGGGGCCAAAATCCCTCCTGCCTATTTGCTCTGGAAAGAGTTCGACCGGGATTTGGCCAATGACTTTTCCAAATTTATCACGGGCAACTTATACTCCCGGACTGTGTTGACCCTTCCGGAACGACAGATGGTTGCTTGTGCCGTTCTGGTCGCCCTGCGAGCCACCCAGGAATTTAAGCTCCATGTGAACGCCGCCCTGAACGTGGGGTGCGATCCTCGGAAACTTACCGAGGTTATCTTCCAGGCTGCGACCTATGCCGGAATGCCTGCGGTAAATGATGCCTTAGAAGTTTTTCGGAAGGTCTTAAAAGAAAGAGGCGAGTGGCCCTTGAAATAAACATATAGATAGCTGAACGTGTTTGCGTAAAGAACTTAAGGGGGCAATAGAGCTGCACCCATATTTTCATATCATGGGAAGGATGAAGGCGAATGTGATAAACACAGATTTTACAAAAAGGTTATGCGACGGAAGTAACAAGGTCTCCAAAACACATAAGTTCACTCAGAACCAACGTTCCCTAAGGGACCTCCTACCAGTAATTTCTGGGAGTTTATTCCTCCCCTTTTCTTTTTTGGGGGGCGGTGTCAAAATGGTTTTAGTAAGCGCCTTTTTGCCGGTATAAGTTGAAAAAATTATCTGGAAGGAAAGGAGACAGGAACATGGAAATCTATGAGGCTATTGAAAAACGCCGGACGATTCGTAAATTCAAGGCTCCGGCCACTGAGGAGCAGATCATGCGCATCATCGTGGCAGGGACCAAGGCCCCTTCAGGAGCCAATCAGCAGCGCTGGGAGTTCGTCCTCGTCGACGATCCTGCGCTCATCGAGAAAATCAGCGAGCGCAAATACGTCTTGAACCGGGGAAACAAGCCGCGCGGGGAAACAGCCGAATCGCCGGAGAAGGAAAAGGGCGCTCAGGTGCAGAAGGAATCCTTCGCCAATGCCAGCTTGGTCGCGGTTTATTTCAAGGAAGGGGGAAGCGGCGATGCCTGGATGTGCCTGGAGAATATGTCGCTCGCGGCGGTAGCCGAAGGATTGGGTACACGGATTGCAATCTTCGGCATGGGAGCCGATAAGGATATCAATCAGATCCTTAAAGCTCCGACCGGGTTGGAGCTGGCCGCCGTCCTCTCCATCGGAGTCCCGGCGATGGATCCGGCTCCGCGAAAACTCCGGCCCGAGAGGAACTGGCTGCATCGCAATCGATTTTAGAAAATTTCTGCACTCATGGTTCTACAGTCCACATCTCCGCCCCGTATCTCTCCTTTCTTTATAGGTAGGAGAGAGGTGCGGGGGAACGGATTGGGAAAAAAGATAGGGCCTGGGGGCATTAGCGAAGTAGAGTGGAATGGACCTTTTTTAACTCCTCCATAATCTTTATATGTTGCGGACAGCGTTCCTCGCATTCCCCGCATTCGGCGCAATTCGAGGCGCGCTGCTCGGGGGCGGTCATTCGATTATAAAGGATGAAATTGATCTCCTGATTCCTAAACATATGATGGTCATTATACAGCCTGAAATTATGGGGAATATTCACGCCCTGGGGGCAGGGCAGACAATAGGAACAGGCTGTGCAATCAATAGCCAACATTTTTTGATACGTTTCCGTGACCTGATCAATCAAAGCCAGATCTTTGGAGGAAAGGGAATTGGCGCGGCCTTCGCCGGCGATTTTCAGGTTTTCCTGAAGCTGGGGCATGGAATTCATGCCGCTTAGAGCAGTCGCAACCTCAGGATGGTTCCACACCCAACGCAGGGCCCATTCGGCGGGGGACCTTTTCTCCGGGGCTGAGTCCCAGATGGTTTGCACCTTTTCGGGTATATGCTCTGCCAGTCTGCCGCCTCGCAGCGGCTCCATGATGACCACGCCCAGACCCTTGGAGGCGGCGTATTCAAGGCCCTCTCGTCCAGCTTGATAGCTCCGATCCAAATAATTGTATTGAATCTGACAGAGCGCCCAATCGTACGCATCCACAATCTCTTTAAATACCCTTACGTCGTCGTGATAAGAAAATCCCACAAAGCGTGCCCGGCCGTCCCCGAGTATCTTATCCAGGAATCGCAGGGCTCCCAGCTCTTTCATTTTTACCCAGGTTTGCCTCCCCAACCCGTGGAGCAAATAAAAATCAACATACCCGGTATCCAGCCGCTGGAGTTGTTCATCTATGAACTTATCAATATCCTCCGGGCCTTTTACCATCCACGCAGGGAGTTTAGTGGCGATCAGGATTTCCTCTCTATAACCCTTAACGGCTTTTCCCAGGAGAGGCTCACTTTTTCCGCTATGATATACGTAAGCCGTATCGAAATAGTTGATTCCCTGAGCTCTGGCATAATGGATCAGTTGAATCGCTTTTTCTTCGTCGATGAATTTGTTTGGGTCAAATCGATCCGCCGCACTCTGGTTGCTATTTTTGATCGGGAGGCGCATACAACCAAAGCCAAGGACGGAAACTTGACAACCGGTTTTTCCCAATTTTCGATATAACATGGCACTCTTTCCTCATTGTTGGAGTAATGAAAACAGTCGGCACAAGATTAAGTGTTGCCTTAGAGTCTATCTAATCATTTATGCATCTTGAGGTTAAATTAAACCGTCTCTTTTGAGGATTAAAAAGGTTTCTTCATGGATTTTCTGACGGGGTCCGATTACCGCAATTTCAATATACTTCTTCGATATCCTGTAAATGATCCGAAAATTACTCACCTGAAAGCTTCTTAACCCAGTCAACTCGCCTTTCAATGCTTTCCCTTTATCGGGATCCGTGAGAATCATGTCCAAGGAGGCTCTGACTTTTTTTTTGAGGTTGGGATGCATTCCCCGAATCAAATCCGCCACCTCATGTGGCACCCTGATTTTATGGAAGGATCTTGGCATGATCGGGGATCCCTATTTGCAAAGGGCTTCCAGGGTATACAAACTCGCCCTCTTCTCTTTCAGGGCTTTTAATCCTTTTTGAATTTCCGCCATCAAAGAAGAATCTGACCGAATGGTCGCTGTCTCTTTCCAGCCTTCGAATTCCTCCGGGCTGATTAAGACAGCGACAGGAGATCCGTTCTTGGTGATGAGGATTTCTTCATCCCGCTTTTTCACTTCTTCAACCAGTCCGCTGAGTTTCATCTTTGCTTCCGAGAGCGATAAGATCTTCATTTCTGACCTCCATTATGGTCGACCAAAATTCAGTCTAAAATACCATGCTGGACCGCATGTTGTCAATCCTGCTCCCTCTCATCTCCCTTCGGTTTAGTCCTCTTCGTCATGAAAGGAGTGGCCGGCAAATACGCCACCATGGCCGAGATCTACCGCGCCGTATGGCCATACATCCTCTGCGACATTTTTACGATTATTCTGCTTATCCTTTTCCCTGCCCTGGCGCTGTGGCTGCCTAGCCTAATGCTGAAATAGGATGCGGCTCCGGTTTTCGGAAAAGCCCTTGAATTCTCCAACCCCCCCTCGCGTGGACAAATTTTAGGGAATGACCGGAAGGTGTAATTTCAGGATTTTTACGGAACCATCAAAGTTGGGATGAGAGAGAAAATTGAATTTCAACCCGCCGATTCTTGAGTCGGTTTGAATCACTATCGTTCGGATACAGCACTCGGTATTCTCCAAAACCTTTCAGCGAAATTTGGGCGGGATTGAGTCCCAAACCGATGAGAGCTTTGACCACCTGAGTCGCCCGATCCACCGAGAGCTCCCAGTTCGATGGATATCGCCTATTGTTGATCGGCCGGTCATCCGTATGACCCTGTACTTCCAAAAACAGATCGGGATGGGCGGAGACCAAAGAGGCTACTTTGTCCAAAATGGGTTTCGCCGCAGGTTTAAGCTGCGCCCGACCTGGATCAAAAACAATCCTTTCGGGAAAGGCCAAAACGAGATGCTTGGCCTGGCGGGTTACGCTTACTTCCTGCATGCCTTCTTCATTGCCGAGCATCGCTCGTAAGTCCGTTTCGAGGGAAGTAAGGATCTCTTTGGAGGAGGCGTCCTCCACGAAGGTTGGCTGTTCTTTCACCGGAGACTTTGCGGACTTTACCGAAGCTTCGGCCAGCGGTTCGAGAGAATAAGATCCCTGCGTCTGCTGCTGAAGGATGGTTCCAAAAAGAAAAACGAAAAAGATGGTGAGAAGAAGCAGCAGGTCGCTCAGGGTCAGCAACCAGATTTCGTGTCCTTTCTCTGAACGGGAGGGCATATTCTGGAAGCGTAACGTTTGGCGGTTCGTCCGCTTTAAGGGGAGCCAGTCGGAAGAATTTTCTTGCGGAGATGGATGAATCGGCAACTTCTTCATGAGGCCACCGACGAGGCACGCTTCTTGGGGGGCATGTAAATCGATTTAGACCCTGCCCAGGTTGGATCAGGCCTTATCGCCGCGGCAGAAAGGGCTTCCAGTTTGAACCGTATGGCCGTTGGATTTTCTTCATCGTAGATATCCAAAATACCCTCCTGGATCAAGTCCAGTCTTATCTCTTCATGATCCATAAATTCCCGAAGCTTGTTGGAGAGGGGGACAAAACAAAGATTGGCCAGAACGACGCCATAAAAAGTGCTGAAGAGGGCGATCGCCATATATCCCACAAGGCTTTTTGGGTCGGTAATGTGCCCAAAGACACGAATCAGGGTCACGATGGTCCCGGCCAAGCCGAGCGCCGGAGCAAGCCTCGCCATATTGTGAAGGATTTTATAAGCGCTCTCGTACTGGACATGGGTAAGCTGAGCCTCTTTGTGCACGATCTGCTCGATTTTTTCCTTGGAGCAATTCATGGTCATTAATTCTATGGCAGTCTTCAGGAGCCCCTGAGGCAGCTTTTCTCCCTTCTGCTCGAGGGTACGGATGCCTCCCTGCCGATAAGCCCGGGCTAACTCCACGATCCTTGTTATCATCCGATCGATCTCATCTTGAGCAAAGAACGTCTTCTTGATGAGCTGAAAAGTCCAAATCACCTTCTTCCAGGGATAGGCGATGAGGGTGGCGGCCAAGGTCCCGCCCAGCACGATCATAAGGGCAGTAAGGTTGGAGGCCCATCCAATCTCGCCAACTTTGAGGTTAAAGGCTAAGAAGAAGATCGTAACTGAAAGGAGGATTGAAAAAATAAGTTGCGGGATCATCTTTAGACTCCTTATAGAGGGTGGTTGGTGACTAAATTTGCACAGAATGTGCCAGTAGGGCTCACTGTCGATAACTACCCGTCTTAACAACATATATCCTCAAAATGTTCCCGAGTGCCAGGGACCTCAATGAAGGACCCCCCGGCATTTTTTACCCATTCCCTTGAATCTCATGGCTTTCTTTGCCTGCCCCTAAGCATCCACCTGCCCAGCCTAATGCTGAAGTAGGATGCGGCTCAGGTTTTCGGAAAAGCCCCTGAATTTCCCAGGCTTCCTCCTTGTCTCCTACATGTATAGCTAACCTGCGTAAGTTCACATAGAAACAACGCCTTGTCTTTTCTGCTTAACCTTGTAACAACGCCCCCTAAATCCCTCCAGAATCGGAAGTTGAAACGAGAAACTATTTGCATTTTTCCGCAAGGAATTCAGTGATTAGATTCTTATTGACAATAATAAATAGTAATTTATAATTAGGCCATAAATATAAAGTATATTTTATGGAGTACTCCTGAGGGCATATGTTTGATCGCTGGTATGCAGAGCCATTGAGGGAAAAGCTGCAACGCCCCTTTGTCCATTTGATGTTCGGAGCCCGGCAGACCGGGAAATCCACTCTTTTGAATACCCTCCTTCCTGACGACGCGCTGCGGATCGACCTCTCTGATCCGGCAGAGCGAACCCGCCACCTTTCCGATGCCGGTGAATTTATCAAATTGTGCCGTGCCTTGCCGTCGAAAAGAAAGGGGCATTTTGTATTTGTGGATGAAGTCCAATCTGCCCCGACGATTCTGGATTCGGTGCAACATCTGTATGATAACGATAAGGACCGATGGCGTTTTGTTCTTTGCGGCAGCTCCGCCCGGAAATTACGGCAGACGGGCGTCAATCTGCTTCCCGGACGTGCTTTCATGCATCGCCTGTATCCGTTGACTCTGATCGAACATCCGGTCTCTGCGCCGCACATCCCGTACGCGGTTCCTCCTTTGCCTTTTCCCTGGAGAAAAGGAGAAGGACCCTCAGCTCCTTTCCCTCCATGGAACTTGGAATCGAGGTTGGCCTATGGCTCCTTGCCCGGAATAGTGGCCAGCGCGGAAGGTGACCGGGCGGAACTTTTGAAAGCTTTTTCGGTCATTCATCTGGAAGAAGAGATCAGGCGAGAAGCGCTCGTCAAGGATTGGGGGGCTTTTGTGCGCTTTTTGCAGTTGGCTGCTGCGGAATCGGGACAGATCCTTAATTATGCGTCGATTTCCAGGGAGACAGGAATATCCCAACCCACCATTAAGGCCCATTATCAGCTTTTGGAAGAAATGTTTATCGGGTTTCGCGTGCCCGTTTATGGCAAAAGTCCCAGGAAAAACCTTCTTTCGACTCCCAAATTCTTTTTTTTCGATTTAGGGGTAAGGAACGCAGCCATGGGGTTAAGCCCTTCTCCGGAAGGAGTAAAAGTCAACCCGGGCGCCTTTTTCGAGCAATGGGTTGGAATTGAGCTATGGAAGCGGCTGCAATATCTTGGTTCCGGCCGGCTCCACTACCAACGTTCCCGGGATGGCGCAGAAGTGGATTTTATCATTGAGCAGGGTCGGTCCTTAATACCGATTGAGGTGAAATGGACGGAAAAGCCTTCGTTGACAGATGCGCGGCATTTATTAAAATTCATGGAGGAGAATCCCGCCGGGGCCAAACGCGGTTTCATCATCTGCCGTTGTCCTCGCCCCATGGAAATTCGTGAAAAAATCACCGCCTTGCCTTGGTTTTGCTTATGACCCTTTAAACCCAATCCCCAGGGGAGGGGCCTCTTACCACAATTTGGGGAGTGGCCTGCCCACTTCCATCAGGGATTTCAGGCTCGAGAGCACTTTGGGCCAGCCTTCGGTTATACCTTTAAGCATCTCGGAATCAGGCTCAAGGCGGTCGTGCGTCACAGTCAAGCGAACCACATCGCCAAGCGGTTCAATCTCGAACGTTACCCTCGAGTGCTTCTCCTCATGTGCCTCGTCGGCTGGAAAAGCCCAGGTCACGACAAGACGCCGAGGCGGTAAACTTTCTATGATCCTTCCAACCAATTTGAGAGTTCGTTCTTTGTTGGATTCCCTATGCTCCCACTTGGAACCGGGGTTCCAGTCTGATATGTTTTCATGTTGCCAATACTGCGCGGTCATCTTAGGGTCGATCAGCGCATTCCAAAGTTTCTCCGGCGACGGCGCGACATATGTCACGTATACAAACTCAGGTTTATCCATGGTTATCTCCTTTCCGCCCGCTTTTTGTGGTCACGTAACGCTTGTAGATGCTGCTCTTCATACTTCTCAATCCACCGTTCGTAAATCTCATGGATAGGCACCGGGTTGAGATAGTGCAGCTTCTCGCGTCCTCGCCAAACCGTTGCCACCAGATTGGCATTTTCAAGACGCGTGAGGTGCTGCGAAACGGCTTGTCGGGTCATGTTCAAATTCCTGCAGAGTTCTCCCAACGTCTGCCCATTGTTGGAATGCAGCTGGTCTAACAAACGCCTGCGCGTCGCATCAGCGAGCGCTCTAAATACCGCATCCATATCTCTTTTCCTTCAATAACACTATATGCAAGTAAACCCTTGCCTGTCAAGTGGATATATCATGTCCAACAAATCGTTTCAGCCGACTGCGTAAGAACGCTTCGAGGAGTGGTGCGGTATTGCAAAGTTACAATTAAGAGCTTGTCCGTAAATAATATTCCCCCCTTTTTAAAGGGGGGTTGGGGGGATTTCCCCAAAGCGGGGCAAAGCAAATTCCCCT
>Ga0209048_10007536_pt1 | contig 10037 bp, 13 predicted proteins | sample FrelakmetCRP12CR_FD_187146 | JGI IMG/M metagenome (GOLD analysis project Ga0209048, IMG submission 187146) | Freshwater lake sediment microbial communities from the University of Notre Dame, USA, for methane emissions studies - CRP12 CR (SPAdes)... | ecosystem: Environmental > Aquatic >... | reverse complement strand
GTGCTCGTGGCCGAGGACGCCGTCGAGACCGCCGCGATCGGCTGGCCGGACGGCCCCGGCACGGCGACGGCGACGCTCGAGATCGAGCGGCCCTCGCTCGCCTTCGGGCGCTTCCGCGTGAGGCTCGGGCTCGTCGGCCCCGACGGCCGCACGCTGCACCAGTACGACGATGCCGCCTCGTTCCTTGTCTACCCGGATGGTGAGGAGCGCGGGTTGGTGCGGCTCGGAGGAACCTGGCGCGCCGGCGCGAATGGGGAGATCCGATGAGCTACAAGACGTGCCCAGAGTGGCCCGAGCTGATGGAGCTCGCGCCCGAGTTGCAGTTCAAGCACATCACGGTCGCCGACGCGCAGTTGCCGTTCGACGTGCTCTCCCAGATCTCCCATGTCTCGCTGGGCGAGGTCGAGATGTGCTGCGACCTCGATCACCACGTCTTCAACGCGGCACACACCGACCCCGAGGTCGTCGCCGCGCTCGAGGGCACGCACTGGTTCGAGGTGCACGAGTGGGCCACCTCCGGCCCCGGCGCCTCCTCCCACGCGGCCTGATGCGGGGCTGAAGGCGGTGACCGGCTTCAGCCGGTCACCCGGGCTTCGACCGAGCCCGCGTGCGTAGGCTCCGTCCGTGGTCACGATCGTCGTCCCCTTCCGCTCGGGAGGCAAGAGCAGGCTTCCCGAGGAGATCCGCGTCGAGGTCGCGCTCGCGATGCTCGGCGACGTGCTCGAGGCCACGATCGCGTACGGCGAGCGGGTCCGCCTGGTCACCGGCGACGGGGCGGCGGCGCTCGTCGCGGAGAGCCTCGGCGCCGAGGTCGTCGACGACCCGGGCGGGGGCCAGGGGCGAGCGGTGCACGCCGGCCTGCGGGGTGTCGAGGGAGCCTGTCTCGTCGTCAATGCCGACCTACCGTGCGCGTCGTCTTCTGCCCTGGCCCGGCTGGCCGCTGCCCGCCCGGCGCTCGTCGCCGCCTCCGACCGAACCACGAACGCGCTCTCGCTCCCCGACCCGGACTGGTTCGAGCCCTCGTACGGGCCCGGCAGCGCCGACCGCTTCGCTGCAGCCGGCTTCGACGCAGTCTCGATCCCCGAGCTTGAGTGCGACGTGGACACGCTCGCCGATCTCGGGCGACTGGTGCTTCCCTCCGGCCACCGGACGACGTCTGTGTTGAATCGACACAAGGCCGAGCTCGAGCGCATGCCGTGAGGGTCGTTCTCCTCTCGGGCGGCGTGGGGGGCGCGAAGCTCGCCGCCGGCCTCCACGACGTGCTCGCGCCCGGCGAGCTCACGATCGTGGGCAACGTCGGCGACGACCTCGAGGTGCTCGGCCTCCACGTCTCGCCGGACCTCGACTCCGTGCTCTACGCCCTCGCCGGGTTGAACGATACGGACCGAGGCTGGGGACGGGCCGGGGAGACGTGGCAGGCACTCGAGTCCGCGCGGGCCTGGGGCGGGGAAGGATGGTTCATGCTCGGTGACCTCGACATCGGCCTCCACCTCGTGCGCTCGCAGGCCCTGCGCGAGGGAGAGCCGCTGTCGGCCGTCACCGTCCGCCTCGCGCGCGCCGCCGGGCTCGTGACGCAGCTCCTGCCGGCGACCGACGACCGGCTGCGGACGCACGTCGCCACCCCACAGGGCACCTTCGCGTTCCAGGAGTGGTTCGTCGGCCGCCGTCACGCAGACGAGGTCGACGGGCTCGCCTACGTGGGCGCGGAAGAGACGCGGCCGGCTCCGGGGGTGCTCGAGGCGATCGCCGCCGCCGACGCGATCGTGCTCGCGCCGAGCAACCCGTTCGTCTCGATCCACCCGATCCTCGCCGTCCCCGGCATCCGCGCGGCGCTGGAGCGCCGGACCGTGCGCGCCGTCGCGGTCAGCCCGCTGATCGGCGGCCGCGCCGTGAAGGGCCCGCTCGACCGCATGATGCAGCGCCTCGTCGGCGGGACGCGCCCGGACTTCGTGGCTCAGTGCTACGAGGGCCTTTTGGACGCGCTCGTGATCGATCGGGCGGATGCCCCCGCCGAGGCGGCGGTCGACCTCGTCGTCACCGATACGCTCATGGGCGACCGCGCCGCCGCCCGCCGGCTCGCGCAGGTGACCCTGGAGGCAACCGTGGAGGCTCAGACGTGAAGATCGCCCTGCTCGGAGGGACCGGCAGCTTCGGAACGGCGCTGGCGGTGAGGCTACGCGAGGCCGGCTACGACGTCGTGATCGGCTCGCGTGACGCCGAGCGCGCCCGGGCGGTGGGTGCCGGCGTCGGCGTCGGCGGCGCCACCAACGAGGACGCAGCCCGCGCCGCGGATCTCGTGGTCATCGCGACGAAGGCGGACGGAGCCGTGGAGACCGCCCGTGCGCTCCGCGAGGCCATCGGCGCGACACCCGTGCTCTCCGTCGCTGCGGAGCTCGCCTTCACCAGGGAAGGCGTCTTCCCCACGGCCGAGGCGACCTCGATTGCGAGCAGGATCCAGGATGTCGTCGACGGCCCTGTGATCGCGGGGCTCCACTCGCTCGCCGCATCGAATCTCGGCGGCGCGGAGGCGCCCGACGAAGACACCCTCGTCTGCGGCGACGATCCCGACGCAAAGGCGCTCGTGCTGGAGCTGGCAGGAAAGGTCACGGTCGGACGGGCGATCGATGCGGGGCCGCTCGCGAGCGCGCGTGCCCTCGAGGGCATGACCGCGGTGATCGTCAACGTCAACAAGCGCTACAAGGCCCACGCCGGCCTCCGGATCACCGGCGTCCACTGAGATGCCCGCCGAGGTTCGCGTGATCGCTCTCGCGGGCCTCCCGGAGCTGGAAGAGGGGGACGACCTCGGGCGCCTCCTGGCCGAGGCGTGTGCCCGCGGCGGAGGGCTCGAGGAGGGTGACGTCGTCGTCGTCGCCCAGAAGGCGGTGTCGAAGGTCGAGGGCCGCGTCGTCGACATGGCCGCGATCGAGCCGTCGGAGCGCGCGGTCGGGCTCGCGGGCGCCGACGGCGACCCGCGTCAGGTCGAGGTGATCCTGCGCGAGTCGGCCGAGATCGTGCGCTCCCGCCCGCCGCTGCTGATCGCTCGCACCCGCCACGGCTTCGTGTGCGCTTCCGCCGGCGTCGACGCCTCCAACGCGAAGGGGCCGGGAACCGTCATCCTCCTACCGCTCGACCCGGACGCGTCCGCTGCCGCGCTGCGCGATCGCCTCGGTGCCCTGACCGGTGTCGCCCCCGGGGTGATCGTCAGCGACTCCTTCGGCCGGGCCTGGCGCCAGGGGACGACCGACGTGGCGCTCGGGGTGGCAGGCCTCGCCCCCGTCCGTGACCTCCGCGGCTCCCGCGACGCGATCGGGTACGAGCTGCGCTCGACGATGATCGCGGTCGCCGACGAGATCGCCGGCGCCGCCGAGCTCGTGATGGGCAAGAGCTCCGGAGTCCCCGCCGCGATCGTCCGCGGCGTGGACGTGGCCGGGGACGGCAGCGCGAGCGAGCTCGTCATGCCGCGCGAGCGCGACCTCTTCTCCTAGCGCGAGTTTCCGAGCCGACGGGTCGATGTGCGTCTCAACCCCAGTGGAGATGCGGATCTTGGGCCGAAGCGAGCCTGTGAGCTACGTTCGCTCGGCGCCGTCCCCGCGCTGGGGCGGTACGTCACCACCGCGGCCTGTAATCGCCGAGCCGGCGTCTCCAATCCGACTTCAGCGTCGAGGTCGTAGCTCCTGCCTACGCCTGTTCCAGGAACGTCTCAGACCCTAGGTGAAATGACCCGCAACCCCGGCGTCTAGCGGCGTCTCGGCGAAGACAACGTGGAGACTCCGGAAACTCCCGCTAGCGGTGCGCCGGACGCGGATCTGCGCTGCCGCTGCGCCGCGCGGCGTTACACTGAAGGCGATGCGCAAGTACGCGATCTGGGGAACGGCGACGTCGCGAAGCCACGGGGACTGGGTGCGCTCCGTCGGCAGGGCCTTCGAGGCGGACGGGTTCGTCCTCGTTGACGACCACGCCGACGCCGACTTCGTCCTCAACATGTTCGACGCGGCCGATCCGAAGGCGTTTCGCCGGTCGTCGCGAGGCACCTACTCGGCTTCCTTCTACGAGCTCGAAGAGGTCCCCGAGGACGTGCTCCGCACGAGCTACCCCAACCTCGTCCGCACGCTCGCCAACGTCGTCGTCCTCCACGTGCCCGGCAAGGGTGTCTGGTTCACGACCATGGAGCGCGGCACCTACAAGATCTCGGACGACCCGGCCGAGGTGTTCGAGCGGCTCGCGCCGCTCGCGAAGTCGAAGCTCGTGATCGACAACGAGTTCGTCACGGATCTGGAGCCCGAGCTCTGGGACGGCGACGAGATCACGGCAGACATCGCCGCCGCAGGCGTCAGGATGGGCGAGCTCGACCTGTTGCCGGCGCCGTTCCCGGTGCACGAGTTCCTCGACGAGCGGGATCTCCGTCACGTGATGCGGCTCTACCAGGTCGGCGGCCTCTCCTACGGGAACCTGTCCGCGCGCAAGGACGAGATGCGGTTCTGGATGAGCGCCTCCGGCGTCGACAAGACCGCCCTCGAGGAGCCGGGCCGGGACATCCTCCTCGTCACGGGCTACGATGAGGAGCAGGCCCGCATGCGGATCAGCGTGCCGCCGGGGGTCGAGCCGCGCCGGGTCTCGGTCGATGCGATCGAGCACTGGATGATCTACCAGGCGCATCCCGACGTCGGCGCGATCCTGCACGTGCACGCGTGGATCGCGGGCATCGCAGCGACCGACGTCAACTACCCCTGCGGCACGCAGGAGCTGGCGGAGTCCGTCGCCGAGCTGATCGACAGAGAGCCCGACCCCGCCCACGCCGTGATCGGCCTCCGGAACCACGGCATCACGGCCACGGGCGACAGCCTGACGGAGATCCTCGACCGCATCCAGCCGAGCATCCTCCGCCAGGTTCCGATGACCTAGCGCCCCAGGCCTGGGGCGGTCGGGCTCAGGCGTCGCCGCCTCGCCCGGGACGCAGGCGCAGGAGCGTGAGCGCGACGAAGATCGGCGTGATCAGGAGGTCGTTGATCATGCACCAGGTGCAGACCGCGTCGATCACGAACAGCTGCAGGACCACGAGGTAGACGGCGAAGGCGAGCGCGATCAGGGCGATGGCCAGCAGGAGCGTGCGCGCGAGCTCGGAGTCCCAGATCGCGAGCACGAGGGCCGCCGTCCAGGCTGCCAGCCCGAGCACCGCGATCGGGATCCCGGCCAACACGGCGTACTTGGACTGCTGCACGGTCTCGCAGCCGCCGGTCGTGCAGATCAGCGCTGCGGGCCGGTAGCGGACGTAGGTGAGGTACGCGGCGAGAGCCATCCCCGCGGCCGAGGCGACGATCAGGCCGATGCGGAGGGTGCGGTCGCTCACCGGCCGAGCGCCTGATCGAGGATCGTCCTGAACGACGCGCCGTCGTAGGCGTCGGGCCGGACCAGCTTCGGCGCCGCCGTGCCCACCTTGACGAAGAACCAGGGCGTGCCCGGCACACCGCGGCGGATGGCCTCGGCCGCGTGGGAGGCAGCCTGCTTGCGAACGGAGAGGCTCTTCGAATGGGCGACGAGCCCGACGGGATCGAGGCGGCGGATGCCGCTCACGAGCCGCTTGACGCTCTTGTCGGTCGCGACCTCGCTCAGGCGCGCCCGGGTCTCGTAGAAGAGCTGAGCCACCTGCCAGCGCTTCTGCTGGCGCGAGACGGAGAGTGTGTAGCGGAGAGCCGGCCCTGAGGCGGGCGTGACGACGCCGAGACCGCGGAAGTCGACCTTGACGAGGCCAGTCCGCACGTAGTCCGAGATGATCGTCGGAAACGCGTTTCGCATGTACTCGAGGCAATACGTGCAGCCGAGGTCCTCGAACTGGACCAGGGTCACGGTCGTCGACTTCGCGCCGATCACCGTTCCCCGCTGGGGGATGCCGTGCACGAGGGCGGTGCCGCTCGAGGCCCCGATGCCGGTCACGGTCGTCAGGCTCAGAGCCGCTGCGACGAGCAGCGCTCCGATCCGACTGGCCGAGCTCATCCCTTCAGAGCGTCGTTGAGAGCGGGGCGGAACGCCTCGGGCGTCAGCGCCACCTGGATCTGGTAGGGCTGGTTGAGGCCCTTGGCGATGAAGAACGACGGCGTGCCGCCGACGCTGTTGGCCTTCGCGTCATCCTGGAGCGCGGCGATCTCCTTCGCGATCTCCGGCGACTTCGCGTCGGCCTTGACCTTGGCGGCATCGAGCCCCGGCACCGACGCGAGCACCTGGTCAATAAGCTGGTCGGTGACCCAGCCCGTGTTCTCCGTACCCTGCTTCTCGTAGAAGAGGCCGATCACCTGCCAGAGCTTGTTCTGCTTGCCCGCCGCGAGCGCGATCTGCAGCGCCTTGGTGGAGTCGGGCCCGATGAAGGCGAGGCCCCGCCAGTCGAGCCTCAGGCGGCCGGGCCGGACGTACTCGTCGATGATCGCGGGCAATGCGTTCTCGGTGAACATCCTGCAATACGGGCACTGGAGGTCCTCGAATGTGATCATCTTCGTGGCCGCCTTCGGATTCCCGAGCAGGTACCCACTCTGCGGAATGCCTGCCACGAGCGCCACCGGGGCCCCGGTCGAGCCACCCGAACCGGTGGTGGCAGCCGCGTTCGTGCTGCTTCCGCTCGTCAGCACGATGCTGCCGACGATCAGTGCGATCGCGACGACGCCGGCGACGGCGAGCGCGACGATCAGGTTGCGGTTGGGCCTCTTTTCCTGCTTGCTCTTCGGGGGCTTCGGAACGGGTGGCATCGCCCCGGATTCTGCCTGCTGCCGACGGCTCGCGTATTGCGAACAGGTTGAATGTGGACGTGGACCAGGACCACAGACGCCGCGCGCTCGTCGAGGCGGGTATCGCGATCACCTCGGAGCTTTCGCTCGACGCCATCCTGCAGACCCTGGTGCGGATCGCGGCCGAGCTCACGGGCGCTCGATACTCTGCTCTCGGCGTCATCGATCGCGGCGGCCGGGAGCTGGAGCGCTTCGTCACCTACGGGATCGACGACGCGACCCGGGAGTCGATCGGCGAGCAGCCCCGCGGCAACGGCATCCTCGGCGCGCTCATCCACGACGCCCGCCCGCTGCGGCTCGACGACCTCACCCGTGACCCGCGCTCCGTCGGCTTCCCGGCCAACCACCCCCCGATGCGAAGCTTCCTCGGTGTCCCCGTGATGACCAAAGGGACGGCCTTCGGGAACCTGTACCTCGCCGAGAAGGAGACGGGGGGCTCCTTCACGGAGGAGGACGAGGAGACCGTGACCCTGCTCGCGGCCCAGGCCGCGGTCGCGATCGAGAACGCGGGCAGCGTCCAGCGCGATGCGCTGCGGCGCGCCGTCCAGGCGCAGGAGGTCGAGCGGCGACGGCTCGCGCGGGAGCTCCACGACGAGACCGGCCAGGCCCTCACCTCGATCCTGCTCGGACTGGCCGCCGTCGAGCGGGCGAAGAGCGCGGACGACGCGCACGTGGCCGCGGCCGAGCTGCGCAAGCTCGTCGTCGAGACGTTGCAGGACGTGCGCCGTCTCGCGGTCGAGCTCCGTCCTTCGGCGCTCGACGACTTCGGCCTCGAACCCGCCCTCCGACGCCTGGGTCAGAGCGTGCGCGAGGCAGGGTCGCTCGACGTGCAGGTCGAGGCCAGGCTCGGCAGCCAGCGTCTTCCCGCCGACGTCGAGACGGCCCTCTACCGGATCGTGCAGGAGGCGCTCACCAACGTCGTCAAGCACGCGCAGGCCGAGCACGTCAGCATCGTCGTGACGCGCAAGCCGGCCGGCGTGCTCGTGGTGATCGAGGACGACGGCTGCGGGTTCGACCCGGTGGAGGCGCGCGCCGCCAGCCTGGGCCTGATGGGGATGAGCGAGCGCGTGGAGCTGCTCGACGGGACGTTCGAGGTCGACACGAAGCCGGGAGCCGGGACGACGCTGATCGTCGAGCTGCCCCTGCTCTGAGCGCGCCGGCAGCCCTGCCACGCACGCTCAGCCGGCTGCGTCGCAGGCGAGTCCCGCGAGCGTGCGACCGAAGGCCGGGGCGAACTTGAACCCGTGGCCCGAGCAGGCCGAGGCGACGACGACCCGTCCGTGTCGCTCCAGGAGGAACGACTCGTCCGCGGTGTTCGTGTAGAGGCACGTCTCGGCGAGAGCCGGGTCGGGGTCGAGCTGCGGATACCTGCGCGCCGCCCAGGCGCAGGCCCAACGCACGACCGCGAGGTCGGGAGAACCGAGCTCGTCCGGGTCGGCCGGCGGGCCTGCGTGGTGGAGGCCTACCTTGATCCCGATGCCGGGAACGGGGACCGCGTAGGTGATCTGGCCGGGCCGGAGCAACCCCTCCTCCTCCGCGTCCGGCACCGCGTCGTCGATCACGGGGGGAAGCGCGAGCGGGTCGGGATGGCGGAAGTACGTGATCGTCTCCCGTGTCGGGATGACCGGGAGCTCGATCTCCGCTCCCGCGAGCAGCCCCCGCGCCCACGCGCCTGCGGCGACCACGCAGGCCCGCGCGGTGTACTCGTCCGCGTCCGTCGTGATCCGGACCGAGGCTCTCGCGGGCTCGATCCCGGTCACCCGCAGGTGATCGAGGAACACCGCGCCCGCGTCGACGGCGGCCCCGAGCAGCGCCTGGTACGCGCGCTCGGAGAGCGTCGTCCCGCCGTCGGGCTGGAAGAGGGCGGGCTCGCCGGGGTCGGCGGCGATCGGCCACCGTTCCGCCACCTGCGCACCCGTGAGGAGCTCGTGGTGGACGCCGCAGGCCGCGAGGGAGCGGGCGTTCTCGAGGGCGAGGGGGCCGAGGTCGAGGGCGCCCGTCCGCACGATCAGCTGTTCGCCGCACTCGGCCTCGAGCTCACGCCAGCTCTGCGACGCCCCCTGGGCGAGCCGGACGTAGCGCCGGTCGGGATAGGAGAGCCGGAAGATCCTCGAGGTGCCGTGGCTCGACCCGCGCGTGTGACCGGGCCCGAACTGGTCGATCAGCACGACCCCCCGACCTGCCTGCGCGAGCGCGCGTGCCGTCGCGACGCCCGTGATCCCGGCGCCGACCACGACGATGTCGGCATCACGCCCCATCGGAGACGATCCTAGAGGCTTGCCGCGTGCCGCCGGTGTCAGGCGCCGATGGCGCGGGCGGCCTTCGTCGCCGCGCGCGCGAGCGCCTTGTAGGCGCTGGCCCGCTCTGCGGCGCCCCCCGAGGCCTCGGCCGCCTCGGCCGCCCGGACCCGCTCCGCGACGGCCGCGTCGAGCTTCTCACGGCCGAACGCGAGCTGATCCTCCGTCACGCCGGTGCGGCGGGCGAGTTCGCGCATCACCTGGAGCGAGGGGACCCGCTCGCCCCGCTCGATGCGCGAGATGTACGCGGCGCTGCAGCCCGGGAACGCCAGCTCGCGCTGGCTCAGGCCGGCCGCCTCCCGCGCCTCGAACACGCGCTTGCCGACGGCGCCAGGGTCGTCGTAATGCGGCGTGCGGGCACGCTTGAACGTCATCTGCTTGGCTGGCATCTCCATCCTCATACCCATTTCAGTCTATCTCCAAAGGTGTAGGTGGCACAGCGCCCGGTTGCCGGACCGTCGACGACCCCGGGCGCCGCGGCCGGTGGAACGGGAAACGCACGCCGTCTCGCGTCCCCGGTGGGCGAGGTGGTGCGCGACGGTCGTCAGCCCGAGTGCGGCCCGTTGAAGACGACGAGCAGGGCCAGGTGCTCGTAGGCCGTGAAGCGGTGCTCGGCACCGGCCGGCACGAAGAGCGCCATGCCCTCGTCGAGACGGGTGGCCTCGTCTTGCACCTCGAGGACGCCGCTTCCCTCGAGCACCACGTAGACCTCGTCCTCGTCGTGGGGCTGCTGGCGGTCCGGCTCGGGGGCGACAAGGACGTACACACCGATCTCGAGCCCCGGTGAGCTGTGCACGACCTCGTACCCGCCACCGCGCTCGGTGAGCGCGCGCCTGACTGCGTCGACGTTGAAGGGGTGCGCTGCCGCGGCCGCCATCTCCCCATTCTAGACGTGTGCGATGCTGCGGCCGTGGAGATCGACCTCGGCTCCCTGTTCCGGTCGGGCAGCCCCCGCCCGAGCGGCTGG
>Ga0209048_10007535_pt1 | contig 10040 bp, 7 predicted proteins | sample FrelakmetCRP12CR_FD_187146 | JGI IMG/M metagenome (GOLD analysis project Ga0209048, IMG submission 187146) | Freshwater lake sediment microbial communities from the University of Notre Dame, USA, for methane emissions studies - CRP12 CR (SPAdes)... | ecosystem: Environmental > Aquatic >... | reverse complement strand
CGGTGGGTGCCTTTGGTGGCCGGCGCGACATTATGGAACAACTGGCGCCTCTGGGTCCGGTCTACCAGGCCGGCACTCTGTCCGGCAACCCGGTGGCGATGGCAGCGGGACTCGCCACCTTGAAGCTGATTTCAGTACCTGGTTTCTATGCGGCACTGGAGGCCAAGACCCATGCCTTCACGGCAGGCATGTTGGCAACCGCCCGCGCTGCCGGCATCCCGCTGACGGCCAACCAAGCGGGCGGCATGTTTGGCCTGTTCTTCACCGAGGCGGCTGTCACCTGTTATGCGCAGGCCACGGCCTGCAACATCGAACGCTTTAAGGCCTTTTTCCATGGCCTGCTCGAAGCAGGCGTTTATCTGGCGCCCTCTGCTTATGAGGCCGGTTTTATGTCCGCAGCTCATACTGACGCGGACATTCAGGATACCCTTGCGGCGGCGGAAGGGGTGTTCGCTCGGCTTTAGGCCGCCCGCAGCCAGTTGCGCAGTGCGCCTGTCAACCCCAGTCCGATGAACATGATCAGCGTCCAAGCTGGGATGCTAAGGTCCAGGAAAGTCCAGTCGATGACGGCGCAATCCCCGGAACCCTTCAGGACTCGGCGGATGGTATCGCCGATGGGAAAAGTTTCCAGCATATACTCCAGGGTCGGCCCACAAGCGGGCACCTGATCGGGCGGCAAATGTTGTAACCAGACATGGCGGGCCGCGATGGCCGCCCCTGCTGCAGCGGTCAAGGCGATCAAGACCCCGTACACCCGGGCACCAGCGGCAGTGGGGTTATGAATAGCCGCCGCGAGAAAAATCAAGCCCATGACGAACATGGCCAGGCGCTGAAAGATACAGAGGGGACAGGGATCTAGATTCAGATAGGACTGAAAATAAAGATAAGCAATCCCCAAGCCCGCCATACAGATGATGAAACCCGCGCTATTGAGCAGCCGTCGGGATGGCAACCACAGCGGGCGAGCCGCGAGGGCGATGGTTTGTTCTTGCATAGACTGAAAAGTCCTCTTGGCCAGTTATAGTCGGATTACTTCTGATCAAAGCTCATCAAGGTAGTCGATACCGCCCAACTGACGCATCTGCCTCAAGATCCAGGACTGCCGTTCGCGCACGTAGGCGGAGGGAGCATTGACTCGGTAATACAAAGGATTAGGCAACACCGCTGCCAGCAGGGCTGCCTCCTCTGGCCGCAACTGTTGGGCTGATTTATTAAAAAAGCGCCGGCTGGCGGCTTCCACGCCAAAGGTCTGCTCACCCAGTTCAATGATGTTGAGATAAACCTCCAGAATCCGCTGTTTGGGCCACAGCAACTCGAGGAGCACCGTAAACCAAGCCTCCAACGCCTTGCGCAGCAGGCTGCGACCATGCCAAAGAAAGAGATTCTTAGCCACCTGCTGGCTGATCGTGCTGGCCCCCCGCAAAGCTTTACCCTGGGCTTTGTCTTCCAGAACCTGCTGGATAGCTCGAAAGTCAAACCCCCAGTGCGCCGGAAATCGCTGGTCTTCTCCAGCCACTACCGCCAAGGCCATGTGGGGAGAGATCGCGCCGTAGGGAACCCAGGTATAACGAAGAAGCATCGACTCCTTTTCCTGAGCCATCCACGCAGACTGAATATAACGCTGCAGCATATAGCTGGACAGCGGTGGCGCTGCCCAGCGGAAACCCATCACCAGCAGAATCGAGACTGTCACGAACACCAGCAGACAGCGGTAGCTCCACCGGAAGACCACCTTGAGCGGAAATCGGCCTTTGACAAGGGTTTGATGCTTAGAAAGCAAATCCAACCCCTCTCCATATAGTTATGGCTATTCCTGAACCGATAACGCCCCGATATGTGGATGACCCCAGGCCAGGATATGCAGCCGTCGCAGGGTATCCTGATCCGCCAAAAGTTCCCGTTTTTCGGCCGCACTCAAGCTGTGCGGCCCGTCTTCTAGCAGTTGATAGATTAAACTTTCCAGGTAATGCCGACGCCGTCTGCTTGGTGCATGCAAATGCGCCGGTAACAGCGCAATGTGCAAGGCATTCACGAAAGGCTCGGTAAGCGCTTGACTAAAACGGCCGGCACCCGCCACGGGCAGGGCGGGCATTTCCGCATCCTTGCGCAGATTATCCCGCAGAAATTGCAGCACCTGAGGAAGGCTGGTTTCTTGGGGTGTCAGGAATAACCCCCACTTCCTAGCCTGTCTGCCCAGTGTCATGCTGCTCGAAAACATCGACAGGGGAATCGCCAGCACCAGCCCCAGCAGGACCGGGGTAAACCACCAAAAGAAAGTTGGAATATACCAATAAGTCGCTGCCCCAACAACGATGCCCAGCAAGGTCTGACCACCGTGCGCAAGGATCGCCTCCGTAAAGCCGGTTTGATGGTCGCCTCGCTGTTGCGGAGGCCAACCGACATTGCGCCTGAACAGAATGGCTAATACGAACTTGGTTTGAAACAGCATGAGCACGGGTGCCAGCAACATCGAAAACGCGCTTTCCAAGATTAGGCTCAAGCCCGCGCTGATGAGGCCGCCGAAAGATTTGCGCAGTTTGGTATCGGCAATCAACAATAGCCACGCCAGCAGTTTGGGCAGAAACAGCATGGCAAGAGTAACCACCAGGACGGTGGTCATTTGAACGGCGTAGGAAATCGGCCACACCGGAAACAGGTTATCGCCAAAAAAATAAATCGGCCGCGCCAGCGATTCGACAAAGGCTTCGAGGCCGGTTACGATCAGAAACAACAGCCAGAGCGGCGAAGCCAGATAAGACATCACCCCCATTAGAAAATGGGCGCGGCTAACGGGGTGCCAACCGTGAGCCAGCACCAGGCGGCTGTGCTGCAGGTTGCCCTGGCACCAGCGACGATCCCGCTTGGCGTAGTCAATCAGGGTGGGTGGAATCTCCTCATAACTGCCGCCCAGGTCATAGGCCAGCCACACCGCCCAGCCGGCCCGCCGCAACAGCGCCGCTTCGACGAAATCGTGGCTCAGTATCTCGCCGCCAAACGGCTCCTTACCAGGCAGTTTAGGCAAGCCGCAGTGGTCAACAAAGGGCTTGACACGAATGATGGCATTGTGGCCCCAATAGTTGCCTTCGCTCAACTGCCAGAAGTTCAGACCGGCGGTGAACATGCGCCCATACACGGCGCCCGCGAACTGGAGAACACGGGCAAACAGCGACTCCCGGTTCACGGGCACCGGCGGCACCTGGATGATGGCCACCCCTGGATTGCAATCCATCAGCCGAACCATCTGGGCCAGGGTCGCACCGGCCATCACACTGTCGGCGTCGAGGGTGATCATATAGCGGTAGCGGCCACCCCAGTGGGCGCAGAAATCGGCGATATTGCCGCTCTTACGGCTGATATTCTGCGGACGATTGCGGTAAAAAATTCGCCCCCGGCCGTGCAGATCGCGACACATCGCGTGCCAGTGCATTTCCTCCTCGACCCAAATGTCCGGATCGCGAGTATCGCTGAGGATAAAAATATCGAATTGCTCATGCTGCCCGGTTTCTACCAGGGACTGGTAGATAGCCCGCAGTCCAGCAAATACCCTTACGGGATCTTCATTGTAGATAGGCATGACCAATGCCGTTCTCGCCGGTGGCTCTACCCCGGCATCGGTTCGCGTTTGCTCCCCAGTGGCTGAAATCGCATAGCGGTCACGCCGAATCAGGCAGATCACGAACCCGATGGTCGCCGTCCAGAACGAAACGCAGATCCAGGCGAACAGAATGGCGTATAGAACCAGTAGGAACAACTTCAGCGGGCTGATGCCACCGGGCTGGAAAACGCTGGCCAGCAAGCCCAGTGCAGCCAGGGTCGTTATCGCGACGAGGGAGAGAAATACCAGGCGTCGGATCGCGTGCCCCCTCGGCATGAATTGCAGTGGATTAGCCATCAGCGTTTTCCAGATGTAGTAAATAACTTACCGAAACTGACCCACAAAAAATGCAGGCAGCGGCGCCCCCAGAAGAGCAGGTTCAATGAGAAGAGATCAATCCTTTGGGGCTCCATGGGCAACCCGGCAGGCGCCGGAACCGCCGGGGTCAAAGCCCCTGGCAAAGCGGCGACCAGCGCGCGTTGATCAACGCTCAGCAAAGCCGCGGGCCAGTCGGGTGTCGCGCCACTGAGCAAGGCTACCCGCGCCATCGCCAGTTCCTGCGCCAGCGGTTTATGATCGAACTCCAGCACGCTGGCCAGCCATTCATCCAGCATCGCCAGGGTTTCCTCGATGGAGAAAATGGCAAGATCGATAACCGCTGTTTCCGCTTCCAACGCATCGACCCGCTGCATCACGCGCCGCGTCAACGCCGTCAACTGCTCTGCATCCGTTACCCCGAGTGCACGCCAATAGGCCGTCACCCGGTTAGTAACCTCACCCCAGGAGAGTGCCGGCTCGCGCTGATGGCCAGCCGATGCGACCAGAGAAAGCGCCAGCGCAGCGCTGGGGCTATAAGTCGCTGCCTGGGGTCGCAAGCCTATTTTTTGTTCCACTGATAGCTCCATGTTTCAGTCAACACATCCGCGCCTAATTTTAAAAAACAGCGCAGATCGACGGGATCCGCGGATTGGGGTAGCAGTTCGAAAGAAACCCGCCAGCCGTTGGTAAACGGGTTTTTTTGCACCACCGTATTGGTTATCTGGCCCGACGAAGCATTGATCAATGCCGTCACCGGGGCATCGGCGGCGAGGCTTTCCAGGTTCTTCCCACCAAAATCAATGACAAACCTACGCTTGTTGGGATCTAAATCACCCGCTCCACCGGCGCCTATGCGGGTTGCCAAGGTCCGTCCACCGGGGGGTTTGCCTTCCGAATCCATTTCAAAACGCAGGCGATAGTCAAAGGTCAGTGCTTGCCCAGCCTCGGCCGGCTTCTCCGGAACCCAGAAAGCGACGATATTATCGTAGCGCTCCGCCTCGGTAGGAATTTCGATAAGCTGCACGACCCCTTTACCCCAGTCGCCAAGCGGCTCTATCCAGGTGCCGGGACGCTTTTGATACCACGCCTCCAGATCCTGATAATTGTTGAAGTCGTGATCACGCTGAAGCAGGCCAAACCCGCGCGGATTGAGGTCCTGGAATGAACTGATCTGCAGCCTTCTCGGATTGTCCAGGGGCCGCCAGATCCATTCACCACTGCCCGTCGCCATCAGCAGGCCATCGGAATCGTGCACCTCTGGACGGAAATCATCCACGAAGCGCTCGTTTAACTCACCATGGAAAAACATGCTGGTCAATGGCGCTATGCCAAGCCGCTGCACGGAGTCTCTCATAAAGAGATCGGCCTTGACCTCGATAACGGTCGCTAAACCGGGCTTAATGACAAAGCGATAGGCGCCAGTGGCGCTTTTGCTATCCAGTAAGGCGTAAATCGTCAGACTGGTGGCATCCTTGGCGGGCTTCTCGAGCCAGAACTCCCGAAAGAACGGAAACTCCTCCGCTTTAGGAAGCCCGGTGTCGATAGCCAATCCGCGCGCGGAAAGACCATAATTCTGATTTTGGCCCACCGCTCGGAAGTAACTGGCACCGAGAAATACCGTAATCTCATCGTAGCGGCTATCCTGATGCAAGGGATAAAGTACGCGAAACCCAGCAAAGCCGAGGTCGGCGGGCATGTCGACAGGCACCTTATTGTGGCCGTAATCAAACAGCGTGTTGGCATAAGCTACCGACTTGGCCTCGCCGTTTTCCACGACGTTGATCTTGACCGGCCACAAAAACAGGGATCCCAGATGAGCAAACCGCACCTCGAAGGGCAATCCTTCGTCTCGCCACAGCGCTTTTTCGGGGCGAAAGCGGATGTCCCGATACTGATCGTAGGTAAGCTCGCGCAGAAACGGCGGAAGCGCTTTCTCGTTTCCCTCAAAGGGTTGTGACGCCAGAACGGAGGCACGCCGATGCACATCCGCGAAGTTAAAGCGCTTGGGGGCGACAACATCATCAGGCGGGGGCACAGGTAATGACGCGCCAAAACCGGCCGCCATAGGCCCTACCCAGATACCAACCATAAGAATCGCATTAAGAAACGCTCGGAAATTCACCGTTGCACCACTCTTCTGAAAGGGTTTATGTTCAATTTTTTTTGAAGTCTGAACAACGTTCCACCGCTGGCTGTTAAAAGCACCGTTGTCTTGTAACCACAGCCAGTCTGCTGCTGGAGTCCAGTCACCGGCGTTCGGTTCAGGTTTTCCCGGTCACGGCGGAATCTGCTCCAACAAATGTTTTACAATGCCTTGGTAGTCGTCATCGAAATGATGATCACCGGCCATTTTTATCACTAAGACACCAGCGTTAGCCAGTCCCGGACAAGCGCTATCATCTTCTTCCTCACCGTAAATGCACAAGCGTTTTACCGATGTCAGTTTTTGCACCTCGGGCGGCACAGGCAAAGCACCTTGAGCGGAATCTTCACCAATCCAGTTACTAAGGTGAAACTCGAACGACGCATTTTCACTAAGCCCCAGAAACGCGACAAGCTCCACGCGTTCGCGCAGTTCTGGCGTCAACTGGTTCACCATGAAGGGCAACACATCCGCTCCGAATGAATAACCTATCAGTAAGGCTCGCTCCTTGTTCCACGCAGTCAAATAGTGTTGCAGCACCTGCTCCAGATCCATGCCAGCCTGCGCTGGCGTTTTGGGCTGCCAGAAATAGCTCAGGGAATCCCATCCTACGGTGCCGATACCGTGCTTAAGCAATTCAGCAGCCACGCCGCGATCGAGAGCCGCCCAGCCGCCATCGCCGGATATCATAACCGCCAAGCGCTTGCTCGCAGACTCTGGCGCTGGAATCTCCGTTAGTGGTACACCGCTGAGATCGGCATCGGGCTGAACCTGCTTCGTTATGCTTGGGTCCAGCCACTGCAATAAGGCTGTAAACTGCGGCAACCAGGTTTTCTGCCCTGTGGGTTTTGAGGTTTCCTTGCCTAGGGTGACCAGCTTCGCGTTAGTGCTTTCCCTTACGAATTGGGTGACGTTATCACTGTCGCAGGCTCGCTCGGATTGGAAGACAAACCAGGTGGTTTGTAATTGCTTGGCTGGCTGTAGCACGATACTCTTGCGATCGGGTGCCGTTGCGCTTTCTAGAGAGCGCCCCTGGCATAAAGGCTTCTTAAGAGCAATCCGAGGGCAAAAATCCACGCTGACCACCGCATGGAAGGCGGCAGTGGGAGCTTGCGCCAGGGTGGCGTAAACCAGCGCGGCGCCCGAACCATAACCGACCAGCAGGGGCGCTCTGTCGGCAGGCAGATGGTAGTAATTTTCTAAGAATCGCCTTAGTTTATCGAAATCGGTTGCCAGATCGCCGCAAGGAGAAGCCAGGCCGTTCAGACGCGCCAGATAACTGGTGCTGTCGATACCGACAACCAGATAATCCAAATCTGCTACTACCCTGGCCACCTCCACCATATCCAGATTCCAACCCCCGTCACCGGACAGCAGCAAAACCAGACCTTTCGGCTCATCAGCAGGATAGTAGATAGCGAGCTTCCCAAAGTTGTCATGGCTGAGTGTTTCTTCCCCAGCCTCTTCCTGTAAGGGTTGGGGCGCCAAGTTTAAAAGCATGGCAACTACGCACAGAGCCAACAATGACAGCCGCCTTTTGCTCATAAAGAAGAATCTTAACCGTTATTTTGAAAACAAAATGCTGTTACCAGGTACTTCTGGCCTCTGCCACTGGCAAGCACCGTTTAAAGTTTAAACTTAAATACCCCGGTTAGTCATTGCGTATGGCATAGAGTTTCTTTTCGTGGCGCTTTTTATACAGCAAGCATGGAACGGTTAAAATTATGATTAGAAACAAATTATAAGAATGATGGTCAAAGGACCCGCCAATAGTCGCAAGGTAGGAATAAGAATTGGGATCGTGCAAGATAAGCACTGCTACTGCTCCAGCTTTTAACAACCGCAAAACCACAGCGAAAACCATGCCGATCGTTAATCATGATAATTTGAATCAGCGTCCTGGCAACCAATTTTGGCTTCGTATGATAGTCGCCCTATGAAAAACGCCCTTTTACGTGCGCTTGGTCCCGCCATAGGTATCTTTTTGTTTGGCGCCGCTCTTTGGGTGCTGGAAAATACCTTGGCCGAATACCGTTATCGCGATATTGTCGCCTCCCTGCAAGGCATAGCTGGCCGGCAGCTTGCTTTCGCCCTGATTCTGACCCTGCTCAGCTATCTGATCCTGACTGGCTATGAACTGCTGGCCATGCGTTATATCCGCTGCTCGCTGCCCTGGCGCAAGATAGGTTTCGCCGCAGCGATCAGTTACGCTTTTAGCAATGCCATCGGTCTATCCATACTGACCTCCGGTTCGGTTCGCTACCGCCTCTACTCCAGCTGGGGACTTTCGCCGGTGGATATCGCCAGAGTAGTCATGTTCTGTGCCGTGACGTTGTGGCTGGGCATTCTGAGCAGCGGTGGCAGCATATTGTTGATCGAATCCCTGGCTTTGCCAGCCTCCTTGCATCTGCCCTTCGCCAGTGGCCAAATCCTCGGATTATTGATGCTCAGCGTGGCCGTGGCTTATCTTCTGTTCAGCGCGCTGCATCCCCAACCCCTGCGCATCCGCGGTTGGCAACTAGAGGTACCCTCTCCTGCGCTGGCAGTGCAACAACTGCTTATCGGTGCGCTGGATTGGATTCTGGCCGGCGCTATTCTTTATGTATTACTACCACACACCAGTGTTAGCTTTGCCCACTTCCTGGGCGTTTTTTTGGTCGCGCAGACAGTCGGCCTGATCAGCCACGTCCCAGGTGGGCTCGGCGTATTCGAGTCGCTGGTCCTGCTGATGTTGCCAACGGAAATGACGGCAGTGGACTTGCTGGCCGCACTGCTGGCCTATCGGCTGATCTATTATCTGCTGCCGCTGGCCACGGCTACCGTCGGCCTCGGCATTTACGAGAGTCTGCGCCACCGCTGGACGGCATTGTGGCTACCCAAGATGGTAGGCCCCTGGATTTCCGTTCTGCTACCCCAGATTCTGGCCTTGATGGCCCTGTTGAGCGGCGCAATCTTGTTATTTTCGGCCGCAACCCCAGCCGTGGGCAGCCGTATGGACCGGCTCCAGGATTTCATTCCCTTATCGGTGATGGAGTTCTCACATTTTCTCGGCAGCCTTATAGGCACGGGGCTATTACTACTCGCCCGGGGCTTGCAGCGGCGGCTTGATGCCGCTTACGTGCTGGTGGTAGGGCTGCTGGTCGCCGGCATCGTAGCCTCCCTGCTAAAGGGTGGCGATTATGAGGAAGCCATCGTCCTGACGGTGCTGTTGGCCGGCCTGTTACCGTGTCGGCGCTACTTTTACCGCAAGGCTTCCCTGTTTGGCCAACGTTTCACCACCGGCTGGCTGGCTGCCATTATGCTGGTGCTGATCTGCTCCATCTGGCTGGGATTGTTTTCCTACCGACATGTGGAATATTCCAACGAGCTTTGGTGGGAATTTAGTTTCACGGGTGAAGGCAACGCGCCGCGCTTTCTACGCGCCATGGTTGGCGCTCTGGCCCTCTTGCTGTTTTTCGCGATCGCCAAGCTGCTACGGCAGGCACCCTACAATGCCCTGTCCCCTGACCCGGAGGCATTGGGGCGAGCGCGCACGATTATCGCCGATTACCCCTTGACCTATGCTCATCTGGCGCTGTTGGAAGATAAAAGCCTGTTGTTCAACTCGTCCTATACTGCCTTCATCATGTATGGCGTAGAAGGACGGACCTGGGTAGCCATGAGCGACCCTGTCGGTCCTGCCGAAGAAAGGCGGGAACTGGCCTGGCGTTTTAGAGAGATGAGCGAATATCACGGTGGTTGGACGGTGTTTTATCAGGTGCGGATGGAAAATCTGGACCTGTATTTGGACTTGGGCCTTACCTTGCTCAAGATTGGCGAGGAAGCCAGGGTCCTGTTGGCCGAGTTTTCGCTGGAAGGCAAAGAGCGAAAAAACCTCCGCAACACGCTTAATCGTATAGAGAAAGCGGGTTGCCGCTTCGAGATTGTTCAACCTGAGGCGGTGCCTTCGCTATTACCCCAGCTCAAGCGAATATCCGATGCCTG
>Ga0209048_10007534_pt1 | contig 10040 bp, 6 predicted proteins | sample FrelakmetCRP12CR_FD_187146 | JGI IMG/M metagenome (GOLD analysis project Ga0209048, IMG submission 187146) | Freshwater lake sediment microbial communities from the University of Notre Dame, USA, for methane emissions studies - CRP12 CR (SPAdes)... | ecosystem: Environmental > Aquatic >... | reverse complement strand
CTTCAGTTCCTTTGATTCTTTCAACTCCTTAGCCTCACTTTTTCTCTGTTCTTTCCCAAAACCGACAATGACATAGGTCCCGCTTCGAACATCGGTTCTGAGTTGGATGATCCCTTCTTTTTCAGCATCCTCGAGGAGGTCGCTGAAGGTACGGTAGCCATGGTAGGATTCATTGAAAGAGGGCTTCTTCCGCTTCATCGTCTCTTTCACCATAGAGGACCAGAGCACTTCCTTATTCTCACGGACAAGGGCCACCACAGAGTCCACCAAAAGTTGAAAAGCTTCTTTCTTCTTCTCAGGGAGATCCTGCTCAATCTTGGGAGGAATGCCCAAGGGTCGTTCTAAGTCTTCATAGTAAATGAACTCATCACAGTTATCGACTAAAAGGTTGGAACTTGATTCCTTCATCCCAAGACCGATCACCCGCTTGCCATTCTCCTTCAACTTGGAGACGAGGGGGGAGAAGTCGCTGTCACCGGAAACAATGACAAAGGAATCGATATGCTCTTTGGAATAACAGAGATCGAGAGCATCCACACAGAGCCGGATATCGGCAGAGTTCTTTCCGGTCATCGAACGTTTTGGAATCTCGATCAGTTCAATGGCTGCCTCATGAAGGGGCTTTTTATATTCTGAGTAATCAGCCCAATCGGCATAGGCCTTCTTCACAATGATCTTCCCCTTCTCGACCAAGCGCTCCAAGACCTTCCGGATCTCAAACCGTTTATCCCTCTTACCCCTGAAACCCAGGGCGAGATTCTCAAAATCGATAAAGACCGCTAAGGTATGCTCCCCTTCTGCCATGCTCTGTTCCTTTCGTTTTCTTTAGAAAATCAAATCATCCATCAAGAAACGTAGGGGAGTCCCTCTGGGGGCTCCCAAATCAGGCGACCACGGTGAGCCGCCCCTACAAACTTAAACAATCCTACTATTAAACAGCGAATTTGTAAACAGAACTTTTCCAAACTAGCTCGGTGTTTGGAGAGAATAACCCTTTTCTTTTAAGCCTTCCCTGATCTCCCGAATATGATCAGATCCACGAGTCTCGAGGACCAATATCACCTTTGAGAACCCAATGGGGATATCCTTGGCTGCCCTTTCATGGATGATATGAAGGATGTTGGCGCGGTGTTGAGCGATCAGACGGGTGAGTTTTGCCAGAGCTCCTGGAACATCTCTTAAGAGGATAGTAAAACGGACGAGCCTTCCTGTTTGTGCAAGGCCTTTCTCAATGATCCGGTCGAGGAGGTGGACATCAATATTTCCTCCACTGATGACCAGGATCACTTTCTTCGATCTGATCTTTAATCTTCCCGAAAGGAGAGCCGCCAATGGAGCAGCTCCTGCTCCCTCTGCCACCACCCGCTTCCTCTCCATCAACATGAGGATGGCTGAGGCGATCTCATCCTCATTGACCGTAACCATCTCATCCACTCCCCTTTGGATCATGGGAAAGGTGATCTCTCCCACCCTTCGGATAGCAATCCCATCAGCTAATGTGGGCTTGACCTTACTTTCCATAATCTTTTTTCTCTTCAATGAGTAAAAGGCAGAAGGCGCATGAATGGATTGTACTCCGATTATTTTTACTCGTGGCCTTCTCTTTTTAACGATGGTAGCAATTCCTGAGACCAAACCTCCGCCACCGACCGGGATGATAATCGCTTCGACCTCCGGAACCTCCTTTAAAATTTCGAGACCAATCGTTCCCTGACCTGCAATGACCTGCTCATCGTCAAAAGGATGGATAAGAGGTTTTCCCTCTTCTGCCAATTTTTTCGCATGACCCAAGGCCTCATCTGTATTTTGGCCAAAGAGGAGGATCTCTCCACCATAGGATTGGGTAGCCATCTGTTTGGCAAGAGAGACTCCCTCAGGCATAACGATGGTCGAATGAATTCCTAAAAGGGAGGAAGCCCATGCAACTCCCTGAGCATGGTTTCCTGCAGAGGCGGCCACCACTCCACCTTTCTTCATGGATGGGGTGAGCTGGGACAATTTATAGTAGGCCCCTCTGATTTTGAAAGAACCAGTCTTCTGGAGATTTTCCAGTTTGAGAAAGACTTCTTTACCGAACAGTTCTGAGAGGGTGTCTGAATAGATCGTTGGAGTGCGGAGGATTGCCTTTTGAATTTTATTTTGTGCGACTTCAATTTCTTCCCAAAGTCTCATCTTTAATGAACTCCCTTTTTCGATAGATTAATCCGGGGCATTCCTGAAACAGGATTTTGATCTATCCATACCTCACAACCATAGACGCTTTCGATATTCTCTTTGGTGATGACCTCATCAGGAGTTCCCATTTTATAAATCCTTCCATCCTGAAGAAGAATCAACCGGTCACAAAATTCGGAGGCGATGTTCATGTCATGAGAGGCCATGACAATGGTCAGGCCTCTCTCCCTGTTGAGAGTGAGGATGAGATCAAGAAAGTCAATCTGGTGATGAATGTCTAAGTTGGCGGTGGGTTCGTCCAGAAGAATGACCTCTGGCTCCTGAGCCAAAGCCCTGGCGATGAAGACCCTCTTTCGTTCTCCACCGGAGAGTTCATCCATAGGTCTTTCAGAAAACGGAAAGACTTTGGTCCACTCCATTGCCTTTTTTGCAATCTCCAGATCCTTTTCGCTTTCAAACATTAAATGCCCGAGATAAGGAGACCTTCCCATCAGGACAGTTTCAAGGACACTGAAAGGGAAGAGAAGTTGAGTTTCTTGGGCCACCACAGCAATCCTCCTGGCAATATCGTTTCGATCCATCTTCCTCATGGGAACAAGCTCAAAAAGAATCTCTCCTTTCCGGGGTGAAAGGAGGCGATAGAGGATTTTCAGGAGTGTGGTCTTCCCGGATCCATTGGGTCCGATCACTCCAACAAACTCTCCTTTCTCCACTCGAAAAGAGACATCCTGGAGCACCCAATCTTCGTGATAACGGAAGGAGATGGAATTGACTTCAATCATAATGTCTTAATGACCTTCCTCGTCCTTAAAAGATAAATGAAAAAGGGACCTCCAAAGGCGGCCGTGATTACCCCGACGGGCAACTCAGTAGGTGCAAGAACCGTTCTCGCAAAGGTATCCGAGGCGATCAGAAAGGAAGCACCGATCAATGCTGAAGCAGGGATGAGGAGACGGTGGTCGGGACCGAAGATCAGCCGGACAGAATGTGGGATGATGAGACCCACAAAACCAATGAGGCCACAGACGGAAACTGATGCCGCAGTGATTAAAGAGGCAGAGAGGTAAGAAACCAGCTTCAATTTTTCTACATCGACTCCTAATTGGATAGCACTTTCTTCTCCAGAAAGAATGAGGTTTAAATGGCGAGAGCGGAGGTAGAGTAGAAGGCCGCCCAATAAAATATAAGGAAAGATAATTAGAATTGCCCGAGCGTTGGAGAAACTAAAGTCTCCCATCAACCAGAAGATAATGGTATGGAGTTCTTCTTTCTGGGAAACAGAAATAAAAAACATGATGAGGGCTGAAAGAAAGGAACCAATGATGACCCCAGCCAACAAAAGGGTATTGGGATGAATTTTCCCATCCTGTTTTCCGAAATAGAAGACAACCAGTATGGTCAGGAAAGCTCCCAAGAAAGAGGCCAGAGGAAGGCCCAAGGAAAAGGTGCCGAGCCCCAAGAGAATGGCAAGGATGGCACCTACGGCTGCACCACTTGAGACTCCGAGAATATAAGGATCGGCCAGAGGATTTCTCAGGAGGGCCTGGAAGGTCGCTCCTGAAACAGAAAGGCCTGCTCCCACGAAACCTGCTAAAATCGCTCGGGGAAGTCTGAGGGAGAGAATGATGGTTCGCTCCGTCTCGCTCTCTGCTCCCTTCAGACCCAGAATGGACTGGAACAAAATACGAATCGAACGAAGTGGAGGAACTTTTACGCTTCCCATCGTGACAGATATGAGGATGACAAGGATGAGGAGGAGGCTGAGGAGAATGGAGAGGGTGATGACCCTTTTCAGTGTGATGATTTTCATAGGACTCAAATCAATGTCAAATGACAAAGTCCAAATGCCAAATCAAGTCCAAAGCTCTAATTTAAAATCCCAATAACCAAATTCCAAGCACCAAATAAGCTCCAATGACCCAATAATCAAACTACGATGGGTTTTTGGAATCTGGATATTGGTTATTATTTGGGTATTGGTCCTTGGTCATTGGTTATTCCAAATTTCAACTTTGACATTCATTTGACATTTGGATTTTGAAATTTGGATTTAAAAAATCTATTTCTTAAATCTTTCAGGATGAAGAACTTTTGCAAGCTCCTCCAATCCATCGATGATTCTGGGCGACGGCCGATCGAGCAGGTCAGAGTCAATGAGGTGGATGCGGCCATTTTTAACCGCAGGGATGGTCTTCCAACGAGTCCATTCCTGAAGGATCTTCTGATAATCCCCTTTAGGATTCATTGAACTGATCACGATCACCTCTGGGGATCTTTTTAAAATCTCCTCCATTCCAAATCGAGGATACACCTCTTTCTCTTTTTTCGCAATATTTTCACCACCCGCCAGCCGGATGAGGTCGTCTGCAAAGCTGCCTTTACCCACCGTCACGACAGGAGCATCTCCGATCTGGATGAAAACTTTGGGTCGAGGGAGACCTTTGGTGAGTTCGATCACTCTCTGACTCCTCTTTCTCATTCCTTCGATGATCATCCTCGCTTCTTTTTCCCGATTCACGACCTGACCGATATGAGCGATGCTTTTGAGGATATCATCAAAATTCTTTGGATAGATGACATAAGTCTGAAAACCCAATTTCCCTAAACGATCCACCATGTCCCGGGTATTTCCTATTCCTGTAGCAATGATCAGGTCAGGTTTGAGGGAGATGACCTTTTCAAAATCAAGACTGATATAACTTCCCACTCGAACTTTGCTCTTGGCCTTTTCGGGAAAGTTGCAATGAATGGAGACGCCCACAATCTCTTCGTCGAGTCCGAGGCTGAAGAGAATTTCAGTGATATTGGGGGCCAAGGAAACGATCCTTTTGGGAGGAAAAGGAAAGGCCACTTCTCTCCCAACTTCATCTTTAAACTTTTGGGTCGCTGAATAGGATGTCGATGTCCCAAGGAAGATTACCAGGAACAATAAGAAGAGTGGTTTAATGAAATGATTTTTCATTGGAGTTGAAACTTGACGGGAATATTCACCCAAAGGGGAATGGCAACATCGTCCTTCTTGGCAGGAATGAACCTCCACTGTTTCACTGTGGTGAGGGCTGAGTGGTCAAGCAACTCATAACCGGACGACTTTTTTATCTCAATCTGCCCTACCCGCCCATTGATAAGGACTTCTACCTTTAAAACAACTTCTCCTTCATATCCTTTTTCCCTTGCTTCCAGCGGATAGATAGGTTTCGGGTTCTCTGCATATCTGGGTTGAGCTCCATTTCCCCCTCCGCGGGAAGAAAAAATTTTTCCAAAAATTCCTTCACCCTTTCCAGAACCTCTTCCAAGGAAGCCAGTATGCCCAGACCCAGTTCCTGATCCCATTCCACCTCCAGAACTGTTGAACGAAAAAGCACCTCCAGAGGATTCTCCAGAATGCAAAGAGGGTAAAGAGATGGAGAGATCCCCACCCATTGAAGTGACCTCTCTGGAGGAAGCCATATTCCCCTCATTCTTAAGGTTCGAGTCCGTATCTGAGACCGATCCCAAGGGTTTTGCTATGTGAATGGGGTCGTTCGGTGTTTTCTCTTCCTCCTTATTCTTCGAAATGGGCTTCGGTTCTTCGAAAGAAATATTTTTTGTTTCAGACGGGTGAGAGAAAAGGGAGCCTTGGTTGAGTCCCTTACGATCCAATACGGGTTCCTTGGGATCTTGATTTCCAACTTTCAATGGAATGGGAGGAATAATCTTGGCGTCGGGTTTCTCCTGGGTCACCAAGGGTAGAAGTGTAACCTTGACGTTATAAAGCGTGGTGGTTCGATGGATCTCAGGGCCTTGGAATAAGCCTGAGGCAATCCCGATAAATAGGAGATGGATACCCAATGAGATAGAGGCAGCAATCTTCAGAGTCGAAATTCCAGTCATATTCCAGATTCCAATAAAAAACCCAATCTTCGGATGAAAGACTGGGTTTTTTCTACTTCACCCTTCACCGTCCTCCATCGAAGACCTATTGTGAAGCGCATTCAGGCAGGTTTTCTGGCTTACGGATCGTCCTACTGCTTGCCCCTTCCCATCCTGAGTTTGTCAAAGGATAGTGGATCTGGCAAGTTTCGTACCCGATTACAGCGGCGTGGCCGTCCCCGACTCTCACGGGGTTCCCTTTTGGCTTAAAGCCACCTGAACACGGATCTATTTTTATTTATCACATATCATAATTTCTAAGTGGATGTCAAATCTATTTGGCATCCCTCAAAATTGACAGGTGGGCAAAATTATAGTATTTTTAATAACCTAAATGGGCTAAGGGATAAGGGGAATTTCCCCTTTTAATGTTTTAAACCCTGTTAAAAATGGACTTGTGGATGGTGACGGATTGAAAGAGTTTCTCTCCATCGTTTCAAAACCTATCAGGTATCTTGGTCGGGAGATCCATGCGATTAAAAAAGACCCTGCCGAGGTCAAATTAAAATTCTGTCTTGCCTTTCCAGATGTCTATGAAGTGGGGATGTCTCATCTTGGAATTCAGATCCTTTATCACATCCTCAATGGAAAGAAAGGGGTCGCCTGTGAAAGGGTTTTTGCTCCCTGGGTCGATATGGAGAAAGTCTTAAGGGAAAAAAGGGTTCCCCTTTCCTCCCTGGAGTCCTCCTCGCCACTCAACCAATTCGATATCATTGGATTCTCCCTTCAATACGAACTCTGCTTCACCAATATCCTCAATATGCTCGACCTTTCCAATATCCCTTTCTTTTCAAAAGATAGGGATGAGAGGTTTCCCTTCATCATTGCTGGAGGTCCTTTAACCTTTAATCCAGCACCCGTCGCTGATTTTTTTGACGCCATGGTCATCGGAGATGGTGAAGAAGTGGTTCTCGAGATTTGCGATCTTGCACTTCGATGGAAAGAAGCCAAGGCAAAGAAGGAGAATTTTTTAAAATCCCTCTCTCAACTGGAAGGAATCTATGTCCCCAGTTTGCACACGGAGGGACAAAAGATTCGTAAAAGAGTTGTCTCCGACATCAATCAAACCCCATTCCCCACCTGTCCAATCGTCCCTTACATGAAGGTGATTCATGACCGTCTCAGCATTGAGATTGCAAGGGGTTGTAAAAGGGGATGCCGTTTCTGTGAAGCAGGATTTATCCATCGGCCTTACCGTGAGAGAAGTCCAGAGGTAATTCATGGGATTCTCAATGCCTCCCTTAAACAAACAGGTTATGAAGAGTTCTCTTTACTCTCCCTGAGCGCTGGAGATTACTCTTCCATTGGACCTCTCCTCTCTGACCTGATGAACCGATATGAATCAAAGAAGGTGGCGGTCTCTTTTCCCTCTTTAAGGATTGAGAGTGTGGTGGGACATCTGGCAGAGGAGGTGAAACGGGTCAGAAAAACTGGATTTACGATTGCACCCGAGGCCGGAACAGAACGACTGCGAAGGGTGATCAATAAAGAACTGGATGAAAACGTCCTCTTCCAAGGCGTCTCAGACCTCTTTTCAAAAGGTTGGAAGAACATCAAACTCTATTTCATGATGGGACTTCCAACAGAAAAGGAGGAGGATTTAAGAGGGATCCTCGACCTGTCGAGAAAAATTGCCTCCTTAGGAACGAAGCAGAAAATCCATCCCAACATCAATGTGAGTGTCTCTACGTTCGTTCCCAAACCCCATACTCCTTTTCAATGGGAGTCGCAAATCCCATTGGAGGAGATGAAAGAAAAACTTCGTTTTCTAAAAGATGGGGTGAACAGGAATCATCTCCGTTTTAAATGGCAAGATCCTCATCTCAGTTTTTTGGAGGGGATTTTTTCGATGGGGAATCGAAATCTTTCCCACGTCTTAGTGGAGGCCTTTTGGCGGGGATGCCGCTTTGATGGCTGGAGCGATCAATTCCGTTATCCCCTGTGGAAAGAAGCCTTTGAGAAAACAGGATTGGAGATGGATTTCCACACCAGAAAGAGAGAGTTCAAAGATATTCTTCCATGGTCTTTTGTCAAAACAGGAATGGATGCTCAATTTCTTTGGGAGGAATATCAGAGAGGCCTCGCAGAAAAAATCAGTCCTCCTTGTTTGAAAGAGAATTGTCATCCATGCGGGATTTGTGACGGAAAGACCATCACGGTGAGAGAAAGTGATCCCACTGAAATAAAAGCTCCGGAAAGAAGGGTAAGAAAAGACATTCGAAAGAAAGAGATGAGGAGGAAGATTCGATTAAAATTCAGGAAAGTGGGAGAGATGCGGTTTCTGAGTCATTTAGAACTTGCGCATCTCTTCTATCGTGCTTCAAAGAGGGCTGACCTTCCCCTTTGCTACTCTGAGGGATTTCACCCGATGCCCCGGATCATCTTCGCCACAGCCCTTCCAGTAGGAATGGAGAGCTTGACAGAGATCGTGGATATGGAGTGTGAGGGGAAAATTACTTCTCTTGAAGTCATGGAGAGACTCAATCAAACTTTACCACCCGGAATTGAGATTCTGGAGGCTGCGGAGGTTCCCCTCTTTTTCCATCTATCCTCTTTACCCCATATATCAGTCTACTGGATACCGTTGGATCATCTTCTTCTAAAAGAAGAAGCGATCCCAAAAGTTAAAATGATTTTGGACAAAAAAGAATTCTTCATTCATCAGGAAAGAGATGGAAAGAAGAGAAGTGTGGACATACGACCCCTGATTGAAAAGATGGAGATCAAGGGGAGATCAGGGGAAGAATCCCAATGGGGATTGGAATTGGTCCTTCGAAAGGTGACGGGAAGGACTGCAAAACCTATCGAGATTGTTGGGGCCGTATTAGGTTTAGAGGGGGAACCCCTTGTCCAATGTAAAGTGGTTAAGATGGAATAAGTTCCGTGTTTCATAGTTCCAAATGCCAAAATTCAAATGACAAATGAATGCCAAAATGACTCAATGTCAAAAATTTCTACTTTAATAAATTTTGTCATTTGAGCTTTAGATTTCATTTGAACTTTGAGCTTTGACATTTGGCATTTTCAAAACTCGATATTCGAATTTCAAATTCAGGATTTCATGGGAGTGAGTTATGGCGAATGAGCTCATCATTAATGTGACGCAACATGAGACAAGGGTTGCCCTTTTAGAGGATCGGGGCCTTGCCGAACTTTATATCGAGCGCACCAAGGGCCGAGGGATCATGGGAAATATCTATAAGGGGAAAGTGGTGAAGGTCTTGCCAGGAATGCAGGCCGCTTTTGTCGATATCGGTTTGGAAAAAGCCGCTTTCCTTTATGTCTCAGATGTCTACGGGGTGATCGAAGATTATGAGGAGATGGGCTTCCAAGGGGAAGAGATGCCCACCTATTTCAGCAGCCCTTCCTCACAGATCGAAGACCTCCTCTCCGAAGGCCAGGAGATATTAGTTCAGGTTTCAAAAGAACCCCTCGGCACGAAAGGGACCCGAATCACCTCCCACACGACATTGCCCGGCAGGTATCTTGTCTATATGCCCCTGGTGGATCATATCGGTGTCTCGAGAAGGATCAAGGATGAAAAGGAACGGAAGAGACTAAGAGAGATCGTCCAATCGATTAAATCTCCTGCAGGTGGTTTCATCGTGCGGACAGCCAGTGAAGGGGCAGAGGCGGACGAAATTCGAACCGATATGGAATTCCTCCTCCATCTCTGGAATAATATTCAGAAGAAGAAAGAAAATTCACCCGCCCCCTCGCTGATCCACAGTGACCTGACCATGGTCCTCCGGGTCATCCGGGATATCCTCTCCCCTCAAGTCAACCGAATCATTATTGACTCTAAAGAAGAATACGATAATATACTTTCCTTCATCAACACCTACATGCCGAAACAAAAATATGAGATGATCCTCTACGAGAAAAAAGAGCCGATCTTTGATGCTTATGGGATTGAAATGGAGATTGACAAAATCCTGGGCAGTAAGATTTGG
>Ga0209048_10007533_pt1 | contig 10041 bp, 5 predicted proteins | sample FrelakmetCRP12CR_FD_187146 | JGI IMG/M metagenome (GOLD analysis project Ga0209048, IMG submission 187146) | Freshwater lake sediment microbial communities from the University of Notre Dame, USA, for methane emissions studies - CRP12 CR (SPAdes)... | ecosystem: Environmental > Aquatic >... | reverse complement strand
CCCTAAAAAATAACCGTGATCCACGGCCAGCATCACAGTCCGGCCGGTATCCGGTTTGATAATCTTCGCAAGACGATTTTTCATGCCCCAATCCACGATGATCTTCCTCCTTTTGAGTATTCTAATATTATAGCAATTTAACAGCGCCGCCCCTATAAAACAAGGGATTTTTGTCACTTTTGCGGCGCGATGACGACTTTTAGGGAGGTATCGGCCTCGGTCACTAAACGAAACCCTTCCTGGGTCTGGGCTAAGGGGAATCGGTGGGTGATTAGCCGATCCAGATCCAGGATACCGGCCTGGATGAGTTGGCTGGCCCGCCAGTGGTCGGCGGGGCTCCCGGCATAGGAGGTGGTCAGGGTGAGGTCGTTTCGGAAAAAAAGATCATTGATGGACAAAGGGATGGTCACCCCCTGATCGGTGGGGGCAAAAAAAAGAACTGTTCCTCCCCGTTCCACGGAGCCCAAGGCCTGCAGTTGGGCCTGCCGGGCCCCGGTGCAGACCAGAACCAGGTCGGCCAGAAAACCGCCATTAACCTCCTGAAGCAAGGGTGGTGCATAGTGGTCGGCGGGGAAAACAACGTCGGCACCCAGTTGTCGGGCCGCCTCCAGACGGAAGGAACTGAGATCGGTGGCCACAATCCGACCGGCTCCCAACGATCGGGCCAGTTGAATATGGAGCAAGCCGGAAAGGCCGCTTCCCAGGACCAAGACCGTCTGCCCGGGACTGATCCGGGCGATCTGCTGGGCCCTTAACACGCAGGCCAGGGGCTCGATGAAGGTGGCGGCTTCATACGACAGGCCCTCCGGCAGGGGATAGATCCCGCGGTCGACGTTGATGGCCGGGAGACGGACGTATTCGGCAAACCCTCCGGGATAGAAGTTGGTTCGGCGCAAGGTGTCGCAAACGGTCGGATGGCCGCTCAGGCAATAATGACAGGTATTGCAGGGCACGTGATGGGAGGCGGCTACCCGGTCCCCGGGGCGGTATTTCTCGATCTGAGCCCCCACCTCCACAATTTGCCCGGCGATTTCATGGCCCAGGACCAGGGGGGCCTTGTGAACTCGATACCACTCCATCACATCGCTGCCGCAGATCCCGCTGGCTTCAATGCGAACCAGGACTTCATCGGGACCGATTCCCGGCTTGGGGACCTCCTCGATGCGGATATCCCGGTTGTTGTAGTACATGGCGACGCGCATACCTGGCTCCTGAAACCCTTCCGAGGGGAGGGAAAGGGGATTTATTTTTTTCCCATATTACGAATGAAGGGCGATAATATCCAGAAAAAAGAAAGACCTTCGACAGGACTGAAGAAGGAATTAATGGGTAGAAGATATTCTTAGATTTCGCGGAACGGGGAGGGGCGGACGAAGTGGCGGGGGAGGACTTTCTAAACTCTGGACCACTGTCCGCACGGCGGCCTGTAATTGGATGTCCGAAACCATCTCCGAAGCAAAATACCACCAAAAAACCCCGCCGATACTGAAAGGATAGCCCAGCGAAGCGGCATAATACTGGGAGGCCACCCCCTGGCGGGCTGTGGTGCTGGGATTGGAACTGTTAATATACCACCAGTTTCTCGAGGTGTCGGCCGACCAGTAATCCAATTCTCCCAGGCCGATGCGCTGCAGAGGGAATTCGCTATGGAGCGTTTCCATCACCTGATCAAAAGCCAGTCCCAGGGGGGCGTCCTCCATATAGGTCGAGAAGAGGATGATATCGAGATTCGCGCGGGTGGTCTGGGGGAGGTTGGTCCTGACCCAATTAAATAGAGACCAGTTCGGGGAATCCGTGGGTATTTGCCAGTAAAGATTTAAAACCGTCGGAACCCCGGGCCTTCTCTGGCGCACGTAGGCCGCAGCATCGGCAATCTTGTCGCCCATCCCGCTCCCCAGCCATCTGCCGTTGGCTTCATTGGCCACCTCCCAGGCATCCACTTCCGGAAAGGCATCTACGAAAAGCTTCACCCGATTTAAATAGCCTTCCCGGGTATATCCTTTGGCATAATAAGAGTCGATGGGGCAGAGCATCACCTTGACACCCAATTGTTTGGCATAAGCCAGGGCCGAGGCGTAGGTCGAGGGAGAAGTGCCGTTGTCGATGACGACGCGGACCCAGGCGTACTGCCCGGCGATATTTTTCGCCAGGTCCAGAAGGTTTTGGTAGTGGTCAATGGTATCCAGGGTAAAGCCGATCCAGGGAACGCGCGTGGCCAATCGGGGGCGGGCATAGGCTATACCATATTCCTTCAGAAGGAGGTCCGCGGCCAGGGCCAGATCGTCCAGGGCCAGTTGCCCTTCCTTCCCTTTTTGAGCTTCATCGGGGGCGGAAGCGGCCGCCTGCAGATGGCTCACCGCGCTTTGGTAAAGATAGTTAAACGTGGAAGAAGGGGCATAATCGGCGCGTTGGGAACGGGAAAGATCCAGTTTTCTCTTAACGTCCAGGGCGGCCTGATAGGTAAAATTCAGGTCCGCGGCGGACTGGAAACCGGCTCCGCCGTTGTCCAGGATTAAAGCGGAGTACCCTCGAACCGTCGGCCAATTAACCATTATGGCCACCGGGTTGGACGGGAGGGTAAAGGCCAGGCCATTTCCCGATTCAAAGAGTGGTTCCTCTTTCAGGTTCTGAAGGGTGGAAGGATGCACCAAGGCGCCGGTGCTCCAACCTTTCGGCCCCGCCATCATGGATTTGGCTTGGGCTGCGGAGAGAAGGTTGCCATCCCGGTCATAAAAACGAAACGTGACTGAAGCGGCTTGTGCCGTTGCTTCAAGGGTCATTAAGGCACTGGCACTGATGGCAAGGGATAGCAGAATAATAATCGACCAAGCGCGCATAGGATGTCAGACCTTCTTTACCAGGTATATATCGAGGTTCTGGCCGAATTCCTCAGGCCTTCTGCCAGAGAAAACCGCCATTCAATCTTGTTTTGAAAGGTATCGACCAGATTCAGATTTTAGTAAAGCAAATTTTGTTCCAGGTAGAGAAAAACTAAAAAAATATTCTTTATTGAATAGTCGCAACGATTGGGAGAAATATGGACCCACGGCCGGCCGTGGTGAATTACCGAAAAACGTTTATTTGTGTGAAAATTGTCCCGGTAAGAGATATTACAAGGTATTAAATCTCGGGATCTTCGCTCCACTCGGGGACAGGGAGAGCAAAGTGAAACCCTTTGACAAAGCGCGCCATTCTTATTATACCCATCATACCCCGGGGAAAAGAAATCTCCTGGGGGTACAAAAAAGGTATTTTTTTGGCCGGTATGGTCCAATTTCATGTAGAAACGACAAACCCCAAGCGAGTACCCTCCTACCAGCGAAAGATAATGGTGGTAATGGGCACCCGCCCGGAAGCCATAAAACTGGCCCCGGTTATTGATGCGTTCAAGCGCCGCCCGGAGCGCTTTGCTCTCCGGGTTTGCGTTACGGCGCAACACCGGCAAATGCTGGATCAGGTATCCGACCTTTTCGGGATAACCCCAGATTATGATTTGAATATCATGTCCGGCAATCAGGATTTGTTTGAAATTACTTCCCGCGCCTTGACGGGGTTGAAATCCGTTTTGATCAAGGAAAAACCGGATCTGGTTCTGGTGCAGGGGGATACGACCACAACCATGGCGGCGGCTCTGGCCTCCTTTTACCTACGCCTGCCGGTTGGCCACGTGGAGGCCGGCCTGCGTACTTATGATAAGGCCCAACCTTTCCCGGAAGAGGTTAATCGTCGCCTGACTTCGGTGATCACGGAATTCCATTTTGCCCCTACTCCCTGGGCTGAAAGAAATCTGATCAAGGAGGGGATACCTCCTGAAAAAATCTGGGTAACCGGGAACCCAGTTATCGACGCCTTATTAAAAATCAAAGCCGGGTTCAAAAAAAAATCGACCCGGGACACCCTGGAAAGCTATTTTCGGGAGCATTGGAATTTGAAGGTGTCCGCTTCCGGCGATTCGGAACTTTCGAGGATCATCCTGATCACCGGACACCGGCGGGAAAATTTCGGCCCGGGATTCAAGGAAATTTGCCTGGCCATCAAAGAAATCGCCCGGAGAAATCCAACGGTGCTGCTGGTGTACCCGGTACATCTCAACCCCCAGGTCCGGAAACCGGTGTTCGACATTTTAGGTGAAAGGGGGCGGGCGCTGCCCAATGTCCGGCTGATTGACCCTCTGAATTACCGGGCCTTCACCTATTTGATGGAGAAATCCTATTTGATTTTGACCGATTCCGGAGGCGTTCAGGAGGAGGCCCCTTCCTTCGGCAAACCGGTGCTGATCATGCGCCGTACCACGGAAAGACCGGAAGGTATCAAAGCCGGGTGCGCTAAAGTGGTGGGGACCGATTCCCGCAGGATTGTAACCCTGGCCGAGAAACTGCTTCATGACCACCGGGCTTATGCCAGGATGGCTTCCATAAAAAATCCGTACGGGGATGGAAAATCGGCCACCCGGATTGTCCAAATCATCGATCAACAACTTAAAAAAACCGAGCGAGCCCTTCATTAATGGATCTTCATTACCACGTCTGGCTATTTTTCCGGTACCTGCTGATTGTGTTGATCTTTGTCTACTTCCTCGGCGGCATCAATGAATTAGTCATCGACCTTTTCTATTACTTTAACCGGAGCTACCGCCGGTTATTCAAGGGAAAGCTGATTAAGCCGTTGACCCGGGCTCAACTCAATTCGGTGCCGGAAAAAACCATGGCCATCATGCTGCCGGCCTGGAATGAGGGGAAGGTCATCTCCCAGATGCTGCTGAATACCTTGGGGACGGTCGATTATAAAAATTACTACATTTTCATTGGAATCTATCCCAACGATCCTCAGACCCAGGAAGCGGTGGAAAAGATCCAGGAGATATATCCCCAGTTGATAAAGACCGTTAACCCCCAAAATGGACCAACCAACAAGGCCGATTGCCTCAATGTGATTCACGCCGGAATCCGGGCCTTCGAAAATGAAAAGGGGATAAAATTCGACATTCTGATCCTGCATGACGCCGAGGATGTGGTCCACCCCTTATCGTTGAAACTTTATAACTATCTCATGCCCCGCATGTCGATGATCCAACTGCCGGTCCTGCCCCTGGAAGCCCACTGGTTTCAATTCACCCGCGGGGTCTATATGGATGAATTTGCCGAATTACACCTCAAAGAGATGTTGACCCGGGAAAAAATCAGTTCCGCCCTGCCCTCCGCCGGTGTGGGGACGGCCTTCATTCATGAAGACCTGGAGTTTTTCGGCCGGCATAACGGCGCCATTTTCAATCCCCAGACCATTACCGAAGATTATGAAATCGGGATGCGGTTGAGCCGCCATGGAAAAAAATCCATCATCTTGCAGCAGTTTCTGGAAAGGATCGTCACCAAGAAAAAATGGTTCGGCCGAGGGGAGCGCCGGGTAAAGGTCAAAGACCTGATTGCCACCCGGGAATACTTTCCCAAGCACTTCTGGAAAGCGGTCAAGCAGCGGGCCCGTTGGACCTACGGCATCAGCATCCAGGGCTGGAGGAATTTGAAATGGGATAAATCGATTGGCAAGAATTATTTTTTAATGAATGACCGCAGATCCATTTTTGCCAATATTTTTAATTTTCTTGGCTATTTCGTTTTTCTATACTGGATCACCATCCTGATCATCGAGCATTTTTATGCTTCCTTTGTTTCCCCGCCGCTGATCCAGAAAAACGAGATCTACTGGAAACTGGCCGTGGTCGTCCTTTTTTTCTTTTTATGGAAGATCATCAACCGGGCCGTTACGGTTTACCGGTTGTATGGAGGAGTCATGGCCTGGCTGTCCATGATTCGGATTTTTCACGGGAACCTGATCAATTTTTTTGCCGCCCTGATGGCGATTAATTGGTATATAAAATATCGGATCACCAAAAAAGAGCCCGGCTGGATCCAGACGGAACATCAGTATCCCACGGACCAGGATCTGCAGCTTTTTCGAAGAAAACTGGGCGATCTGCTGCTGGAAAATCAACTGGTCACCGCCAAACAACTGGAAGAGGCCCTGGCAATACAGAAGAATTCCGGCGGCCGTCTGGGCGAGATTTTAGTGAAAACCGGCCATCTGAAACAACAGGACCTGTCGGACATCCTGGGCCTTCAGCAGGCCGGTCGGAAAAAGGCTTCTTCATGAGGAAAGACGTGCGGTGGAACATTTCTTTGGTGATAGCAGCGATGTTATTTCTATTCAGTGCCCCGGCGGTCGAGGGCCAGGCCATTGCCATACCTCCTGATTTTCCTTTGCCGATTACCAGTCAAAAATATACCGAAGCCGCCCGGGCCAAGGTTTTTTTTAAGATATATCCTATTTTTTCAAATGCCTATGAAAGCCTGGACCGCAAGGAATACGGGAAGGCCGAAAAATTTTTCCAGGCCATTCTGGAAATCGATCCGGGGAATAACCTGGCCCGCTATTATTTGATCCAGATCTATAGCCACACCGGGCAACCGGGGAAAGTGTTGACCCTGAGCGATCACTTTATCCGTCAGTACCCCGATTATATTCAGGGGCATCTCGCCAAAGGGTACGCGCTCTGGGGGCTAAAAGACTATCCGGCGGCCAATCTGGCCTTCACCCAGGCCCTAAGCCTCGGCCCGAAACCCCAGCAGCAGGCGGAAATCCTGCGGGCCTTGGCCGAGACCCAGATGGCCTTGCAACAATACGAAAAGGCGGCCTCTTTCTTTCAGCAGGCCCATGTCTTGAGTGAAAGACCTGAAGACCTGTTCAAAGCCGCCGAGGCCAATAAAAAACTGGGCCGATATGAAGCGGCCCACCGACAATTTAATTATATGGTGCAAAAAGCCCAGACTCCGAGGCCCCTGGTAATCGGCAGCTTTCTGGAATTGGCGCGGATGGCGGTTATTAAAAAAGAAAAGAAGACCGCCGTGGATTATTTCCTAAAGGTTCTGGAGATGGAACCGGATAATACGGAAGCCATCCGCGGGGCGACCAACGGTTATTTTCTGCTTGGCCGGCAGGAAGAGGGGTTGCCTTATGCCAAGCGCCTGGTGGTTAAAGAACCCAAGGCGGAGAACTATGTCCTGCTGGGGGCCTACGAAGAAAAACTCGGGCATCCGGGTCCGGCCGCAGAGGCTTATGACCGGGCGGCCGAGTTGACCCAGGACACTTCCCTTCAGGCTGAAGTGTATAATCGTCAGGCTATGATGGCCTTGAAAAGGGGGCAACCGGAAGAGGCGCAGCGGTACTTCGAGAAGGCCCTCCCACTGTCCAAGACTCCCGGGCAGCAGGCGGCCAACCGGAAGGGTATCGGACTGGCCCTGGTCAAAGAAAAAAAATTCGATCAGTCGGTGTTCTATTTTCAGGAAAGCCTGCGGGATAAATGGGACGAAGAAGTGGTCCGGCTTCTCTTCAATTCCCTGCGGGAAGTCAAACAGTGGGCCCGCCTGGTGGAGGCGGGGGAATCCATCTTGGGGAATAAAAAGACCTCTCCCGCCCTGATCGCCCAGATTAAACAGGAACTGATGGTCGCCTATCGGCATCTGGGGCAGGAGGAGAAGTTGTATCAGCTTACCACCGAATTGGCCGGTCAGTCCGCCGGGACGGCCATCATGGGGGTTGCGGCCGAGGCAGCCCGGAAAACCGGCCGGCTGGATGAAGCCCAGGCAGGCTATCAGCGGATCCTGGCTTCCCGCTTTGACCCCCAGGTGGCCATGGACCTGTATTATCTGTTGAAAAAGAAAGAGCGGTATGCTGAAGCGGAGAAAATCCTCCTTCAAGTTCTGGAGCATCCCTCGTCGGGACCACGATGGCGGCAGCCCGCCGAATATGAATTGGCCCAGGTTTACCGCCTGACCCAAAGGAATGATTTATACCTGCGCCAAATGGAATCCCTGGTCCGAAAATACCCATCCCCGTCTTTGGATCTGGAATGGGCCGAGGCCCTGGTGGCCGCGGGCCTAACGGGCGAAGCCCTTGCCGTTTACCAGGCTATCCTGAATTCCCCGGACCTGGAGGTAAGGCAACGCTGCGACCTCGAATTAAAAATAGGCACTATTTACCTCGATCAAAAGAAACCGCGGGAAGCCCTGACCTGGCTGGAACGGTTGGAAAAACATTGTCCGGTGTCCACGGCCTCTACCTATAAAAAAGCGCTGGCCCTCTTCGAGCTGGGGGAATACGGGCAGGCGGTCCGGTTATTGAAGGAGGCGGCCCGGCAGCAGCCGGCCGCCCATCTCTATCTGGCCTTTGCTTACTACAAACTGGGGGAAATGGGACTGGCCCTGTCCCACTTGGAAAAGGCAGAGACCGGCCGCCTTTCGGCCGAGGAACGGTATTCCTATGAGGCCACAAGGGCCTACCTGCTTTTTGATCAATCCCGGTTTGAGGCGGCCCTGGCCGGTGCCGCGGAAGCCAAGGCGCTGCGGGAGGAAAAGGATTGGACTTTGTTTCGTTTGAAAACGCTGGTCCGGATGAACTGCCCGCCTGAAACGCTGTCGGAAGCCGAGGCTTTTATCCAAGAAAATCCCCCGGCCGAAATGGCGGCGGAGGCCGAGAAAATCCTGGGCATCTGCCACTTGACCAAGGGACAGAACCCGGAGGCCATCGACCGGTTTTCCCGCAGTCTTCAGCAGGCGGCCCAGGACAACGAGACCTATTATCTGAGGGGGATGGCCTATTACCGGGATAAAAAATATGAGGAGGCGGAAAAGGATTTTGTTCAATATTTAAAAAACAACCCAAGCCCCAATCCGGAATTTTACCGGGACTTGGGGTTTGTCCTTTGGGCGATGGACAAGCGGAAAGAGGGCCTGGAGGCCTGGGAGAAGGAGCTGCAGTCATATCCCAGCGACCTGAATACGACTCGGAATGCCGGCTACGGCTATTTTAAAATGGTGGAGAATGAGAAGGCCCAGGAAAAATTCGGCCGGGCCATCGATATTTACCGGGACAAGCTGCTTTATCTCCAGGGTGAAAAATATACAAAAGAATTCGATGAGATGCATGACACAAAAGTAGAATATACCAAGCTGGATAAGACCTGGGGAGCTGAAGCCTACGTCGGGAAGACCGACCTGGTCAAAGGAGGGGCCGGGACGATTTTCAATGGGGCCATTCCATCGCAGTTCGGGGCACAGCTCAGCTACCGTCCCCCGGTCATCGGGTTTAGGGATGAGAGAGAATTTGATGTATTTGCCCGTTTCCTGGGAAATTTTGAGCCGGATTCCTGGTCGCCGGATAAAGATTCGTATCAACTGGGATTGGGGGTGGCCTATAAGCCATTACGTTTTTTGGGATGTTGCTCAACGGATTCCCATCCTCTAAATTATTTCACCTCCTTCGAGCGACTGATCAAAATCGGGAAAAATGCGGAAAACAACTGGCTCTGGCGCAATCGCCTCAGTATGGACTGGGACCAGCCTCCCAAAGGGGGACGAAATTTCTGGGTGGCCCCCCGGCTCTACGGGGAAGCCAGTTATTTCCTGGAAGATCCCACCCGCTGGGTCTTTTATGCGGCGGGCCGATTGGGGATTACCTGGCGGCCCTTTCAGCAATTGTGGATTACCCCGCAAATCCTGGGGGATTATCGGTATGAAACCAACCAGAACCCGGTGGGCTGCTATCGGGAAATCGGGTTGGGGGTCAGCGGCCGTCTCTGGGAGGGTGAAAAGAAGTACACCGTAGACCGCTGGTACCTGGAGGTTTTTCTGGGTTATAAATGGGGGCGGTTCGAATTCCAGCCCGCGGGGATGTCCAAAAGCGAATACGAAGGCTTTTTTGTCGGGTTTGCTTTTTCCAAATAACCTCATACACCGTGAATAAGGAAATCAGCCTTTGTATTATTTAAAACCAAAAGCCTTCTTTATTGTTTTGTTCCTGGCATCTCTTATCCCTTGGTCTCCGGCAGCCGGAGAAAAGCTAACTCCGGACGATCTGAAAGGAGTCAGGGGGATATTTCTTCAACCGAATGCCGGCTATTTGAAGAAAGACCATTCCGACTGGCTGCGAATTTTTACCAGGCTGAAAGACCGGAATATCGATACCCTTTATGTCCAATGGAGTGCCGAA
>Ga0209048_10007532_pt1 | contig 10042 bp, 9 predicted proteins | sample FrelakmetCRP12CR_FD_187146 | JGI IMG/M metagenome (GOLD analysis project Ga0209048, IMG submission 187146) | Freshwater lake sediment microbial communities from the University of Notre Dame, USA, for methane emissions studies - CRP12 CR (SPAdes)... | ecosystem: Environmental > Aquatic >... | reverse complement strand
CAGGCTCGGGACGTAGAACGACTCGGAGTCGCGCAGCCCAGCCGTTTGCACGAGGTGCTCGACGCTCTTGCGGATGACGTACAGCTTGCGCTCCAACGTCTCGGAGTCGGCGATCCCCTTGCCGCGGGCGATAAAGATCTGGCGGATCTCGGGGGTCACTCTCCGGGCCATCTCGCCCGTCTGACTCGGATCGGTGGGCACCGTGCGCCAGCCAAGCAGATGCTGCCCTTCCTCGTGCACGGCCTTCTCGAAGAGCTTCAGACAGACGTTGCGTTCGTTCACATCACGCGGCAGGAACACCATGCCGACGCCGTACTCACCGGCGGCCGGCAGATCGATGCGCAGGGCGCGACACTCTTTCTGCAAGAACTCGTGCGGCACTTGCATGAGGATACCAGCGCCGTCGCCGGTGAGCGGATCGCAGCCGCAGGCGCCGCGGTGCGTCAGGTTCTGCAAGACCTGCAGCCCCTTTTGCACGATGTCGTGCGACTTCACGCCCTTGATGTTGGCGACGAAACCGACGCCGCAGGCGTCGTGCTCGAAGCGTGGATCGTACAGTCCCTGCTTGGTCAGTCTGCGCACCTCGCTCATGGCTCACATCCCCTTGAGGTGGATTCGCTTCTCGCCGCTGCGCCGCGGGCGGCGCGGCGCCTGGTTCGCATTGAAGTGGATCGGGATCTGCGTGCGCTCGGTGTGGGTCGACAGCACCACCATCGTCTCGGTGCGGTCGACGCCCTCGATCGAGCGGATCTTACTGATGAGCTCCTCCAGCGACGACGTGTTCGCGGTCTTTATCTTCAGCAGCAGCGTATGCTGGCCGGTTACGTGATGGCATTCCAAGACGCCGTCGAGCTGGGCGATCTCTTGCTCGAACTCGCCGATGAGCTTCGGATGGCTGATGCCGACGCCGATGAAGGCCGTGACATCCAGGCCGACGCGCCGCGCGTCGAGGATGGCGCGGTAGCCGATGATCACCTTGTTGTCATCGAGCTTCTTGATGCGCTCGATCACGGACGGCGCCGACAACCCGACCTGCTCGCCGATCTTGGCCAGCGGCAGCTCACAGTTCTCCTGCAGCAGGGTCAGGATGTGCAGGTCGATGTCGTCGTGTTCGCCTTCTGTTTGTCCTAATTTCATTAGGTCAACCGCAGCAGAGACCGAATAAATAGACAGCGTCCGCGTTTGTGTCAATACATCCTTCGGATTTGGAACCCCTCCAGATTCCACGGTCGGGGAGCGGAAAGGGAGCGCCAGAGGACGGCGGCGAACGACCCGCTAGCCGCCTGTCGGACTTGGAAGCCCGCAGCGACCCAACGGGGAGCGGGCCATAGAAATACGCCGGCCGCAGGCCCTAGCTCAACGTGGTGGTCGCACGCGCTGCCGACAGCCGCCGCGCATACGCATTCACCACGAGCAGGAATCCGGCGGAGACGAAGAAAACCTGGCGCAGTCCGGCGTGGGCCGCGATGTATCCGCCCATCAGCGGGCCGAACAAGTTGCCGAGCATGATGGCGCTGGAGCTCAGGCCCATGAGCCCGCCACGGCGGTCGGCGGGCCCGGCGGCGGTGATGCAGCCGAGCAGCGGCGGCAGCACGCCGGCAACGAAGCAGCCGTAGAGCAACCGCAACACGAAGAGCTGCACGACTCCAGTCACCAACGCCTGGAGGAACAGGAGCACCGCCGACCCCATCAGTGAAATCGTCAGCACGCCGCGATAGCCGAGCCGGTCGCCGCGCCGCCCCCACCACGGCGCCGCAACCAACGCAGTGATGCCGGTCGCCGCAAACAGCCCCCCGGTGGTGGTCGAGAGCAAACGACTCTCGACGCCAAGGCGCTCGACGTAGAGCACGAAGATCGGTTGCAGCGAGGTGATGAACGCCTGTGACGCCACCATCGTCACCAGCGCACACCGCAGGTCGGGGTGCCGCCACGCAACGCCCAGGTTATCGCGTACACTGACCGCCACCATGCCGTGTCCCGTGGTGCGCTTCTCTTTGAGCGTCGCAGCCGCGACGAGGCCGCCGGTGACGCAGACGCTGCCGACGACGTAGAAGATGGCCCGGTAGCCAATGAGGTCAGCCAGCACGCCGCCGGCCAACGGCCCGATCAAGCCGGCAGCGGGAACCACCGACTGTAACAGCCCGAGCGCGTAGCCGCGTTCGCCGTCGGGAACGGTGACCGACACCAGCGCCATGCCGGCAGCGAGAAACCCGGAGATGCCCCCGAGCGCCAGCCGCCAGCCGAACAACGTGTGCACATCGCCCGCCAGCGCCATGCCCATGTAGCACGCCGCGCTGCCGATGAGCGCCCGCACGACCATGAGCTTCTGCCCGTAGCGGTCGCCAAGCGTCCCCCACACGGGTGTCGCGAGAAACGAGACCATGAACGGTCCCGACAGCAGCAGTCCGCTCCAGCGCGTGACGTCGGCGACGTCGGTCACGCCGAGCTCGCGCACGTAGAGCGGGATGAACGGCAGGATGAGTGAGAGGCCGGTGAACGCCGCGAACTCAATGACCCATAGAACGTACAGATTCCGGCGCCACGGTTCCCACGCGTGCCAACGAGCCACGATTCCTCACGCTCCAAACGGTGCGTGGTCCTCAGGCGCCGCCTGCACGTCAAAGTGTGGCGTCACGCGGGCCGCTCGCGCAGGCCGTGCTGCCGCAGGCGCCAGACGAGCAGGTCGATCCGATCCTGGCCGAAGAACGGCTCGCCGTTGAAGACCATAGTCGGCACACCCCAGTGGCCTGCCAGTTCGAGATCCGTCTGGTTCTGCGTGATGACGGCATCGAGACGCGCCGCCTCGCGGGCAACGACGGCGTCCATCTCCGCAAGATCACAGCCGGCGCGTGCCGCGGCAGCGGCGAGATGCTCGCCTTCGTGCCAGCCAACCACGTGTCCGCCCCAGATCACTTTGGACACCTCGTCAATGAAGGCGAGACCACGGCCGCGTTCAGCGGCAAGCGCACCGAGGCGTGTGAGGCGATAGACGTAGGGTTGCTCGGTGGCAACCTTGCCGGTGCTGTAATCTTGCACGATCGGATCAGGCTGCGGCCACGCGTACGGGATCCCGAGGAATTCGGCGATACGCATGGTGTCACGCATGAGGTACGGCGGCCACAACGGATTGACGCGATCGAAGAAGCCGGCGATGCGTACCGCAATCGGCAGGACGACGCGCACCCGCGCCTCCACGTCGAAGCGCCGCGTCAACTCCACGATGCGGCCGGTGGCGAGATACGAGTACGGGCTGCGGAACGACCAGAACAAGTCAAAGGTCAACGACATGGAAGAATCCTCCTCAGGGTTCCACGAACTATCGGTGCTCATCTGTGTTCATCTGTGGTTGCTGTGTTCTTCTGTCCTTTTCCCACCGCCATCAGGAACATCACGCTCTTACCAGCGGCATGCGGTGAAAAGAACTCGGTGACATCGTCGTCGAAAAACGTGAGTCCGCTGGCGCCAAGACGTAGAGCGTACGCGGCGAGGTAGAGCTTGCCACCGGCGATGGCGGCGTCGAGCTGAGCGACGCGGTAGCCGCGGTTTCCAAACCGCGCCAGCAGCGGCTCGAGATTGCGCAGCATGTAGATGTTCACGCTCGCGTCCGCGGGCAGCTCCTGGCCGAGTCCGAGAGAGCCCGCGTCGCGCCGAAAGTTGCCGGCCCGCAGCCGTTCGAGCGCCTGCGCATCACGGCGGTACACGTACGTGCCCGGGGCAAGGCCCTCAACGGCGTTGACGATCAGGTAGAGATCGCTGGACGATGCACCATAGTCGGCGGCAACACCGCACGTGCCAGAGTGCAGGATTGTCGAGAGTTGCTCGAACGTGATCGGCGCGTGATCGAACTGGCGCGTCGAGCCGCGGCGCGTGATGACGCTATCGATCGTGTCAGTCGGCAGCGCTGCCTCGCCGAACCGGCGCAGCGCAATGATCTCTCCTGACGGTGGCAGCCTGGACACTGGCAATGCCGGGCTGTCCCGCCAGGCATGGACTTCGTTGGATGTCTGCAGCGAAGACGCCGTCTGCATCTCACGGATTGCGGGATAGTCGACTTCACGCGACGACAGCGGCAGCGTTTCCAGCGCGATAGCCGGCACCGGCGGATGCCGCGGTGTGGCTCCTGGTTCGTAGCCGAGCGCCACCAGGGCGAGCGGCGCCTCGCGCAGCGGATCGAGTCCGAGAAGCGCAGTCACCGTATCGTCAACGAAGCCACAGATGACGCGCGCCGGCACTTCGTCCGCCGCGGCTGCCGCGAGCAGGTTGGCAAGCAGCGTCCCACTGTCCCAGAAGCAGTGGCGGTAGGCGCGTGCCTGATACTTCCACGCGTTGCGCCAGTACGTGGACGCGCACGCCAGGATCACCGGCGCATGTGCCACGGACGGTTCGCCACCCGTGGCCTCAACCAGCACACCGCGGTGATCGCCGGCACGCAACTGATGCAGCGAGAAGTTGTGCGGCCCAAAGTGGTAGACGCCCGCCGCCAAACCCGGGAGGTCGCCACAGATCACGTAGAAGTCGATGTGGTACAACGCGCCGGTGCAGGCCGCGGCACGAAAGTGATGTTCTTGCCCATCGGGATACACCTTCTTGCGCGTGATGCCGGCGGAGAAATGCAGCAGCCGGGTGAGTGTCGTCAGATCCGGATGATACTCGTCCTTGCTGTGTGATGTCTCAAGCGTTGCAATCGCGGCAAGCGCCGGCATGCGCGATGCCGGCAGGTCACGCGGCAATGGGATCGGTTCGAGCGTCGGATAGACCTTGAAGGGTCGTGGCTTGGTCTCCCAATCAAGGTAATGCCGGTGCGCCCGCAGGCTGGCAACCGAATGCTTCGTGCCATTGTGATAGCGCCAGGCTGCGGAAACGTCGCTGTTCATCGGCGTCGTAGCCCGCGCTATCCCTAGGCGGTCTCGGCGCGCACGGTCTCCCGTGCCGCTTGCATCTCTTCGGCGGCCACGACGCCGTAGTCGAGCACCAGCCGCTCCAGCGCGGCGACCCAGCAGTCGTAGTACGGCGCCTCGGGCTGCGCGGCGATCTCGGCGATCAGCCGCTGCTGAAACGCTTTCCACTCGAGGCCGAGGCGCTCGACGACGCCGACGGCCATGCCGAATGCCCGCCCCTGCCACGGCGCGTCGAATACCAGCTCGCCGTTACGGCGCGGCGGCGCCGCGGGCCCCGCCATCGCCGCCACGGCGGCGTCCACGCGCACGGTCATACGCGCGCCGTTCCGATCATCGCGTCGCGCGTGACCAACGCCGCCAGCTCCGCTTCACTCTTCCCTTCGGTGCCTGCGGGACGCTCGGGGAGGACCATGTAGCGGATCTCCGCACTCGAGTCCCAGACGCGGATCTCGACGCTCTCCGGCAGGTCGAGACCCATTTCACGCAAGAGCACGCGCGGCTCACCCACCATGCGAGCACGGTAGGGCGCGCTCTTGTACCAGTTCGGCGGGAGCCCCAGCACCGGCCACGGGTAGCACGAGCACAGGGTGCACACGACGACGTTGTGCACGCTCGCCGTGTCTTCCGCTACCACGAGGTGTTCGCCTTCCGGACCACCGAAGCCCAGCTCGGCGATCGCGGCCGTCCCGTTCGCCAGCAGACGCGCCTTGTACGCCGGATCGACCCACGCGCGCGCCACCACCCGCGCACCGTTCATCGGACCGATATCCTTCTCGTAGGCGCGGACCACGGCATCGATGAAACCTTCCTGGATGAGGCCTTTTTCCTTGAGCAGGTCCTCCAGCGCCAGTGCCCGCACTTCTACGGGTGACAGCGGAGCGGGATGATGGTGATCGTCGTCGTGTTCGCTCATGGTGCCTCCAGGTAGCTCTCCCACAGATCGACGTAGACCGCCGCGTCGCTATCCGCCGTGTTGCCCCAGAGTTCTTGCGCGGCGAAGCGCACGTTGTAGGCGTATTGATCGCAGCGATCGCCGGCATGCGCGGCGACGTCGGGAAGCGGAAACAAACCGTCCACACGTGTCACGATGCCGCGCTTGCCGCGCACGTAGCGCGGGCAGCGCGTGTGCCCGAGCGGGTGCGCGTTGCGAACGACAACCGTGCTACCGAGCGTGAAACGCGGCGCCGCCGCGCTCACTGCCGAGAGCACGACTGGACCTGGGCGTACGGGTTGTGACACAGGAACGCGGCCGCCAGCCCTGGCTTCCAGCTCGGAGCGAGTCGCCACGCCCTTCTCCACCAGCAGGGTCGTCAGCGCGGTGAGCCAGTGCTCGTAATACGAGGACGTCAGGTAGTGTGCCGGATCCATGCGCTCGATCGCGTGCCGGAATGTGTGAGTGTTGCTGAGGCGCTGCGCCGACACCGCTGAGACAAGACCGAACACCCTGCGTTCCCAGGGCTCGTGGAACACCGGCTCGTTCGCTTCTACATCGACTGGCCCGAAGCCATCCATGCCGCCGAGGTCGTGCACGCCGTTCATGGAGGATCATTACCACATCTGTCAGCGCCGTGCGCGCACTTGCCGCCACACCTCTTGCGAGGGTGGTCTCTGGTTGATGTGTGCCGCCAGCGCTAGCGCGCCTGCGCCGAATTCGGGTCGAGCATCAACGACGACTCGTCTACGGCCTCGAAGTCGGCACCGTGGACATGGGTTTGCAAGTTGTGCAGGTCGTCGTTATCCCACCGGTCGTCGGGGGCGCCGCTGAGGTACCACGAGGAGCCGTTGTCGGCGATGAACATGCCGTAGGTCTTGAGCGCCCTGAGAATCACCTGGTTCGCCGCCGAGAATCCCGAGATGTCGACGCTGGCTTTGAGCCGGAAGCGCTGGCCCATCGGCGGGCGCGTCGGATCAGTGGAGGATGATGCAAGGTGGCGCGCCGGCCAGACGTAAGCCTGGCGGGTCCGTGGCACTGTGAAGCGCAGCGCGTGATTGACCGCGCCGGAGGCGACCTCGTCGTAGCGCACCAAGCCCGGCATGATGGCGAAGCCGGCCGCGTCGGCCGACGTCCACCCGGCCGGTCGCATGGCGTTCGACGTCAGATCGAAGACCGCCCCCGAGCCCGCTTGCCAGCTGCCGTCGGTCTGCGGCCAGGCGTAGTACAGCTCGTAAAGCAGGCAGTTGCCGGTGTCGACCACGAGGACGTGGCGGTCGCCCGTACTGCTGCTCCCGCCTTCGACGGGTGCGTTCGGTGGAACGGGATACGGGCCGGGATCGCTCTCGTCACCGTACCAGATGAAGTCGATGGGCACGAACGGCTGCGTGCCGGCGACGGTGATGAACGGGATGCCGATCGGGCCGCCATCCCACAGGCCTGAGCCGAAATCCGCGTGCATTCCGGCGGTCGCACCGATGTTGGTCACGTAGGCTTGCGAGCTGGCGTCGACCGGGAGGCTGTCCACGCGGCGGTTCCAGATGTTGTCACCTGGGAACACGGCGCAGGCGCCGATGCTGGGACCGCCGTTAGCGGTGGGGCTCGCACCGGGGGCACCGACCGCGGTGAAGGTCATGGTCGCCGTCACAGTGAGGGACGCGGTTGCGGTGCGCGTTGCTGTGCGGGTCCACGTGGATGTCGGGGAATTGGTTGGTGTGGGCGTCGGCGTGACGCTGAGGACGCCAGTTGCTGTGCGGGTCCGGGTCGCCGTCAGGGTGGCAGAAACCGTTGGTGTTCGTGTGGCAACACGTGGCGATGCCGGTGCGGGAGGCTTGGTTGGCGTGCGCGTCGGCGTGGCCGCTTTGGTCACCCGCGCGGGCCAAAACCACCAGAGATCCGACACACTCACCGGCGTGGCCGCCTTAGCGCGCAAACCGCTAAGCGTGATCGATAGAAAGGCGAGAGCGGCCAGGGAGGGTGTGAAGCGGCGGTTCATCGCGATCTCCTTATTCAGAATGCAGAGGGAACTCTGCACGGTTGAACCTCTGCCAAACAAAAGGTGTGCCCCGCGACGAGTCAGGACCTATGTGCAGCTTCAGGCGGGCGGGTCCGCTGGCAGACTGTCGCTCAGAGGTCAGTCGTCGTCTTCCTGTGGCCTGCTGGCGTGGCAGTTGACGTCAGCCGCTCACCGTTCGCCGAGTTTCGCCGGGCGCTGCCGCAGCAGAGAGCATGCGCGCGGCGGGTGATCCGTAACGCTCGTGACGCCGCAGCCAGGATGCCGGAGCACAAGCAACCGCCCCTCTTCCATCGTCGCGGCGGTACGAGTAAGAGCGGCGCAGGGGAGGAAGCCGTATGCGTCAGATCTGGATCACCCGCGTTGGTCCGCCAGAGGTGCTCGAGTTGCGCGAAGCGGCGGACCCGGTACCGCGGGCCGGCGAGGTGCGCATCCGTGTCAAGGCCAGCGGCATCAACTTCGCCGACATCATGGCGCGGCTGGGGTTGTACCAGGATGCGCCGAAGTTGCCGGCGGTGATCGGCTACGAGGTAGCTGGTGACATTGATGCTGTGGGCGACGCCGCGGGCGATGGCGTCACGCGCGCCGTCGGCGAACGGGTCTTGGCGCTCACCCGCTTCGGCGGGTACAGCGACGTGGTGTGCGTTGCGGCGGCGCAAGCGGTCCCGCTCCCTGAGGGCATGGACTACGAGCAGGGCGCGGCGATCCCGGTGAACTACCTCACCGCCTATCAGATGCTCATCCAGATGGGTTCGCTCAAAGCGGGTGAGCGCGTGCTCGTCCACAGCGCGGCAGGCGGCGTCGGGTTGGCAGCGATCGAACTGTGCAAGATCCGCGGCGCCGAGGTGTTCGCCACCGCGTCAGCCTCGAAGCATGCGCTGCTGCACGAGCGCGGCGTACAGCACACCATCGACTACCGTACGCAGGACTACGAGGCAGAGATCAAGCGCATCACGGCCGGCCGCGGCGTGCACATCGTGCTCGATGCGATGGGTGGCGTGCACTGGAAGAAGGGTTACCGCTGCCTCGCACCCACCGGCCGCTTGGTGATGTTCGGGCTGTCCAGCGCGGCGACCGAGAAGACGCGCTCGATTCCCGCATTGATCAAGACGCTGCTGCAAACACCTTTGTTCAGCTTTCCGCCACCGCGGTTGATCAACGACAACAAGGCACTCATCGGTGTCAACCTCGGGCATCTCTGGGACGAGAGCGCGATGCTGCTCACGTGGCTGCAGCAGATCCTGGCGTGGTACCGCGAGGGCAGCGTGCGACCTACGGTTGGCGCGCGCTTCCCTTTCACCGACGCGCCGGCGGCGCACCACTACATTCAGGACCGCAAGAACGTCGGCAAGGTCGTGCTGGTGCCGTGAGGAAGGTGAATTGCTCACGACACTGCAGCGGACAGCTTGCCCCTCGATTGCCGGTTCCGCCGGGCGAGGGCGAAGAGCCCGTTGGCCGCTTCGACAACTGCTTGCGCACCGCCCGGAGCGAAGTAGACCTCACCACACCGACTACAGACCAATGCGCGGATGCCCGACACGGAGACCCGAACACCCTCACGTTCGAACTCTTGCTTGATCCTCCGGGTCCGGAGGGGACCACCGCACTCGGAACAAGACGCACCGAGTTCTTTGCTCATTTTTTTCTCCCGCGCTGCGTCGGAGTTACCCACTACGGACGTTGTGGTATGTAGGCAGTTACGATGTCCAGCACGCGCTCATCGCTCAAGTCACCCAGGATATGTAGAGCAGAAGTCGTCGCCGCGGTGAAGTGGAAGCGTCCGACCACTAGCGCCCCTGCTGATGTGCAAGGCATGATCTTTCTCTACAGCTTTCCGTCTTCCAGGAAACTGAAGTATTCGGTCCTGTTGAAGATGATGTGGTCCAGCAGCTCGATGCCTACGATTTCACCCGCCGCTTTGAGCTGGGCGGTGATGGTGATGTCGCTTTGCGACGGCGTAAGACCACCGCTGGGGTGATTGTGGGCGACGATGACAGCCGAAGCCCGGTCGGACAGCGCATCCGCGAAGACTTCGCGCGGATGAACCGGGCTCCGGTCTACCAGACCAATCGACACGACGCGGATGTTCAGGACTTCATTCGCTCCATTGATGCTGGCGCATAGAAAGTGCTCCTGCTTCCGGTCGGCATAGTGCCGGATGTGAGGCAGCAGATCCGCCGGGGTTACGATCTTCGCGCC
>Ga0209048_10007531_pt1 | contig 10042 bp, 11 predicted proteins | sample FrelakmetCRP12CR_FD_187146 | JGI IMG/M metagenome (GOLD analysis project Ga0209048, IMG submission 187146) | Freshwater lake sediment microbial communities from the University of Notre Dame, USA, for methane emissions studies - CRP12 CR (SPAdes)... | ecosystem: Environmental > Aquatic >... | reverse complement strand
GCTAAATCACATAGAAGGTGCTGACCATCACTATTCAGGGATCGCACCTTCTATGTGATTTCCTCCTTTGTCCGACTGGCCAGTAATTACTAGCTTTCCCACTCCGCGTTGAATAAGCAGCCTACAATTCGGCTTATGCCTGTATCATAAACCCACAGCATATAAAAAAACAAGTGTTTCTTCCCGAAATCGAAATCTGTGATATGGATTTACCGCAGGCTATCGCTATTGCCCGGCGGGTAATTGAGCAGTTCCACATGAACGATCGCATTTGTTTCAAGGATTGGGGCTGGAATAACGACGAGTTCGACCTTGATTAACGTAAATGCCTCGGTTAACATAGGGACAACCGCTACTCTTAAATCTCAAAACATGGGTTACGCAGGAAATGGTAAGTGACAGGCATAGTGTGTCCGTCAGTGGTGACTATCCGCCGCTGCGTCACATGCTGCGAGATCTTCTGATCTCAGTGGAGTTCCAAGAGGAGACACGATGTGTCGTACGAGCACCAGTCGTGCCCGAGATCTGCACTGATAGAGGCGGTGTGCACGTTGGTGTCGTAGGTACACTCGTCGATGTTCTTGGCGCAACTCTGGCAATCAGGGCGCTCTATCCCGATTGGATCGCTACAGCCGGTCTCTCGATATACCTAACCAGACCAGCTATATCAGGCACTATCGTTGCATCTGGCATAGTCATCAGAGCAGGACAGAGCATAAATGTCATCGACGTGGATATCAGTGAAGAATCAAGCAGCTCCACCCATCCCGGTACATCAATCGGATGCGCAATCATGACTTTCTCAAGGCTCCCCCGAAGAAAGGATACCATCGAGGTCGAGGCAGACTCGGTCAACGGTATCACGTTCGCTGTTGAGGGGGCAGGGCTCTCCAGGCGCTATCTGGATGAAGTTGGGCTCCGGATTCTGGATGACACGGCAGGCATTGTCGAAATCAAAATGACTGATTACGTACGCAACAGTTTCGGTGCGATCCAAGGCGGAATTGTTGCTCTTCTTGCTGACATAGCGGGACAGTGCGCAGCTCGCGCAGCTACAGGTCAACCCTGGATAACGAAGGATTTGACCATACACTACCTGGCTCAGGGGAAAGTTGGCCCATTCCGAACCAGGGCCAGGATGCTTCGCCAGACTAATGATACAGCCTTGACCCGCGTCGAAGTTGTCGATAGAGGGGCCAATGATAGACTTTTGATGGTGGGGATGAACACCGCAACGCTGGACTACAACCCATTTTAGAAATAGGCGCAAACCACAAGTTGGATGCAGAGTATCTTCGATGACGCATTTGTAGACTGTAGACAGTTGACAGTCAGATGACATGGGGATATTATAGTGTCCTCTAAGACGAGTCTAAAGAGCCATTCTCAGTCAAAACGGGAAATCCTAGAAGCAATAACTAACCCAAACGATCAGAAACCTTAGAAATCAGAGCGTTGATTTCTTGTATTATGAGGAGGCAAAAATGAGGAGAAGAGTAGCAATAGTCGGCTATGCTCAATCTCATCATCAGCATAATATGCAAAAAACCAGAGAGGATATGGTCTTTGAAGTCTGCAAAGAGGCTTTGCACAATGCCGGCATCCTCAGAGAGGATCTGGATACCGTGGTCACCGCCTCTTCGGATTTTCTGGATGGAAGGACGATTTCAAGCGTCTTTCTCAGCATGGCTGTTGGAGCTTTTATGAAGGATGAATCAAAGGTAGAGGAAGACGGGACTTTTGCACTCTACTATGCTTTGATGAGAATCCTTGCTGGCAGCCATGATGTAGCCCTGGTGGAGGCACATACGCAGGGCTCGACTTTGAATCCCCATCAAGTAACCTGTTTCACCCTTGATCCCTTATTTGATCGGCAGATAGGTGTACTCAATGATATCGCTGCTGCCGCTCTTCAGGCGAGGATGTACATGAACAGGCACAGTGTGTCGGAAAAGCATCTGGCAATGGTAGCCGTTAAGAACATCACCAATGCCGCCAAGAATCCTTACGCACACAGGAAGATGCCGGACTTAAGTGTGAAAGAGGTAATGAGTTCAAAAGTCTTTTACGATCCTATCAGAGAACTGACGATGTCCCCCATCAGCGATGGTGCATGCGCTGTGATACTTGCTTCTGAGGAGAAAGCCAAGAAGTTTACCGACAAACCCGTATGGATAGAAGGAGTCGGTACTTGCCAGGACTCCTATCTTCGAGATAGAAATATCGAGAACCTTGATTCCCTCCAGACGGCCGCCAGAACAGCCTACAAGATGGCTGGCATAAAAAATCCCTTGGCTGAGCTGGATGTTGCGGAGGTTTCCGAGAAATTCGCTCATGAGGAATTGATGATTTACGAAGCTCTGGGTTTATGTAAAAAGGGTCAGGGGAAAAATTTGATTGAAAAGGGCACAACTCGCAGAGATGGCAGTATGCCCGTAAATCCGAGCGGTGGGGCACTGGGTGCTGACCCTGTCTGCGCTACCGGGTTGATCAGGGTGATAGAAGCGGCAAAACAGATAAAGGGCGAAGCAGGTAGGTATCAGGTGCCTGGTGTCCGTAGGGCTCTTGCTCATGGACAATTCGGGATTTGCGCCCAGAAGAATACAGTTTACATATTGGGAGGCAACTGAACATGAAGAGAAATGTTGCAATAATCGGTTGCGGGCAAACCAAACATTCGAGCAGGCGACGAGATGTCAACGTGGCTGAACTGGTATCGGAAGCGGTCTTTAATGCGCTGGAAGACGCCAAGGTAAGTTTGCGCGAGGTAGACGCCTTTGTTGTGGGCAACATGCCGGGATTCGGTGGTATTGCCCAGCCGGAACAATGGCTTGGGGATTCAATTGGCGCCGCGGGGAAACCGGTCCTAAGGATTGCCACTGGTGGGACGACCGGGGGATCGGTTGGACAGGGTGGTTACTATACCGTTGCCTCGGGACTTCACGATGTGGTTGTAGCCGTTGCCTGGGAAAAACATTCGGACAGTAAAGAGGCCGGTGCCACGACCGGGCTTCTGCATGTCGGACTGGCCAATTTCTTCCACGCCAGCGCTTACGGGTTGAGTCTTAAGAACCTGGTTGCCACCTCTGTGGTAGGAGCCGCTGCTGGCGTTGCCGTATATCAGGCAACATTCTACATGTATAGGTCGGGGTGCAGCATCAAACACTTCGATATGGTAGCGGCAAAGGCTAGGCGGAATGCTGCCAAGAACAAATATGCACATCTTCAGTGGCCGGGGTGTACTCCCGAGGATATTGCCAAAACTGAGATAATCACGTATCCCTTCAGATATGGCCATGTCTGCCCGGCAAGCGACGGTGCCTCAGCAATTGTCGTGGCTGAGGAGACCGTGGCTAAGAAGAAAGCCAGGCAACCAGCCTGGTTCAAGGGACTCGCCTCCTATTCGGACGAGGAGAACCAGTTACAGAGTGAAAACATGGGTGGGGTTGGAGTAACCGATCCCTCTGAACAAAGGGGAGCCTGGCTATCAGCAATGAAGGCATACAGGATGGCGGGAATAAGGGATCCCCAAAAAGAGATTGACATGGCGGAGATATACCAGCCATTCCCAAGTCAGGAGTTGATATTTTCTGAGAGACTGGGCTTGTTTGATGAAGGCACAGCCTGGAAAGCTCTTGAGAGAGGCGAGACTGATATTAATGGAAGAATGCCCCTGGATCCGTCAGGCGGCGTCAATGCCACCAACGCCATCGGGTCCTCAGCCATGCAGCGGATTCTTGAGTGCGCTTTGCAGATAATGGGCAAGGCGGAAGAGCATCAGGTCCCGAAGAAAGTGCACAACGCTGTTGCCCATGGCTGGGGGGGCGTAACCAATTACACCACAGTCACAGTTTTAGGGGATTCCCCCGGGAGGTAAAAAGGATGGCATATATAAAGGACGAACGACCACAGACAATCGGGGTCGAAGGTACATGGATTCTGAGTGCGTACCACTATAAGGGTTCCAGACTCATGGAAGAATATGTTAAGGGTCTTAAGAAGAAAAAGTTCATCGGTTCATTCTGTCCGGGTTGTGCCAAGGTGATTGTGCCGCCCAGGAACTTGTGCGGAAGATGTCATCGCATAATGGATGGACGAAAAACCGTTAGTGATAAGGGGACCATTACCTGCTTCGTAGTCAGTCCCCCCATATTCAAAGGTAAATTGAAGGTCATCGGCATGGATCCGGTGGAAACAGGCTTGATAAAGGATGGTGAGGTGGTCATACCAGTGTTCGTTAAGTTCGATGGATCCGACTCAAACACGGATACAATATTGCTGAACGCAGACCCGAAGGCCGTTCACATAGGGATGAGGGTTAAGGCTGTCTGGGCGAAGAAGCCGCAAGGTGCGCTAAGCGATTTTGAAGGTGTTGAGCCTCTTTAAGGAACAACTGATACCATTGTCAACTACCTGGGGAGGGATAGAAACGATGAAAAGCAAATCGGAGATCGTTGAAGTACAGGCCATGCCATTTGTTGCTGCCTTCAACTGGGCAACAGGTTTCCTGATGCAGAGGTTTATCAAAGAACTTGCCAATAAAAAAATCCTGGCAGCAAAATGTCCCGGATGCGGATATACTTATGTGCCCCCAAGGTCCAGATGCGGAAAATGTTATACCAAAATAGAAGAAAAAAACCTGATAACTCTTTCCGGGAAAGGTACTCTGTTAAGCCATACCACAGCGTACGTGAAATTGGATGGCGAGGGAAACTTCCTGGATTTGGAGAAACCAGAGATAATCGGGGCAATCAAGTTAGATAATGCGGATTCAACTATCTTCATGCCCCTTGAAGGAATTAAGCCCCGGGACCTGGTCGAGGGTCTTAAAGTCAAGGTCCAGTGGCAGCAGGAGACAAAAGGGGAACTGTCGGACATAAGCTGTTTCAAACCTGCTTAGGTGGGAGATCTAACAGGGCGGGCTTTGACAATAAAAAGAAGCGGTGCATAGCAATTCGATGGGATACGAAGGAGGTTAGCTAAGATGGCCAGAATGCCCAAACTGATAATCACCTGCGCGTTGACTGGATCTGCAGTAGGTCCATCGCAAACGCCATACCTACCTATAACCCCACAACAGATAGCTGACGAAGCGTATAGAGCGTACAAAGCAGGAGCGGCAGTAGTGCATGTCCATGTAAGGAATCCAGAGGATGGTAGTGCGACTGCTGATTTGAAGATCTGGAGAGAAACCCTCACGAAAATCAAGGAAAAATGCAACGTAGTGATTTGCCCCACCACCGGTGGCGGCTTTGGCATGACTGCGGAACAGAGAATAGCAGTTGTTCCCGAGTTCGAGCCCGAGATGTGCTCCCTGGACGTTGAAAGCATGAACTTTAGCGTGTTTCCCATCGCAGAAAAGATTAAGGAATGGAAGTATCCCTGGGAGAAAATGGTGGTGGAATTCTCCAAGGATTTCGTTTTCAAAAACACTTTCGCAGACCTGGAAGTATTTACTAAAACCATGAAGAAGCACAATGTCAAGCCAGAGGTTGAAATCTATGGCACAAATGGACTCTATAACCTCGGCTTCCTTGTTAGAGCGGGCCAACTGGGCTTTCCGGTGCATATACAGTATGTCCTTGGAGTTCTCGGCGGTACATTCTCCACAGCGTACGAACTTACGCACCTTCAGACAGAAACGCACAGATGGTTAGGTGCTGATAACTTTACGTGGTCTGTAATCGGTATCGGCTATCCCGCAGAGTTCCACCTGGGAGCTGTGGCCATGGCTATGGGCGGCCATGTGAGAGTGGGGATAGAAGATAACATATTTGTCAAATATAAGGTGCTGGCCAAGAGCAATGCGGAGTTGGTAGAGAAGATCCGCAAAATCGCCGAGCTTTTCGAAAGGGAAATCGCCACGCCCGATGATGCCAGGCAGCTGCTTGGACTTAAGGGCATGAACAAGGTGAAGTTTTAGGACACCGAGGATTCAGGCGGGTTTAAAAGGCAGCATTTATAACTGACGACCATCATAAACGGAGTAGCGGCTAGCTCGCTGGCTTCGCAGACTGAGACCTGACTCAATCCTCCAGTATGGCTACTACCCGGCTCCAGGCAGCGCTTCCACCTGTGAGTTTCACTGGAAAGCAGGCGACTTTAAAACCGAAGGGGCGTGGAAGACGGTCTAGATTGGCAAGCTTCTCTATATGACAATATTCTTTCGCTATGCCGGCATAATGTGCGCCCCACAGTAAATTCTTGTCGCCTGTACGAGCGAATTCTTCCTTTAACGCCCAGAACGGCCGGTCCCACCCCCAGGCATCGATCCCCATAACCCTGACGCCCTTATCAATTAACCAGATAGTAGAACCACTGGTCATACCGCATCCAGCTTCGAAGTATTCCGGTTTTCCCCATAATTTGTCTGCGCCGGTTTGTATCAGGACAATGTCCCAGGGCTTAATCTTATATTTGATTTTAACCAAGGCTTTCTTAAGGTCATCAACGCTGACGCCCGAGCCACGCGGCTTATGTCTCATGTCCAGTACTACGCCGTCGTTATAAAACCATTCCAGTGGCATTTCATCGATGGTTCTGGCTCTACTCTCCTCAGAGACAGGAGAATAATGCCAGGGTGCGTCAACGTGGGTTCCAGCATGTGAAATCATGTTTACCGTATCATTGGCCCAGCCTAATCCCTCAGGTAAGTCCCCCTCGGCGCAACCGAATAACATCCCCATCAACTCGACGCTCAGCCTGTGTTCCTCATGACTCACCTTCACCGGAATGGGTTCGCTGGGGCTGTCTTCTGTGGGTACGCTCAAATCAATTAGTCTTTTCATTTCGCATCCTTTGGGTTTCCTCGCCTGAAATATCGTTCAACGAGTAAAAGTCCGCGGGCAGGCTTGTCGCTTACCGTGTTCCTGAGGATTTTTAGCCCTTTGCTGCAGTTTTGTGCAATCGCTTTAATACCTCGTTATTATGGTTTCCTTTTCATTTTCTTCGTGGGATTTTGGAATTCACAGGGGACCTTGGTCTGGCATAAGCCACAACCAGCTACGCTCTTATCATTATCATAGCTATCGTTAAAAAACGTGGACGCGTAACCGATTTCGGTCAAATACTGCCAGCACCTAATCTTATCGTGACCCTTATCCGTTATGGCCCCGGCTGGGCAGCGTTCTATGCAGGCTTTGCAGTTGACCCCCAGATAAAAGAGACAGTTTGAATATGGACTTCTGGCTGTCCTACGGCTTGCCGGTATTACCAGGCTTGTGACCACGCTGCCACAACGGTGGGCGATGCCGCACTCGGTGATGAAGCCATCGGAGAGGCTGAAAGTGCCGTGACCAGCGGCATAGGCAGCATGTCGTTCTGACCAATTCGAGTACGGGCCTTTCTCATTGGCATCTATCTTGAAAGAGGGCTGTAAGGTTGGCGCTGCTGCCAGATACCCCATGCCGGTGAGAAGTTCTACCACATATACCCTCAATTTCTCATTGAATTTCTCGCCATACCAGCGCGTGTGAGACCAAAGGCGACTGGGAACACGAGTCTCTGCACGGTTAGATTTACGAGTTTGCTCCACAGCAGGCAAAATCCAGCTTATCACTGAAAGGCGTGCAGGCATATCTTCTGGATCTTTGTCATAGGCCTTAGCTAATGCTTCGCGAGGAGTAAGATAGTCAGGCGCAATGATGCTCTTGTATTCAGTGAAGATGGGGTCATCGCCATTAGCGAACTTCACCAGCGGCGCATCCCACATAGCGTAGCCGTTCATAAAGGACAGGTGGTTAGCCGGACTGGTGCGCACAAACTCCTTGATTTCCTGCTCAATGAACCGGGCGGGGTTGGTTCTCAATGGTTCCTTTGCTCTTGCTGACTGGCTCATTTGCTACTCCTCGCACCTTATCTTGACTATTGTATTATATTCCTACGGGATATTTTAGAGTGTATTAACCGGACAGCAGTTACAAAATGATGATGATTAACGATGTCAAGGCTGCCAACAATGCCAGGATTACAGCAACCAGCAACCTTATTGCAGGAATGCCGAACAATGGCTTAACCGGAAATACATGTGTTTTTTCAATCGAGGCCCACTTGTGTACATCCGCATCCTTCGTCGCAAGTTCCGCGGCCATTTGTAAAAGATCGCGGCGGCTGCGGTAGCGCACTAAAGCTACTCTATCCCATTGATCACTACCATCCGGATCAATAAAAGGTCCCATCTTTTTTGACAGAAATATCGGTATTCCGGCACGCTTCAATAGTGGCAGCGCAACCGCTGTATTATAACGCGCATCGGCGGCGAGCGGGTCGTCATCATATGTGTATCCGGCGGGGTAGCTTGCTTTTTCTCGATACTTGATCAGGTTTACCATGATGAATTCATTGCCATCGTCCGAGCTTGCCAGAGTGCGGAAATCATTCTTTAGCGATGGATTGGGTTGCCCCTGGCGCGCAGCTACATTTTTCTCCATCAGTATTATCAGGTTGTCCACTTCTGCCTGCGACATCGGCTTACCTCGGCCGCCATACCATATCAGGAAACCGATGTAAACAAGGCCATAAAAGCCCAGGATGATCCATAATTCATATCCCATGATTACACTCCTGCTTCGTTTCTGAAATGTTCGATCAAAAACTGGCTGACTTTATCCGGCTCATCAGCCATTACCCAATGGCTGGTATTTTCAAAAGTAACCAGCCGGCTATTTAAACAGCGATCAAGGCTTGGTTGTACCATCGCATAACTGATATACGGGTCCTGTTTGCCCCATAGCATTAGCGTAGGTACTTCTATGAGGGATGCCTTTTCTTTCTTGAAACCTGTTCTGCGGAAAAGTGCCCGGTACCAGTTAATCATGCTGGTGATTGCTCCGGGTTGTGCCCAAGCTTCTCGATACCTATTTCTCTGATCTTCCGACAGTACTTTTGCCATGGCTGAGATCAGAAAACGCCAGTTGTTTGCGCGCATTAAGTATTCAGGCAAAGCAGGGAGTTGATAGAAAAATGCATACCAACTCTTAATGATCTGCGAGATATGTCTGCGCAAGTATTGGTTCATCACTTCAGGGTGAGGTACATTGAGGATCGCCAGGCTCTTTACGCGTTCCGGATGCATGCTGACAAGCCGCCAACTAACCAGTCCTCCAAAATCATGACCGGCCAGATGAAAACGCCTAAAGCCTAATGAATCTGCGAGCCCTATAATATCCTTGACCAGAGTGTCCATAGCGTAGCTGTTCACACCTTCAGGTTTGTCACTCAGATTGTAACCGCGCTGATCGGGGGTTACCACTCTGAAACCAGCTTTGGATAAGGCAATAATCTGTGCCATCCAGCCGAACCATGCATCTGGATAGCCATGAAGTAATATGACAGGTTCTCCTTCTTCGGGCCCGCTCATGGCTGTATGTAACTTGATGCCGTTGGTACTGATAAACTCAAAGTTTATGTCATTTTCTATGTCAAATATCATTCAGAAATCTCTCCAGCATCAGCCGCCTGTCGAATCGAAGCTCAGTTGACCTGCCCCCGGAAATAGTACCACTTATGGAGCTAGAGTTACGAGCATTTTAGCTTCAGGAGCTGGTGGCTTGTAACGCAACGAGCTATGCGGCCGGAACTGATTATATTCCTTCCTCCAGTCGGCAATCAATACCTTAGCCTCGGTCATTGTGGTAAATATTTAGCGGTTGAGCAGTGTTCGCCCGGAGCGAAAATGGGACACTTTGGGGCTTGCTATAAATCTACTTCTGGAAAAACTCGAAACCAAGCGTTTTTGGAATGCGTTGATATTCCAGAAGCCCTGTTTAGGAGACATGTTGGCACTAGGATTATAATGTTCGTTGAAAGGGTTGACTGGATAGGGCAGGCGATATATATTCTCCATGGGGAGGCAAGAGGTACATGGCGCTGGATTTCGATCTGACAGAGGAGCAGAGCCTCACACGCCAGGCTGTGCGTGATTTCGCTGAGAAAGAGATTCTGCCCGTAGCCCAGCAGTTGGATGAGAGTGAAGAATTCTCAGTAGAACTCACACAGAAGATGGCCCAAATAGGCCTTTTGGGCTGCTTTGTGCCGGAAAAAT
>Ga0209048_10007530_pt1 | contig 10044 bp, 6 predicted proteins | sample FrelakmetCRP12CR_FD_187146 | JGI IMG/M metagenome (GOLD analysis project Ga0209048, IMG submission 187146) | Freshwater lake sediment microbial communities from the University of Notre Dame, USA, for methane emissions studies - CRP12 CR (SPAdes)... | ecosystem: Environmental > Aquatic >... | reverse complement strand
GACCGGAGCGGTGGATATATACGGGGTCAACCGCGCTCTCATGAGCGGCGAAATAAACTCACTTACCCTGATGTTCTCAGGCATACTCATACTTGTCGGTTTCGGATACAAGATATCCGCAGTGCCTTTCCATTTCTGGACTCCGGATGTCTACGAGGGGGCTCCGATAACCATAACTGCCTTCCTTTCCGTGGCATCCAAAGCAGCCGGTTTCGCGATGATGATCAGATTTTTGAAGATTTCATTCATCGATCCCACCGTTGGGAACCTCGCCATAGGCTCCTGGGCCTCTTTTCCCGGCTTCGAGTGGAACAAGGTGATTGCCGTGCTTTCTGTCCTTACCATGACGCTGGGCAACCTGGTGGCGGTGTGGCAGAACAACCTAAAAAGGCTCCTTGCATATTCGAGCATTGCCCATGCCGGATACATGCTCATGGGCGTGGTTGTCATGAGTGATCTGGGCATCGCCTCGGTCCTGATTTATTTTGCCGTTTATTTCTTCATGAACCTGGGTGCGTTTTACACCGTGATGATAATCGCAAACAAAACGGGGAGCGAAGATATAGGGGATTACGTGGGGCTGGGTTACAGGGCACCGCTCCTGGGTATCGCTCTGAGTGTGTTTCTGCTCTCTCTCACCGGCATCCCTCCCACGGCAGGCTTCATAGGAAAGTTGTATCTTTTTGCCGCGCTCATAAAGGCGAAGTGGTTCCTCCTGGCGATTGTGGGCGCACTGAACAGCGTCGTTTCACTTTACTACTATGTCAGGGTGATACGCAATATGTTCCTCCGGAGCCCGGAAGAGCCGGCCGGTGAACTCCATTTTCCGGCCGCTCAGGTTCTAATACTGCTCGTACTCCTTATCCCCACGATCCTTCTGGGCCTTTATTTCGGGCCCCTGGTACAGTACGCCCAGGCTTCGATTTCGATGTTCGGCTTGATGTGATCGGACCGGTGCAGCTTGGGCTGCACCTCCCGTTAACAGTTCGATCTAAACCCTTCCCGCCGCATTTTTAACTGAGAGATTTCGGATATTTCGCATACCCGGTTTTGCATATTGGGAGCTCCGGCGGAGCTGCTGTAGGGTTCTGGTGGGGGATGGAGGCTTTCATATGGGGGATGAGTGCTGATCAATGCTTGACGTTCGCAGATATTTTTTGTAGCTTTTTATCGTATATGCCAAAGAAAACTTCATCGCCGGGTAAAGCCTCTGCACCAGGGAAAAAGGTAAACATTCTTGTGGTGGAGGATGAGAAACATCTGGCTGATTCGGTGGCCCGCCGGCTTCAGGAGGAGGGGTATTCCGTGGACATGGCCCACGACGGGGAGGAGGGATCCAGGCTTGCCTCCTCCAAGAAATACCACCTGATAGTCCTGGATCTGCTTCTGCCCAAAAAAGACGGCCTGCAGGTTTTAAAGGAACTAAGGCGGGAGAGAGTTCAGAGCATGGTCCTGGTTCTTTCGGTAAAAAGCGCTATCGAAGACCGGGTGGAGGGGCTGCACGCAGGCGCCGATGACTATCTCTCCAAACCGTTTGCTTTTGCCGAGCTGATTGCGCGCGTTGAATCGCTCCTGAGGCGCCAGGGTGTTGAACAGAGGCCGATCCTGCGCATCGCGGACCTGGAGCTCGACGTCCAGACCCGCAGCGTCAGAAGGGGAACCAGGAGCATCCACCTGACCTCCAAGGAATTTCTTCTTTTGGAATTGCTCATGCGGAACAAGAACCGCATTCTGACCCGGCGTGAGATCGCCGAGCAGGTTTGGGGTTATAATTTCGATACCGGCACGAACGTCGTGGATGTGTACGTGAATTACCTGCGCAAGGGGATAGACGAGGGGTTTCCGAAGAGACTTCTGCACACGGTGCGGGGTGTCGGTTTCATCCTTAAAGAAGAATAATGTTCAGGTCAATCCGTTTCAGGCTAACACTCTGGTATGCCGCGGTTGTAGCGCTCACTTTTGTATTTGCTTCCGGGGCGATATACGAATATGTCGGCAGGACTCTGTCGACTTCACTTGACCAGGCTATTACCAACGAGGTCAAGTGGATAGTTGCCAGGCTTGAGAAGGGTCATACGCGTTCGGAAGCCGAGCATGTCGTGAAGGAGGATATATTCGAGCATGCCTCTTATTATCCGATAAAGGAATATATCGAGATCTGGGATTTGGCGGGCGCCCTGATTTACCAGTCCCCGAATCTTGCCGCCGTGGATACTCTGGCGATTTACTTCAGCCTCCCTACGGGCCAGAGCTGGGGGCTGACCACTATAACCAAATTCCGCACTCACAATATCCGGCTTGCCGTCTCAAAGACTCCTGAGGGGACCGTTTATCTGGCGATGCCCACTGAAAGCATCACGGCCCCCTTGGACCAGCTGGTCAGGGTTTTTGCTCTGCTAGGTCCTGTTATCATTGTCATAGCCATTGCGGGAGGCACATACCTGGCAAAAAAATCGTTCGTAAAAATCAACCAGGTCATTGAAACGGCAAAAAGGATAACAGCAGACCGGCTGTACGACCGGATCCCCGAACATACGGCAAAGGACGAAATCGGAGAGATAATTTCGACTTTTAACGATATGATTTCAAGGCTCGACGTTTCATTCCGCCAGATGAAGCAGTTCTCCGCTGACGCCTCTCACGAGCTGAGAACCCCCCTTTCTGTCATGCGCACTCAGCTGGAGACTGCCTTGGGCAGCAAGGCGACCATGAGCGTCCTGAAGAAGACGATTGCAAACTGCCTGGATGAAACGCTCAGGATGAGCGGCATAATTGAGAATCTCCTTCTCCTTGCAAAAGGAGACTCTGGTCAGGAACTGATTGTGAAGGAGCCACTAGACCTCAGGAAACTCCTCAGCGAGGCGTACGATGAATGCGTGATAATCGCCTCTCAGAAATCTATAAAGGTTACCCTGAAACAGCCGGATGAGGCGATGATCCTGGGGGATGGGCAGAGGCTCCGCCAGATGCTCCTTAACCTGATCGACAACGCTGTTAAATACAATCATGAGAACGGTAAGATATCTTTCACCCTGGTCAGGGAAAACTCCGTGGCCAAGATCAGCATAGCTGACAACGGCATCGGGATACCAGAACATGACATACCCAGGATTTTTGACAGGTTTTACCGCGTGGACAGGGCCAAGGAGATGCCGGGAGTAGGGCTGGGGCTTTCGATCGCCAAATGGATCGCAGAGGCTCACGGAGGCACGATTTCCGTGGTCAGCCAGCTGAACAAGGGAAGCGAGTTTATCGTAGCACTGCCGCTTTTAAACGGCAGCTAGTGTGCCTTATCTTTTTTTCCTGGTGACGCGCTCGAATATCAGGCGGGCTCCCTCAAGCACAAGGTACGGTTCGATATATTTGATTTCGCTGCTCATCTGGGAGATGATCTTTGCGTATCCGCCGGTGGCGATGATTGTGGCGTGTTTTCCAACGGTCTGCTTGATCCTCTTTATCATCCCCTCGGCCGCGTCGAGGGCCCCGAAAAGGAGACCGGCCCGTATGGCTTCCAGCGTGTTTTTGCCCATCACCGTCTCGGGGAAGCGAAGATCGCTGCGGGGCAGCTGGGCAGTCCTGCGGTAAAGTTCGGCCGCTGATGTCTCCAGGCCCGGGGCAATCGCGCCGCCAATGAATTCCCCATTTTTTGATATAACATCGTATGTCGTGGCAGTCCCGAAATCTATTACCACAGCGGGGCCTCCGTATTTTGCAAATGCCGCGACAGCATTGCAGATGCGGTCCGCACCAAGCTTCATCGGATCGTCGTATACCACCGTAATCCCGAGGTCCAGGGCGGCGTTCACGACCACAGGCTGCGTATCGAGGTATTTCTCGGCCGCCGTGCGGAAAACATCCGTCAGCTGCGGAACTACGGAGGCAATTACCATCGAGTTGATCTCCTCCGGTGCGTTCTTGATCTGGCTGTGAAAATGCTGGACATGAAGCCATAATTCGTCTTCCGTGCGCACGGGTGTACTGGTCATGCGCCATTTGGAAAGCAATTTCCCTTTCTGGAAAAAACCCAGAACGATATTGGTGTTACCTATGTCTATTGCCAGAAGCATCGCTTACCTCAGGTTTTTAGGATTGATACATCCCCTGCCGTCACCCTTATTCTCTCTTCCTTTGTATCAAGGATCAGTTCGCCGTTGGCCGTGAGCCCCACTGCTATTCCGTCGATTATTCGATGCCGGTCTGTGATCCGGATTTCTTTACCGAACATTGAACAATATCCCTCCCACTGAAGGGTTATCTGCGCGAGGGGACGCTCTATGATCAGATCGTAAAGCGAATCCAGACGGTTCAGCACCCCGCGGAGCAGTACAACGCGGCTGAATGTTTTTCCAGCTGCCAGGCAGATGGATGTTGCGCTATTTTTTATTTCCTCCGGGAAAACCGTCTGGTTCACATTTATGCCAATCCCGATGATGACGCCCGAAAGCTCACCCTCCCTGAAGACCGCTTCGGACAGGATCCCGGAGATTTTTTTCCCCTCCAGGAGAACGTCATTCGGCCATTTGCATTCCGGTTTAATCCTTGCGCTCTCCTCTACAGCCTTACTTACGGCCAGCCCGGCATAAAGTGAGAGGAGACCCAGGTTTTCAGGTGAGACCGGCGGTTTAAGGATCACGGAGAAAGCCAGGTTTTTACCCCGTTCGGAAAGCCAGGTCCTGCCTAACCTTCCCCTCCCCCTGGTCTGCTCTTCCGAGATAATTACAGTTCCTTCCCGCGCGCCATCTTCCAATAGAATTTTTGCCGAGCTGTTTGTCGACTCCAGGGTGTCGAAAATTAAAATTCTATTCCCGATGATTTTTGTCTTTAATCCCCGGCGGATCTCTTCTTCGGTCATTTCGTTCAGATGGTAGTAAAATTGTTCTAAAAAGTCAAGAATACATCAAATTATATTCTGTCAGGATATTCGGCCATTTTACAGACATTTTTTCAGTAAACCTGCCACAATGTCAGAACAACGCTAACATTGACATTATAGTGAATATTCATGGATGCCGTATCCCATTAATAATGAAGGATTTATAATATCTTCAAATATTTAAGAATTTGGCATGTCTATTGTACAACATAGAACAGTTAATTATACCCATTTTCATGCCCTCCGTCAAATCTGGTAGGGCGGAATAATATTTTTGTTCGGAAGGAGTTAATTAAAATGGCTGGAAAAATAATAGGAATCGATTTAGGTACCACAAATTCGGTTGTTGCAGTCATGGAGGGGAAAGATCCGGTTGTGATCGCAAACCCTGAAGGATCCAGAACCACGCCTTCGGTAGTTGCATTCACGAAAGGAGGCGAGAGGCTGGTGGGCCAGGCTGCCAAGCGCCAGGCCGTGACCAACTCACAGAACACCGTTTTTTCGATAAAGAGGTTTATGGGCAGGTTTCAGAACGAGGTCACCGAGGAAATGAAGCTGGTGCCTTACAAGGTTGTTCAGGGGGATAACAATACCGCCAGGGTGAGTGTTGGTGACCGTATTTATTCACCTCCGGAGATCAGCGCCATGATTCTTCAGAAGATGAAGCAGACAGCCGAGGATTATTTGGGCACGAAAATAACCGACGCGGTTGTAACAGTTCCGGCTTATTTCAACGATGCACAAAGGCAGGCGACGAAAGAGGCCGGGGAGATTGCGGGACTCAACGTCAAGCGCATCATAAATGAGCCGACCGCTGCCGCTCTTGCCTACGGCCTGGACAAGAAACACAAGGATATGAAGGTGGCGGTGTTTGACCTGGGAGGCGGCACATTCGACATCTCAATTCTGGAGCTTGGGGAGGGGGTCTTCGAGGTAAAGTCAACCAACGGTGACACCCACCTGGGCGGGGATAATTTCGATCAGAGGCTGCTTGATCATATTGCAGATGAGTTCAGGAAACAGGAGGGGGTCGATCTCAGAAAGGATCCGATGGCTTTGCAGCGGATGAGGGAGGCGGCGGAGAAGGCAAAGATGGAGCTCTCCCAGCTGCTTCAGACAGAGGTCAACCTGCCTTTTATTACGGCTACGGCGGAAGGTCCGAAGCATTTGAATATGAACATAACAAGGGCGAAGTTCGAACAGCTTGTGGAGGATCTCATTCAGAGGTGTGTACCCCCTGTGGAGAAGGCCTTGAAGGACGCCGGGCTTTCCCCCGTCCAGATTGACGAGGTCATTCTGGTCGGCGGGATGACCCGCGTACCGAGGGTACAGCAGCTCGTGAAGGATATATTTGGAAAAGAGGGACACAAGGGGGTAAATCCTGACGAAGTGGTGGCTGTCGGCGCCGCTATCCAGGGGGGAGTGCTCTCGGGGGATGTCTCCGATGTTCTCCTGCTTGACGTGACTCCGCTGACGCTGGGGATCGAGACACTCGGCGGTGTTATGACGCCGATGATACAATCTAACACGACAATACCCACAAAGAAGAGCGAAATCTTTTCGACGGCTTCCGACAGTCAGCCCTCGGTTGAAATCCACATACTGCAGGGGGAGAGGCCGATAGCGATTGACAACAGGACACTGGGCAGGTTCCATCTCGACGGCATCCCGCCGGCACCGCGCGGCGTTCCCCAGATCGAGGTCACTTTCGACATAGACGCCAACGGGATACTGCACGTTATGGCCAAGGACAAGGCTACAAACAAAGAGCAAAGCATCAGGGTTACTTCTTCCAGCGGACTCAGCAAGGAGGAGGTTGAGAAGATGAAGCAGGATGCCCAGGTAAATGTAACCGAGGACAAGAAGCGCCGCGAAGAGGTAGATGTCAAGAATCAGGCCGACACTCTTGTTTTCCAGACTCGCAAGCAGATGAAGGAATTCAGCGACAAAATGCCCGCCAACCTTAAATCCAAGGTTGAATCAGCTGCCGATTCTCTAGAATCTGCCCTGAAAAGCAGCAACATCAGCGATATTAAGGCGAAGATTGAAACCTTGAACGCGGCATGGAACGAGGCCTCAAGCGCCATGTACCAGCAGGCTACAGCCGGGCAGCCGCAACAGGGGCGCGAGACCGCTTCCCAGCCGCCACCCGGCGCCGAGGGGAGCGAGGGCGGGAAAAAGCCCGACGGCAAAGCAGTCGAGGATGCTTCTTTCGAAGTCGTGGATGACAAGGATAAATAATGAAGGTTGAAGGCGATATTTTCCGGCCTTTGGCAAAGTCCCGCCGGGTAAATCCCGGATATTAACATTTTGATTAGGATCACTATTGACAGACGGAATCTGGCTTCTGATAATAATCGGAGTAATTGCGCTGATCCTGGTTGTGGCTACGATTAAGGGTTGGGTATCCTGGCGGGGCGGCCGCGGAATTGCAACAATCACCGCATTTCATGACTTCCAGCCGAAGGACAAGCAGGAAGCCATCGAAATCGTCATAGAAAAAAAAGCGGGAAAAAAATGGGCGGAGCAGGAAAGCGGAAAGGATAAAGAGGGGGAAGCCCAAAAGGGTAGCCCTCAGGGATCAAAGCGTCCAATCTAAAACAAAGTCATATGAATTTCAACAAATTTACGATTAAATCGCAGGAGGCGATTCAGGACGCGCAGGAGATTGCGGCCAGTTACGGCAATCAGGCCATAGAGCCAGAGCATCTCCTGGCATCGCTCGTTCAGGAGAGCGAGGGTATCGTCGTGCCAATACTTCAGAAGCTGGACGCGAACGTGGATTACGTCAAAATGAAAGTCCACGAAGCGCTCTCAAGGCTGCCGAAGGTAACAGGTGCCGGCAACCAGTACATGTCACAGGAGCTAACCAGGCTTCTGGAGGCTGCCTCCAAGGAAGCACAGGCTCTCAAGGACGAATTTGTCAGCACGGAACACCTTCTGATTGCCATCTCATCGGGGAGCTCCGGTGCGGCAAAGCTTTTAATGAGCCAGGGGGTCACCAAGGACCGCATTTACAAAGCTCTGAAGGATATAAGAGGCACACAGCATGTTACAGACCAGACTCCCGAGGAGAAATACCGTTCTCTGGAGAGGTTCGGCAGGAACCTTAATGACGCTGCGCGCGACGGCAAACTGGATCCGGTCATCGGCCGCGACGAGGAGATACGGCGAGTTCTGCAGGTGCTTTCGCGAAGAACAAAAAACAATCCGGTTCTGATCGGCGAACCAGGAGTCGGCAAGACAGCGATCGCCGAAGGCATTGCCCACCGGATCGTCCAGGGGGACGTTCCAGAAAATTTAAAAAGCAAGCGTATAATTGCGCTCGACATGGGGTCACTGGTGGCCGGGACGAGTTTCCGCGGGCAGTTTGAGGAGCGCCTCAGAGCGATCCTCAAGGAAGTAACCGAGTCTCAGGGTGAGATCATTCTTTTTATAGATGAACTGCACACACTGGTCGGAGCGGGAAACGCCCAGGGTGCGGTGGATGCCGCCAACATGCTCAAACCCGCTCTCGCCAAGGGTGAATTGCGTGCCATCGGGGCGACGACATTGGATGAATACAGGAAGTATATTGAAAAAGACCCCGCCCTGGAGCGCCGATTTCAGCCTGTTTTTATAGATGAACCGGGCATCGAGGACACGATATCGATTCTGCGCGGATTGAAGGAACGCTACGAGGTCCACCACGGGGTCCGCATTACCGACGGCGCCCTGGTTGCTGCAGCTCAGCTGAGCGACCGCTACATCACGGACCGCTTCCTTCCCGACAAGGCGATTGACCTGGTGGACGAAGCGGCTTCCAAGCTGAGGATTGAAATTGATTCCATGCCGGAAGAACTGGATGAGGTCGAGCGGCGCATCCAGCAGCTGGAAATTGAGCGCGAGGCAGTAAAGAGAGAAAAAGACGAGAAAACACAGACGCGTATGGCGTCAATCAGCCAGGAAATTGCCGAACTAAACCAGCAGCGCTCGGAGCTAAGGGCCCACTGGCAGAACGAAAAGACTCTTATCCAGTCAATACGCAAAATGAAGGGGGATATCGAGAACGGCAAGGCCGAAGCCGAAAGGAACGAAAGGGAGGGTAATCTGGCGCGCGTGGCGGAACTCAGGTACGGGATCATAACTTCTTTGGAGAAGGAGCTCCAGACGGCCGGCGGGAAGCTGAATTCGGTACAGCGTGTTAAGAAAATGCTCAAGGAGGAAGTCGACGCCGAGGACATTGCGGACATAGTCTCCAGATGGACAGGCATCCCCGTGAGCCGCATGCTGGAGAGCGAAAGATCAAAATTGCTCCACCTGGAAGAACGGCTGCACGAGCACCTGATAGACCAGGACGAGGCTGTCCGCGCCGTGAGCGACGCAATCCGCAGAAGCAGGGCAGGATTACAGGACGAAATGCGCCCCATAGGTTCTTTCATCTTCCTGGGTACGACAGGAGTCGGCAAGACGGAGCTTGCGCGGGCTCTGGCGGAGTTCCTGTTTAACGACCAGAATGCGCTCATCCGGATAGATATGAGCGAATATATGGAAAAATTTTCGGTCTCCAGGCTTATCGGTGCCCCCCCTGGTTATGTGGGATATGAGGAAGGAGGGCAGCTCACGGAAGCAGTCCGCAGGAGGCCTTATTCCGTCGTACTTCTGGATGAAATCGAAAAGGCCCATCCCGAGGTTTTCAACCTCCTTTTGCAGGTTCTTGACGAGGGAAGGCTTACAGACAGCAAGGGCAGGACAGTTAATTTCAAGAACACAATAATCATAATGACCTCGAACCTGGGTTCCCAGCTTATTCAGGAAAAACTGGGAGGGGAGATCATGGATAACTCGGAGCTGGAGCAGATATACGGCGAGCTGCGCGTTGCCCTTTTCGAGATGCTGAGGGGGTCGATACGCCCGGAGTTTCTCAACCGGATCGACGAGATCATCCTCTTCAAGCTCTTGAGCAAGGAGGACCTGCGGAAAATTGTTGAGCTGCAGCTTACACGCGTGGAGAAAATGCTTGCGAAGAAGAACATCTCCCTTACTTTCACGGAGGAGGCGAAGGAATGGATAATGAAGCTCGGTTACGATCCCACCCTCGGTGCGAGGCCCCTGAAGCGCGTAATTCAGAAATACGTTGTTAATAATCTCTCCGAAAAATTGCTGGCAAACGAATTTGCGGAGGGAGACAC
>Ga0209048_10007529_pt1 | contig 10044 bp, 11 predicted proteins | sample FrelakmetCRP12CR_FD_187146 | JGI IMG/M metagenome (GOLD analysis project Ga0209048, IMG submission 187146) | Freshwater lake sediment microbial communities from the University of Notre Dame, USA, for methane emissions studies - CRP12 CR (SPAdes)... | ecosystem: Environmental > Aquatic >... | reverse complement strand
CCTCAGATCTTGAAGCTGCTGAATACGATAGTCGGCAAACTCGCGGACCAGCCGATCCTTTCGATCCATGATCGCCGACAGATCGGCCTGGGCCGAGACCGGGGAGAGTCCGAACTCCTTCGCCCGCCTGAGAAGGGCCGCGACTTCGGCAGAACGCAGGATGGCCTTTGTCGGCATACAGCCACGCAGGATGCAGAGCCCTCCGAGCGGGCCCTGGTCCACAATCGCCACGTCAGCGCCGGCATCGCGCGCGGTCCGTGCCGCGGCATAGCCCGCCGACCCGCCGCCGATGACGATGACATCGTGTGTCTTGTGCGTCGAAGTCTGACTCTGTAAATTCATCGTTCGTTCCGTTTATAGTAGGCCATCTGGAATGGAAGGATACACGATGGTGCAACCAGGCCGCTATCGGCACTATAAAGGCCAGAACTATGAGGTGCTCGGCACGGCCAAGCATTCCGAAACCGAAGAAGAGTTCGTCGTTTATCGCGCACTCTACGGCGAACGGGGACTATGGATCAGACCAACGGCGATGTTCCTGGAGACCGTGATCGTTGATGGTCACTCTTGTCCGCGGTTTCAGTTCCTTGCTGTCCCTTAGCGCCCACTCAGGTCCTTGCATCTCGCTCCCGACCTTGCTCCCCATTTATCTATCCACAACGGTCGCTCAGGCAAAGCCTTCCAAGCTTAAGTACTTACCGCTAGCCTCCGATACAGACGTTACGAGGTCAGCCATGCCGATTATACGTGCGGTCAATGGTATCGTCGAAATGCATCCTGCCCTACCGGTGTCCCCACGCCCACCTGCCACTCAGGTTGCGGCGGCGGGTCGAGATGATCGCTCAAAGGGACGGGAGCGCCAGACCGCTGACCATGCAGCACGCATCGCTCAGCAGGCCTACCAGCAACAGGTGTGCCAAGCTCCTGCACCGAAGCCGGCCCTCCTTGCACAGGACTTAATGACCTCGCCCGTCACATGGTTGCCCTCCGACAGCACGCTGCTGGAGGCGTGGACTGTGATGAAACGCAAGGGGATTCACCATCTGCCTATGACGTCGGTCCATGGCACGTTGGTCGGAATGATATCGAGCCACGATCTGCTGCCCTACGCACATGAGTTGGAATCCGCCAATTATCCGGGACCGTCTGCCGGGCACAAGCTCGCCCGTGTGATGAGCAGCCAGGTCTTGTCCGCCACGCCGACGACGGAGATCCGTGAGATTGCCCACGTCATGATCGATGAACAGGTCAGTGCGATTCCGATCCTCGACAGCTCCCGTCACCCGATCGGTATTCTGACAACCAGCGACATTCTCCGGGCCATCGTCCACCGAAGCCCTCTCGAGCTCTGGACATAACCAGTCCTGATTATCTTGCGGCCTTGCGTTTTCGAACGGCAGTAGGCTCCCAGACCCTTGGACAGACCCCTAGCAGGCTACGGTAAAACTCTGTGGCACGCCAGAGCTTTACCGGTCCGCACGTCTGAGACAAGCCCGGTTTGTCTGGTTGATTTGGTCCACTGGTTAGTCTCATGCAACCAAACGAACCAGACAGACCGAATAGACCAAATGAATAAGAGGGGTTGGCGGACTTTTTCAGCAGCCTGCTAGGTCAACCAGGTCCATTGCGAGAAGATGGCAGCCTGCCCGACTCTCTGTCCCTCTGCATCCATGACATTCCAGATGAGGGCGTTCTCGACGAGAAAGCGTCGTCCTGTTGAAGTAATCCTCACTCCTCGGTAGGTGTCGAGATAGCCGCGTGTTCTGGCCTGTTCCAACACCCATTCCCGCTCGGCTCGATTGACCGATTCGGCTGTGAGCCGCGACGGTGTTTTCACGAGTTGCTCCCAGGTCAGCTCCCAGAGCTCTAACGCGGCTTGATTGCCGTAATTGAGGAGCGGGTCCGCTTCCATCCCGTGGGATACGACGACAAAGGGAGACTGGAAGAGCGCGTGCGCCTGATAATCCGGATCGCCCACTCGTTCGAGGAGTTCACGCCCGGTCCAGTGCTTGAAACTGTTGAGGAGCAGTTGCGACCACTCCATGATGGCGGGATCGGTCCAGATCTGAGACGTCACAGTACAATCCTCCGGAGCAGCCGCAGGAAAGGGGCCTCCTATCCACCCACCGACAAGGCGGTGTACCACGTTCGGTCGTTCAACTCAAGAATATGATGCGTACTCTTGTACAGACCATAGGAGAACTCTGTATAATGTGGCTCCCCTCGGGGGCACCCTCCGAGAGAGACCGATCATTGAGGAACATCGATGGCCGCTCAAACCCTTTTTGAAAAAATCTGGGAGTCTCACATCGTCCGTGCAGAGCCGGACGGGACCACCCTGCTCTATATCGACCGTCAACTAGTCCACGAAGTGACCTCGCCGCAGGCGTTTGAAGGGCTCAAACTTTCTGGCCGCCGGCCCCGACGTCCTGGCGCCACATTGGCGGTTCCGGATCACAACGTTCCGACCACCGACCGGACCCTGGGCATCGCCGATCCCCTCAGCGCGAAACAGATCCGGACGCTGGAGGAGAATTGCCGTGACTTCGGCATCACACTCTTCGGCATGAACGACATCCGCCAAGGGGTGGTGCACGTCATTGGACCAGAGCAGGGCTTTACCCTGCCGGGGACAACCATCGTGTGCGGTGATTCACACACGTCCACACATGGAGCGTTCGGCGCGTTGGCGTTCGGCATCGGCACCAGCGAAGTGGAGCATGTGTTGGCTACCCAGTGTTTGGTGCAGAAACGGCCCAAGACCATGGAGATTCGCGTCGACGGGGTGTTGCCGACTCTCTGTTCGGCAAAGGACGTGATCCTGGCCATCATCGGAAAAATCGGCACAGCCGGCGGTACCGGCTATGTCATCGAGTACACGGGCTCCACGATCCGTGCCCTCAGCATGGAAGGGCGCATGACGCTCTGCAATATGTCGATCGAGGGGGGCGCACGCGCCGGAATGGTCGCACCGGACGAGAACACCATTGCCTATATCAAAGGGCGGCCGTTGGCTCCGAAGGGAACGCTGTTCGAGCAGGCCGTACAAGCATGGCAGCAGCTCAAGACTGACGCGAATGCGACATACGATATGACCGTCACGATGCGGGCCGAGGACATCGCGCCGCAAGTCAGCTGGGGCACGAGCCCCGGCATGGTAACAGGCATCGATCAACGAGTGCCGGATCCCCGCACGATCACCGATGAGAACCAGCGCCAGGCTACGACGCGGGCGTTGGAATACATGGGCCTCACCCCGAACATGCCCATGACCGATATCAAGATCGACACCGTGTTCATTGGATCCTGCACCAATTCACGCATCGAGGATCTTCGCCTGGCCGCAAGTTTGGCCAAGGGCAAACATGTAGCCAAGACCGTTCATGCCATGGTCGTACCCGGTTCAGGTCTCGTAAAACAGCAGGCTGAACAGGAAGGACTCGACCGACTGTTCAAAGAGGCGGGATTCGAGTGGCGGGAAGCCGGCTGCAGTATGTGCCTGGCCATGAATGCCGACATGCTTCAGCCAGGAGAGCGCTGCGCTTCGACCAGCAATCGAAATTTCGAAGGGCGCCAGGGGGCCGGCGGCCGGACCCATCTCGTGTCGCCGGCAATGGCAGTAGCCGCGGCAGTCGAAGGCCATTTTGTGGATATACGGCATTGGAGATAGCCACAATTATCCATGGTCAATTTTCAGTGCTAACTGCCCCGTCTCATTGAAAATTGAACATTCAACATTGAACATTTAGCAGGTCATTCATGCAAGCCTTCACCACACTGACAGGACTGGTCGCCCCGTTGGACCGGGTCAATGTCGATACTGATCAAATTATTCCGAAGCAATTCCTAAAGACGATCAAGCGGACCGGTCTCCGCGAAGGGCTGTTTTTCGATTGGCGTAAGCAGAAAGACGGGTCACAGGACCCGGCGTTCTTTTTGAATCAACCGCGCTTCCAGGGTGCGACGATTCTTCTGACGCGCGATAACTTCGGGTGCGGATCCTCGCGTGAACATGCCCCTTGGGCGCTCCTCGACCAGGGATTCCGTTGTATCATCGCGTCGAGCTTCGCCGACATCTTCTACAACAACTGCTTCCAAAACGGCATCCTGCCCGTGGTGTTGAAGGCTGACGAGGTCCTGGCCATGATGCAAGATGTCCTGGCGACGCCCGGATACCAACTGACGGTGGACCTCGGAAACCAGACTGTGACCATCCCGAACAGCACTTGCTTCCATTTCGATATCGACCCCTTCAGAAAAGACTGCTTGTATCGAGGTCTCGACGCCATCGGCTTGACCTTGCAACACGAGACGACCATTACCTCCTATGAGGCTCGCCGAAAGACTGAAGCCCCCTGGTTATTCACGGACCTTCGCCAGAACCTAGGAAAAGATTGATGATAAAGCTGTTTGTGTTGGCCCTGTTCTTCATCGGCGCGGCCTATCTGCTCGTCGTCTTCAACTACAACTATTCCGACGGCAGTCGAGCCGGCTATACCCAGAAGTTTTCCAGCAAGGGCTGGATCTGTAAGACACATGAAGGGGAGCTGGCGATGACCACGGTGCCGGGCGTGGCCCCGATATTGTGGAACTTTTCAGTCTGGGATGAGAAAGTGGCGTCACAAATCTCGCAGGCCATGGGGAAACGATTGGTCCTGCATTACAAAGAGTATCGCTACCTCCCCACGACCTGCTTCGGAGAGACCGCCTACTTCGTCGATCACGTCGAGGTTAGTGAATAACGCTCCCCGTTTGTTGTTGTTCGCGTTGCCATTGGATCGAAAGAGGGTCAGGTCCATCGCCGTCTTGTCGATCGGCATATGTTTGCCGCGGGCCATGGCAAAACTGCGATCAGCTTTCAGCCGTCAGCCATACGCTCTTTCAGTACGCATCGGCATTCATGCCATCACGGACACACCAGCTTGGGACGCTGTGGGCCCAATTGATGAAGGTCGCGCCTCCGCCCAATCCGAAATGCACGGCCCACGAACCCCTGGCGTCCTCATCGACCCTCGTTGCCGACCAATAGACGGTCGACTGGACAGTCAGAAACGGATGGCCCGGCGGAAGAGTCGGGCCCGGAGGAGCTATGGAGCGGTCTACCAGACTGGTCAGCTCCTCGAGCGATGGCAGCCGCCAGCCTTTCTGGCCTCCGACATTTTTCTCAATGCAGGTCCGGCGAGCCGCAATCCATCTGGCACTCGTCGTCTGCGGTGACCTCTCCCAGACCAAGCCGGTTTCTTTATCCAACACCGCCTCGTTGTTGAAGGCCGGCAGTATGACAAACCGCTGGGCTGCTGGCAGAGCTTTACCCTGGGTCTGGGTGGCTCCCGCCAGATCGACCGGTACCACTTGCGCAACCGCTGGCGCCTTTGCACTGGCAAAGCCTGCCACGAGCAACCCACCGAGCACCAGCGCGCCCATCGCGATGGGGAAAAGCCGTCGTCTCTTCATCGCTCCCTCCCTTCACGCACCTATTTCATGATGGTTGTCGAGAAATGGCAGAGTGCGCGCGACAAGCGTGAGGAGCGAGACTCGCGTGACATGAGCGATGCGAAACGAGCGTGAAAGGCGGGACTGGCGAGAAGGGGAAGAGTTTGAGGCTTGAAATTCGAGATTTCCGGAACTTCGAATTTCAAGTCGCACTTTTCCCGCCAGTCTCACCCGTCTCGCTTGAGTCAGGTATCGGCGATTACAACATACGTATTCATGAATCATACGGGCTAGATCCATTTCTTCCATTTTCTTCCATTTGAAAAATCCCAGCATGGCAATCACGATCGCCACCATCAGCCCGAGTACCAGCGGGTAGCCCCATTCCCACTTCAGCTCCGGCATGTGCTCGAAATTCATCCCGTAGATACCGACGATGAAGGTCAGCGGCATGAAAATCGTCGTAATGATCGTTAGAACCTTCATCACAGCGTTCAGCCGATAGCTGATACTTGACAGATAGATATCGAGACTGGCTGAGACCATTTCGCGAAGCGTCTCGATGGTATCCACAATCTGAACCACGTGATCGTACACATCGCGGGAAAATACCTTCGTCGATTCCTGCAAGAATGGGCATTCCGATCGGGAGAGATTGTTCGTCGCTTCACGGAGTGGCCACACCGCCCGCCGCAGAAACAGCAACTGCCGTTTGAGGGCATGAACCTGGCGCAGCGTCTCCGGTATAGGATCCCTGACCACCAGATCTTGCAGCACTTCGATCCTCTCGCCTAACACCTCCAACACTTCGAAGTATTGATCGACAATCGCGTCGACCAGGGCATAGAGGAGGTAATCGGCCCCGGACTGCCGTAGGCGTCCCTTACCCCCACGAAGATGATCCCGCACCGGTTTGAAGACATCGGTGCCGTTTTCCTGGAAGGTCAGCACAAAATTACGTCCGAGGACCAGGCTCACCTGTTCGACGACGATATCCTGTCGGTCTCTGACCGAGAGCATCTTCATCACGAGAAACAAGTAGGTCTCATAATCGTCGAGTTTCGGCCGCTGATCGGTGTTGGCAATGTCTTCGAGGAGCAAGGGATGGAGCTGGAACTGCCTCCCGAACGATTCCAGAATTTCCATCTTGTGGACGCCCCCGACATCCACCCAGGTGACGGACTCATCGGTCGGTGGTGCAAGTACATCGAGCGGCGAGTCCAGGCGTTCGTCGCAACGAGCGCCTGCGTAATTGAAGGATATGATTGTGACCTTGTCCGTTTTTTTCTCGCCGATATGGACAAGTGTGCCGGGGGGGAGCCCCGTCTTTCTGGATCGTTTCTGGACCAGCTTCATCGGTAGAGACCTCGCATGATCCTCTGCTTGTACGCAGGTTCTCTGCGATGGTCAAGAGGATCGGCGGCGCTGGTCGCCGGATGCCGTCTTTCCGCTTTGCCGATCCAGCGAGACCTGCTACTCTTCCGGCTCCACCCTGCGAGGCATGCAACATGGAACGAGAATTGGCAAGGTTGGTCGAGTCGATCCGGAACGCCGGTTCGAAGGTGCGTGAACTGGTCAGGGTTGGGTTCGAAGTGCGGACGAAACCGGACCGTTCGCCGGTCACATCCGTGGACCACGAGGTCAACCGCATCCTGCATGAGATGCAGCGCCGGGAGTTTCCGCAGGATGGATGGCTCTCGGAAGAGTCTCCCGACGATCCGGCTCGACTCACCAACCGGCGCGTCTGGATTGTGGACCCCATCGACGGCACAAAGGCCTTGGTGAATCGGGTGCCGGAGTTCTGCATCTCTGCCGCATTGATTGAACGAGGCGCACCGGTCGTCGCCGCGATCCTCAATCCCTCGACTGACGAACTCTTCACAGCGGTGCGCGGTGGCGGACTGTTCTTGAACGGCACACGCTTCACCCCCTCCCCTGCTCATGACTTCGATCCCGTCATCATGGTCAGCGCGTGGGAATTCCGGAACGACCGATGGTCGACGCTCGCCGAGACCGCTCGGTGCCGCCCCATGTTCTCCATCGCCAACGCACTGGCCCTGGTTGCCGCCGGTCGCGTCCAGGCCACCTTGACCATCGAGCCGGAGAACGAATGGGATCTCGCAGCCGGAGCCCTGCTCATCGAAGAAAGCGGCGGCGTCATCAGCGACGCCGACGGAAAACCCCTCGCCTTCAATCAACCGACACCGAGGTTTCGTGGCGTCATCGCTGTGGCTGCCATAGTCGACAAGGACCTGCACTCCAACCTCCAGACCCACGCCGAACGTGCCCGTTCGCAATCGGATCGGAAACGAGCCGCTTCATGACTATCACCCTATTAGTCCGCATGTTGCTGGCGGTTCGTCGCAAAATCGCGCAGAACGCGTTCCTCGTGAAGCGTATCTCGGTATCCGAGCGAGACTCGCGTGACGTGCGCGAAAAGCGGGACTGGTCGGAAGTTTCAACTTCACGAGTCGCGCACGTCTTGCTTGTCTCGCTCACATCTCCATAGCCTCACCATCCCCCCACAAGCTCATTGCCTGCTCCTCGCCCGATAGGCTTGAGAAGGATCGCGCTTCATTTTTGATATTCGTTGTGAACAATGAAAATAATTCTATACTCACAGGTGTGACGGCCGGCGGCGAGGCCTAAACGGACATCACCCCCTTCCAGGGCCCATGAAATAGGAACCATGCAGAAATCGGCCCATAGAACTATAGAACCACGTGCCTACGATCCCTTGATCCACGAAGGCTACATCCGCCAGGGGGATCTCGTGAAAGCTGTTCAGGAGTCCTTACAGGGATCGACCGACTTGGAAGGTCTGCTAATCGAAAAGTACCAAATCCCGAAAGCGGCGCTCGGCAAGACACTCAGCACGTTCTTCGATTGCCCCTATATTCCGTTCGACAAACGGACCCTGGCCGATCCCCAACTCCTCAATAATCTCAGTCACGATTACCTTCGCAGACACCACTGGCTCCCGCTGAAGCGGCAGGGTGACACACTGGATGTCCTGATCGACAACCCCCATGATCTCGATAGAGGTCATGACATCCAGCGCTCCTTCCCCGGCCTGACGATACGGTATGCCTTGGGCCTGCGGCGTGACATCGAGCAGTTCCTCAACGCCACGATCGGAACCGACAGTGGGTCCATTGCAGACACGCTGGGCGAGCTGGTCAACGACGCTCACCTGGAGCAGTCTTTCGACATCGACTCTGACGGCATTGACGAGAACGATTCCGCGATTGTACGGCTCGCGAGTCAGATCGTTGTCGAGGCGTACCGACATGAGGCATCCGACATCCATATCGAACCGTACTCAGATCGCAAGGAAACAGCCATTCGTTTTCGCGTGGATGGTACCTGTTCCACCTATATGCGGATTCCCGCGATCTATCGCCGGGCCTTGGTGTCCCGTATCAAAATCATGTCCAATCTGGATATTTCCGAGCGCCGGAAACCGCAGGATGGGAAGATCCGGTTCAAGCTGAACCAGGATAGGGAAATCGAGCTGCGCGTGGCGACAATGCCGACCGCCGGCAACAATGAAGACGTCGTCATGCGGTTGCTCACGGCGAAGGAGCCCCTCCCTCTCGATGCGATGGAGTTTGCTCCGGCCACACTCACGACGCTCCTGGAAATCGTGGAGAAACCTCACGGCATCATCTTGTGCGTGGGCCCCACAGGATCCGGAAAAACGACGACCCTGCACGCCCTGCTTCGTCATCTCAACACAGAGGAACGAAAAATTTGGACAGCGGAAGACCCAGTTGAGATCACCCAGGAAGGTCTCCGGCAGGTGCAGGTCCATCCCAGAATCGGGTTCACCTTTGCCGCCGCCATGCGGTCGTTCTTACGAGCCGACCCGGATGTCATCATGATCGGTGAGATGCGGGACAAGGAAACTGCCGATGTGGCCATCGAGGCCTCGCTGACCGGCCACCTGGTCTTGAGCACATTGCACACGAATGGGGCGGTCGAGACGGTGGTCCGCCTCCTCGACCTGGGATGCGATTCCTTCAATTTCGCCGATGCCATGCAAGGGGTGCTCGCGCAACGCCTCTGCAAGCGAATCTGCGTCACTTGTAAGGAGCCTTACCGTCCAACGGCGCAAGAGTACGATAAACTGGTGAAAGGATACGGCACACGAGCATGGGAGGCGCTCGGAGTAGGCTATCGAGAGGACTTCCAGCTCTTTCGAGGGCGGGGGTGTGAAGCCTGCAAGCAGACAGGCCTGAAAGGTCGGGTTGCCTTGCACGAACTCCTAAGCGGATCAGATGAACTGCGAAACCTGATCCAGAATCGCGCCAAAACGGCGGAGATGCAGAACCTGGCCGCGAAGGATGGGATGATCACTCTCGTGCAGGACGGAATTCTGAAAGTGCTCGCAGGCCTGACCACGTATGAACAAGTCCGGGTCGTCGCCATGAAATAGCTGCTCGAATCTCGCTGCGGTCGCCTGCGCTCAAGCCGTCGACTCCAGCGCGTTGACGAACTTCTTCAGCCGCTCCCCCTCTTCAGGACGAATTTTAATAAACTCAACACCGAACCTCGTCGCGGCAACCCACCGGACGGCGGCCAGATCGACCTGGACCGGCTCCTCTCGCT
>Ga0209048_10007528_pt1 | contig 10047 bp, 8 predicted proteins | sample FrelakmetCRP12CR_FD_187146 | JGI IMG/M metagenome (GOLD analysis project Ga0209048, IMG submission 187146) | Freshwater lake sediment microbial communities from the University of Notre Dame, USA, for methane emissions studies - CRP12 CR (SPAdes)... | ecosystem: Environmental > Aquatic >... | reverse complement strand
CGCGCCTATTCCCTCCCGTGATCTCCCGGAGGGAATAGGCGCGGCCCAATTGACAAAACAGCATGGCGACAAATTGACCCCAGCAGGTAAATCCTTTGGCATGACGTTCGGCATGGGTGTCTTGCACCATGTGTTGGAACTCGACACTCGGAAAGAGTTGTAACAGCTGGCTGAATATGCTACAAAACTTATTCATCGTAGGCCCTCCTTTATGTGTGATGGGATTCCCTGGCAGAAATCCTCCATCACATTATTAACCGAGGGCCTTTTCTTTTTCAAAACCTATCTTGGACAAGAGTGACTTTGCAGAGAGAAATGAAGCTTACAAAAAGAGTCCCCGACGAGCGGGAAACAAGATCTGGGGAAGAGAGCTTGTCGAGCCATGTTTCAAGGTAAGCAACAATTGCAAAGACCCCAACTGGCGGTAACAATCCCCGCTCTGTAGTAGGTGTAATCGTCAGCAAAGAAGTAATGTGACAGCGTCTGTTAGATTAAGTATCTTTCAGAACATCCTTAAGGAACTCAAGAGAAACATATAGAGGAATTCACACAACGATTACGTTCAAAACACGGCATGGGTCCAAATTCAACGAGAAGGGTGGGTCAATTTTACTTGACAATCTACAACGGCGAAGCCACAAACATCGATTGGTTTGGGATCGGATGAAACGCCTCATGGACAGGTGGCTCCCTCTTGCCCGTGTTTGTCATCCTTATCCTTTGGTGCGTCTTGGCGTCATTACCTGAGGCAAGAGCCGTATGCGGTAGTGCCGCATGTACGGATCTGTGCGGGGGGGCGCTGGGTAACCAGCGTCCCTACCGCGACGATTCTTCGTCTTGAGTGTTCCTGGAATGTAACGGACCTCAACCCTGAATTACGGCAATGGGGTGCCAAAGGGGATCGATGATCTGGAGTCAATCCGGGTAAAGGTTGCTAAAACTCTATCACGCTGCTAATTCCTTTCTAACCTCTTCGCGTCTACTCCACAGGATCGGATTAACGTCATAGTTAATCAATGCATCCAAGACAGAGGTAGATATCGTTTGGTCTGAATCATTCAAGAGGGCGTAGACTCTTGAATCAGGTGGGCGTACTTCTTTGGTGTCAATCCATGAAAACGCCAACACTTGTGCAGTGTCTCTGCTCGGGCGATTAATTGTATGGAGAATGCGTTCTGGACGTGTACGGGATTTCGGTATTACAAAATCGAACAAATGATCATAGCCGCTCTTGCCGGTGAATTTCACTTTTGGTGTGTATCGGATTTCGTGCAAATCAAGCCAGGCAACGACATCTTCGTAAAACAAACTGGCAACCACCGGGACAGCCAAATAGAACAAATCGTTTACCGCTAACATGGCCTGAATCAAGTTATGTTTGCGAAGCCCAAAATTGTCAGGGGAAGCATGGATTTCAAGACGACCTTCGTTTGTCTGCACCCCGAATCCATTCAGTGTAATTCTAAGGAGTGCCTGCCTCTTAGCACTTTCAAGTTTACAACCTGATTGCTCCAAATCTTCAAGGACATAACCGTCGTCTGTCAAAAGGTACCCTCCATTTTGCCGTTTGGCATAAATTTGCAAGTAGTCATTATGTCGGTCTAGATAAGGAGTTGTGATTTCAACCCAATCCTTGACTTGCCTAAGGACTGTCTTGTCCTTTAGCCACCTCACATAGTTGTCAATCAAATTCTGGATTTCTTCAATCATACGAAAAGCCCTTTTTCAATGGAGGGTGGTTCGATAATGTTGCAATAACGGATGAAATCCTGCAACGTTTGCCAGAGGTCTGCACAATCCACAAACTTTTCTTTCGGGATTTCAACTGCCCACTTATCGCCATAATTCTCACGGTATAAATGAAGATGAGGGCAGGAAATTTCGGTACCATCTGGATTGCGATGAGGGGCTCCGCCGAAGTCAAGGCGAATAAGCACAACCACCTGGCGCCCCCGGGTTTGATACTTGCCTTTGAGCAGGTCGATGTGGCTTCGGCTAACATCAAGTATGAAATTCTCCTTTTTGTCTGTTGATGTCAACGGGATACTGATTGACCCACCAAATGATGGGTAATCCCAAACTTGGTTATTAATTTTGACCTTTGGCATGGCTATGAGCAGGTCTGCCTCGGTCTGAGTTAAGTTGATTTCGGCCAATGGGAACTCCCAAATAAATTATATCAGGATTCAAAACCTCTCACCATTGTTTTGGCTTATGCATCAATGTTGGAATCATGGGATTAGTTCGAAGATGGCTTTTAAAAGGGGTTTATTACCACGACCCGTTGTATTTGTAAATGAAATTATTTGCATTAGCATGTTTGAAAAGATTGATGGAGTTCAGCACTCCCCAAATTCTATTCGGATCTAAACTCGCCGTAATCCAAAAGCCTACTCCTTCCTGATCATGTTGATTAATTTATCCAGGTCTTCAGGAGTAGGTTTTTCGCTCCTTATGGTTCGGAAGAATATGGGCAGCGAGTTTAATACCTTTTCATCAGACAGAATATCTTTTGGAATGATCCCAGCATCAATATTCGCCTTGTCTTTCATTTCTTTCCATAAGAGTGAGCCGATTTTGATATCCAGCACGCGCGCGATCTTTCTCAATTTTTCTTCGTCCTGAGGAGGTGCAAGCAAACCGCGTTCAACTTTACTCCAGTTACTGGCATCCATTTCCATTCGTTTACAGAATTCTCGTAGGCTTATGCCCTTAGCAATCCTTCCTTCCTTTATGAATTCTCCAAACATCATGATCCCTCCCTTCCAGTAGTTTCTTCGTCGGGATTGTGGTAAATAAATTACCACGTGGTAATATTAATACCACGGCTTGAGAAAGTCAACATAATTCTTCAGCGTGACCCACAGGGGAGAATACAGAGCTTGTACCCCAAGAGCAGAAGGGTTTCAGAAAAAATAAATTTGTAAATAATTTCTTCTTGAAATTTTCGTCTTTTGCCCCATAATAGAGGAATAACGTAGCCGACGGCTATTCGCCCCCAATAAATGGGGGCGCTACAGAGGAGGTTTTAATGAAACTCGAGAGGTTTGAGGGTTGTTGGACAGCGATGGTGACCCCTTTTAGCCGAAAAGGGGAGGTTGATTTTGAAGGTCTCGAGAAGAATGTTCGATTCCAGACAGAGAATGGGGCGAATCTCGTTCCTACCGGAACAACGGGCGAATCTCCCACGTTGGACTGGAGAGAGCATGACCGAGTGATAACGAAAACAGCCAAGTTGTCAAAAGGTAAAGCTTTTGTCATTGCAGGAACGGGTTCTAACTCTACCCGCGAGGCCATGAGGGGATCAAAACACGCTGTTGAAGTGGGTGCCGAGGGACTACTGCTTGTAGATTGTTATTATAACGGCCCCTCCTCCCTCGAGATGAGGACACAATATTATGAATTGATTGCCAAGAAATTCAAGAAGGCCTTTATTGTCCCTTATGTCATCCCCGGAAGAACAGGGACAAAATTGGAAGTGGAGGATTTGGCTATCCTTCATCGTAAAAATAAAAATGTGCGATCGGTAAAAGAGGCTACCGGAGATCTCGAACGGATGGCCAAGACGAGAACTCTGTGTGGAGAGGACTTCGATATTCTTTCCGGAGATGACGATAAGAGCTTTGAGATGATGACCCGGAAGGACATTCGTGCTTCTGGTGTGGTCTCAGTGATGTCGAACATCGTTCCGGGACCTATTGGTGAGATGGTCAAAGCAATACGGAATGGAAATATGGAGAGGGCCAATCAACTAAGAGATATTCTTGATCCCCTTTTCAAAGTGGTGACGGTCAACACCATCGAATCTTATGAAGGATTTGAGGTCCCATGTAAATTTAGAAATCCCTTAGCGATAAAGACTATGATGAAGGGCCTTGGACTACCCTCCGGGCCCTCTCGGCCACCTCTTGGAAAGATGACGCCTAAAGGAGTGGAGGTCGTTAGAAGTGCCCTTAAGGAAGTTCACGGAAAGGATAAAGAGGTGTTCAGACCTCTTGAGGAGTTTTATAAAATCAATATCGAGGAGCGTCTCTCCAACGATCGTTATTGGAAATAATCGATCGACGGTAGGAAGCAAAATGTAAGAAAGGCCTGCCCCAGGAATAAGGGACAGGCCTTTTTATTAGTACTTACAAGGGGTTTTTCTCATTGACTTTTTTGGCAGTTGTGTTAACATCAAAAAACAATAATCCTCCCCAATCCCCCTTTAATAAAGGGAAGCGAAGGGGGATTATGAAAGGGTTTTTTGATTGATTCGATCCTTTCTGGCCATTGAGCTTCCGGAACCGATTCTAAGAAAGATCGGGGAGGTCCAGGGAGACTTAAAATCAGCTCATGCAGGTGTGGGGTGGACGAATCCTGAAAAGATGCACCTCACTCTTAAATTCTTTGGAAATATTGAAGAGTCGAGAATTGATTCCATCTTCAAATCCATTGAAGAGCCCATCCGGAAAACCTTACCATTTTCTCTCAAGGTTCGAGGGGTAGGGGCTTTCCCCCATTTGAAAAACCCAAGGGTGATCTGGATAGGATTGGTGGACGAGAGGGAAGTCCTCACTTCGCTCCAGAAACAAATAGAAGCTCAGTTGGAGAAAATTGGATTTCAACCTGAGGATCGTCCCTTCCATCCTCACTTGACCCTGGGAAGGATGAAATCGAGCCGAGGAAAAGAGGATTTGGTGGGAGGGATGGAGAGATATAGAGAAGAGGAGTTTGGAGATTTTCAAGTGGAGAGGGTGGTTTTATTTAAAAGCGATTTGAAACCTTCAGGTCCGATTTATACGTCCTTAAAAGAGATGAAATTAGGAGGCGATTAAGGAGATTGGGAGACGTGGTGAAACGGAGCAAATTCCCTCACCCTGTCTCCCTATCACCCCATCACCAAGTCAACTCCGGCTCTGCCGGAGAAGGGGGATTCAATGACAAAAGGGGAAACGAAAGCCGAAATGAAGGTAGATCCTAGCAAAGGCAAGGCAGTGGAATTAGCCGTCACCCAGATCGAAAGGCAATACGGGAAAGGCGCCATTATGAAATTGGGTGCGGATGCAATGCTCGGAGAGATTCCAATCATCTCCACAGGATCCCTCTCCTTAGATCTTGCCCTGGGGGTTGGAGGATTGCCAAAGGGACGGGTGGTGGAGATTTTCGGCCCCGAGGCTTCAGGCAAGACGACATTAGCCCTCCATGTCGTTTCGGAAGCACAGAAGAAAGGAGGCGTTGCTGCTTTCATTGATGCAGAACATGCTTTAGATGTTAAATACGCAAATAATTTGGGTGTAAAAATCGACGACCTTCTCATCTCCCAACCTGACACGGGGGAACAGGCATTGGAGATTACAGAGATCCTGGTTCGCAGTGGCGCCGTAGATGTGATCGTCATCGACTCTGTAGCTGCTCTGGTTCCCAAAGCGGAGATTGAAGGGGAGATGGGCGATGCCCATATGGGGCTTCAGGCCAGACTGATGTCTCAAGCCCTGAGAAAATTGACTGCCACCATCAGCAAGTCGAATACGATCGTGATCTTCGTCAACCAGATTCGGATGAAAATCGGAATCATGTTCGGAAATCCGGAGACGACCAGCGGAGGCAATGCCCTCAAGTTTTACTCCTCTGTTCGGCTTGATATTCGACGAATCGCTTCCATCAAACAGGGCCAAGACGTAATCGGCAGCCGGACAAAAGTTCGTGTGGTGAAGAACAAAGTGGCCCCTCCATTCAAAGAGATAGAGTTCGACCTCATTTACGGAGAGGGCATTTCAAGAGAGGGAGATGTCCTCGACCTGGCTGTGGAAAGGAATATGGTGGAGAAGAGCGGGACTTGGTATGCCTTTGGCGGCCAACGCATTGGTCAGGGAAGGGAGAACGCAAAGCAGTTCTTAAAAGAGAATCCTAAGGTCCTGGAGCAGATGGAGAAGGAAGTCCTTGAGAACTTTCGCATCGCCAAAGCGGGGTCGGTAGGATAAAACCAGGAAGGAGAAGAAGATGGATTTAAATCAGATCCTTTTGGATGCCCTTTCCCAGGAAGCCTCTGACGTTCACATCAAGGAGGGGGCTCCTCCGATCTTCAGGGTCAATGGCACCTTGAGACCCTGGAATAAGTTCAAGCCCTTCGATCATAATGATTTGTCCAAGATGGCTTTCGGTTTGATGAACGACTGGCAGAAAGAGCGGTTTATCAAGAATCGAGAAGTGGATATGGGTTATGAAGTCTACGGCCTGGGACGATTTAGAGTCAATGTCTTCCAGCAGAGAGGAAAGCTCAGGATTGCCCTCCGAATTGTGCCGTATCAGATCAAGACTTTGGAGGACCTCCATCTCCCTCCTGTGCTCGCAAGCATTTCTTTAGAGCAGAGGGGCCTCATTCTTGTTACAGGGACGACCGGAAGCGGGAAGTCCACGACCTTGGCCGCGATGATTGATATCATCAACACCGAAAGAAATTGCCACATCATCACCGTTGAGGACCCCATCGAATTTGTCCATGAAGACAAGAAATCGATCATAGACCAAAGGGAGATCGGCTCGGATACGAGCACTTTTTCCAGCGCCTTGCGAGTGGCCCTCCGGCAGGATCCGGATGTGATCTTAGTGGGTGAGATGAGGGATTTTGAGACGATCGAGACAGCTCTGACCGCTGCCGAGACAGGGCATCTGGTCATGTCCACACTTCACACATTGAATGCCACGGAGACAATCACCCGAATCATCTCGGTCTTTCCCCCCTACCATCAAAAACAAGTTAGGCTTCAGCTCTCGGGTGTCCTTAAGGGTGTCGTCTCCCAAAGACTGGTGCCGAGGGTAGACGGAATGGGAAGAGTACCTGCGGTTGAAGTCCTGGTCTCCACGGCAAGGGTGAGGGAGTGCATCGTCGAAAAGGATAAGACCAGTGAGATTAATGACGCCATCGCCCGGGGAGCCACGAGTTATGGGATGCAATCCTTCGATCAGTCCCTGATGTATTTGATGAAAGAGGGGTTAGTCACTTATGATGAAGCTCTCAAACACTGCACCAATCCAGATGACTTTGCTCTGAGGGTGAAGGGAATTCTCGCGGCGAGCGACGCGGGTTGGGAGGATTTTGAGACGTTAGAGAAAGAGAAGGAGAAGGTAGAGAAAGAGAAGGAGAAGGTAGAAGAGAAGAAGTTGAAAGTCGCGAAGCCTGCGGATGTCAAAATGGACGGCCGAAGGGGACCAGGTTTGAAACCATGACCTCTGACGAGATTCGAAGGGCCTTTCTCAATTTCTTTGAGGAAAAGGGACACCGTGCGGTTCGAAGCTCCTCATTGGTCCCCCAAAACGATCCCACCCTGCTTTTTACCAATGCCGGAATGGTTCAATTTAAAAGGGTCTTTTTAGCCGAAGAGACCCGAGACTACAGACGCGCCACCACTTCCCAAAAGTGTGTTCGTGCCGGCGGAAAACATAATGACCTGGAGATTGTAGGAAAGACTGCCCGGCACCACACCTTCTTTGAAATGCTAGGGAACTTCTCCTTCGGGGACTATTTTAAAAAAGAGGTCATTGAAATGGGATGGGACCTCCTCATCCGCCAGTGGGGATTGCCTGCGGAGAAGATGTGGATCACCATTTATTTGGAGGACGACGAGTCCTTTCACCTCTGGAGGAGAGTTGGCGTCACGGGAGAACGAATTGTCCGGTTAGGGGAAAAAGACAACTTCTGGGCAATGGGTGAGACAGGACCTTGTGGTCCTTGCTCGGAGATTGTGATTGATCAAGGCGAGGGAGTGGGTTGTGGTCGCCCCGACTGTCGTGTGGGATGTGATTGCGACCGATTCTTAGAACTCTGGAATCTCGTCTTCATGCAATTCAATCGTGATTCAGAGGGTCGACTTCAGCCTCTGGCCAAACCCTGTATCGATACCGGGATGGGTCTGGAAAGGATTTCTGCCGTCCTTCAGGGAGTCAAAAGCAACTATGAAACAGATCTCTTCAAACCCCTCTTTAAAGAGATCGAAACGATCAGCCAGATCTCTTATGGACAAGATCATCGAACTGACACCTCCCTTCGAGTGATCGCCGACCACAGCCGAGCGGCAACCTTTCTGATCAGCGATGGAGTTCTTCCTTCCAACGAAGGCAGGGGATACGTGCTTCGCCGGATCATGAGAAGGGCGATGCGGCATGGGAAGATTCTTGGAATCGAAGGTCCTTTTCTCTATCGGACTTCTTCCAAAGTCGTGGATCTGATGAAGGTGGCCTATCCTGAACTGAGGGAGACGGAAGCCTTCGTTTCAAAGGTCATCCAAAATGAGGAAGAACGTTTCTCTGAAACCCTCAATTCAGGGCTGAACATCCTGCGAGAGGAGTTGGAAGAACTTCAGAAGGAAGGCAAGACCATTCTCTCCGGAGAGGTGGCATTCCGGCTTTATGATACTTATGGATTTCCACTTGACCTGACAGCCGAGATCCTTCAAGAGAGAGGGATGAGTTTTGATGAAGAAGGTTTCAGAGGCCAGATGGAGGAACAGAAGTATAAGAGTAAGCAGGCATGGCAGGGGATCGGTGAGGGGAAGACAAGAGAAGTGTACCGGCGGTTGGCCAATGAAGGGATGAAGACGGCCTTCTCGGGATATGAAGAGATTCAATCTGAATCGAAGATTCTGAAGTTAATCAAAGGCGATGAAATCGTTCCTTTTGCGAGAGAAGGGGACGAAATAGAAGTGGTGACAGAGAAGACACCCTTTTATGGGGAAGCAGGGGGTCAGGTCGGGGATCGAGGAGTGATCTTCCATGAGGAATTCTCCTTGGAGGTGGAGAACACCATCAAACCCGTGGAGGAGTTGATCTTTCACCAGGCAAAAGTCAAGAGAGGAGCAGTGAGAGGAGGGATGTCGGCAGTTCTCCAGGTGGATCTGGAGCGCCGGAAAGCCATTGCCTTGAACCATACGGCTACCCATGTCCTTCAGGCGGTATTAAGAGAAGTGTTAGGAGATCATGTTCATCAGGCGGGATCTCTGGTGGCACCCGATCGGCTGAGGTTTGACTTCACGCATTTCGCCCCGATGGAAAGGGAGGAACTGGAACGTGTGGAAGCCCTGGTCAATCAAAAAATTCGAGAGAACTTGAAGTTAGAAATAAAAATCATGAATGTAGAAGAAGCTCTCCAAACGGGAGCCATGGCTCTCTTTGGAGAAAAGTATGGCGAAAAGGTTAGGGTGGTGATGATCTCGGACTTCAGTATGGAACTCTGCGGAGGGACCCACAGTTCGAGGACGGGCGACATCGGTCTTTTTAAGATTGTGAGTGAGTCGGGGGTCGCTGCAGGGGTGAGAAGGATCGAAGCCCTGACCGGGGAAGGGGCCTACCAATTTATTAAAGGGGAGGAGAGGGAACTCTGGAAAATCGCCTCTTCGGTCAAATCCGTTCCTGGGGAACTTTCTTCGAAGATAGAGCGGTTACTTGAGAGGCAGAGAGAGTTGGAAAGAGAGCTCTCATCTTTTCATGACAAGTTATCCTATCAAGAGCTCTTGAATCTCCTTCCTTTAGTCAGAGAGATAAAAGGCGTGAAAGTCCTTTCAGCCAAGGTGGATGGGAAGGATATCAAACGAATGAGAGAGTTCGTTGATCAGTTAAAGGGAAAGGTTGGATCGGGAATCATCCTTCTGGGAGGCCACAGCGAAAATAAAGTCTCCTTGCTCATGGGGGTGACTTCAGACCTCACTCATCGTTTCAACGCCAACGAGTTGATTAAAAAGATTGCGCTTCATATTGGGGGAACCGGAGGAGGTCGCCCTGATTTTGCGCAGGCAGGAGGGACGGATTCTAAGAAATTGGACGAGGCGCTTAAGGCCATTGAGGATCTTATTTAAATCGTTCATCGGGTGATGTCATCCCCCCCTCCCCTTCAGGACCTGCCGACCGCAGGCAGGAAGGGAGGCGAGGGGGATTTTTTTATAATTCGTTTTAAAATAACTTTCCCCTCCCCAAGCGGGAGGGAAGCTGTGAAAAAATTATGGAACAGATAAAAAATGATTGACATAGCCATATAACTATGATATACTTCTCTCAACATTTTTGAGAGGAGGC
>Ga0209048_10007527_pt1 | contig 10048 bp, 3 predicted proteins | sample FrelakmetCRP12CR_FD_187146 | JGI IMG/M metagenome (GOLD analysis project Ga0209048, IMG submission 187146) | Freshwater lake sediment microbial communities from the University of Notre Dame, USA, for methane emissions studies - CRP12 CR (SPAdes)... | ecosystem: Environmental > Aquatic >... | reverse complement strand
CCCGGCCGCCACGCGCCCGTCACGGGCCACCGGTCGCCCATGTGCCCGCGTCGCGGCGTCAGGCTTTGGCCGCCCGGAACCCGGCGTCGAGGTCGGCGAGGATGTCGTCGATGGTCTCGAGCCCGACCGAGAGGCGGACCAGGTCGGCGGTGACCCCGGTGGCGGCCTGCTCGGCCTCCGTCAGCTGTGAGTGGGTCGTGGTCGCCGGGTGGATGACCAGGCTGCGGACGTCACCGACGTTGGCGAGGTGGCTGTGAAGCTCCAGACCCTCCACGAACTTGCGCCCAGCGGTCGCACCGCCCTTGATGCCGAAGCTGAGGATCGACCCGGCCCCGCGTGGCAGGAGCTGCCTGGACCGGTCATGCCACTTCGACGACGGCAGGCCGGGGTAGGCCACCCAGCCCACCTCGTCCCGAGCCTCGAGGAACTCGGCGACCGCCTGGGCGTTGGTCACGTGACGGTCCATGCGCAGGCTGAGCGTCTCGAGCCCCTGCAGGAAGAGGAAGGCGTTGAGCGGGGCGATGGCCGGGCCGAGGTCACGCAGGCCCTGGACCCGGACCTTGGCGATGAACGCGCCGGGGCCGAGCGCCTCCCAGTACTTGAGGCCGTGGTAGCTCGGGTCGGGCTCGGTGAAGCTCGGGTGCCGGCCGCTGGCCCCGAAGTCGAACGAGCCGCCGTCGACGATGATCCCGCCGATGGCCGTGCCATGGCCGCCGATGAACTTGGTTGCGGAGTGCACGACGATGTCGGCCCCGTGGGCCAGGGGCTGGGCCAGGTAGGGGCTGGCGAGGGTGTTGTCGACGATGAGCGGAACGCGATGCTCGTGGGCGACCCGGCTGATCCCGGCGATGTCGAGCACGTCGCCCTTCGGGTTGCCGATCGTCTCGCCGTAGAACCCCCGGGTGTTCGGGCGCACGGCGGCGGCCCACGCATCGAGGTCGTCGGGGTCGTCGATGAAGGTGACGTCGATCCCCAGCTTCGGCAAGGTGTAGTGGAAGAGGTTGTAGGTCCCGCCGTAGAGCGAGGCCGACGAGACGATGTGGCCACCCGCGTCGGTGATCCCCAGAACCGTCAGCGTCTCGGCAGCCTGGCCGCTCGCGACCGCCAGCGCCCCGACGCCGCCCTCGAGGTTGGCGACCCGCTCCTCGAGCACCTGCTGGGTGGGGTTCATGATCCGGGTGTAGATGTTGCCGGGCTGACCGAGGGCGAACAGCGCCGCGGCGTGGTCAGTGTCCCGGAAGACGTAGCTCGTCGTCTGGTAGATGGGAACAGCCCGCGCCCCGGTGGTGGGATCGGGGACGGCCCCGGCGTGGATCTGGCGGGTCTCGAACCCACGTGCGTCGTCGGGCACGCTGCCTCCTCGGATCGTGATCGGCCCGCACACCCTAAATCCGATCGCGCGGGTCAGCAATAGCGGGTCCGGGTCCCGGCCGGACCCGCTAGAGCTCGAGCGGGACGGGGAGGTCGGTGGTGCCCACGAGGACGCGGTCCACGGCAGCGGCGCAGGACCGCCCCTCGGCGATGGCCCACACGATCAGGCTCTGGCCGCGTCCCATGTCGCCACAGACGAAGACGTCGGGGACGTTCGTCGCCCACCCGGGGTCCCGGGCCACGTTGCCCCTCCCGTCGAGCGCGACGCCGAGCTGCTCGAGGAGCCCGCCGCGCTCGGGGCCGGTGAAGCCCATGGCCAGGAGGACCAGCTCGCAGGGGAGCTCGGCGTCGGTGCCCTCGACCTGCTCGAACACGGGTCGGCCGTCGACCGTGCGCTGCTCGACCTCGTGGTAGCGCAGAGCCGAGACGTTGCCCTCGTCGTCGCCGAGGAAGCACTCGGTGTTGACGGAGAACATGCGCTCGCCGCCCTCCTCGTGGGCGGACGAGGTGCGGAACATCAGTGGCCACAGCGGCCACGGCGTCGATCCGGCTCGCGTGTCGGGGGGCCTCGGCATGATCTCGAACTGGTGGACCGACGCCGCGCCCTGACGGTGTGACGTGCCGAGGCAGTCGGCTCCCGTGTCGCCGCCGCCGATGATCACGACCCGCTTGCCCTTGGCGGAGATCGGCGCCTCGACGAGGTCGCCCTCCTGGACGCGATTGGACCAGGGCAGGAACTCCATGGCCTGGTGGATGCCCCTCAGCTCGCGCCCGGGGATCGGCAGGTCCCGGGCGGCGGTCGAGCCCCCGGCCAGCACGACGGCGTCGAAGGCCCGGAGGTCCTCGACGGGCACGTTCCCCCCGACGTTGGCGTTGGTGCGGAACTCGGTGCCCTCGGCCCGCATCTGGGCCAGCCGACGTTCCAGGAACTTCTTCTCCATCTTGAACTCGGGGATCCCGTAGCGGAGGAGCCCGCCGATGCGATCGGCCCGCTCGAACACGACCACGTCGTGCCCGGCGCGGGTGAGCTGCTGCGCGGCGGCGAGGCCCGAGGGGCCCGACCCGACGACGGCCACCCGCCTGCCGGTCTTCACCGCCGGCACGACGGGTGCGATCCAACCCTCGTCCCAGGCCCGCTCGATGATGGTGAGCTCGACCTGCTTGATCGTGACCGGGTCGTCGTTGATCCCGAGGACGCACGCCGCCTCGCAGGGCGCCGGGCACAGCCGGCCGGTGAACTCGGGGAAGTTGTTGGTGGCGTGCAGCCGGTCGATCGCCACCCGCCAGTCGTCCCGGTACACGAGATCGTTCCAATCGGGGATGAGGTTCCCCAGCGGGCAGCCGTTGTGGCAGAAGGGGATCCCGCAGTTCATGCAGCGCGCCGCCTGGGTGCGCAGCCGGTCTTCGGGGAACTCCTCGTAGACCTCCCGCCAGTCGCGCAGGCGCACGGGGATGGGGCGCCTCGTCGGCGTCTCCCGCCGGTGCTTCAGGAATCCGGTCACGTCACCCACGAGCAGCCTCCATCACCGTCTCCACCACGTCGAGCCCCTCCTCCTCGGCCCGGCGCATGGCCGCCAGGACCCGCTTGTAGTCCTGCGGGAACACCTTCACGAACCGTCCGACCTCGGTATCCCAGGCCCGGAGGAGCCGCTCGGCCACGGCCGAGTCGGTCTCGTCCCGGTGGGCGGTGACCACGGCGTGAAGCCACGCCCGGTCCTCGTCGTCCAGCGGGTCCAGGTCGACCATCTCGCGGTTGACCCGCTCGGCGGCCGTGCCGTCGGCGTCGTAGAGGAACGCCAGGCCACCGGACATGCCGGCGCCGAAGTTCCTGCCCGTCGGTCCGAGCACGACCACCCGGCCCCCCGTCATGTACTCGCTGCCGTGGTCGCCCACGCCCTCGACCACGGCGGTGGCGCCCGAGTTCCGCACGCAGAACCGCTCGCCGACGATGCCCCGGAAGAACGCCTGGCCACCCGTCGCCCCGTACAGGAGCACGTTGCCGGCGATGATGTTGCGCTCGGCGACGAACTCCGGGTGGGTGGCGCGCGGCGGCCGGACGATCAGGCGCCCACCGGACAGTCCCTTGCCGGCGTAGTCGTTCGTGTCGCCGAAGAGCCGCACGGTGACGCCGGCGGGCACGAACGCGGCGAGGCTCTGGCCGGCGGATCCCGTCAGCGTCACCGAGATCGTGTCGTCGGGAAGCCCGGCCCCGCCGAAGCGGCGCGTGACCTCCGCGCCGAGCATCGTACCGACTGTCCGGTTGACGTTGCGGACCGCCACCTCGATGGTGACCGGTCGGGCGTCATCGAGCGCGGGCCCGGCGAGCCGGATCAGCTCGTTGTCGAGCGCCCGTTCGAGGCCGTGGTCCTGGCTCGTCGTGCGGTGCCGGGCCGCGTCCTCGGGCACCACGGGCAGGGCCAGGATGGGCCGGAGGTCGAGACCGGACGCCTTCCAGTGCGAGACGGCCTCGTTGACGTCGAGGGAGTCGACCCGGCCCACCGCCTCGGCGAGGGTGCGGAATCCGAGAGCGGCGAGGTACTCACGCACCTCCTCGGCCAGGAACTCGAAGAAGTTCACGACGAACTCGGGCTTGCCCGCGAACCGCTTCCGCAGCTCAGGGTTCTGCGTGGCGACCCCGACCGGGCACGTGTCCAGGTGGCAGACCCGCATCATGACGCAACCCGACACCACCAGCGGCGCGGTGGCGAACCCGAACTCCTCGGCACCGAGCAGGGCGGCGATCACCACGTCGCGCCCGGTCTTGAGCTGGCCGTCGGTCTGCACCACGATGCGGTCGCGCAGTCCGTTGAGGAGCAGCGTCTGCTGGGTCTCGGCCAGTCCCAGCTCCCAGGGCGCCCCGGCGTGCTTCAGGGAGTTGAGGGGTGACGCGCCCGTCCCACCGTCGTGGCCGGAGATCAGCACCACGTCGGCATGGGCCTTCGACACCCCGGCGGCGACCGTGCCGACGCCCACCTCGGCCACGAGCTTCACGTGGATCCGGGCCCGGTTGTTGGCGTTCTTCAGGTCGTGGATGAGCTGGGCCAGGTCTTCGATCGAGTAGATGTCGTGATGCGGCGGCGGGGAGATGAGGCCCACGCCCGGCGTGGAGTACCGGGTCCTGGCGATCCACGGATAGACCTTGTGGCCCGGGAGCTGGCCGCCCTCGCCCGGCTTGGCCCCCTGGGCCATCTTGATCTGGATGTCGTCGCTGTTGACGAGGTACTCGGAGGTCACGCCGAACCGGCCCGAGGCCACCTGCTTGATGGCGCTGCGGCGTGAGTCGCCGTTGTCGTCGGGGATCCAGCGCTCGGGGTCCTCTCCCCCCTCACCGGTGTTGGACTTGGCCCCCAGCCGGTTCATGGCGATGGCCAGCGTCTCGTGGGCCTCGGCGGAGATCGACCCGTAGGACATGGCCCCGGTGGAGAACCGACTCACGATGGAGGAGACCGGCTCGACCTCCTCGATCGGGACCGGAGCCCGGTCGCCGACGCGCAGCTTGAACAGACCCCGCAGGGTGGCCAGGCGGCGCGACTGGTCGTCGACCGCCTTCGTGTACTCCTTGAAGATCTCGTAGCGGCGGGTCCGGGTCGCGTGCTGGAGCTTGAACACGGTGTCGGGGTTGAAGAGGTGGTACTCGCCCTCGCGGCGCCACTGGTACTCGCCGCCGACCCACAGGTCCCGGTGGGCGGTCTCGGTCGGGCGGGCCTGGTGGGCGAAGGCGTGACGGGCGGCGACCTCGGCGGCGATGACGTCCAGACCGACGCCGCCGAGGCGGGACACGGTCCCGGTGAAGTACCGGTCGACGACCTCCTGGGAGAGCCCGATGGCCTCGAACACCTGGGCGCCGGTATAGGACATGACCGTCGAGATGCCCATCTTCGACATGATCTTGAGGACGCCCTTGCCGGAGGCCTTGATGTAGTTCCTGACCGCCTTGCGGTAGGGGATCCCCGAGATCACGCCCTCGTTGATGAGGTCCTTGATGGCGTCGAACGCCAGGTACGGGTTGATGGCCGCCGCCCCGTAGGAGATGAGGAGGGCCATGTGGTGGACCTCGCGGGCCTCCCCGGTCTCGAGCACGAGGCCGACCCGGGTCCGCGACTTCTCCCGGACGAGGTGGTGGTGCACCGCGCTGGTGAGCAGCAGCGACGGGATCGGCGCCAGGTCCACGCTGGAGTTGCGGTCCGACAGCACGATGACGTTGGCGCCGTGGGCGATGGCCCGGCTCACCTGCGAGCAGATCCCGTCGAGGGCCAGCCGGAGCCCCTCGCCGCCCTCGGCCACCCGGAACAGGCCGTCGATGGCGAAGGCCTTGAAGCCCTCGGCGCCGCCCTCCTCGTCGATGTACAGCAGCTTGGCCAGATCCTCGTTGCTGATGATCGGGAACGGCAGGGCGATCTGGCGGCACGAGTCGGGCGACGGCTCGAGCAGGTTGCGCTCCGGACCGACCGAGGCCGAGAGTGAGGTCACCAGCTCCTCCCGGATGGCGTCGAGCGGCGGGTTCGTGACCTGGGCGAACAGCTGCTGGAAGTAGTCGAACAGGAGCCGGGGTCGGTCCGACAGCACGGCGACCGGGGTGTCCGTGCCCATGGACCCGATCGGCTCCGCCCCGGTGCGCGCCATCGGGGCAACGAGCACCTCGAGGTCCTCGTTGGTCCACCCGAACTCCCGTTGCTGGGTGACGATCGACGCGTGCTGCGGGGTCAGCATGAGCCGGGGTGGCAGGTCGTCGAGGTCGACGAGGCGGTCGCGGAGCCAGCCGGCGTACGGGTGTTCGGCGGCCAGCTCGGCCTTGATCTCGGCATCGTCGACGATCCGGCCGCGGGAGGTGTCGACCAGGAACATGCGGCCCGGCTGCAGACGGCCCTTGGCGACCACCTTCGTCGGGTCGATGTCGACGACGCCCACTTCCGACGCCATCACGACCAGGTCGTCATCGGTCACCCAGTACCGGGACGGCCGCAGGCCGTTGCGGTCGAGAACCGCGCCGATCACCGTGCCGTCGGTGAACGCCACCGACGCCGGTCCGTCCCACGGCTCCATCACCGACGCGTGGAACCGGTAGAAGGCGCGCCGGGCCGGATCCATCGAGGTGTGGTTCTCCCACGCCTCCGGGATCATCATCAGCACGGCGTGGGGCAACGACCGGCCGCCGAGGTGCAGGAGCTCGAGGACCTCGTCGAACGAGGCCGAGTCGGAGGCTCCCGGCGTGCAGATGGGGAAGATCCGCTCGAGGTCGCCGGGCAGCAGATCGCTGGTGAGCAGCGCCTCCCGGGCCCGCATCCAGTTGCGGTTGCCCTGGACGGTGTTGATCTCGCCGTTGTGGGCGATGTAGCGGTACGGGTGGGCGAGCGGCCAGGACGGGAAGGTGTTGGTGCTGAAGCGGGAGTGGACCAGGGCGAGCGCCGACGTCACCCGCTCGTCGGTCAGGTCGTGGAAGAAGGCGGCAAGCTGCGGCGTGGTCAGCATCCCCTTGTAGACGATCGTGCGGCACGAGAGGCTCGGGAAGTACACGTCGTCGAGCTCGTGCTCGATCCGCTTGCGCACGATGAACGCGCGGCGCTCCAGGTCGATGCCGGCGAGGCCGCGGTCCCCGTTGACGCCGGCGAGGAAGACCTGGCCGAAGCGGGGCTCGACAGCCCTCGAGGTGGCCCCGATCATCGAATCGTCGACCGGCAGGTCGCGCCAGCCGAGCACGGCGAGGCCCTCGCTGTCGGCGATCTTCGCCACGGCCTTGGCGGCCGCCCCGGCGGCCGCCGGGTCGCGGGGGAGGAAGGCGATGCCGGTCGCGTACGCACCGGCCGGCGGCAGGGGGAAGCCGGTCACCTCCCGATAGAAGGCGTCGGGGACCTGGATGAGGAGCCCCGCACCGTCGCCCGTGTTGACCTCGCTGCCGGTGGCACCCCGGTGCTCGAGGTTGCACAGGGCCCCGATACCGGTCTGCACGATGCCGTGGCTCTTGCGGCCCTTCATGTCCACGACGAACGAGACGCCGCAGGCGTCGTGTTCGAAGGCGGGGTCGTAGAGGCCCTGGGCGGTGGGTCGGTTGTCGAGCATCGTCTTCCTCGGGAGCGGTTGGTGGAGCCGCTGGCCGGGACGACGCTGGCCCGGGACCGTGATGCGGGTGCTTCGAGCCACCACGATACGCCCTCCGGGGCGCGTGCTGAAGCGGCTTTGGACCGGCCGGTCCGCGGGTCCGGCACCACACCGAACCGGCCGAGTCCCTGATGGGCCCGGCCGGTGTGCGCGGAGAGGGAGGGATTTGAACCCTCGGATCCCCTTTCGGAGATCAACTCATTAGCAGTGAGCCCGATTCGGCCGCTCTCGCACCTCTCCCTGGGTCCTCGCCGGCCAGTGTAGGTGATCCCCGGAGGCCGGCTTCGGGAGGTCACGTCGCGGCTCCGGGACACGGCGGCGGGACGCGCTGGCCCCTGTCCGGCGCCGCCTGGCCACCGAGGCTTCACTACCAAGAGTGCTGGAAGGTTTGACATCTACCACTATGAGTGGTCACCATGGCACCCCGGAACGGAACGGGTGGAACGGCATGGGCACGACACGGCGGGTGCGGGGGTTGGCGGCGGGGAGCGCCCTGGCGGCGACGGCGCTGCTCGGCGCGGTGGCGGGTCTGATCCCGGCGGGCGCCCCGGCCCACGCCGACCCGGCGGTGTCGGGGACCTACCTGGGGAACAGCGCCCGAACCAGCTTCGAGCCTGGCGAGACGGGGATCACCCCCGGGAACGCCCGCTCCCTGACCAAGGTGTGGACCACGACGAGCCCGGCCACGCCGGTCGTCTCGCCCCCGCCCACCGACTTCCCGAACGCGCCCAACGCCTACATCAGCTCCCAGCCGATCGTGACCGGGGGCGTGGTGTACTGGGGCGACGCCACGGGCGTCGAGCACGCCACGAGCGCCACGGACGGCCACCAGCTGTGGGCGACGTACGTCGGGAGCTTCCTCCCCGACCCGAAGGCCAGCTGCTTCCCGAGCTACATGGGTGCCGGCGCCACCGCCACGGTGGCCCAGGTCAACGGCCAGACGCTCGTGTTCGTGCCCGGGGGCGGCTACGCGAACGGCCCGGCGGGCCCGCACCTCTACCTCTTCGCGCTCGACGCGACGACCGGGAGCGTCGTCTGGCAGACCAACGTCGGGGATCCCCCCAACCAGGTGCTCTGGGCAGCACCGCTCTACTTCAACGGCAGCGTCTACCAGGCGAAGTCCTCGAACGGCGACTGTCCGTCCCTGACGATGGGCCAGGTGCTGAAGGTCGACGCCACCACCGGAACCGTGCAGTTCACGTTCAACGCCGGCGCCCCCTGCGGCGTCGGCGCCGGGATCTGGGGATCGCCCTCGCTCGACGAGAGCACCGGGATCATCTACGTCGCCACGGGCAACCCCGGCTGCTCGTCGACCACGCCGCAGCCCTACGCCCAGGCCATCGTGGCCCTCCGGGCCAGCGACCTGCAGCCGGTGGACAGCTGGCAGCTGCCGATCGTCGACGGTCAGGACTTCGACTTCGGGTCGACGCCGACGCTGTTCGACGCGTCGATCGGCGGGCAGACCCGGCACCTCGTCGGGGTGGTGAACAAGAACGGCGTGTTCTACACGTGGGACCGCACGAACCTGTCCGGCGGGCCGGTCTGGACGTACCAGCTCGCCGACACCCGGACCAGCTACTGCCCCGAGTGCGGGGACGGGTCCGTGGCCCCCGCCGCCTTCGACGGCACGAACCTGTACCTCGTCGGCGGCTACTCGAGCACCCCCAACCGGTGCCAGGGCACGCTCGACGCGCTCGACCCGGCCACGGGGGGGGTCCGGTGGCGCAAGTGCCTGGGGGCCCCCGTGCTCCCCGCGGTCTCCGCGATCCCCGGCGTCCTCGCGGTCGGGGCGGGCAACCAGCTGATCGTGACCGACACGGGCGGCAATACGCTCTTCCAGTACACCGAGCCGACGGGCGTCCAGCCCCCACAGGACCCCTACAACTTCTTCCTGGCCGCGCCCACGTTCGCCGGCGGCGTGCTCTATGCCGCCACCGGCACCGGCCACCTCCACGCGTTCGCACCGACCATCCCCGCCGCGGGGCGGCTGACCGTCACCCCCAACCCGCTGAACTTCGGGTCGGTGCAGGTGGGCAAGTCGGGCGCCGCGGTGCTCCAGGTGGCGAACACGGGCGGAAGCCCGATCACGGTGACGGGCGTGACGCTGCCCACCGCCCCGTTCTCGGACCCGTCCCCACCGAAGATCGGCACCGTGATCGCCCCGGGCCAGACGCTGGCCCAGACCGTGATGTTCAGCCCGACGTCGGCCCTCTCCTGGTCGGGTTCCTACAGCGTCGCGGTGAGCGGCCAGCCCCCCCAGGTGGTGGCGCTGTCGGGAACCGGCAGCTACAAGGGGACCCTGCACGCGCCGGTGGTCGGCAGCGTGGCGACCCTGGACGGCGGTGGGTACTGGCAGGTCGCGTCCGACGGCGCCGTCCTGGCATTCGGCGACGCGGGGTGGTACGGGTCGGCCGCCGGGACGCGGCTCAACTATCCCATCGTGGGCATGGCCGGGACCCCGACCGGTCACGGCTACTGGCTCGTGGCCGCCGACGGCGGGATCTTCGCCTTCGGCGACGCCGCGTTCTCCGGCTCGACGGGCGCGATCCGCCTCAACCAGCCCATCGTGGGCATGGCCGCG
>Ga0209048_10007526_pt1 | contig 10048 bp, 9 predicted proteins | sample FrelakmetCRP12CR_FD_187146 | JGI IMG/M metagenome (GOLD analysis project Ga0209048, IMG submission 187146) | Freshwater lake sediment microbial communities from the University of Notre Dame, USA, for methane emissions studies - CRP12 CR (SPAdes)... | ecosystem: Environmental > Aquatic >... | reverse complement strand
CGTTGTCCTTTGAGACACCTCGGCCTCCGTCCTCCGTAAGACCGAGGTTGGACTGGGCGGCGGCGGTTTCCGGTTCTGCCGCCTTTCGATACCACTTCTCCGTCTTAGCATGGTCCTCCATAAGATCGAGGTTGTACTGGGCGGCTATATTCCCTTGTTTTGCCGCCTTTCTGTACCACTTCGCCGCCTCGGCATCGTCCTGAGGAACACCTTTGGCTTCGTCATACATTAAGCCGAGGATAAACTGGGCGACGGCGTCTCCCTTCTCAGCCTGCGGCTTAATGAGTTGATATGCTGTCTTGTAGTCGCCGCGCCAGTATGCTTTTGTAGCGTCCTCGATAGGACCCGCGAGGATCGGACAAGCCATCAGGAAGGAGAGGAAGGAGGCAATCAGGATCAAGGCGGCGGAAGGTCTTTGCATATGCCACCTCCTTGACGAGGGTGGGATTCACCCCAAGTGTATAACGCGGGAGGTTCCCCTTCAATCACGGACACGTCTCAAGTCCACCCGAGCTGTCTTCGACATGCGCGTGCCTGACCGGGAAAGACTGATCTTCAACCTCGAACTGATCAAGGAAACGTTGGCGTGACGCGCCCGGCCCTGCCGCGCTCAGACGATCGTCGGCTCGAGCGACACTTCGGTCCGGATGGAGTTCGAGACGAGGCAGTTCCGCTCCGCCTTGTGGAGGATCTCCTCCGCCTTGGCACGCTCCTCGCCTGGCCGAAGCACGATCCGGGGGCGGACGACGATCTTCGTGAACACGAAGCGGTCGTCCAGGAACTCGAGAAGGCCCTCCGCCTCGCTTTCGTATTCCTCGAAGGCAAGCCCGGCGCGCCCGGCGAACGCCAGGAAGGTGGACATGATGCAAACGTTCACCGAGGCGACGTAGAGATCCTCGGGAGACCAGATCCCCTCATGCCCCTTGAACTCGGGCGGGGTCGCCACCTCGACGGGCGGCTTTCCGTCCGCGGTCAGCGCTCCCTTCTTTTCCCCGGTCCACCGGACGGAAATCGTGTACCTGTAGCTCTTGGCGCGGATTGTCACGTGTCGCTCCCCCTTGTCCCGATTCAGCCCGACGAATACCGCTCTACGAAAACTGTAGCATCTCCCGGGGCCGAGGAGACCCCGAAATCGGCGCCAGATATCATGTATCATGAAACAGGAGAATATTTCGAGCGATCCCCCAAAGGAGGGTGCCATGGAGGCGGAACCGATCATCACCAAAAAAGTGGGCCGAATCGGCGTGATCACCCTGAATCGGCCTGAAGCCAGGAACACATTTACCCTCCCGTTTGCGGAACAGCTGGACCAGGCGCTTTGGGCCATGGATCGGGACCCGGAGGTCCTGGTCGTCGTGATCAACGCCAACGGCAAACATTTTTCCACAGGAATCTGTCTTGATCAGTTTCATCTCGGATCTCAACGGGAGTACCGTGAGTTTCTCAACCGGATCGATGCGTTTTATCACCGGTTGGCCCGGATGAAGAAAGTCACCATCGCCTCTGTGCGGGGGTATGCGCTGGCCAATGGCGCCGGGCTGTCTACTGCCTGCGATATCACGGTCGCCGCCGAAACGGCGACCTTCGGAACCACCGCGATCAACGTCGGCTTGATCTGTCTCGGCCCCGCCGCGCCGATGATAAAGATTCTCGGGCGCAAAAAAACGCTGGAAATGGTGTTGACCGGCGACATGATCGGCGCGAGGGAAGCGGAAAGACTCGGTCTGGTGAACCGTGTTGTGCCTGACGATCAACTGGAAGCGGCGACGATGGAACTGGCGGAAAAACTGGCCGCGAAAAGCCCGCTGGCGCTGAGAATCGGCAAGGAGGGGATCAACCGGCTGCAGGATGTCCCGTACCACCAGGGGCTGGATACCATGGATGATCTGTTCGCCACCCTCTGTTCCACGGAAGATGCCGTGGAAGGAGTACAGGCATTCCTTGGAAAAAGAGCGCCGAAATGGAAGGAACGCTGACGCGATACCGGGAAGGGATGAGGATGGAGGAGGCTAGCCTCCTTAGGCCGGGCGAGGGGTGTCGAGGGCGGAGCGAACGGCCTTCGCCAGTATTTCGGCGCGATACGGTTTCGGAAGGAACGTCGTTCCGGGAACCGGCTCGGCGGGGGGACTGCCGCTGGAGAGGATGACCCTTGCGCCCGGGTCGATGTTCCGGATCGCGCGAAGGACCTCCATCCCGGAACGCTGGGGCATCGTGAGGTCGAGCACCACCAGGTCGATCGCCTTCCGGTTCGACATGAAAAGATCGATCGCCCGCATGCCGTCCTCGGCCAGGAACACCGTGTACCCGTGCATTTCCATCACCTGGCGGGCAAGGTCGCGGATCAACTCCTCGTCGTCCGCGAACAGCACGGTCTCCTTCCCCCTCCCGGAAGGCGCGGTCTCCGGTAACGCCGGCGCCTCCTCCGGAAGACCCGTCGCCTCGGGAAAGTAGGCGCAAAAGGTCGTCCCCTTCCCCGGGCGGCTCTCCAGGTTGATCCACCCGTTGTGCTGCTTGATGATGCCGTACACGGTGGACAGCCCCAGCCCTGTTCCCCGTCCCATCTTCTTCGTGGTGAAGAACGGCTCGAACACCCGCCGCTGCGTCGCCTCGTCCATCCCGGCGCCGTTGTCGCCGATCGAGAGCCGGATATAGCGTCCTTTCCGGGCGTACGGGAAGATCCGGCAGTAGTCGTCGTCCACCTCGACGTTCTCCGCACTGGTGTAGATCCAGTATCCCGTCATCGGCCGCCCCCCCGACTTCTCGACGGTCTCGAGGCTCTCCACGATGGCGTCCCGGGCGTTGACGCACAGGTTCATGAGGACCTGGTGGACCTGGTTGGGGTCGACGAAGGCGGGGAGCAGGTCGTTCGCGATCGAGCAGGTCACCTCGATCCGTCGGTCGATCGTCTGGGAAAAGAGGGCGACCACCTCCCGGACTACGTCCCCGAGGTTCACGGGCCGGCACTCCGCGGGGGCGCGCCGGGAGAAATCGAGGAGTTGGCGCACGAGTTGTACCGCGCGTTCCGCGGCCTTGATCCCTTCGGCGATCGGTGCCGACGCCGGGGAGCCGGGCGGCACGAACCCGCGGGCGAGGTCGAGACTTCCGAGGATCCCCGTGAGGATATTGTTGAAGTCGTGCGCGATCCCCCCGGCCAGTGTCCCGACGGCTTCCATCTTCTGCATCTCGATCAGCTGTTTTTCGAGCAGGCGCCGTTCCGTGACGTCGATCCCGGTCACGATGACGGAGACGATCGTTCCGGCCCCGTCGTGCAGCGGGGCATGGTTCCAGGCGATCGTCCGCGGCGAAGCGTGGGGGGTGACGATCGAGGTTTCGAGGGGGGGCGGCGTGCGCCCCGCGGCGACACCGAGGATGGCGTCGCGATGGAGGTCGCGGGCCGACTCCTCGATCGGAAGGTCCCACATCTTCTTTCCCCGCGCGTCCCGGGCGGCGATACCGGTCACCTCCTCGCACTGCCGGTTGAAGAGCAGGATCTCCCCGGCCCGGTTCACCTGCAGGACGAGCGCCCCGGAGATGTCCAGCATCCGGTTCGAGAAGTCGCGCTCCTTCCGGAGTTCCCGGAGGACCCGCACCCTCTCGGTCACATCGCGAAGGACGATCATCCCGAGGGGGCCGCGTCGCTTCGGGACGAACGAGTCATTCCGGTCTTCCCGGGGCGCCCACGTGAGACGGATCTCCCCCGGGAAGGTCGAGCCGTCCATGCGAAGGAGAGAGGCTTCCCACTCGCTCCGGGTCTCTCCCTTGCCGGGCTCCCGCAATTCGTCCCGCAGGCCGGCCACCGCGTCGGGTTCCGCCAGGATCGAAACCGGGTCGGCGTCGAACAGCAGCCTCGGGGTGGCGTACCCGAGCATCTCGGCGGCCGCCGGATTGGCGCGCACCACCTTCCCCTCGCGCATGAGGATGACCCCGTCCCGCTGGTTCCGCAGCAGTTCGTCGTAAGACGCCTTCGCGGCGACGAAGACCTCGTGGCGCCTTGCCCCCTGGAGCGCGCTTCCGACCCGGTGGGCCATCGAGGCGAGCGCCTCCGTCTCGACCGCGTCGAAGGCGGCGACGGTGTCCGCATGCACGACGAGAACCTTGTGCTGGAAGCCGTGCTGCTCGATCCGGGCCGCGGCGCATCGAACGAGCCCGTGACGCCGGCAACCCTCCTGCCACTCGCCGGGGAGCCCCGCGCCGACTTCCCTCGCGATGATCGTACCGCCCGTCCGCAAAGCGTTTCCGGGCGGCGCCTGCCCCGCGGGCGTGTCGTCCCAGCGGAGAGTGACCCCCTGGAGAAACTCCGCGGCGTCCCCCGCGCTGCACTCCACGCGGATCGTTCCGTCCGCTTCGGCGGCTCCCACCCAAACGAGGCGATACCCGCGGGAGCGGGAGAGGATGCCGCACACCAGGGAGAGAACTTTCTCCTCCTCCAGGACACCCACCAGGGAACGCTCCACCTCGGCGATCAGGGCGAACCGGGCCTCGAGGCGCTCCCTGAAGCGGAACCATTGGCCGGTGAGAAGGAACCCCGAGGCGAGGAGCAGGGAGATGAAGAATTCGGCGATCACGACCGGCTGGTCGGTGAATGTGGTGACCGTCGACCAGGAAGAGGAGAAGATTTCCCAGGCCGAGAGAAGCCCCTTCAGGAAGAGGGCCAGGGAGACGAGGGACCAGACACGGCCGAGCCGGCCGGTCGAGAGAAACACGACGGACTGCCACGCGGCGATGAACTGAAAGAAGGCCGACACGCACTGGAACGCGGGAAGCACCATCCGGTAGTTCCACTCCCTTGGTTTCTTTCGAGAACAACTCCGGTTATCCCTATCGGCGGGATTCGCCCGAATCTTCAGGAGAATTCACTGTTCGGACGGCATTCTACCAGACCGGAGTGCCGCCCCGCCATTATGGCGAACGAATCCGAAAATATGTACACTGTCGACTACATCATCCAACGGGGGATGCGGATGACGAACGGGGCACGAAGCGACTCCATCGTGAGGGGATTCGCCCTCTCCTCGGTGTTCTGGCTGCTGGTCGGGCTGGTGGTCGGGCTGTGGCTGGCGGCCGAGATGATCTACCCGGCCCTCAACCTCGCGCCGTGGCTCGCTTTCGGGCGCCTGCGCGTGGTCCACACCAACGGGCTGATCTACGGGGCCACACTCGCCGGGATCTTCTCCTGCAGTTTTTACATGCTCGAGAAGCTCACCCGGACGCCGCTCGCCTTCCCGGGCCTCGCGAAAGCCCAGCTCTGGCTGTTCAACATCGCCATCGCCCTGGCGGCCCTCTCCCTGTTCGCCGGGATGAACACCTCCAAGGAGTACGCGGAGCTCGAGTGGCCCCTCGACATCGTGGTGGTGGTCCTGTGGGTGATGTTCGCCGTCAACGTGATGGGAACGCTCGTCAAGCGGCGGGAGAAGCAGATGTACGTCTCCCTCTGGTTCCTGATCGCCTGCGTCGTCACGGTGGCGGTGGTCTACATCCTCAACAACCTCGCGATCCCGGTGAGCCTGACCAAGTCGTACTCGGCGTACGCGGGCGTGAACGACGCGAACGTCCAGTGGTGGTTCGGACACAACGCCGTCGCCTCGGTCTTCACCTTCCCGATCCTCGCGATGTTCTACTACTTCCTGCCGAAGTCCACCGGGCTGCCGATCTACAGCCACCGCCTCTCCATCATCGCCTTCTGGTCCCTCGTCTTCGGCTACCTGTGGACCGGGGCGCACCACCTGATGCTGAGCCCGGTGCCCGAGTGGATCCAGACGGTCGCGCTGGGCTTCAGCCTGTTCCTCATCGCCCCCTCCTGGGCCTCGGTCATCAACGGCTTCTACACGATGAACGGGAGCTGGGACAAGATGAAGTCGAACTACCTGGTCAAGTTCTTCATCCTCGGCATCACCTTCTACGGGCTCCAGACGATCCAGGGGCCGACCCAGGCGATCCGGGCGCTTTCCGCCCACCTCCACTACACCGAGTACATCCCCGGCCACGTTCACATGGGGACGATGGGGTGGGTGACGATGACCATCACGGCGTCGATGTATTTCATGATGGCGAAGATCTCCGGCCGGGAGGTCCACAGCGTGAAACTGGCGAACGTCCATTTCTGGCTGATCCTCGTCGGGCAGCTCCTGTTCACCGTAACCCTGTGGATCGCGGGCATCGTCCAGGGGGCCATGTGGAAGGCCACCAACCCCGACGGCTCCCTCATGTACACGTTCCTCGACTCCGTGGCGGCGATGTACCCGTACTGGACCGTGCGGCTCCTCGGCGGCCTTCTCTACTTCGCCGGGATCGCGGTCTTCGCCTACAACCTTTACATGACTTCCCGGTCGAAGCCCGGGACGAAATGGTCCGCGGCGGCCGCGGCGAGATCCCAGGCGGCGTGAGGTACGTCAGGAGAACCCGGATGAACTTCAACAGCCTGTACGAGAAGCCCGTGCTCTTCGCCCTCGCGGCGGTGGTCGTCATCTCGGTCGGCACGCTCGTCACCACCTTCATCCCCCTCTTCCTACCGTCGACCCAGCCGGTGAGCCCCCTGTTCACGCCGTACACGGCCGTCGAGACGGAAGGGAGGGACATCTACCTCCGGGAAGGGTGCAACAATTGCCACACCCAGACGGTCCGGCCGCTGCGCTTCGAGGTCGCCCGGTACGGCGACTACTCCAGGCCCGAGGAGTCGGCCTGGGACCGGCCGTTCCTCTGGGGGTCCCGTCGCACGGGGCCGGACCTGGCGCGCGCCGGCGGGAAATACCCGGACGCGTGGCATTACCGCCACATGGCGAACCCGCAGGCGATGTTCGACAAGTCGAACATGCCGGCGTACCCGGGACTCGCGAACGCGAAGCTCGACACCTCCCTCACGGCCAGGAAGGTGAGGACCCTCGGATACGGGTACGACGAGGCGGAGGTCGCCCGGCAATTGGCCGCCTTCCGGCGGACGGTCACGGCGCCGACCTACCCGTCCGCGCAGGTGCGCTCCCAGGTGACGCCGGCCGCCCTTCAGGGGGAGATCACCGAACTCGACGCGATGGTGGCGTATCTCCAGAAGCTGGGACGGGATCTGAAAGCGGCGCAGAAACCCGTCGCGGGGCCCGCGACCGCCGGAGCGGCGGAGTCGAGGAACCCGTACGCGGGAAACCGCGCGGCCGAAGAGGAAGGCGAAAAGATCTTCAAGGAGAATTGCCGGAGCTGCCACGGGGAAAAGGGGGCCGGGGGGTTCGGCCCGAAGCTGGCGACGGCCGCCCGCAAGTACGGCGGTTCGGACGCGGAGCTGTTCGCCTCGGTCGCGGGGGGGCGCCCGGGAGGGATGCCCGTGTTCCTTCCGCAGCTGGGGAAAGAGCGGGTGTGGAAGGCGGTCGCCTACATACGCCACCTTGAAAAGGAAAACCGATGACGCCGCGCGCGCTGGCGTACCTCTTCTTCACGCTCCTCCTCGCGGGGGTCTTCGCCGGGATCATCGCGTATTATTTCAACCGGAAGCGGTACGAGCGCGTGGAGGCCCCGAAGCACCGGATGCTGGACGACGACGATCCGCTGCCCGGTTCCACGGGCGGCCGCCGGGAGGGATGAACCGATGGACGAGCCGATCGGGAAGCTGGAGGCGCACAACAAGGTCCCCCGCGGGTTCCTCGTCCTGCTGTTCGGGCTGATCGCCATCGGCCTCTACTACATCGCCGCGTACACGCCGGAAATCAGCGACTGGTCGCAGTACAAGGTGCTCTCGAAGGAGATGGCGGCGGAGAAGGCGAAATCCGCCGCCGGCGCCGCGAAGATGACCGGGAACCCGTACGAGCACGACGAGAAATACGAGGCGGAAGGGAAAGTCCTCTACGTCGAGAAATGCTCCGACTGCCATGGGAAGGATCTCAAGGGGGCGGACGGTCCGCCCCTGATCGGCCCCCTGAAGTTCGGTGAACAGGATCCGGGAAAATACGAGTCGATCGCCAGGGGCCGCCCGGGCGGGATGCCCGCGTTCGAGACGGAACTGGGACGGGACCGGATCTGGAAGGTGCTGGCCTACGTCGACTCGGTCCGGGAGTACGGGAAGAAACCGTAACGGGTCCTCCCCCTTCCCCGCCTCCGGGGTACACTCGTCCCATGTGGAAAAACCGCCGACGGATCGTCGCCCTTCTCGGGGGGGGGGCGGTCCTCCTCCTCCCGTTCCTTCGGATCCGCGGGCGCAGCGCGATGCGGTTCGACCTTCCCACTCTCTCCCTCCACTTCTTCGGGGCGGTCGTTCCGATCGACGAGTTCTATCTCGTCCTTCTGGGAACGCTCTTCCTCGTGGCGCTCACCCTATGGGTGACGGTCGTTTTCGGGAGGTTGTGGTGCGGGTGGCTCTGCCCGCAGACGGTGATCGGCGAGATCGGCGAGTGGATCGCCTCCGCGCTCCCGCTCCGCTTCCGGTCCGGCGGAAAGACGCTGCTCCTGCTCCCCTTCTCCGCCGTGGTGTCCCTCTCCCTCCTGTGGTATTTCGTCCCGCCCGCCGAGGCGACCCGCGACCTCTTCCGGTCCCCGGTCCTCCTCGGCTTCTTCCTGTCCCAGTGGGCGGTGATCTACGTCATGGTGGCCGTCGTGGGCCCCCGTTTCTGCAAGACGGCGTGCCCGTACGCGATGCTCCAGAATGTCGTCGCCGACCGGGAGACGCTCGCGGTCGCGTACGACCCGGCGCGTCCCGAATGCCTCCGGTGCGACGGGTGCATCCGGGTCTGCCCGGTGGGGATCGACATCCGGAATGGCGGGCAGCGGGAGTGCATCGCCTGCGCGTCGTGCATCGACGCCTGCCGGGAGGCGACGTCGGGCGGGAACATCGCGCCGTTCATCGCCTACCGGGGAACGGTCCTGCGCGGGAAAGCGTACCTGTTCGCGGGGGGGTGCCTCGCGGCCGCGCTCGTCCTCCTCGCCGCGGTCTGGAGCCGTCCCGACGTCCGGTTCGCCGTGCAGTGGGAAGGGAAGGCCGGGACGCCCCGGGGGAACGTCTACCGGTACTCCGTGCGGAACGACTCGGACCGCCCGGTCGCCCTCGCGCTGTCCGTCGAGGGGCCGGCCCGTCTCCTCGACGATCCGGAGGTCGCGGTCCCCCCCCGGCGGCGCGTGACAGGCACGGTGACGGTGCAGGGGGGGAACGGGACACCGGGAGAGATCCTCTTCACCGCGGAGGGGCGGGGGTTCCGCATCATCCGGAAGGCGGCGTTCCCGTGAAGCGGTTGATCGGGGGACTGTTCGCCGCCTTCGCGCTCCTGATCGGTGCGACGATCTACATCTCTTATCGTTCCTGGGACGGCATCATCGATCGCCGCTATCCCGAAACGGCGGGCGTCCTGCGCGGCGCCATGGGCGGACAGGAGGTCCTCCTCTCGATCACTCCATGGCCGCCGATAACGATGCGTGAGGTCGATTTCACCGTATCTCTCCCGGGATACGCGGGAAAAGCCTCGCCGTACGTCGACCTGTCGATGTCGGGGATGGAGATGGGACGGAACCGCGTGGATCTCTCCCGTGGGGACGATGGGCGATACCGCGGCACGGGGGTGTTCGTCCGGTGCCCGAGCGGAAGGCGCGACTGGGAAGCGACGGTGACGGCGCCGGGCGCCGGGAAGGCGGTGTTCCATTTTGCCGTGGCCGACTGACTCCCTTCCGTGGATCCTTTTCGTCACCGGCCTGATCGGCGGCGCCGGGCACTGCGTCGGGATGTGCGGACCGCTGGTGGCCGGGTACGCCATCGCGCTGCGGAACCGCGCCGCCATCCTTCCGCACCTCTTCTTCCACCTGGGCCGGGTGACCACGTACGGCATCGCGGGGGGAATCGTCGGTGCGTCGGGCTCCTTCGTCCGCGTCGCGGCGTGGGTCGCCCCGCTCCAGTCGTTTCTCCTCGCCGCGACCGGCGTGCTGATCGCGCTGATGGGGCTTTCGGTCGGCGGCTGGCTGCCGTGGGCGCGACGGATCGAGGAGAGCGGCCTTATTATAGAACAAATTTTCCTCTCCGACTACCCGGGCGAGCCGGAATTCCTGAAGATTGTCTCCAAGCATCTCGACAGCCGGCTTTGCTATG
>Ga0209048_10007525_pt1 | contig 10051 bp, 8 predicted proteins | sample FrelakmetCRP12CR_FD_187146 | JGI IMG/M metagenome (GOLD analysis project Ga0209048, IMG submission 187146) | Freshwater lake sediment microbial communities from the University of Notre Dame, USA, for methane emissions studies - CRP12 CR (SPAdes)... | ecosystem: Environmental > Aquatic >... | reverse complement strand
CGCGATCTCCAAGCCGATCGTCACCTACGGGCTCGCCGACGACGCGCGGGTTCGCGCGACCGGCGTCGCCTACGCCAACGGCCGGATGCGGTTCGTCGTCGAGGCGGCCGGCGTGCCCGATCTGCCGGTGGAGCTCAACCTGCCCGGCGTCCACAACGTGCTGAACGCGCTCGCCGCGGTCGCGATTGGGCGCGAGGTCGGCGTCGCCGATGCGGACATCGCCCGGGCGCTCGCGCAGTTTCGCGGCGTGGGCCGTCGCTTCCAGCGCTTCGGCGAGATTCCGGTCGACGGCGGAGGGACGTACACGCTGATCGACGACTACGGCCACCATCCGGCCGAGATGGCGGCGACGATCGCCGCCGTGCGCGGCAGCTTTCCGGGCCGCCGGCTCGTGCTCGCGTTCCAGCCGCATCGGTACACGCGCACGCGCGATCTCTTCGAGGATTTCGTGAAGGTCCTGTCGACGGTCGACGCGCTGGTGCTCTCCGAGGTCTATCCGGCAGGCGAGCCACCCATCGTGGCGGCGGACGGCCGTGCGCTCGCCCGTGCGATCCGCGTCGCGGGCAAGGTCGAGCCGGTCTTCGTCGAATCCATCCGCGAGATGCCGGCCGCGATCCGCGCGCTCTTGCGCGACGGCGACGTCGTCGTGACGATGGGCGCGGGCTCGATCGGGCAGGTGCCGGGAATGATGAGGGGATGCGCATGAGGGCAGCGGGCGAAGCCAAGGCCCGAAGGGCGCGTCGATGCCCGATTGCGTGCGCCCGACGCGCAACGGCTCATTCATCGGACCCGTGCAAGGAGGACGCATGATGATGAGCGAGCCACAGAGGTTCGGGACACTGCGCGGCACGCTTGCGCAGGATGCGCCGCTCGCGCGCTATACGAGCTGGCGCTGCGGCGGCCGCGGCGATCGCGTCTACGTCCCCGCCGACCGCGACGACCTCGCGGCGTTCGTCCGGCAGCTGCCGGAGGGCGAGCCGCTGACCGTGATCGGCCTCGGCAGCAATCTGCTGATCCGCGACGGCGGCGTGCGCGGGACCGTCGTCATCCTCCACGCCGCGCTCGCCGCGCTCGAGCTCTCCGACCACGCGATCTACGCGGAAGCCGGCGTGCCGAGTCCCAAGGTCGCGCGGTTCGCCGCGAGGCACGGCTTCGCGGAAGCGGAGTTCCTCGCCGGAATTCCGGGAACGGTCGGCGGCGCGCTGGCGATGAACGCAGGCTGCTGGGGAGGCGAGACGTGGCGCAACGTCGCGCGGGTCGAGGTGCTGACGCGCGGCGGACTCTTCGAGCAGCGGCTTCCGTCGGCCTATGCGACGGGCTACCGATCGGTGCGGCGCGCCGACGGCAGCCCGCCCGACGGCATCTTCACCGCGGCTTGGTTCGCGTTCCCGCAAGGCGACGCGCGGGACGCGCGCGCGCGCATCGCGGAGCTGCTGCGCCGGCGCATCGCCACGCAGCCGCTCGACCTGCCGAATGCCGGCAGCGTGTTCCGCAATCCGGCCGGCGATCATGCCGCGCGGCTGATCGAGAGCTGCGGCCTCAAGGGCTTCGCGATCGGCGGCGCGCGCGTTTCCGAGAAGCACGCGAATTTCATCGTCAACCCGGACGGCAGGGCGAGCGCGGCGGACATCGAGGCGATCATCGCGCACGTGCGCGACACCGTGCGCGGCAAGACCGGCGTCGATCTGGAGCCCGAAGTGCGAGTCATAGGTGAGCGCGCATGAAGGAATTCGGCAAGGTGGCCGTGCTGATGGGCGGGCCCTCGGCAGAACGCGAGATCTCGTTCCTCTCCGGCAACGCGGTGCTGAAGGCGCTGGTCGCGAAGGGCGTGAACGCGCACGCGTTCGACCCGAAGGAGCGGCAGCTCTTCGATCTGAAGCGCGACGGCTTCGACCGCGTCTTCATCGCGCTGCACGGCCGATTCGGCGAGGACGGCACGGTGCAGGGCGCGCTCGAGACCCTGGGCATCCCGTACACGGGCAGCGGCGTGATGGCGTCGGCGCTCGCGATGGACAAGTGGCGCACGAAGCTCGTTTGGCTCGCGAGCGGCGTGCCGACGCCGCGCTTCCGCATGGCCGACGGGCAGACCGACTGGGCGCGGGCGGTCGCCGAACTCGGCCTGCCGCTGATCGTGAAGCCCGCCCGCGAGGGCTCGACGATCGGCCTCACGAAGGTCACGACGGGCGATCCCGGCGTGCTCGAGCGCGCCTATGCCGAGGCGCGCCGGCACGACGAGCTCGTCCTCGTCGAGGAGTTCGTCGCGGGCGTCGAGCTGACGGCGTCGATCCTGGGCGAGCGCGCGCTCCCGCTGATCCGCATCGAGGCGCCGCAGGGCAACTACGACTACCACAACAAGTATTTCTCCGACGAGACGAAGTACTTCTGCCCTTGCGGCCTGCCGCCGGCGAAGGAGCGCGAGATCCAGGCGGCGGCGCTCGCCGCGTTCCGCGTGATCGGGTGCCGCGGCTGGGGCAGGCTCGACCTCATCCTGAAGCCGGACGGCACTTTTCCGTTTCTCGAAGTCAACACGTCGCCGGGGATGACCGGCCATTCGCTGGTGCCGATGGCGGCGAAGGAGGCCGGCATGGGCTTCGCCGACCTGTGCGTCGAGATCCTGCGGGGCGCCCATGTGGGATGACGCGAGGCAGCTCAACACGGTCGCGTCCGTGCTCGCGGTGCTCGCGACCGCCGCGCTCTCGTGGGGCGCGCTCGCGTGGGCCGCGCGCCAGCCGCAGTTCGCGTTTCGCGAAGTCGTCGTCCGCGGTCCGCTCGAACACGTGAGCACCTCGCGCTTCGAGGGAGTCATCCGCGACGAGCTGGCGGGGACGTTCTTCACCATGGACCTCGAGCGTGCGCGGGCTGCGCTCGGCCGGGTGCCGTGGGTGCGCAGCGTCGCGCTGCGCCGCCAGTGGCCGCAGAAGCTCGAGGTGACGGTCGAAGAGTACGTGCCGTTCGCGCGCTGGAACGAAGCCGGGCTCGTGAACGCGCAGGGCGAGGTGTTCACCGCCGACTACGACGGCGGGCTGCCGCGCTTCGAGGGCCCCGACGCGCGCGCGCCGGAGGTGGTGACGCGGTTCCGCGAATGGAGCGAGGCGCTCGCGCCGCTGGCGCTCGCGGTGGAAGGAATCCGGCTGTCGCCGCGGGGTGGCTGGCAGCTCGCGGCGAAGGGGGCGGCCGGGACGCTCGCGATCGAGCTCGGGCGCGACGACCCGGCGGCGCGGCTCGCGCGCTTCGTCGCGGTCTACGAGCGCACGATCGGCGCGCTCGCGCGCGTCGGCACGCGCGTCGAGCGGGTGGACCTGCGCTATCGCAACGGCTTCACGGCGCAGGTGCCGGGATTCCGGGAGCGCGCTCCGAAACGGAAGGCTGCGGCCTGAACGGCGCGGCGCGGGCGCGGACAAGGGGACGGTGGAGTAATGGTGAAGGAAACGAAGAACGTGATCGTCGGCCTCGACATCGGCACGTCGAAGATCGTCGCGATCGTCGCCGAGATCGCCGCTGACGGCGGTCTCAACATCATCGGACTCGGGACGCAGCCCTCCCGCGGCCTGAAGAAGGGCGTCGTCGTGAACATCGAGGCCACGATGGGCTCGATCCAGCGCGTCCTCGAGGAGGCCGAGCTGATGGCGGACTGCCGGATCACCGAGGTCTACACCGGCGTGGCCGGCAGCCACATCCGCAGCCTCAATTCCAGCGGGATGGTCGCGATCAAGGAGAAGGAGGTCACGCAGGCCGACATCGACCGCGTCGTCGAGACCGCCAAGGCCGTCGCGATTCCCAACGACCAGCAGATCCTGCACATCCTCCCGCAGGAATTCATCATCGACGGCCAGGAGGACGTGCGCGAGCCGCTGGGCATGAGCGGCGTGCGGCTCGAGGTCAAGGTGCACATCGTCACGGGCGCCGTGTCGGCCGTCGAGAACATCACCAAGTGCGTCCGGCGCTGCGGGCTCGAGGTGAAGGACGTGATCCTCCAGCCGCTCGCGTCGGCGATCGCCGTGCTGAACGACGACGAGAAGGAGCTGGGCGTCTGCCTGATGGACGTCGGCGGCGGCACGACGGACCTCGCCGTCTTCGCCGGCGGCGCGATCCGGCACACCGCCGTGATCCCGATCGCGGGCGACCAGGTGACGAACGACATCGCGATGACGCTGCGCACGCCGACGAAGGAAGCCGAGGAGCTGAAGCTGCGGCACGGCTGCGCGCTGCGCCAGCTCGCGGACCCGAACGACATCATCGAGGTGCCCGGCGTGGGCGAGCGCCCGCCGCGCAAGCTCTCCCGGCAGACGCTCGCCGAGGTGATCGAGCCGCGGATCGAGGAGCTCTACACGCTGGTGCAGGCGGAGCTGCGCCGCTCGGGCTTCGAGGAGATGCTCTCGTCGGGGATCGTGCTGACCGGCGGCTCCGCGCTGCTGGCCGGAATGACCGAGCTCGGCGAGGAGGTGTTCCACCTGCCGGTGCGCGTGGGCGTGCCGGCTTACGTCGGCGGGCTCGCGGACGTCGTCCGCAGCCCGCGCTACGCGACCGCAGTCGGGCTCCTGCTCGAAGGCCGCGACCAGTACCTGCGCGCGCAGCAGTCGCGGGCGCGGACCACCGGAATCGGCGGCGCGGCGGAGAGGATGAAGCAATGGTTCAAGGCGAATTTCTAGCAGCAGGCGTCGGCAGCACCACCAGGTTGTCAATCACGGGTCATCGCAGCACATTGAGACAGGAGAAAGGAGCGCACCATGTTTGAAATCATCGACCAGCCCACCCAGGAGGGCGCCGTCATCAAGGTCATCGGGATCGGCGGCTGCGGCGGCAACGCCGTGGAGCACATGATCGCGAAGGGGCTCGCGGACGTCGAGTTCCTCTGCGCGAACACCGACGCGCAGGCACTGAAACGCTCGACCGCACCGATGCAGCTGCAGCTGGGCACGGCGCTGACGCGCGGCCTCGGCGCCGGCGCGCGACCCGAGATCGGGCGCGACGCGGCGATGGAGGACCGCGAGCGCATCGCCGAGATGATCGACGGCGCCGACATGCTGTTCCTCACTGCCGGCATGGGCGGCGGCACCGGAACGGGCGCGGCGCCGGTGATCGCCGACATCGCGAAGAGCATGAACATCCTGACGGTCGCCGTGGTCACCCGCCCCTTCAAGCTCGAGGGCGGGAAGCGCATGAAGGTGGCGCAGGCCGGAATCGACGAGCTCTCGAAGCGGGTGGACTCGCTGATCGTCATCCCCAACGACAAGCTGATGGAAGTGCTGGGCGACGACATCTCGATGCTCGACGCCTATGCCGCGGCCAACGAGGTGCTGCACGGCGCGGTCTCCGGCATCGCCGAGGTCATCAACAACCCGGGGCTCGTCAACGTCGACTTCGCCGACGTGCGCACCGTGATGGGCGAGGTCGGCATGGCCATGATGGGCTCGGCCTGGGCCGGGGGCGCCGATCGCGCGCGCCAGGCCGCCGAGCAGGCGGTGCGCAGCCCGCTGCTCGAGGACGTCAATCTCGCCGGCGCACGCGGAGTGCTGGTCAACATCACGGCGTCGTCGGGACTGCGCATGCGCGAGTACCAGGAAGTGATGACGACGATCAAGGAGTTCACCGCGGACGATGCGCTGGTGATCGTCGGCACCGTGATCGACGACGCGATGGACGACCGGCTGCGGGTGACGATGATCGCCACGGGTCTCGGCGGCGCCCAGGCGGCCCGGCGCGAGCAGCGCACGCCGAACATGACGCTGGTCGAGCAGCCGCAGGTTCTGGCGCGGACGGGCACCGACGGCGTCGGGGCGACCGTCGACAGCATCGACTACGAGCACTTCGACGCGCCGGCGGTGATCCGGAAGCGCGAGCGGGGCGTTCCCGCGGCGCCGGCGTTCGATGCGACCGAGATCCCGGCATTCCTGCGCAAGCAGGCGGACTGATGCGCCGTCGTGCACGGCCGGACCGGGGGGGCCGGGCCGGCACGGATCGGGGGCAAGGGGTCCGTGGCGGGACGGCGGGATGGGCGCGGGGTCCGGGAACCCCGCCGCTCGATCCCGCGTCGGCACCGCCGCACGGCGACGTTGTGATAACATTGAAAATTGCGCTAAAGCGTTGACCGCCAAGGGGAACAGCGCGCCGTTCCCGTGGCGCCGCGACGGCGGAGGGCCAGACCCATGCTCAAGCAACGGACGCTCAAGACCGCGATAAAGACGACCGGCGTCGGGCTGCACACCGGCGCGAGGGTGGAGCTCGCGCTGCGCCCGGCCGCGCCGGATACGGGGATCGTTTTCCACCGCGTCGATCTCGAGCGGCCGGTGGCGATCCAGGCCGATGCGCTGCACGTCGGCGACACGCGGCTGTCGTCGACGTTGAAGCATGCCGGCACGTCGATCTCCACGGTCGAGCACGTGATGTCGGCGCTCGCGGGGCTCGGCATCGACAATCTGCATATCGACGTCGCGGGCCCGGAGATACCGATCATGGACGGCAGCGCGGGTCCGTTCGTCTTCCTGCTGCAGTCGGCAGGCATCGTCGAGCAGGAATCGCCGAAGCGCTACCTGCGCATCCTGCAAACGGTCGAGGTGAGGGACGGCGACAAGTGGGCGCGCTTCGATCCGTTCGACGGCTTCAAGCTCGATTTCACGATCGACTTTCCGCACCCGATGTTCGGCTCGGAGAACCGGCACGTGGTGATCGACTTCGCCGAGCACTCGTACGTGAAGGAAGTGGCGCGCGCGCGCACCTTCGGCTTCATGCAGGACGTCGAGGCGATGCGCGCCGCCGGGCTCGGGCTGGGCGGCAGCCTGCAGAACGCGGTCGTCCTCGACGAGTTCCGCGTGCTGAACGCCGAGGGCCTGCGCTACGACAACGAGTTCGTCAAGCACAAGGTGCTCGACGCGATCGGGGACCTGTATCTGCTCGGGCACCCGCTGATCGGCCAGTACACGGCGTTCAAGTCCGGCCACGCGCTCAACAACGCCGTTGCCCGGGCGCTGCTCGCGCGCCGCGACGCCTTCGAGCTCGTGGCCTTCGCCGAGCCCAAGGACGTGCCCTTGGCCTTCAAGGGCTGGCAGCTCGCGGCGGCATGACGCCGCCGCGACCGCTCACGGCGGCCGCGGACGGCCGGTCGGATGCGCGTGCCGGCCGCGGCGCCGCGTGACCGGCGGGCCGGCCGGTGATTCTCGTCCGCCTCCTGTTCTTCCTGGCGATCGCCGCCATGGCGATCGCCGGCGTCCTCTACCTGTTCAAGCGCGATCGCCGGTACCTGCGGTTCATCGGGCAGGTGGTCAAGTTCACGATCCTGATCCTCGCCGTCGTGCTTATCTTCTACGCGTTCGAGCGCGTGGTCGGGCCGATGCTCTGACCGGGGTTCGGGGACGTGCCCTGGCCGGACCCACGAACGCCTTCACGCGGCCCCGCGCGCTCGCGCAGTTCATCCGGCCCGGCGCAGGAAATGCTCGAGCGCGGCCTTGAGCGGGCCGGCCGGCAGGTTCCGCGCGAGCGTGGACAGCGGCTGAAGCGACGACCTATCTAGCGGATTCGCAAGCGGTTTCTTCTCCGGTGCCCAGTCAGTGCGAACTTGCACGCGGACGCGGATTCCAGTAAATTCCCAACCCTCACGCTTCAAGGCGGCCAGGAGCTCGGCGCTGCGTTGCCGCACTATGGCAACGACCGCTCCGGCATCGGCGGCAAGTTCCAATTGCCCGTTCCGCGCGTCGGCAACGCGGATACGCGTCGCGAGAGGCCGTGGCAGGAGCCGGCGAACAATGCCGGTCAGCGCTTCTTCACTGCTGCGGCGGGCCGCCCACGCGGCCAGAGTTGCGTCGGAGCCGAGGATGCGTTTGAACGGTTGCGGGGAACGCATCATTGCAGCAGACGGCCGCCGGGCGCGGGTCCGGTCACGGGCCGTCCCGATGGGGAAAGGTTGGGAGGATCCCAATTGAACATCATTCTGGTCTCGAGCGCCACGGCGCGTGCACGGACCCTGACCCTGGATTGGCGGCACTGGACGCTGGGCGGGCTCGGTCTCGTCGTGATCTTCGTCGCGTTCACCGCCACGTTCAACTATGTCGCGCTGAAATACGCGGCGGCGGTCCGGCACCCGTGGCTGCAGGCGATCGTCCTGGCCGACCAGCACCAGGAGGCGCAGAAGACCCACGAGCTGGTCCAGGGACACCTCAACGCGATGGCGCTGCGGCTGGGCGAGCTGCAGGCGCAGATGATGCGGCTCGACGGACTGGGCGAGCACCTCGCGAAGGTCGCCGGGTTGAAGCCGCAGGAACTGCCGTCGTTGCGCTCCGGGTCCGTCCCGGGACGCGGGGGCGCCGAGTCGTCGCTGCCGTCGCGCGCGCTTTCCGTCGACGAATTCTCCGAGCTGCTGGCGCGGCTCGGGCGGCAGGTGGAAGAGCGCACCGACCAGCTCGGCGTGCTGGAGGCCCTGCTCGTCCAGGATTCCGCCAACCGCAAGTTCATGCCGACGCTCGCGCCGATCGTCGACGGCTGGTTCTCGTCGAATTTCGGATACCGCATCGACCCGTTCACCGGAATGCAGACGTTCCACGAAGGCATCGACTTCCCGGCGGACACGGGCACGACGATCGTCGCTGCGGCAAGCGGCAAGGTGATCGAGTCGGGACTCCATCCGCAGTATGGTAAGATCCTCGCGATCGATCACGGCAACGGCCTGGTTTCGCGGTACGCCCACGCATCGCAGGTGTTCGTGCACGAAGGCGACCTCGTCATGCGCGGCCAGCCGGTGGCCACCGTGGGCTCGACCGGACGCTCGACCGGGCCGCACCTGCATTTCGAGGTACGGTTGAACGGCGTCCCGCAGAATCCGGCGCGCTTCCTGCGTTCTGCGAGTTGATCCCCGGCGACACGCGCTCCGGCCAAAGCTGACGGAATGAGGGGTGAGGCGGTCCTCACCCCTTGTTTTTTTGGCCGGCGTCGATACTTCCAAAGACTATGATCAACATCCTCACCCGCATCTTCGGCAGCCGCAACGAGCGCCTGCTCAAGCAGTACGGTGCCGTCGTCAGGCAGATCAACGCCCTCGAGCCCTCGATCTCGGCGCTCGCGGACGACGCGCTCAGGGCCAAGACCGCGGAATTCAAGGGGCGGGTCGGGAACGGCGAGCCGCTCGACAAGATCCTGCCCGAGGCGTTCGCCGTCGTCCGCGAGGCCGGCAGGCGCGCGCTGCAGATGCGCCACTTCGACGTCCAGCTGATCGGCGGGATGGCGCTGCACAACGGCAAGATCGCCGAAATGCGCACCGGCGAGGGCAAGACGCTGGTCGCGACGCTGCCCGTCTATCTGAACGCGCTGGCGGGCAAGGGCGTTCACCTCGTCACCGTCAACGACTACCTGGCGCAGCGGGACGCCGACTGGATGGGGCGGATCTACCGTTTCCTCGGTCTCACCGTCGGCGTGAACCTGTCGCAGATGGACCACGCGGCCAAGCAGGTGGCGTACGCGTCCGACGTCACGTACGGCACCAACAACGAGTTCGGCTTCGACTACCTGCGCGACAACATGGTGTTCGAGGCGTCGCAGCGCGTGCAGCGGGGCCTTCACTACGCGATCGTCGACGAGGTGGACTCGATCCTGATCGACGAGGCGCGCACGCCGCTCATCATCTCGGGCCAGTCCGAAGACAACGTCGACCTCTACTACCGGCTGAACGACATCGCGCCCAGGCTCGTCCGGCAGGCGGAAGAGAAGGGCGACGGCGACTACTGGGTCGACGAGAAGGCGCACCAGGTGCTGCTGTCGGAGGCGGGCCACGAGCACGCCGAGCAGGTGCTGTCGTCGGCCGGGCTGCTCGCGCCGGGCTCGAGCCTCTACGACGCGCACAACATCGGGCTCATGCACCATCTGTACGCGGCGCTGCGTGCGCACGCGCTGTTCCACCGCGACCAGCACTACGTCGTGCAGAACGGCGAGGTGGTGATCGTCGACGAGTTCACCGGGCGGCTGATGACCGGCCGCCGCTGGTCCGACGGCCTGCACCAGGCGGTCGAGGCGAAGGAAGGCGTGCCGATCCAGCGCGAGAACCAGACGCTCGCGTCGATCACGTTCC
>Ga0209048_10007524_pt1 | contig 10052 bp, 9 predicted proteins | sample FrelakmetCRP12CR_FD_187146 | JGI IMG/M metagenome (GOLD analysis project Ga0209048, IMG submission 187146) | Freshwater lake sediment microbial communities from the University of Notre Dame, USA, for methane emissions studies - CRP12 CR (SPAdes)... | ecosystem: Environmental > Aquatic >... | reverse complement strand
CGCGGTCCGCGCGCTCGCCGTCGCGGTGCTGGTCGCGGCGACAGCGCCCGCGTCCGCGACGTTCGAGGCGCCGACGCTGCCGGCCGCGATCGCCGCGCTGGCGCCGTCGCTGCGCCCCCAGGGCGGGGGCGAGTTCACGTTCTTCGGCTTCTCCATCTACGACGGCTGGTACTGGAGCCCGGTGCGGGCGTTCTCGCTCGAATATCCGCTGGCGCTCGACCTTCATTACAAGCGCAATCTCGACGGTCACGCGATCGCCGCGCGCAGCGTCGACGAGATCGCGAAGCTCGGATTCGGCACGGCCGAGCAGCGCAGCCGCTGGGGCGATGCGATGCGCCGGCTCTTCCCCGACGTCGCGAAGGGCGACCGGCTGACCGGCGTCAGCCTCCCGCCCGGCTCCGCGCGCTTCTTCCACAACGGGCGCCCGATCGGCGAGATCGACGACCGCGACTTCGCGCGAGCGTTCTTCGGGATCTGGCTCGACCCGCGCACCTCGCGCCCCGAATTCCGCAAGCGGTTGCTGGGCGAACCCGAATGACGGGCGCGATGCCCGGCGCCGCCGCGACGGAACGGCGGAGCACCGCCGGCGGACGCGACGACCATAACAGGAAGGCGATGACGATGATGAAATCCGTGCTGATCGCGCTGGCCGTCGCGGGGCTCGCCGGCTGCGCCACGACCGACGTGGCCGACTATCGTGCCGAGAAGCCCGTGCTCGACCTCGCGCAGTATTTCGACGGCACGATCGACGGCTGGGGCATCTTCCAGGACCGCTCGGGTCGGGTGGTCAAACGGTTCCACGTCCGCATCGACGCGACGTGGCGGGGAAACACGGGCACGCTCGACGAGCACTTCGAGTATTCCGACGGCACGAAGCAGAATCGCGTGTGGACGCTCGTCAGGAACGGCGATCGCTACACGGGCACCGCGGCGGACGTGGTCGGCGAGGCGCGCGGGGTCGCCGCCGGCAACGCGCTGCACTGGACCTATGTCCTCGCCCTCCCGGTCGACGAGCGGGTGTGGAACATGGACATGGACGACTGGATGTACCTGGTCGACGAACGAACACTGCTCAACCGGACCACGATGTCGAAGTTCGGCTTCACCGTCGGCGAAGTGACGCTGTCGTTCCGCAAGCGCTGACCCGGACCCCGCGCACGCGGGCCTGCCCACCGCCCGGCGCCGCCGGCAACCCCGCCGCACGGGGGTCTTGCATCGTCCCGCCTTTGGTGCTGGAGTTTGGGTCTACACTTCGATCCTTTTCCTTGAAGGGCCCCATGAACCACCGGAATCAGCTCCTCGTCGCCGCCGGCCTTGCGCTGGCGATGGCGCTGCCGACGCCCGGCGACGTCAACGCGCAGCAGCCCGTCGTCATCAAGTTCAGCCACGTCGTCGCCGTGGACACGCCCAAGGGCAAGGGCGCCGAAATGTTCAGGAAGCTCGCCGAGGAGCGGACCGGCGGTCGCGTCAGGGTCGAGGTCTACCCGAACAGCACGCTGTTCAAGGACGGCGAGGAGCTGGAGGCGCTGCAACTCGGCTCCGTGCAGATGCTGGCACCGTCGCTCGCGAAGTTCGGCCCGCTTGGCGTGCGCGAGTTCGAGGTGTTCGACCTGCCGTACATCTTCGACAACTACGAGGAGATGCACCGGGTCGCGGACGGGCCGGTCGGCCGTGAGCTGTTCCGCAAGCTCGAATCGAAGAACATCGTCGGCCTCGCGTACTGGGACAACGGCTTCAAGGTGATGAGCGCGAACAAGCCGGTGCGCAACCCCGAGGACATGCGCGGGCTCAAGATGCGCATCCAGTCCTCGAAGGTGCTCGGTGACCAGATGAAGGCAGTCAGCGCGATCCCGCAGGTGATGGCGTTCTCCGAGGTCTACCAGGCAATGCAGACGGGCGTCGTCGACGGCTCCGAGAACACGCCGTCCAACATGTACACGCAGAAGCACCACGAGGTCCAGAAGTACACGACCGTCACCAACCACGGCTACATCGGCTACGCCGTCATCGTCAACAAGAAGTTCTGGGACGGCCTCCCGGCGGATCTCCGGGCGACGCTGGAGGGCGCGATGGCGGACGCCACGAAGTTTGCGAACGACATCGCGCAGAAGGAGAACGACGACGCACTCGAAGGGATACGCAAGTCGGGCAGGAGCGAGGTGATCACGCTCACCCCGGCGCAGAAGGCCGCGTGGAAGAAGGCGTTCGCCTCCGTGCACAAGGAGAACGAGGCGCGCGTCGGCAAGGAGACGCTCGAGGCCGTCTACAAGCAGACCGGCTTCAGGCCCTGACGGACGCGGCGGCCCGATCCGCCGCGAGCGGGCTCAGCCCTTCGCCGGCGCGACCTGCTGCCGTGCCTTGTCCGCGGCGTCGCGGGCGTCGAGCATCAGCCGGTACGCGACGTAGTACTTGTAGATGTTGCGCACGTAGGTCGTGGTCTCGATGCCGATCTTCTCGGCCGTGACGACCTCGACGTTGTTGAACCACTTGTCGGGGTCGAGGCCGCGCTTCTCGGCTTCCTTGCGCATCTTCGCGATGTTGCCCGGCCCGCAGTTGTAGCTCGCGAATGCGAACAGCGGGCGATTGCCCTCGCTGAACTTCGCGTCGGGGAAGTACTTGGCCATCAGCTGGTCCATGTACTTGGCGCCGGCATGGATGTTGGGCTCGATCAGCCTGATGTCCCCCACCTTCAGCTCGGCGCCCGTCGCCGGCATGAGCTGCATGACGCCGATCGCCCCGACGGCGCTCTTCGCGTTCTGGTCGAGCGTCGATTCCTGGTAACCCTGCGCGGCCAGCATCAGGGGGTCGAAGCCGTACTTCGTCCCGTACTTTTCGAACAGCGCCAGCGTGTCCTTGAAACGCTTCCACTCGCCCGTCCCGGTCGGGTCCTTGAGCTCCTTGACCCGTTTCATGTACTGCGCGAGCCGGTATTCGATCACGCCCTGCTTCATGGCCCAGTTCTTGATGAAGTCCTCGATCTCGGCGGCGAGCCTGGGACTGTCCTTGCGAATCGCCCAGCCGATGCGGCCGTTGTCGCGCAGCACCAGGTCCGTGTGCAACTTGAGCTTGGGCAGCACCTGCGCCCACATCTTCGCCTTCCAGTCGTCGACGACCATGACCTCGAGGAGGCCGCTGTTCATCATCTCCATCATGTCCTCGTCCTCGAGCGCATCGGGGACGAGGACCAGTGAGATCTCGGGCTTTCCGGCATTGCGCAGGCGCTCGTTCTGCGCGAGAAGGCTTTCGTAGTAGCTGGATGCGCGGCGCACGTGCACTGTCTTGCCCGAGAGGTCGTCGAGCGTGGCGAGCGACGGCGAGACCGGGCCGGTGACGACGATCTCGTCCACGGTCCGGAGCGACGCCGGCGACACCATGTCGACCGTCTTCAGCCGCTCGGCCGTGACCGTGAGATTCCCGAACGCGATGTCGGCCAGCCCGTTGACGAGGTCCGGCAGCAGCTTGTCGCGGGTGGCGGGGACGATGTAGATCGTGAGCGGCCGCTTGCCGAGCTCCTTCGCGTATTTCTGGTTGAGCCAGCGCTCGAAGTCGCGGACGAGCTCGGCCGCGAGCCCGCGCTCGCGGCCCTTGTCGTTGAAGTAGAGCGACCGGCTGTAGGGCGCATAGACGCGGATCATCCGCCGCTCGAGCATCCTGTCGAAATCGCCGGTCCACGGCTTGTTGGCGACGCTCAGCTGCCGCGGACCGGTCGTCGCCGCAGGGTCCGCCGCCGCGGGTTGCTGCGCGCCGGCCAGCGTGGCCGTCGCGCATCCGGCGACGGCGAGCAGGGTGCGAACGATACTTCTGTACATGACGTGCTCCCTCACGATTTGGATCGTCCCGGTCATTCGCAGGGCGCGCGATTCTACCAGAGAAGGCGCAGGCACGAGGGTGCGACGGCCCTCCCCGGGACGAACGGGCGGGACCCGCATGCCGCGGGATTCGGCGAGCAGGGGAGCGGAATTTCCGGCACGCGGCCGATCAGCAACGGCGAAACCCGTGGCAACATGCGCGTGGCGGCGCCGCGGCGTGCAGAAACGCGGTTCGCGCCCTGCAATGCCCGGCTCCGCGAATTCCGCTGGCCGCCCGCCCAACTGCCAAGAGACGCCCATGACCCAACCGACGCCCGTTCCCGCCACCGACGAGGAAAAGAAGCGCCTGCGCGACAAGGTGGAGAAGCTGCTCGCGCAGAGTCCGTGCACGTGTGAGGCCAGCATCACGCTCGGCGGCCGCGCGATGGCCTACACCACGGTGGCCGCGTTCGTGCCGGTGGCGACGGGCGGCCTGGACGACAAGCACGGGGAACCCGAAGCCGCGGTCTGGACCACGGCCTACCTCCTCAAGGATGCCGATGCGGGGACGCGGCCCGTCTGCTTCGCGTTCAACGGCGGCCCCGGCGCCGCGTCCGTGTTCCTCAATCTCGGCGCGCTGGGCCCGAGGCGCGTCGTGATCAACGACGACGGCACGATGCCCTCGCCGCCCTACCGGCTCACCGACAACCCGCAGTCCTGGTTCGAGCACTTCGACCTCGTGTTCATCGACCCGCCGCACACCGGCTACTCGCTGACCGCGAGCGAGGAGGCGCGCAAGAAGATGCTCGGGGTCGACGGCGACGTGGCGGCGCTGGCCGACTGCGTGCGCACCTGGCTCGGTCGCCATCGCCGGTGGAGCTCGCCCCTCTTCCTCGCCGGCGAAAGCTACGGCACCACGCGCGGCGCCGCGCTCGCCGACAAGCTGCAGGAATCGGGCGTGGCGCTGTCCGGCCTCATCCTGGTGTCCTGCGCGATGGACCTGCAGAGCATCGTGTTTGCGCCGCGCAACGACCTGCCGTTCGCGCTCTTCCTTCCCGGTTTTGCCTGCGCCGCGCAGTACCACGGCAAGCTTTCGGGCCCGCCGTCGCAGACGCCGGCGGCGGCGCGCGCGGCCGCCGAGGCCTTCGTCGCCGAGGACTACCTGCCGGCGCTGCACGCCGGCGCGCGGCTGTCGGAGACGAGGCGCCGCCGCGTGGCGAGGCGCATCGCCGAGCTTTCCGGGCTTCCCGTCGCGCTGGTCGAGGAGAAGAACCTGCGCATCAGCGACGAGACTTTCTTCTTCGAGCTGCTCCGCGACCGCGGGCGGATCGTCGGGCGGCTCGAGGCGCGCGTCACCGGACCCATGGCCGCGAGCCGCACCCGCAACTGGGAGTTCGATCCGGGGATCGAAGCCCTCGCCGCGCCGTACACGATGGCCGCCAACGCCTACCTCAGCAGCGAGCTCGGTGTCGACACGACGGCGCGCTACGAGGTCATGTCGATGGAGGTCAACCGGCAGTGGAACTGGAATCGCGGCGACGCGAAGGGCAACAGCTACGCGTGCACCAGCCCGGACCTGTCGCGCGCGCTGCGCCGCAATCCGCACCTGCGCGTGCTGGTCGCGAGCGGCCACTACGACCTCGGCACGCCCTATTCGGCGAGCGACTGGTCGGTGGCGCAGCTCGACGTGCCGCCGGACGTGCTCGCCCGGGTCCGGCATCACTACTACGACGCGGGGCACATGATGTACACGCGCGAGCCGGACCTGAGGAAGCTCAAGCAGGACCTCGCGGCCTGGATGCAGGCCTGATCACCGCATCCGTCGGGCGCGCACGCGCCACCGCAGGTCCACCGCGTCCTGCACGGCGATCGCGCCGCCGAGGACCGCCATCGGTGTGATGCCGAAGTCGGTCTGCTTCAGGGTCAGGCGACCGGTCACTTCGATCGCGTCGCCGCCGACCTCGAGCTGCACGGGCACCCGCATGACGCGCTCGACCCCGTGCAGCGTGACCGCGACTCGCACATCCGCCTCGCCGCCGCCTTCGGCGCGGCCGGAAACGCCGATGAGCACGAACGGGTAGCGGGCAGCCTCGAGGGTTCTCAGCATGTTGCGCCGCGTGCCGGCGATGTCCTCGGCAGCGGGGTCCGTGTCGAGCCTGGCCTCGGCGCGCAACGCAGGCTCGTCGACGACCAGCTGGTCGAGCCGGACGTACAGGTCCGCGCGGCCGGCGCCCGGCGCGACGTAGCCTTGCACGTCGTGGCTCGCGACGACATGGTCGTGCCCCAGCCGCGCGAGCGAGCCGCCGCGCCGCACCTCGATCACCACCAGCGATGCGGCGGAATCGACACGGAACACGGGCGTCCCCTGCGCCGCGACCTCCCGGTAATACGCCGCGGGAAAGTCCGCGGGCGCCGTCGCGTCCGGCTCCGGCGACACGGAGGGTTGCCGCGCGCACGCCGCGACCAGTCCGATCACGGCAGCGGCGGCGAGGAGCTTGCGCATGCCCGGCATTATCGTCGATGGAGCCCCGCCGACCGGCGCTTTCCGCGTCCCTCCGGACCGATCGCGCAACGCTGCCGGGCAGCCAGCAGCGGGCACCGTGCGCAACCGCAATGCGCGTCGCGCTTGCCCCCTACCCCTCTTGTGGGGTGAAATGCGGGGCATTGCCCCTCGCACGGGGGGCGGAGGGAGGTCATCGATGCTGGGGTTCTTCCATGGCGGGAAGGAGACGCCACGCCTGGGCACGCTGCGTCAGCTTTCGCTGTTCGCGACGCTGTCGCGCCCGGAGCTGCGCGTCGTCGATGGCCTGCTGCACGAGCGCCGCTTCCTCAAGGGCGAGGTGATCTTCGACGAGGGCGAAGAAGGCCAGGTGCTGCACATCGTCATCACCGGCCGCGTGCTGATCTGCCGGCAGGGCGAGCCGGAGACCGGGCGGATCACCGATATCGAGGCCGGCGTCGTCTTCGGGGAGCTCGCACTGCTCGACGACGCACCCCGCGCGGCGCAGGCGCGGGCAGCGGAGGATTGCGTGCTGGCCTCGCTGTCGCGCGCCGACTTCGAGAGCCTGCTCGACACGCACGCGGTGATCGCGTCGAAGATCGCGCTGCAGCTCGCGCGCCAGCTCGGCCGGCAGCTGCGCGAACGGACGCAGGCCGCCGAGCGGAAACCCCTGTGAACGCGCAAGGACCCGCGAGCGCCGGTACGAGCCGGTATCTTTCGACGGGGCCCCTCGTGTGGGTGGCGACGCTCGTCTGCACGACGCTGCTGCTCGCGATGCTGAAGCAGGCGCTCTGGCTCGTCGTGCCGTTCCTGCTGGCGATCATCCTGTATTACGCGCTGTTCCCGGCCGTCCGCCGGCTGACGCTCGCGGGCGTCGAGCGCGAGATCGCGGCGGCGATCGTCGCCGGCACGTTCTTCGTCGCGGCGGTCGCAGCGTTGGTGCCGACGCTGCCGTGGATCGCGGCACAGGCGATGAGCAGCGAGGAAGCCGTCTACCGCTACCTCGCCGGCGGGCGGGTGCTGGTCGACCGCACGCTGATCACGCTGGAATCGCAGTTCGGCTTCCTCAAGCGCATGGACTTCCACGCCGAGATGGGCCGGAAGATCGACGAGGTCGCAGGGAGCTACGTGCAGGATCACCTGACCGAGGCGCTGCTCGGCGTCGCCGCGTGGCTGCCCTCACTGCTGCTCGCGCCGTTTCTCGCGTTCTTCTTCCTGCGCGACGGCCGGCGGTTCCTGAAGTTCCTCGGCGCGGCCGTGCCGAACGCGTACTTCGAGAGAACGCTGTACATGATCGAGCAGGTCGACGCGACCGCCCGCGCGTACTTCCAGGGCCTGCTGAAGCTCACGGTCCTCGACGCCGTCTGCCTCGCGCTGGGACTGACGGCGATCGGCATGCCCGCCCCGTTCGCGCTCGGACTCATGGCCGCGGTGCTGGCGTGGGTGCCGTTCATCGGCTCGGTGATCGCGTGCGTGATCGTGGTGCTGGTCGCCGCCACTGATTTTCCCGCCGATCCCTGGGTCGTCTACGCGGCGATCGGCCTGTTCCTCGTCGTGCGATTGCTCGACGATTTCGTGTTCATGCCGCTGACCGTCGGCCGCAGCCTGCACATGCACCCGCTGCCGACGGTGCTGCTGATCTTCGTCGGCGGCGCGGTCGCCGGAATCCCCGGCCTGATCCTGGTCCTGCCTCTCGCGGGCGTCGTGATGGTCGTCGCGGGCACGATCGGCGGCATCGTCAACAACCCGCGACTGCGCGCCCGGCACCGGTTCGCCGGAACGCTGCAGGCGCGGCGCGTCACGGCCGACCTGCACTCCTGAGCGATCGGCGGCCCGGCTACTTCATTCGCGACGGCAGCCGGATCGTCTCGCCGCCGGCCACGAGGAAGACGCCCCGGCCGGCATGATGCAGCGTCCGCGGCTGCCTGACCGAGCGGTCGATCCACGCGGCAAGGACCTCGAGCACGAACATGTTGTATCGCGCGACCATCCGCGTGTCGGCGACCCTGCACTCGAGGCTGGCGTGGCACTCGTCGATGCAAGGTGCCGCGACGCGGGACGACGCGGACGGCGTGAGGCCGAACTTCCGGAACTTGTCGATGCGACGCCCCGACGTGTTCCCGCACCCCACGACCTGCTTCGCGAGGTCCGCCGTCGGGATGTTGAGCACGCATTCCCGGCTCGCGCGCAGCAGGTCGAACGTGTAGTGCCGGCCGCTGACGATGCAGCCCACCAGCGGAGGCTCGAATTCCATCATCATGTGCCACGACATGGCCATCACGTTCACCCGGCCCTTGGCCGCGGTCGTCAGCATGACCACCGGCCCCGGTTCCAGCAATCGATATACTTGGGACAGCGCGAGCGGTTTCTTTGCCATCGGGCCACCTCCGTTTAACGGGTTCTCGCATGCCCCCTCAGAATAAGCGAGTGGCAGCCGGGGTGGCGATGGCCGTCGCAGGAACGATCGGACGACACGCGGCCGAAGGCCGTCTGGACAGGGGAGAATCTCGATGAAATGCACGCTGGTTGGATCCCGCTTTTTCGGGGCGCAGGTGTTCGAAGCGATACGCAAGGACGGCACCGAGATCGCGCGCGTCGTCGCGCCGGCGGCCGATGACCGGCTCGCCGTCGCCGCGAAGGCCGCAGGGGTGCCGGTCCATGTGCTCGCGAACCCGAAGGTCGTCCCGGGCGAGGCCATCCCCGAGGGGACGGAGCTCATCGTGGCGGCGCACACGCATGCCCGGGTGAGCAACGAGGCGCTGGCGCGTTCGCGGCTGGGCGGCATCGGCTACCATCCGTCGCTGCTGCCGCGGCACCGCGGCATCGCGGCCGTCGAATGGACGATTCTTTCGGGCGATCCGATCGCGGGCGGATCGGTCTATCACCTGGCCGACGGCTGGGACGCCGGCGCCGTCGCCGCGCAGGACTGGTGCTTCGTCGCCAAGGGCGAGACAGCCCGCGAATTGTGGGAGCGCGCGCTGGCGCCGATGGGTCTCGAGCTGCTGACGCGCGTGGTGCGGCAGGCGCGCAACGACGGCAGGCTGCCGGCGTACAAGCAGGACGAGCGCTTCGCCACCAAGGCGCCGATGATTCGCAGGACCGTCTCCGTCACCGAGGAGCCCAGGCCCGCGAGCGCATCGCTCGTCGCGACGGTGATCGGCGCGGATCGGCCGGGCATCGTGAGCCAGTTGTCCGACCGCGCCCAGGCCCTGGGCGCCAACTGGGCCGGCAGCCACATGGCGAGCCTGGCCGGGCAGTTCGCGGGCGTCGTGCATTTCGAAGTGGCCGCCGCGAACGCCGAGGCGCTCGCGACCGCGCTGCGCGGGCTGGATTCGTCGCAGCTGCACGTCACGGTCGCCCGGAGCGACACGCAGCCCCTGCCGACGGGCCGGCGCATGATCAGGCTCGAGCTGGTCGGGCGGGATCGACCCGGGATCGTGCGCGACCTGTCCAAGGGCCTCGCCGACCGCGGCGTCAGCATCGAGGAGCTCCACACCGAGGTCGTCAGCACCGCCGTGGCGACCGGTCAGCTCTTCAAGGTCAAGGCGTTGCTCTTCGTGCCGGACGCGCTTCCCAGCGACGAGCTGCGGCGCGGGCTGGAACCGCTGGCGAACGAGATGATGGTCGATCTCGCGCTCTGACGCGGGAGCGCGGTCGCCGGGGCTGGGAGCCTGTCGGACTCACATTCACTTATTCTAAGGAGGCGAGTTGGGCGCAGTTCAAGGCACGAGGCGCTTTCGGACTAGGTTCGTATGCTCTTTATC
>Ga0209048_10007521_pt1 | contig 10053 bp, 8 predicted proteins | sample FrelakmetCRP12CR_FD_187146 | JGI IMG/M metagenome (GOLD analysis project Ga0209048, IMG submission 187146) | Freshwater lake sediment microbial communities from the University of Notre Dame, USA, for methane emissions studies - CRP12 CR (SPAdes)... | ecosystem: Environmental > Aquatic >... | reverse complement strand
CACGACGATCAGCTTGCCGTCGGCCTGAATGATCTTCGGCAGAATGGGCGGAACCCTGCGCGTGCTCTCCCCAAGGAGCATGGCCGCGAGGCCGCCGTAGCGCCGGTAGGTGTCACGCAGGTCCTCGAGCGTCGCCAGGGTGGGCGGCGCCATCTTCATGGCCCCGCGCGCACGTTGCGCGAACGCTTCCTCGGCCGTGAGCCATGCATGCTCGGTCAGCTCCGATTGGTCCACGCTGGCCTCCTGGTCCACCGGCACCTGGATGGCGAAGAAGCGCGTATCGAAGCGCCTGCGCTCGCGGGAAGGCGTGATCCAGTGGGCCCAGTAGGTGAGCTGCGCGACGTCGAGATACAGATCTTCCTGCTGCAGCATCCGCGGGAACGCCCCGCCGGTGCCGGCCAGCTCCTTGCGATGGGCCTTGAGACGTTCGATCTGCTCGCGATCGCACGGTGAGCCGTCCAGCCTGCGCGCGAGCAGCACGCCGCTTTCCTCGAAGGTCTCACGGCATCCCGCCACGTGCAGACCGACCGTGGTCGCGAGGTCCAGCGCGTCCCCGGCGACCGACGCCAGGCGGCCGGCGCAGCCGGCGTAGGCCTGCGGCACGACACGGGCCGCCATCTCGGCCGAGCAGTCCGCTTCCTCCATCCGTCCGCCCGGAAACACCCACAGGTCGCCCATGAACGCGAGCTCGGCCGCGCGTCTGGTCATCAGGACCTCGAGTCGGCCGCGCACCTCGCGCAGCAACAACACCGTCGCGGCCGGACGGACCGGGGCGGGGGAGTGCGCGGGAAGGCCCTGAGCGTCGCGCGACACCGGATGCACCTGCGCGGAGCCGGCTCAGATCAGCTTGACGAGCTGCTTGCCGAAATTGCGGCCCTGCAGCAGGCCGATGAAGGCCTCAGGCGCAGACTCGAGCCCGGGGGCGATCGACTCGCGATACTTGATCTTGCCAGTGGCGACGCCGCGGCCGAGTTCCGCGAGCGCCTGCGGCCAGAGTTCCATGTGCTCACCGACGATGAAGCCCTGCAGCGTGACGCGCATGGTCAGCAACATGCGGACATTGTGGATCGGGATTTCCTGCCCGCCATAACCGGCGATCAGGCCGCACAGCGCAATGCGCCCGAACGGGTTGATGCGGGCGAGGGCGGCATCGAGGCAGATGCCACCGACATTCTCGAAGACGCAGTCGACGCCGGCGGGCGCCAACTCCTTGAGCGCGCGGGACATCGAGCGCATGTCGGTGTGAACGCGGTGGTCAAGGCAAGCGTCGAAGCCCAGCTCCTCGACGACGTAGCCGCACTTCTCGCGTCCGCCCGCAATACCGACGACGCGGCAGCCCGCCGTCTTCGCCAGCTGCCCGACCGCGCCGCCCACGGCGCCGCTCGCCGCGGACACCAGCAGCGTCTCGCCCGCCTTCGGCGCGCAAATCTTATTGACGCCGTACCAGGCGGTGACGCCCGGCATGCCGACCGCGCCAAGGTAGGCCGACATCGGCACCGCGCGCGTGTCGACCTTCATGAGCATCTTGCCGTCGGAGAGGCCGTACTCCTGCCAGCCGAGCTGGCCGACCACCGTGTCGCCTTTGGCGAAACGCGGATGGTTCGAGACCTCGACGACCCCGACGGTCGTACCGATCATGGTCTGGTCGAGCTTCTGCGGCTCGGCGTACGACTTCGTCTCCTCCATGCGTCCACGCATATACGGATCGAGCGAGAGGTAGTGGTTACGAACGAGCAGTTGGTCCGGTCCGGGTGTCGGCATCGGCACCTCCTCGAGACGGAACACCTGCGGCGTCAACGCGCCGCTCGGGCGGCTGGCCAGGACGATGCGTCGGTAGGTGGCGGGCATCTGCGCTCCTCGAATCAGTCGCGGGCTAAGCGGGCTTCGACGGCAAGCATAGCGCGTCGGGCGGGCGGGCTTGTGACAGGATCGAGCACGGATTCGATCGAGTCGGCGAGGCGAGGCCCGGTCGTGGCGTGGCGCGGCGCAAAATGACGGGCGATGCACCGGGTCGGCAGATTTGCCGCTAAACTCAAGCAAAGGCCGAGGCGGGTGGGGCCGCCGGCGTGCCGGTGCGTGCGCGATATCCGCTCCGCGAAGCGGACGCGCAGCTCACACTCAAGACGAAAGGCGCCATGCCAACGAGATTCGAGCTGGGAACATCGTTATGACTTCCTCCGGGCAGCAGCCGCTCGAGGCTGCGGTGCAGCATTATTTCTCCATCCCGCATGACGCGGCCGTCGCCATGCTCGCCGAACTCGACCCGTACGTCTGTCGCGGCGGAGAATGGCTGTTTCGGCAGGGCGACGCGGCCGACTGCCTGTTCCTGCTCGCGCGCGGCCGGCTGCAGGTGTGGCTCGAGACGACCGATGCCCATGAGGGCGGCGCGAAGATGGTGGCCGAGGTCGAACCGGGCGAGATCGTCGGCGAAATCGGCATGCTGACCCACGGGCCTCGCTCCGCGAGTATTCGCGCGGTCCGCACCAGCCTGCTGCTGAAGATGAGCTCCGCCGTATTCGACCGGCTGGCGCGAGAGCGTCCGGAACTCATGAGGCTTGTGGCCGGTGGAATCGCCACCCGTCTGCGCGATCGCACCGCGGGGACCCACGCGGTGCGCCGCAGTATGAAGACCGTGGCGCTGGTGCCTCTCGACCCGGGGCCCTCGGCGCAGGCCCTCGCCGAGCGACTGCGCGGCGTGCTGGTGCCGCACGGTTCGACGCTCATCCTTACGCCGCAGATCATGCGCACGCTTGGCTCGCCACCGCTGCCGTCCGCCGGGCAGCGGGACCATTCCGAGGCCATGGTGGAATGGCTCGCCGAGCAGGAGGATGCACATCGGTTCGTCTTTTACGTCGCTGACGCATCGGACAGCGCGTGGTCGGACCTGGCCGTGCGACACGCCGACATGATTCTGCTGGTCGCGGAGGCCGCTCTTGAGAGTGCCTTGCGCCCCTGGGAGAAGTCCTTGCTCGGTCCACCGGGCGGTCCGGTGGCGCGCCGGGCGCTGGTCCTCGGCCACGAGGGCGGTCCGGCGACGCTGACCGGCACGGCCGCCTGGCTCAAGGACCGCAACCTCGATTACCACTTTCACGTCCGGTCCGGGGTGGCGGCGGACATTGAGCGGCTGGGCCGAGTCCTCGCCGGCACGGCGCTCGGCTTGGTCCTGGGCGGTGGCGCGGCGCGCGGATTTGCGCACCTAGGCGTGTACCGCGCGCTGAGCGAAGCGGGCACCCCGGTCGACTGGGTCGCCGGTTCGAGCATCGGGGCCGTCATGGGAGCGGGCATGGCGAGCGGATTGGAGCCGGCGGAAGTCATCGCGCGCGCCCACAAGGCGTTTGTGCACGGCAAGCCGTTCGGTGACGTCACGCTGCCGGTCATCTCGTTCCTGCGGGGACGGCGCATGGAGCGACTCATCAACGAGCATCTGTCCGGCGAAATCGAGGACCTGCCGCTGCCGTTCTTCTGCGTCTCGAGCAACCTCGGTCACGGCCGGGTGCAGGTGCACGCGAGCGGATCGTTGCCGCGGGCACTGCGCGCCAGTGTCTCTCTGCCCGGCGTGTTTCCACCGGCGGTGATCGACCGGCAGCTTGCCATCGACGGCGGCATACTCGACAACCTGCCGGTCGACCTTATGCGTGCGCGCCCTGTCGGTCGCGTGATTGCGGTGGACGTGGCGTCGCGACGCAACTACGACGTCGATTACGATACCGTGCCCTCGCCGTGGACCGTGCTCGCCAGCCGGGTGCTGCCGCGCGGCAAACGCTACCGCGTGCCGAGCCCGGTGTCGTTGATGCTGATGGCGATGGCCATCGGCACGATGGAGGCGACGCGCACCGCCGGTCAGCGCGCGGATCTGCTGATCCGTCCGGCGGTCGGCGGCTACAGTTTCACGGACGTACGACCTTTCGCGCAGATCGTCGAAGCCGGCTATCAGGCCGCGCGACAAGCCCTTGCGGAGTCGTCTTCGGTTGCGCAGCCGCACGGTGATTCGGGGCACGCGCGATGAAGGCGGCTCTGCTGCGGCAGTTCGCCGCGACGCTCTGCGCCGCGGCCATCGGCGCGCAGAGCGCCGCGTGGTCGGCGAACCCGCCGCCGCCATCGAAGGGTGGCGCGGCGGGACAGCGCGGCGTCGCAGCCCTTGGCAGGCTCGAGCCACTCGGCGGAATCATTCACGTGGCGGTGCCGTCGACGCCTGATGCGGTGTCGGGCGCCGTCGTGACCAGGCTGCTGGTCGAGCGCGGCGCGGACGTTCAAGCAGGGCAACTGCTTGCCGAACTCGACACCGCAGCCATTGCCAAGGCACGCGTGGCCGAAGCGCAGGCTGAGCTCGAGACCGCGCGGCGCGATGCCAAGGCAGCCGCCAGTCACGCAGCGCAGGCCTGCGTGCTCAGCGACGTGGCGGCCCGTCACTCGCGGCGCAGGAGCGAACTGCTGGGACGCAGCCTCGCGTCCAAGGAGGAGGCCGATGCGGCAAAGGGTGAGGCCGAGGCGGGGGCCGCATCCTGCAAGGCGAGCACCGCCACCGTCTCGGTGGCGGAGTCCCGCATTGCGAGCGCGCAGGCGGTCCTGGTTCGCCGGCAGGCGGAACTCGAACGCTGCTACGTTCGCGCGCCGTTCGCCGGCCGGGTGCTCGATGTGGCCGCCCGACCCGGCGAACTCGCCGGCCAGAACGGTGTCCTTGAACTCGGTCGCGTCGACCAGATGTACGCGATCGCCGAAGTCTATGAGACCGACATCCGCTTCGTTAAGCCCGGGCAGCGCGCCAAGGTTCACAGCGATGCGCTCGTACGCGACCTACAGGGCGCCGTGACCCGGATCCGGCCCAAAGTGCACAAGATTGACCAGATTGGCGCGGACCCGGCGGCGCGCAAGGACGCGAGGATCGTTGAGGTGGAAATCCGTCTCGACGACTCGAGGCCCGCGGCCGACCTCACCAACCTGCAGGTCGAGATCGAGATAGGTCGCTGATCGCATGCGGAAGTTCATGCCCATGCCGCCGCTGGGCTGGCTGCAGCTCTGGCACAAGCCGGTGCGGCTGGCGGTGGCCGTCGCGGGCATCGCGTTCGCCGTCCTGCTGATCCTGATGCAGCTCGGCTTCAGGTCGGCCCTGTTCGAGAGCACGCTGCGCTTCCACGAGCGATTTCGCTACGACATTGCCCTCTTCAGTCCCGACAGCGTATTCATCGTCCGTCCCTCCCCGTTCTCGATCCGCCGGCTCTACGAGGCGATGGGCGACGACGACGTCGCGCGCGTCACGCCCGTGTACATCTTTCCGGCCACCTGGAAGAACCCCTGGGACAACCAGCGCCGAAGCATCAACGCAGTGGGCCTCGACCCGGACAAGGACATGCTCGACACGCCCGGCTTCGCCCAGGGGCACGCGCTGCTTCAGCAGCAGGACGTGGTGCTGTTCGATGCCGCGTCGCGCCCCGAATTCGGTCCGGTCGGCGATTCGCTCGCGGCCGGGCGGCCGGTGATCACCGAAATCAACGACCGCCGGGTCACCGTGGTCGGCCGCGTCGAGATCGGGCCGTCGTTCGGCATCGACGGCACGGTGCTCACCAGCGTGGACAACTGGCTGCGGCTGTTCCCGGAGCGTCCCCGCAACCAGATTCAGCTTGGCCTGATCACGCTGAAGCAGGGGGCCAGTGCAGATCAGGTGCGGGATCGGCTTCGTTCCATCCTGCCCGCAGACGTCCTCGTGCTCACCAAGCGGGATTTCGCGGCGCGCGAGAAGGCGTACTGGAACGGCGCCACGCCGATCGGTTACGTGTTCGCCTTCGGCGCGATCATGGGCTTCGTGGTCGGCGCCATCATCGTCTACCAGATCCTCTTCGCGGACGTCTCCGAGCACCTGAAGGAGTATGCGACGCTGCGCGCCCTCGGCTATCGCAACCGCTTCGTGTCCGGCATCGTCATCCAGGAGGCGCTGATGCTGGCGGCGCTCGGCTACCTGCCGGGCGTCGCGGCGGCCTGGCTGCTGTACCGTTCCGCGGCGTCCGCGACGCGGCTGCCGCTGCACCTGACCGCGGAACGGACCCTCACGGTCTTCCTGCTGACGCTGGGAATGTGCGTGCTGTCGGGACTCATGGCCCTGCGCAGGGTCCGCCGGCTCGATCCGGCCGAGGTGTTCTGATGGCCGCGGCCGATCCAGTCGTCATCGAGGGGCTCAGTCACCACTTCGGCCGCGGTGCGCTGCGTCGGCAGATTCTCTTTGATGTCACGACAGCCATTCCGGCCGGACAGATCGTCATCGTGACGGGCCCGTCAGGATCGGGGAAGACCACGCTGCTCACGCTCGTCGGCGCACTGCGCTCCGCGCAGGCGGGTAGCGTCCGCGTGCTGGGGCAGCAACTAAACGGCGCGCGCAGTGCGGCGCTCGAGGGCGTGCGCAAGAACATCGGCTTCATCTTCCAGCAGCACAACCTGCTCGGGGCGCTCACGGCCTCCCAGAACGTGGAGCTCGGGCTGCGCGTCACGGGTCGTCATTCGCGAGCGGTGCTGCGGCGCAGGGCGGATGCGATGCTCGAGGCAGTGGGCCTCGGCGCCGAGACGCACAAGCGCTCGGAGGAACTCTCGGGCGGGCAGCGTCAGCGCGTTGCGATCGCCCGTGCGCTGGTGGCTGAGCCGGCCATGGTGCTGGCCGACGAGCCGACGGCCTCGCTCGATCGGGCGTCCGGCCGCGAGGTGGTCGACCGGATGCAGACGCTCGCGAGGCAGCGCGGCACGACCATCCTGCTGGTCACCCACGACAACCGCATCCTGGACGTCGCTGATCGCATCCTGCATCTGGAGGACGGTCGCCTCAAGACGTTCACGGACGCCGTCATCGCCAACACGCAGCAGATGATGCACGTGCTCGCACAGAGCAACGGCCGGCAGCGCCTCGAACAGACCGTGGCCGAGATGGACGAGACGGTGTTCCGGCACACGTTGCAGGAGCTGACGCAGCAGGCGCAGAGATTCCTCGAGACGACGGCGCTCGCAAGCGATGAGGCGTACCGGAGCATGCTCGAGCAGTCACTGCGGGTGTTTACGCGCCGCGTCGGCGAGCTGCTGAATGCCGAGCGGGCCTCGCTGTTCCTGGTGGACCGGGATCGGCAGCAGCTCATCCTGCGGGTCTCCGAGGACGTTGCCGACGGAAAGACCGTCCGCATCGCGCTCACGAGCGGCATCGCGGGCGCCGCCGCGATGTCGGGCAAGGCCGTTCGCGTCGCGGACGCCTACTCCGATGCGCGCTTCAACCGCGACGTCGATCGGCAGACGGGCTTCCACACACGCTCGATCCTGTGCCTGCCGCTGCACGACCGCACCGGCAGCGTCTTTGCCGTCACGCAGTTACTAAATCGCAGGGACGGACAGCCCTTCGACGAGCAGGATGAAGCGCGCTACGCCGACTTCGCTGCGTCGCTGTCGGTGTTGCTCGAGTCGCTGGTCGGCATGGCCCGCTCGGCGGTGAGCAATCGATCATGAGCAGCTCGCGCATCACCCGTCTGCTGCACCTTACCGATCCCCATCTGTACGGAGATGAGTCGCGCCGGATCTATGGTGTCAACACGGCATCTTCCTTCCGCAGCGTGCTGCGCGAGGCGATGGGCAGCGGCATGGCCCCGCCCGATGCGATCGTCGTCACGGGCGACATTGCTGATGACCTGAGCGCGCAGGCTTATCGCAGGTTCCGGGCTGCGCTGCAGGGCCTCGGCGTGCCGGTCCTGTGCCTGCCCGGCAACCACGATGACCGGACCGTCATGGCGCAACTGCTCAACGCCGACGGCTTCCAGTACTGCGGCCAGGCCGTGCTCGGCAATTGGGGTGCAGTGCTGCTCGACACCCACGTTCCGGGCGAGGTCTACGGGCAGCTGGCCGAGTCGGAACTAGTGCGACTGGATGCGGCCCTGCGCGAGTTCTCAGAGCAGCCGGTGCTTGTACTCCTGCACCACCCCCCGATCCCGATCGACAGCGCGTGGCTCGACGGTCTCGGGCTTCGCAACGCCCGGGACTTCCTCGCGATCATCGACCGCCACCCGCAGGTCAAAGCGGTGCTCGCGGGCCACGTGCACCAGGCGTTCGACCGGCTGCGGGGCCGGGTGCGCGTGCTCGCGACGCCATCGACCTGCGCCCAGTTCACCCCGCGGACGGTTGACTGCGTGATGGACCTGCGGCCGCCGGGTTATCGTTGGCTCAGCCTGACGCCCGATGGCAGGATGCAGACCGAAGTGATGTGGCTGTGCGACTGGGTCGTGGACGCGCGCCCCAACGATGACCGGATGGGAGGAAGACGTGACTAACAGATTGCCATTCCCGCTGCTCGAGTCGCCCGAAGTGCTCGCAAGCTTCAACGGCTGGAGCGAGCAGGTGTATCGGGACATGCTGGCGCTCCAGGCCGGGCAGATCAGCAGGGCCGACCTTGACGCGAAATATCTGTACCGCACAGCCATCTTCACGCTTGACCTGACGGGGTTCACGGTCAGCGCGATGGGAGGGCGGCAGCTGCACTCGCTCCTGCGCATCCTCGATGCGCAGAAGGTGTGCGTGCCCGTCCTGCAGGAGAGCGGGGCGACGCTGATTCGAGCGTTCGCGGACGATCTGGTCGCGCTGTTCGCTGATCCCGGGCGGGCCCTCGATGCTGCGTTCGAGGTCCATCGGCGCGTGGCACTGTTCAATCAATCGGGCCTTGCCGCCGAGCACCCGCCGCAAGCTTGCATCGGCATCGGCTACGGCGAGGTCTATGCGATCGGCGCGAATCTGTCGATGGGCGATGAGATGAATCGCGCGTCGAAGCTCGGCGAGGACACCGCGCGGGGTGCCGAGACCTTGGTCACGAGCAACCTCTATGAAGCGCTGCAGCACCGCAATGACGTACTGTTCGAGCCGGTGTCGACTGACGATTTGCCTTTCCCCTACTACCGGGCGTCGCCGCGCGGCTAGCGCCGAAGCAAATCGCTCGAGAGCGTCGGTGTAACGTACGCGCCGTCCACGAAGCCTGAGGCGCAGGTCTTTCCGGGACCGAAGAGCGACCGACTGCAATAGATCGGCAGGTCCGCGAGTCTGCTGACGGCGGCGCGCATTCAGAATCCCTGGGCCCCCGACTGGCAGGACCGCCGGTCACCGCCTCTGCCGAACAGCGTCGCGCGCGACGAATTATGGAAGTGCGTTCACCGGCATAAGCGGTATCTACGCCGCGGCGACTCTTGCGATCCGGCGTGACTTTTTGGTCCGAGGCAGCGAGACTTCCGGGACCGCCCGATCGACGGGCCGGTCACGCAACGACGTGTCACAACAATGAATCGGGAGAGCCCATGACTGCCTATCGCCTGCCGATCGCCGCGTCCGTCCTCGGTTTGTTAATGGCGCACACGGGGTCGGCAATTGCCCAGGAAGCGAGCGCGGCCGCTGCGCGGACCCACACGCATCACAAGCTTCATTTCAAGGTCGGGGCCGACAACTGCGTGCAGAAGGTCGCGCGGGACGCGGATGACGCGGACGCCGACAGCACCTACGTGAGTGAAGGGGATAACGTGACGTGGTCCTTCTCGGGCCCGAGGAAGCGGGTGGTGTTCGCGGCAGCAAGTCCCTTCGACTGGCAAGACTCCGATTTCAGCAGCGGCACGATACAGGGCGTAGTGAAGAGCGGGGCCGCCCAGGGCGGTAATAATGGGAGCTACAAGTACACCGTCAACGTCGAAGGCAAGAATTGCGCGCTTGATCCAATGATCATCGTGCAGAACTAGTCCTGCGGCGCAAGCGCCGACTCTGTAGCCTGCCCTGAGCGATCGCATCGACGCACACGGGACCCCGGCCACCAAGGAAGGGCTTCCGCTTAGGGTGCAGGCGCGCGCGATGGGCGACAAAGTGGTCGACGACGGCTCTGCGCCCGTCAGCGACATGACCGGCAATGGACGGCCAAACTCCCAGCGCCTGGAGCAGCGCCCGTGACATCGCCAGGCAATCGGTTGAGCTTATCGACAGATAGCTTGCAGACGATTCCGAGCACATGGTTTACACATTTCGGCATTTGGGGGAGAGCACCCAGATGCCCTGGAATGAGTGTAA
>Ga0209048_10007520_pt1 | contig 10054 bp, 5 predicted proteins | sample FrelakmetCRP12CR_FD_187146 | JGI IMG/M metagenome (GOLD analysis project Ga0209048, IMG submission 187146) | Freshwater lake sediment microbial communities from the University of Notre Dame, USA, for methane emissions studies - CRP12 CR (SPAdes)... | ecosystem: Environmental > Aquatic >... | reverse complement strand
CAGACAATCTCACTGAGACTGTCGACAACCTCCGCTGCCACTGCACGATCGGCGCTGGTCGCATGAGAAGTGAGATTCTCGCCGGTCGCATGAGAAGTGAGATTCTCGCCGGTCGCTGCCCCCACCGCATCACGAGTTGCTGCGCTGTCCATGCCTGGCGTGAGATCGAGCACGGTCGGCAACGGAATCGCCACCGTGAACGTGCTGCCTTTCCCTGGCTCGCTCTCTACGGTGATTGTACCATTGTGCAGCTCAACCAGCTCCCTGGCAAGTGCCAACCCGATGCCTGTTCCCTCAAACCGGCGCGCAGCCGTGTCATTCACCTGAAAGAATCTCTCAAATATCTTTTCATGATACTCTCGTGGTATGCCGATCCCGGTATCCGTCACCGAGATCAGGACGCGTCCGGCATCCTTTCTGCCTGCTTGCACAGACCGCACATTGACATCGACCGCTCCGCCATCGGGTGTGAATTTGAATGCGTTGGCGACGAGATTCGTGATGCTCTTCTCGATGTTGCCTTCGTCAATATAGCTTGACACTCGAGCTCCCGGCACTTGCACTGTGAAAGCGATATTCCTGCGTGCTGCGAGCGATTCGAACGATGCGGCGACACCGCGGACCAGCATCGCCATGTCGCACCATCGCGCAGCGAACTTCATCCGTCCTGACTCCAGACGGGAGAGATCGAGAAGTTGATTGACCAGAACCAGAAGTCGCCGGCAGTTTCTGAACACGAGCTCGTACTGCGCGCGGAGGTGTTCGTCATTGACTGTGCTAAGCAGCTGAAGGATGGGGCCTTCGATAAGAGTCAGCGGTGTACGGAGTTCATGCGAGATGTTGGCAAAGAACCGTGATTTCGCCTGATCCACCTCTTTGAGCGTTTGCGTTTCAAGAAGCTCAAGTTCAATCTGGTGCCGGGCTTTGATGCTGTTGATTTGATAGCGGCGGATGCCATACAGGCATCCCCCAACCAAGATAACATAGCACACATAGGCCCATGTGGTCTTCCAGGGAGGGGACGAAACACGTAGTTCCATCGATGCCCCTGTCTTGTTCCACACACCGTCGTTGTTTGATCCTTTCACCCGGAAAACATAGTCACCATCACCGAGATTCGTGTACGTCGCCGTGCGCCGTGTCCCGCAATACACCCAGCCGGTGTCAAACCCGACCAGTTGATAGGCATATTGGTTCTTCTCCGGCGAGGTGTAGTTGAGCGCGGCGAATTCAAAGGAAATCATGTTGTCCGTGTACGACAGCTCCAGCGCTTTCTTCTCAGCGATCGCAGTGTCCAGATGCACCGGCTTGTCGTACTTCGAGAATGACGTGATGAACACCGGAGGAATGTTGGGGTTGTCATGTATGCTATCCGGATGGAAACGGACGAGACCGTTGCTTCCGCCAAAGTACATCTCGCCGCTCCGGCTCTTGAATCCCGTCGGACCGGACCAGGAACCGATGTCGACGCCATCGCGCGCATCGTATGTTGTCACAACCCCCTTCGCCGGGTTGAGTTTCAATATCCCGCCGGTCACACTCGCCCAGAGATTGTGCCGGTCATCTTCGAGAATCCCGCTTACGCGTTCGTTCGCTGCAAAAGTAGTGAATGTGCCAGAAGACTTGTTGTATCTGCTCAGACCGGCCGGCGACCCTACCCACAAAGCGCCTTTGTGATCGACAGAGAGGGCCGTCGGTTCAAGGCTCCCTGATTCGTTGGCCCGGTATGGGGAGCTGACATCCCGGCCGTACTGCTTCCACGTGTCCGTTTTCCGGTCAAACGACGTCAAGCCCGCGAGTTGAACCGCAACCCAGAGCAGTCCATCCCTGTCTTCGGCGATTGCTTCAATTTCGTACGCAGGTCTGCTATAGTCATGGGAAAAGAACCGGAAAGCGTCGGTCGTCGGGTTGAATTGTGCGAGCCTCCCACCGGCAATGCCTGCCCAAAGACTCCCTTCACGGTCTTCGTAGAGCGAGCTGACAAACTCACCTCCCAGGTAATGATCGAACCGGCCAGTGCGCCGGTCAAGCCGGTCCAGCCGATTAATCCCGCCTTCCCTGGTTCCTATCCAGAGTGCACCACGCTTGTCCATCACCACGGGCCATATTTCATCGTGGCTGAGACTGTGCGGATCTCTCGGATCGTGAACGAAGCGGACAAACCTCCCTGTAGCCGGATCAAGCCTGTTGAGACCGCCGAGAGTCCCAACCCAGATGTTCCCCGTTTCATCATCACAGACTCCCGTGGCAGAAGACGAGCTCATGCTCGCCGGGTCGCCGGGAATGTTGCGGTATGTTGTGAACCGTTTTTGCACAGGGTCGAGTTTGAGCACGCCGTCTGACAGCGTTCCGAACCACATCGTGCCAGTCCTGTCTTCGAAAATTGAGAGGAATGAATAGGCATGGTCCGCTCCTATGTTCTGGGTGATCCAACGTTCCCGCTTCTCATCAAATGTCCTCAGCGGGGTCATATTGCTGCAGAGATACATTCTGCCTGACCGGTCTTCTCGGAAGTGCCATGTGCCGTCACTACCGCCGAAGGAGTTGGCGTGTATTTCATCCTGAAATGCCGTATACCTCCCGACAGTCCGGTCAAATCGGGAAACCCCTGCGATTGAACCGACCCAGAGCCTTCCTGTCCGATCACAGTAAATCGTCTTTACGATGTCCGCCCGTTTTCCTTGGGCATGCGCAAACCTGGTAAAAACGCGGTGTGATCGATCGAATCGATACAATCCGTCTTCGGCACCTATCCAGAGGTTTCCCCCAAGAGAAACCGGATCCTCGAACACCTCCCATACGGGTCGTTGCGGACCGTCGGTGTAACGTGTGAATCGGCCGTCCTTCACGCTGAATGAACAGAGTCCGTTCTGGGCACCCATCCACAGTACGCCAGAGCGATCAATAAAAAGACGGTTCAACGTGTCGCAGGGCAACGAAGCGGGGCTTCCCATGATGTGTCTGTATGACGACACATTTCCCGTCTTTTCATCAAAGCGTTTCAGGCCTCCTCCGTTCGTGGCGATCCACAATTCTCTCCCAGTTCTCTTCGAAAGAGTATCTTCGCACAGCGAGGTCACTGAGAGATCATTGAAGTAACGCACGAACCGATCACGCGCCCTGTCGTAGCGCGAGAGGCGGCCCATGCCAATGACCCAGAGATCGCCGTTGGAATCTTCGAATAAGGTGTTGGCGACCCGGGCGGGGAGCGACGTGCTGTCACCGGGAATGACGGTATAGACCCTGAAGGAGTATCCGTCATACCTGTTCAGACCGTTGAACGTCCCGAACCACATGAAGCCTCTGCTGTCTTGCAGGATGCTGTTAACCTGATTAAACGATAGACCTTGTTCAACTGAGAGGTGCTCCAGGCGTGTCATTGCCGGCTGAGCGAAGGCGGAGGTCACGGCGTGGACAACGAGTAATACCAACCCAAGAGTGTACTGTAGCATTGGGAGAATCGGTTGTGCTGGTACTTGCATAGTCTCTGACAGCCCGGATGAGAAATTCAACACGTATTCATCAACCCCACAACAGAGAAACCCGCACAGCATCCCCCGCTACAATGCCAGGCGATCGATACACCTCGTTTGCGCCGTGGACAGAAGAGCGCACATGCAATCATCGAACGATTTCACTGGAGTGCCCCGACCGACGACGCTCCTAGTAATGAACAAAACAGGGACTTAGGGGATTTTGTTCCAGCTCCTATGTCACATTGTTCTTCAGTTCCACTGCAACGCATACCAACGCGGCTTCTTCCCTTCCGTGAACTTCACCGCCGGCGCAGGAAGGTGGATGAGATTCGCTGTCTGCTGAAGCAAACGCAACTCCGGATTCTCCACTCGAAACGCCCCAAGATTGAAATCCAATCCTATGACAGCTTCCCTCCTGCTCTGCCTGTCATCCACACCGTAGCCGACCGCAAGCTGTACGAACTCAGGCCAGTAGGTGCGCCAACTCCCCGGCAGCAGATTGTGAACATTCACCACAAGCCAGTATGTATGTGCGTCGTAATGATCGGTGAAGTGCGGCGGCCATCGATACCCTTCTTCAGGCACATAGGACCACTTCAAAGAGAAATTCTGCATAAACGGAACTGCAATCTGAAGCATTGCATAGCCTAGTCCGCCCATATTGAACGCAAGGTCATATGCCGAGAAGCCGTACGGACTGAGACCGTCCCCGACCTCTATCGATAGGGCAAAGAATGCTGAACTCCCGGCAGCCCACCAGAATGCGGCAGAAGAATCGTAGCCGCCCCAGAGCATGATGTTGCGCAACACATGAAAATAGAAATACGACGTGAAGGCGTGGCCGACTTTGTCGATCCCGAGCGAGTAATTGTTGAACAACCCGTCGTCACTAAAATGGAAGGGTGCAGATGTATCCTTCCACCAGTCGTAGTACGAACTGATGAGTGAACCCGCGAGAACGCCGCCTGCCATCGCGGTCGCAACAACTTTTCGGGTGGGCCAACCTGCCCCCTGGAGGGCTGCAGGCAGGACCCGCAGGGTGTCCTGCGCCCACAGTGATTGCGCCGCCAACAAAAGTATGAGGCAGTATTTCCTCATCTTGAGGACGCAGCACCCGTACGTTTCGCTTTGAAGCTCTCAACATGCCGGACGATGGCATCAAGGTCGATCTGCTCGATGCACTCAAGATTGTAGGGACAGGAACGTTTCCAACAGGGTGAACAGGCAAGCTTCTCGGGAATGAGCTTGATCCCCCGATCGAAGAGGTCAATCTCGGTCCAGCAACTTACGCCAAACCAAACCACAATCTCCTTTTTCAGTCCGATAGCTGCATGCATGCCAAAAGAATCGCCTGAGATTACGAGGTCACAGAGATTGATGTAGCAGATGCCCTGACGAACTCCTTCTGTCGTCGGCGTGTTCAGCACTTTCTCTCCCACTCGCCGGGCAATTTCCGCGTTGCGAATGGTATCTTCAGGTCCGCCAAGAAGCACCAGTCGCACCCCTGAGATGGCGGCAAGTCGTCCAATCAAACGGACGTGCTGGTCCACGGTCATTTTCTTATGCGGATAGAGCTCCGAACAACCCGTGTTGAAACCCACCACAAGTTCCGCGCGATCAAGACCGTGGTGCAGCTTGTAGTCAGAGCACAACGCCCGTTCTTCGGGACTGAGCACGAGCACGTAGTCGTCGCGGCGGAACTCTAATTCGAATTGCTCACATTGAAGCTGCGGAACTGTTTTCTGATTCACATGGAATTTCAGGTTGTCATCCAGCCCGAGACGGTAGTTTTCTATCGCCGCCGGATTGAGCGGGATGATCTTGCCGTCTTCATTCAGCCCGAAACCTCTGCGTTCCGTCGCCTGCACTGCCATCGTAAAGGCCCCGGATCGCTGTGACTTGTCGACATTGAGCACAAGATCGAACGCCATCTGGCGCAAAATGAGCCAGCTCTCAGGCTCCCAGACGTACACGCGATCGACAAGCGGGTTGTTCTCCAGCAGTGGAGCGGCATTCTTGAGCGTGATCCAGGAGATTGAGCTCTCCGGGCATTTCCGTTTGAGAGCGGGCAGGAGTGCTGTCGTTACAAGGACATTTCCCATCGCGTCAAGGTTGACGATGAGGATCTTCGTGCCGATGGGTTCGCAATGCACACACTCCTGCAAGCAGTTCTCGCCGGGGAAACAGGGTTTGTACCCCGTGAAGTGTTTACACGCGGGTATGGGAATGGGAGAATTCGTCATGGAGAGTCGTTCGTCCGGGGTTCAAGTGAAGGAGTTTCTCGAAAGCATCATACACTGAGTCAACGCTGAGCTGGTTCATGCATGGATTGCCGATTGGGCACGAGGTGAGGTTGCAGCCCAGGCAGTCAAGGGATTCGTTGCGCACAGTCAGATTCTTCCCGCCGTATGGTCCCTGAAGCTCCGGGCGGGTGGGTCCGAAAATACCGAGTACCGGAGTACCCACGGCTGCAGTGATATGCATGGGACCGGAATCATTGCTCACAACATACGCGCAGCGGGCGAGCAGTGCAGCCAGCTGGCTCAGAGTTGTTGCGGGAGGGATGAACGGTGCCGAGCGCATCTGCCGTGCAATAGTCTCCACCTCATCCCGTTGTCCCGGACCCCAGGGGAGCACAACCGTCCACCCGGAGCGCTCGTGAATCCGGTCTGCCAGAAGCGCAAAATCCTTCAGGTGCCAGCGTTTCGTGTACCACCCTCCGCCGGCGTTCACGCCCACGAGCACTGCGTGCTCAATCCGGGCGTCGGTCAGGAATTTCTGTACGAAGAGAGCATCCTTGCCCCCGTAGTGAAAGCGCAGAGTACGGTCCACGATCGGCACACCAATCCGTTCGATGGCATCCAGGTTGAACTGACTATTGTGCACCTCTCCGCCCCGCGGAGTCACAATCAGGTTGTAGGCATAGCTGCGTCCGCGGAACTTGTAGCCCACGCGGTGGCGCGCCCCGCTGAGCCGCGTAATCAACGCAGTCCGGGGGTTGCCGAACAGATCGATCACCATATCATAGTTCCCCCGCCGCACCATGCGAATAACATCCAGTCCGGACATGGTGTGCCTGTCATAGACAAGCGTGCGATGCACCGAGGGGTGGAGACGGAGCACCTCAACAGACGGGGTTTCAGTAAGGAAGTCGATGGCGCTCGCGCCGAATGCGGCGCGCAAGTTCGGAAGCACAAGCGTGGAAAGAACAACATCCCCCACCGCACGCAATTTGATCACGAGGATCCTGCGGACATTCTCCGGGTCAACAATCATCGCGCCCTAGATCCACTTGTTCCGTTTGAACACCCAGAGCATTCCTCCGGCCACGACGCCCATGAAGGCTGTGGTGATGGCGACGCCATATTCCCAGTTCGCAATCGGCAGATGTGTGAAGTTCATGCCGAAAAAGCCCGTGATGACGCCCAAAGGAAGAAAGATGGTGGAAATAATCGTCAACACCTTCATCACCTGATTCATACGGTTGGAGGTCACCGAGAGATACGCGTCCAGCAACGACGTCACCATATCACGATATGAATCGGCCATGTCCGTCATGCGTACGAGATGATCGTAGACATTGCGGTAGTAGATCATCTCATCGCGGTTGATCAGCTCGAATTCACCGCGCGACAGACGGCTGAGCATCTCGCGCTGGTAGACTGCCACCCGCCGGATGGTGATGATATTCCTCTTGAGATGCAGAATACGCACCATCGAAATCTGGCCCGGGCTTTGAAAGACCTCATCTTCCATCGTGTCGATTGCGTCGTCGAGCCGATCCAGAATCGGCGTATAGTTGTCGACGATATCATCGATGATGAAATGGAAGAGGTAATCCGGCCCTCTGCCAAGCGTCATCGGGTTCTTAATGAGGAGCTGCGTGGCGTTTGCGATCGACCGGAGAGGAGTGTAGTGGTGCGTCACAAGAACATGTGCAGTAAGGTACGCACTGAGCTGGGACGTGGTGATCTCCATGCGGAACATGGACTCCCCGTCGTCTGCCGCCATGAGGCCTTCAACAGGATTGAAGATGACGAACAGATGATCGCCGAAGTCTTCCACCTTGGGGTGATGGCCTTCCGAATCATTGCCCTTGCGGCAATCCTCAATGGTCAGCGAGTGGAAATCGAAGACCGAGAGAAGCAGAGTCTCTTCATCTGCGTCAGTCGGGTTCTCCATGTCAACCCAAATCATCCCCGTTTCGCCGTGAAGAGCATGATGCAGCTCTTTGAGGTCGATAGGCCGGATGACTCCGTTGAGAAACTGGTAGATGGTTGTCATAGGACGCAGAAGAATAAAGGGCGGCACAACATACTCCACCACCCCATCGTGGTATGGACTACTGGTGCTCCGGTTTGGCGACGACAGGACGTATCCAGTCGCCGAAATTGATCAATTCCTCCATCCTGCAGGACCAGACGAGTTTGCCGTCATAGACTGTGATATCAGGGCATCCATCGCACATGCTGAGCGCACCGTTGTCCATGAAATCGGCAGGTTGAATGATCATGACCGATTGTAGATGCAGGCGTTTAAACAGCTGCCCCGGAGACCGCATCACCCCGTGCAAATACGCGCTGGCGGTTTTCGCAAGCCCGCCATCAAGGGGCGAGAGCAAGAGCATTGATTTCCCCCGTCGAAGCGCCTTCGTTGTGGTGTAGGCCAGATAGGAACCTCGGAGGAGGTGATGGAGTGTCTGCCCCATTTCCATGAACTTCGGCCCGGTATAGCCGTAGATCTTCTCCTTTGTGCCGACACGCATGGTCAACAACCACTTGAAATGGTCGGGCCGCTCCGTGCCGTTAAGATACGCCGAGGGCTGGAAGTCCGGGGTCTTTTTTCTGATCTCCGTTACGATGTCCGTTGACATGATGCTCGTCTTGCGGTCTTCCTGGATCGCATAGGCGATCGGCGTCATGTCAACCTTTTTCCCACCCACAAAGTAGTCATATCCTTTGTACACGGGCGCCGCCCGGTACGCGATAAACACCAGAATATGAACGATGTCGATGTACTCCTGGCCCCACGCAACGATCTCCGGCACATCGTTCAAGGTGTGCTCATACACGGTGGCATTGAATGCACAGGAAATGTCGCCCACGTCTGCAAGCATCCGGGCGTACTTCAACCGCACCTCGTTCAGTTCGGCTTCAGTCTTGCCCTTCATATGAGGGCGATTCTGACCGCTGTCAATGTGAAAGGTGAAACCCACAACACCGGCGTTTTTCAGCGCCTTCAGTTTCTCCATAGTGAGCGCCAGGCCATTGGTGTTGATGATGGGCTTCTGACCCATCTCAGCAACCATGGCAACGATTTTTTCAATGTCGGGATGGGTCAGCGGATCCCCTCCCGCAATCGAGACGCCGTCGGCTTTACGCAAACGCTTGAACGTTTCCAGCTCCCGCCGGATTTCTTCTATGGACTTGTGACCTTGGGGGTCGTTTTTTCTGTAGCAACCGTCGCAAGAGAGATTGCATGAGCTCGTAGGTTCGAGCCAGCTGATGGCGTTGTCCGGAAGTGTCCAGGGAAGGCGATATAGTTCAGAATGATCGAGAACTGCATCCATTGGGTTGCATCCTAATAGTAACGTGGTGCTTTGGAATAAAAGAGAACAAAGTAGTGTAATCAGAAATTCTGACTAGTTCAAGCTGCTCCGGAGTCGCTCCTGCGGCATGCTGATGCGCTTTTTTCAGTCCGGTTGCGTATATTGCCCCTCGGAAATCATCACCTCATCCACACCGTACTAAACCCTTATGCCCGACATCCTTGCTGACGAACCCCGGCACACACCCGAATTCCGTCGCCGCAGAACGCTGAACTGGCTTCTTCTCGGCCTGCTCTACGCGTTCTTCTATATGACGCGTTATAACTATACGGCACTTGCACCGCTGCTCGCCGATATTCTGGGCTGGAAGAATACCGAGCTCGGGATTTTTGAGACCCTGATGCCGCTGGTGTACGGACTTTCCGTTGTGCTCAATGGCCCCTTTGCCGATAGGATCGGAGGAAAGAAGGCATTCCTCTTCGGCGCCGTTGGAGTAGCAGTCATGAATGTTCTCTTCGGACTCTCGAGTCTTGCCGTGGTCACTCCTGCGGTTTGGGAAGGGGCGGGGATGTCACGCCATGTCATAGTGCCGCCAACACTGGGGTATGGACTTTCCGGCGGGATGCTTCTGACGCTCATGGCGATGGTGTGGGGAATCAACGGGTACTTTCAATCGTTCGGGGCGCTCTCGATTGTGAAGGTCAATGCGCAATGGTTCCACGTGCGCGAACGCGGAACATTCTCCGGCGTTTTTGGAGTCTTGATCAGATTCGGACTGTTGCTGGCGTTCCAGGGCGTTCCTCTCATTCTGCTCGTTCTTCCGTGGCAGTATGGTTTCTGGATTCCTGGTGCATGCGTTGTTCTCCTCCTGCTTCTCAACTACAAGTGGATGGAGAATTCCCCCGGGGAAGCCGGTCTCGGCGAGTTTGATACCGGAGATGTGGCGGAGCCGGATGGTGACAGGCCCGCATCATTGAGCTTCGTGCTCAAGAAAGTGTTCGCATCGCGTGTGACATGGATGATCGCAGTG
>Ga0209048_10007519_pt1 | contig 10054 bp, 11 predicted proteins | sample FrelakmetCRP12CR_FD_187146 | JGI IMG/M metagenome (GOLD analysis project Ga0209048, IMG submission 187146) | Freshwater lake sediment microbial communities from the University of Notre Dame, USA, for methane emissions studies - CRP12 CR (SPAdes)... | ecosystem: Environmental > Aquatic >... | reverse complement strand
GTCGCCGCGCCACGTGCCCGACGTGATCGTGCCGGTGCCGTCGATCCCGCGGACGCTCTCGGGCAAGAAGCTCGAGGTGCCGGTGAAGCGCATCCTCGGCGGCACGCACGCGGACGCCGTCGCCAGCCGCAGCTCGCTCGCCGATCCCGACTCGCTCGCGTGGTTCGAGGAGTACGCGGCGAAGTCTTGAGCAACCCGGTGATGCTCAGGCAAGCCGTAGGAGCATCTCGGCCACGGCCGCGGGTTCGGTGATCATCAGGTCGTGCCCGGTGTCGATGTCCCAGAGCCGACCGGCGGTGCGCGCCCGTTCGATGCGCGCCGGGTTCCGCATGGCCAGAAACGACGTGCAGCTGATGACGGTCTGCGGGATCTCCCACAACGCCGCCTCGTTCGTGAGCCGGAGTGGTTGCTCGAAGCACTTCCAGGGATGGGGTGTCAGCCGCTCCTCCATCCAGGCGATGTCGTCGGGGTCGGTCACGCCGTAGTGCGGAAGCGGTTCCGTTCCCGGGAAGAGGACGAGCTCGACTTCGTCGACCACGCGTGCCGAGCTGCGGGCGGCCTCCATCAACGGTCCGACGATGTCGACGAGGGACTCGCCGTTCACCGGCATCGCCGCGTCCAGGTAGACGATGTGACCGACCCGGTCCGGCGCGCGATCGGCAACGCCGGTGATGACCATGCCGCCGTAGCTGTGCCCGACCAGGATCACGTCGTGTAGGTCTTCGTAGTGCAGTACCGCGAGGATGTCCCGGATGTGCAGGTCGAGGTCGATGCCGGCGCGCACGAGGTGCGAGCGCTCGCCGACGCCGGTCATCGTCGGCGTGTACACGTCGTGGCCGGCCGACCGGAGGATCGGCGCCACCCGCCCATAGCACCATCCGCCGTGCGCGCCGCCGTGCACCAGGACATACGTGGCCATGCGCGTGCTCCCGTTCTCGTCGCGTTCGCTACTTCTGCACGTCGGTGATCGCGAAGGGTTTGCCGGCGAAGCTGAGGTTCGCCGGCGTCTGCCACACGTCCGGCTTCCGGCCGTTGAAGCACAGCCACGGCTTCGCGCCACCGCCGTCGTAGATGCCGACGAAGCCGCCGTTGTGGATGCGCACGAAGTTGAAGCATTCGAACGGCGAGAGGTTCGCAGGACTCGCGCCCGGGTCGTTGTGCTCGCGTGTCCAGTCGATCGGCGGGGCGAGACCGCCGGCGGTGTACCACTTCTGACGGTTCCAGGCCTTGCGGAGATTCGCCCACGTGAAGTTCGGACCGGCTGCCTTCAGGGACTCGACGAACTGACGCGCGGCGGTCCAACCCTGCTCGGTCATCTCCGTGACCTTCAGACCGTGCTTCTTCGCGTAGGCGAGGTATTCCGTCATTGCGGGCGGCGCGGGCTTGTGCTCCGCCGCGAGGATGCCGACCAACACGATGCCGCCCTCGAACAGCTGGGCGTACTTCTTGACGAAGTCGGCGTTGTACAGGTTGGGATGGAAGAACGTCACCTTGTGCAGGATTCCTTGCCGGTCCATCTCCTTGGCGACCGAGTAGTCACCGTTGAAGTCGAGGCCCGTGACGAGGAAGTCGACGCCCTTGGCCTTCAACTGCGCGACCTGCGCCGAGAAGTCGGTCTGGCCGAACTGCAGCGATGTGTCGGTGAAGACGACCTGCGCGCCGGCTTCCTTGCTGAACTTCGAGATCTCGTTGGCGCTGGTCGTCACGCTGTCGGCCGACTGCGGGACGCTGTAGCCGATCAGCCCCACCTTGTGGGCGCCGACCTGCTTCACGATCCACGGCAGGCCGTGCCCGACCGAGCTACAGGTCTTCGAGAAGCAGATCGGGCGGACGTTCGGGAAGAAGTTCTTCGGGCCGGCCCACTCGGCATTGGAATTCCAGCCGAACGTCGGGATGCCGGCCGCGGCGAGCCGCTTCGCGCCCGCGAACAACTCGACCGCCTCGAAGACCGCGTACACGTTGTCCTGGCTGAGCAGGCCCTCGGTCTCGGTCAGGTTGTTCACGGTCTGGTCGTCGCGCTCGCTCGTCAACTTCAACTTGCGGCCGTAGATGCCGCCCTTGGCGTTCACCACGTCGAAGTAGGCCTTGATCCCGTCGTCCAACACGCCGTTGTCCCCGCCGATCGGGTTCGTCTTCGACGTGATCGCGCCGACGTGGATCTCGGTCGCCGTCACCCCGGGCGCGTCGACCGACGGGAACTTCGCTGCGGTGCGGCCGGCGGTGCTCGCCGATCGCGGCGCGGCGGTGTTCCCCGTGCCCGTCGCTGCTGCGCCGCTGCTCCCGGCGGCGAACAGCGCCAGCGCCAGGATCGAGCACAGCGTGGATCCAGCCTTGGCTCTCCGTCGACTCACTTCGCATCCCCCCGATGCCTTGGGACCGCTGACCGCGCGTTCGCGCGCCGGCCGGCCTCCTGTGTGCCCTGCCGCCGAGCAGACTAGGGGAGCTTCGACTTGCAGCACACGTCGTCCTTGTCCAGGCAAGGGGGGATCGCCAGGATGTCGACCTTCATGTTGGGGTTGTATATCTTCGCCGTCTCGATCAACGACGCGGGGCGTGGAGTGACAGTTCTTCTCGAGGATGGGCCGCTGTAGTCCGGGAGCTCTGCGCTCGATGTACCGATCTCACCGCGGAGATCGCGGCCGACCTTGTTGTAGGTCACGGTGTCGTCGAGCCGCGGGAACTTCTTGTAGTTCTCCAGGTCGACGCCGATCGACCGGAGCCAACCTCGCCGAGAGGGGCCGGGTCCTCCACCGACCGTTGCGTTGCCCCGGAACCTCATGGGGAAGGTGCTCAAGCGTGATCTACGACGGTGGAGGGTCCCGGAGAGTATCCCCGCTCGGATTCCTCGGGCGACTCGTTGAGCTCGACGAGCATGAACACGGTGAACGCGACGAAGAACACCGGCTCGACCAGCGCGCCCCAATGGTCGGTGAGGTACGCGACACCGAGCAGCGGATACGCGACCAACAAGACCTGCACGAGGACGCGGACTGTGCGTGCCTCGAACGTGTTGCCGAAACGGGTGCGTCGAAAGGCCAGCCAGATCGCCATGGTGATCGCCACGAACTCCGTGACGCCCATGACCATGTGCACGTAGTGGTGCGCGGGGAGGGCAAGGTGCCACTCCTGGTACCGGCACGTCGCGTCGAGACCCGACGCGCACGCGAACGAGAACCGGCCGCCGATCGCCGCGGCCGACCCGAAGGCCACCAGCCACGGCCATTCGCGCGCGGCGCGGCCACTCGCTCCCCGCACGAGGAAGGTGAGCGCGAGCAACAGCCCCGCCAACAGGTCGAGCCGCTGGAGCACGACGGCATGCGGTTGGCCGTTCGCGGCGAGGTCGCTGAACAGCTCGTCGGGTGAGCGCATCCAACCGTGCCGGAACGGCACGACGACCCACCAGTTGTACGCGACGACGCCGGCGATGCCCACGGCCTGGACCGCGCCGAGCGGTACCGTCCGTGTCCGCGTCCGGCCGGTCGTGCTGCCGGAACGTTCGCCTGTCACCGTCACGTGGGCCATGGCAACGCTGTTCCGGCGTGCCCCCGACGACGGAACAGCAAGAAGAATTCTAGGTCATTCCCGATCCGGAAATCGAGGGAGTTCGGACGCCCGTGAATCGGATGGGGAGCTCCTCGTGGCGGCGGACCATCAGGCTGTTGACCCAGCGCGGCGGGCGCTCCGGGTCGAGGGCGATGTTCGCGGTGCGCTCGAGGAGCACCGTCAGCACGGTGCGCGCCTCGAGCCGGGCGAGGGGTGCTCCGACGCAGTAGTGGATGCCGCGCCCGAAGGTCAGATGGTGGCGCGGCACGCGCCGTTGGAGATCGACCTCGTCGGGTCGTTCGAACTCGGCGGTGTCGCGGTTGGCGGCACCGAAGAGCAGGAGGACTGTGGAGCCCGCGGGGATGTCGACACCGCCGAGCAAGGTGTCGTGCGGCACGGATCGCATCTGGTGACGGAACGGCGACTCGAGGCGCAGCGCCTCTTCCACGAAGGTCGGGATGTCCTCGGGCCTCTCGCGGAGATGCTGTTGGAGCTCGGGATTCTCCGCCAGGATGCGCACCGCGTTGCCGAGCAGGCTCGTGGTCGTCTCGCCCCCGGCGCTCAGGAGGGTGACCAGGGTGCCGTTGGCGTCGAATTCGCTGAACACGCCGGCATTCACGCCGCGTGCGACGGCACCGAGGAGATCGTCACCCGGCTCCGGCATCGCCGCGGCGAGTTGCTCGTCGATCCAACGCTGCACCTCGCCCAGCTGGCCAATGCGCTCCATCAGCTCGTCGAGCGTCAACGTCGAACCCAACATCAGCGTCGTGTCGAACGCGGCGCGCAGGAGCTGGTCCAGGTTGCTGTCACGGAAGCCGATCAGGCGGCTGATCATCGTGATCGGAACGACGTTGCCGACCACCTGCATGAAGTCGACGGTCCCGCCGCCCAGCGCGCGGGTGACGCACCCGCCCACGACGTCGACGAGGTCGGGTTCGATTTCGGCCATGCGATTGGCCACCAACTCCGGGAACACGGTGTTGCGGTGCAACGTGTGCACGGGCGGATCCGCGGTGGCCAGGACCTGCGTGCCGGCGTCGCCGAAGGGAAGGCGGCACGGCAGACCGGTGCCGTCGCGGTAGAGCAGGCAACGGAGGTTCGACGAGAAGTCCTCGACCCGGCCGGTGACCTCCGACACCAGCGCGAAGGTACTGACCGTGAACAACCCGGTGCCGGGGACTTCCCACACCGGCGCCTCGGCGCGGAGCCGCCGGTAGAACGGATAGGGATCGTTGATCACGTTCGCGTCGAGGAGCAGCGTTCCGGGAATCCCTGGGGTCATGTGAACGTCGCCCTCTCTCTCCTGCACGGCGCGTGCCTGGACACGCGCCTCAATACCTTGCCCGTTCGCCTGCCCTGGGTCGCCGGTCGTCGGCGAACGCACGGATCATGTTCTCCTGCGCGTACGAGGCAACGATTTCCCCGGCGTGCGTGAACACGTCGGCGCGGCCGAACGAGCGTCCACCGCCGGCGAACGGACTTCGGTGGGCGAGGAGCAACCACTCGCCGGCATCGAACTCGCGGTGAAACGTGAGCGAGTGCGTGATCACGCTCGTCGAGATCGACACGTGCGCGAGCGCCTGCCCGACACCGGCATGGGGACGCATAGCGGTGCCGACGAGGAAGCCGTCCGACGCGTAGGCGAGCAGCGACCGGCTCACCCATGCCTCGGGGGGTACGTCGGCGAAGCGCGACCAGACGAAGAGCTCGGGTGGCCCGACGGCATCGGGATCCACGAGATCGACGTCACCGACGATCCGGATCTCCCAGCCACGTTGCTCGCTGTTGGTGCGCGGGGAGCACGCTTCGGGCGGCGCGACGGCCGGGGCATCGTCGGCGTACGCGATGAGGTCGGCGTCCGGCGTGTCGAGCAGTACCAGCGAGCGGGTGCACAATCGCTCGCCCTGCCGGATCGATACTCCCAGGCTTGCGAAGCTCCGGCCCTCGTGCAGCCGTTCGACCGAAAGGTCGAGTGGCTCCTCGGGCGACGCGCCACGGGCGAACACGGTGTGCATCGACTTCACGCGCATGTGCGGCACCGACCGGGCGGCCGCGGTGATGGCCTGGGCGAGCAGCTGGCCACCGAAGACCACACCGTCGCTCGCGAGACTGCGAGCGACGTACCGGTCCTCTCCGCGAGCATCGAGGTCGAGCACGCGCAGGAGATCGCCGGTGAGCACCACGGCGAAATAGAATACCGTATTCACTCTTGTAGAACAGGATGACCCATGCACGCGCGCGCGACTTCTCCAGACTCGGTCCCGGAGCGCTGACCCTCGTATGCCGAGCTACGAACACGACGGCCTGGCGCTGCACTACGACGTCGTCGGTCGCGCCGCGCCGCTGCTGTGCATCCACGGCGCGACGGGCACGGGCGACGACGAGTGGTCCGAGCTGGCCGTCCTGCTGTCGGGACGGTACCGGTTCGTGATCCCGGACCTCCGGGGCCACGGTCGTTCCGAGGACCGCCGCGGCGATGTCGGCATCGACCAGGTCCACGGCGACCTGCTCGCCCTCGTCGAGCGCGAGCAACTCGGCCGGCTGCACGTGCTCGGCTTCTCGTTCGGCTCCGAGGTCGCACTGGCGCTCGAGCTCGAGCATCCGGGGACGAGCGCCAGTCTCGTCCTGCTCAGTCCCGGCCTCGCCAATCCTGCCGATGTCGTGCCCACGCGCGCGCAGCTCGAGCGATCGTGGCCGCAACCCCTCCGCTCGCTGCACACCGAGCATCACGGCGACGACCATTGGCTCGATCTGATCGTCGAGCTCTGCGAGCGATCGGCGCAGCGACCGAAGGCCGACCTCGACGCGGTCGGTCGCATCGCCTGTCCGATGTTGCTCGTCGTCGGGTCCCGCGACGATCCCCGACGGGTGCGGGTCGCGCACAAGATCGCATCCGTGCATCCGCGCACCGAGGTCGTCGTGGTCGAAGACGCTCGGCATACGGTCCACAAGGACCGCCCTGCAGAGGTTGCGGAGGTGATCGGTTCGTTCCTCGACGCGCACGCCGCCGAGCTCTCTCAATGAGCCGGCTCGGCGCGAGCGACGCGTGCGCTATCCGGCGAGGCCGAGCGAGCGTCCGGCTCCGATCAGGCCGCCGTCCACCCGGATGTCGCAGCCCGAGATGAACGCGGCATCGTCGCTGCACAGAAAGGCGACCGTTGCCGCGATGTCCTCCGGAAGTCCGGGGAGTGGAGACTCGCGCTCGCGCTGCACGGGCGTGAACTCCGCCATGGCCTTCATCATCTCCTGGCGCTCGTATTCGAACCGGCCCATCTCGGTGTCGATGAGGCCGGGAGAGATCGACACGATCCGTCCGCCGCGGGCGCCCCACGGGCCCGCGAGGCGTTCGCAGAGCCGGATGACGCCGCGCTTGGCGAGGACGTAGCCGGCCGCGCCGTCGAGGGGGATGTCGAGCGCGTTTGCGATCGTGTCGAGGAATCCTGGCGCGAGCGGGTCGTCGAGATGAGCGTTCGCCTCCGAAGCGAGATCGCTGTGTCCCGCGATCGACGCGATGCACACTGCCGCCGTTCCCGCACATACGTACGGTTCGAGCGCGGTGAAGAGGCGGGCGGTGCTGACGAGGTCGACGTCGAGCACGGTGGGTCCGTCGGCCATCATCGGCGAGATCCCGGCGGTGTGGACGACGGCGCGCAGGGCTCCGATCGACGTCACCGTCTCGACGAGGACCGCAACGTCGCGGTCGTTTCGCAGGTCGCACGCCACCGACGTCGAGCGCCCGCCGCCGGCCGCGACCGCTTGCTCGGCCGGCTCGAGCCGTGCGACGTCGAGATCGGTGAGGACGACGTGTCCGATCGCGGCCATTCGAGGCGCGCACGCGACGGCCATGCCGCCGGCACCGCCGGTGACCAGCACCACGGACTGCGAGTTCGTCACGATGTTGCTCCCTTCGTGAATTCACCCGGATAGCGCCTCACACGAAATCGCTGCCGCCGTCGACGTTGAGCGTCGCCCCGGTCATAAATGTGTTCGCGGGCGATGCGCAGAACGCGATGATCTCCGCGATCTCGGCGGGAAGGCCGACTCGCCCGAGGTGGATCGAGGCGCCGTACTGCTCGGCCATGACGCGGTACGCCGCGCGCGGGTCGTCGGCGTCACCGCCGGCCGCACGGACGGCCCACCGGATGGGTTCGGTCAGCACCGCGCCCGGCGCCACCGAGTTCACGAGGATCTCGTCCGGAGCCAGCGACTGGGCCAGGTTCTTCGTCATGCTCGCGAGCGCCGACTTGGCCGCGGTGTAGGCGATGAGCTTCGGGCTCTGATGCTGTACCGACATGGCCGTGACCATCACGATCCGGCGCCACGACGCGGCGCGCAACAGCGGGAGCGCGTGGCGAACGAGGCGCACGCCGGTGAGGACGCCGTCGTCGAAGGATGATCGCCAGGCGTCGTCGTCGAGCCCCTCGAACGCGCCCATGCCGGTCGGCCCGATCGTGTCGACGAGTACGTTGAGCGCACCCCAACGCTGCGCCACGGCCGCGAACGCGTCGGCGACCTGGCCGTCATCGGTGGCGTCGGCGCGCAGTGCCATGACGTCGCGCGCGCCCGCGGCGCGCAGGTCGAGTTCGGCGGCGGCGAGCGCCTCGGGCTTCCGGCCGAGAACGGCCACCCGGCCACCCTCGGCCGCGAATCGCTCGGCGGTGGCGAGGCCGATGCCCGACGTCCCACCGGCGACCAGGCTGACGGGTGCATCCTCGGCGCCGGCGGGCGGGGCGTCCATGGCGGATGGCATCAGCGGCGCTTGGGGCGCGCGGGCTGCACGCCGATGCCGTGCGCGCAGAAATCCCAAAGCTCGTCGGCCGACACGTTCCGGTTCGACCCGGATCCGAGAATGCGCGCGTGCACGATGGCAAGTGTCGACTGGTGCAGCAGGTGCGCGGCCTTTTCGGGATCGAGATCGCTGCGCAACTGCCCGGCATCGGCAGCCGCCCGCACGAGCTCCCGGACCAGCGCGATCTGTGGCTGGAACGCACGCTCCAGATCGGCAGGGCGTGACTCGGCGAGCCGGTTGTAATAGACGGTCAGCGCGCGTGTGAGTGGTTCGTCGCTCCTCGAGTGCGCGAACAGGCCGTCGATGTACGCGCGGATGCCCTTCACCGGATCGTGTTGCGCCGCGCAACGCTTGCGCAGCCGCGGGACCACCTCGTTGGCGAGGATCGTCTCGTGCACGGCCACCAGGAGGTCGTCCTTGCTGGCGAAGAAGTTGTAGAACGTCCGGATCGACATCCGTGAGCGGTCGACGACGTCCTGGACCGTGAAGTCGGTGCCGGCGTTCTCCCGCATGAGCTCGATGGTCGTCTCCACGAGCCGGTCGCTGCGCGCCTGCGCGCGGACGCGCGCCGCCTGCAACGAGCGGTCGACGCTCTGGCGCTTCCATGCGGGCATGTCGCGGTCGTCGACCGGACCGTCGCTCTCCGCTGCCGCTGTCGCGGGTGCCTTGCGCGCCATCGTGGCCTTTCTCGTGGGTTCGTGCGGTCGCGGGACGGCGTCGTCCCGCGACGAGGTCGTCGTGGCTACGAGTCGCGGGCCTTCATCTTGGCCAGGTCGGCCATCACCGGGGTGACGCCGTGCGTATCGGCGATCGCGCGGGCGTGGCCGAGGTGGTGGATATCGAAGTTCGTGGCGATCGAGTGGGCGAAGCCCATCGCATCGACCGCGGCGTTGACGGACCGCTTGGCCAGCCGGACCGCCCACGGATCCATCGACGCCACCTTCGCGGCGATCTCCATCGTGCGTGGGCGCAGCGTCTCGAGGGGCACGACCTCGTTGACCATTCCGCACTCGCGTGCCTCGTCGGCCGTGATGGACGACGCGGTGAACAGGATCTGCTTGGCGCGACGGGGACCGAATTCCCACGGGTGCGCGAAGAACTCGATGCCCGGCATCCCCATCACGCCGACCGGGTCGGAGAACTGCGCGTTGTCGGCGGCGATGATGAGGTCGCACGGCCAGCAGAGCATCAGCCCGGCGGCGATGCACTTGCCTTGCACGGCGGCGATCGACGGCTTCACGAGATCGCGCCAGCGCTTCGCGTAGTGGAGGTAACCCCGTTCTTCCCAGTCGTAATACGTGTCGACGGTCAGGACACCGTCGACACGTTGCGGTCCCAATGACGGATCACCTCCGCCTGTCATGTCGTGGCCGGCGGAGAAGTGCTTGCCCTCGGACTGCATCACCACGACGCGCACGTCACGATCGCGGTCGCTCGCACTCCAGGCGTCGTCGAGCTCCCGGAGCACTTGCGGGGTCTGCGCGTTCGCGGCACCGGGCCGGTCGAGCGTGATCACGGCGATGCCGTCGGTCACGTCGTAGCGCACGAATTCGGCGTCCACGGGCCTCCTCGCCGCCGGCGTGCCTCCGAGAGAGCAAAGCCGGCTCTACCTATGTGAGAACGTCACTCTACGACGGAGTCTCCTCGACCCGCAATCGTCGCCGGGTGCTCGCGCGCCGTTCAGCCGAGCTTGATGTAGGGCGTCGCGTCGAAGCTCACGGA
>Ga0209048_10007518_pt1 | contig 10056 bp, 7 predicted proteins | sample FrelakmetCRP12CR_FD_187146 | JGI IMG/M metagenome (GOLD analysis project Ga0209048, IMG submission 187146) | Freshwater lake sediment microbial communities from the University of Notre Dame, USA, for methane emissions studies - CRP12 CR (SPAdes)... | ecosystem: Environmental > Aquatic >... | reverse complement strand
CTCGTGAACATATCCGCCAATGCATATCAGTTCAAGATCCGTCCTACGACGATGGGCGGCGGCGGAAACGCGTACACAGGATATACCATACCGCAGAAAATGCAGTCTGACGACAACGGTAACTATACGGTCAGCACTGCAGGCAATGCGACATCAATCGCGTTCCAGGGTACATCCTCGCTCAGTACAAGCTACACCGCGATCTGCACGATCGACTCGACCGGCAAGACAACTCTGGTATACGCAGGGGGTTGGTAACAAAGTGGGCGGGGAATCAAGTACCTCTCGTTTTGAGTGGTGTTTGAAGCCCGCATGCGTGCCCTGCCAGACCACGGGGAGAAATGAAGGAGCTCCTTGTTCCTGGCAGGGCTTTTGTATCTTAAACGACCTGCGCGGTCGGCAGGAAAATATTTTTCTGGGATAAAATTTAGAAAGATGCTATGATTTATGGGGATGCAGCAGTTGTTGATAATCATTCTGGGGCTTTTCGTGATCGGCAGCGCGATTGTAGCCGGAGTTGCCCTCTTCACCAGTCATAGCATTGGAGCAAATAAAGACGAAATAATGAACGATCTCATGGGTTTAGGAAAAATGGCATACGGCTACAAGCTCAAACCCGTCCCATACGGTGGAGGGGGGCGGTTTTACACGGGTTTTATTGTCCCACCCCAGCTGGTCATAAACGAAAATGCCACTTACAGCTTCATTGTCAACCCTTCGAGTGTAATGTTCATTGCTTCATCGAAACTGGGATACGGGACGATTTCGGCCCAGCTCGACAGCAACGGAAACATGTCGAATTTTTCATATGGTGGAGATTTCAGGTGAATGCCGGGGGTATCTCGAGGACAAGTTGGTGCCGAAAATGGAGTCAAGTGACAGTATCGCCTATCTCACAGGGCACTTGCTTGCAATTGATTCACTGTTTAAATTTTGGTGGTTTATTAGGGATTATAATTATAAGAACTAGAATGGAGCTGGAATATGCCTGAATTTCGTGTCGAGGGAATTTCACCGAACGGTAAAGCCATACAGGGCGTTATTGATGCCGAAAACACCCGGGTGGCGAAACAAAAAGCACAGCAAATGGCGTCGCAGAGGAAGTTCCGGCTACTGAGGGTACTGCCGCGTGCTACGTTTCTCTACAAGGTACAGCGCGGCGGGGAGAAACCTCTTCTGGGGGAACAGAAGGCGTTCACGAAGGAAGAAGTTCAGGACGCGCTTTCGAAGATGGGTTTTCGCGTAATCAGCGTAAAGAAAAAATCGCTGAATATTAAGCTTAAGCCGCCCACGGCGGAGATAGTCACGTTTGTCCGGGTGAGCGCGGATCTTATCAGGCAGAAGCTGCCTTATAATGAGATCCTCCAGCTGATGGTCAACGATATCGAAAACAAAACGCTGCGGGACAGCATCCGGGAGATCAACAATGAACTGAAACAGGGTAAAGACAGCGAAAAAGTTTTCATCAAGCAGGAAAGCGTGCTGGGCCGCTTCACAGCTCACATGCTGGGCCTTGCGTCAAAGAGCGGCAACATGGCCGAAATATACGACAGCACGGCGAAGTTCCTTGAGAGGCGGGCTGAATTTAAGAAGAACCTTAAAAGTGCGCTCATCATGCCTGTCGTGACATTGATCGCCCTTTTCGGAGCCTGCGTCTATTATGTGGGGTTTATATTTCCGAGCATGGCCGAAGTGTTCGTACGGTTGAAGGTCGACATGAGGCAGTTCCCGATGACGTATGCGACTCTTCAGATGAGTTATTTTTTGCAGGAATATTATCTCCTTTTCCTGGTGGCGACGCTCATCCCGGTTTTGTTTGCAGCCAGGTTTTTCACCACAGATCAGGGGCGTTTTGTGCGGGACAAATACATCTGGCGCATACCGGTTGTCGGCTCGCTCCTTCACAAAACGGCAATTGAAATATTCTGCCGGGTGTTTTATGCCCTTTACAGCGGAGCAGGTGAAAATATAGATGTAATCAAAATGGCTGCCGAGGCGTGCGGCAATAAATATATGGAGCACCAGGTGAAGACCGTGGCGATTCCGATGATGGTGGAGAGGGGTGCCGGTATAACGGAGGCTTTCGAAGCCAGCGGTGTTTTCACAAAAACCGCCATATCCCGGTTTCACTCGGGAGCTGAAACCGGAACTGTCAAGCATACCGCACTTCAGCTGGCGGAATATTACGAGAAGGAAACGACGTATAAAATGCGAAATGCCATTGATTTCATTCAGCTCTGGATAAGCTTGATCATCATGGTCGTTCTGACTTTATTAACGCTCGTGTCTTCTGAGACGGCTACATTCCATCCCAGCACGGCGCCAGGGGTTAGATAAAAGTGTTTAGGGGGATTGGGGTAATGCAACTTTGGAGGAATAGAAATGCCAGACATAGACATAACTGATAAAATCGGTTATACATTATTAAAAAAGGGGATAATCGACTACGAGACTCTTGAAAAGTCTCTAAGAATCAGGGAGGGGGAGGACAAAAAGAGCCGCAGGAATTTGGGGCAGATTCTGGTCAGCGACTTTAACGTGGAGCATGATCTGGTTTTCCGCGAAGTGGCGAACCTCTATGCATTCCGGGAAATATACCTGAGCGATGAAGTAGTTGACGAATCGCGGATCGAATTCGTAAAAAAATATGTCGATTCTCTGCGGGATAATTACCGGGACCTGCTCATTCAGACAAAAATACTGCCTTTGCGGTTTGACGAGAAGCAGAGCGACAAGATGATCATCATCGCCGCTGACCCCACCGACCGGAACATCCCCATAATTGCACGCAATTTCGGAGTTAAAAAGTACGAAGTTTGCTACTGCAGGCTCAAGGAACTTCAGACCCTGATGGAGCAGGTGGTGCCGCCCGAAAATGAGTTCCTGAAGCTGCTTGCCAACGCCAACGTTGATATGCAGCAGGCTATAGACGATGAATCCAATGTGGACGAGGAAGCTCTTGAAAGCGAGATAAGCAAGAGCGCTCTTGTCAACCTGGTGGAAGGAGCCTTGGTAGAAGCTGTGCACACCGGCGCCAGCGACATCCATATAGTGGGGAAGGAGGGGAACCGGACTGAGCTTCTCTTCAGGGTGGACGGTGACCTTAAAATTTGGCATGTTCAGGATAATACTATGCCAGAAGCTGTCGCCGCAGTTGTTAAAGACCGTTCAAAAAACGTAGACCGTTTCGAGAGGGACATGTCTCAGGACGGTTTCATCCAGCGCTCTGTCGACGGGCATCAGATTAGGTTCCGGGTCTCAATCATGCCGATCGTGGGAACCGAGTTCAAGCACAAATTCGAAAGCATAGTAATCAGGGTTCTGGATGACAGAAAAGTCATCACCGACCTGAACAGGTTGGGACTGCAGGGTCCCGCAAAGGACTTTTTCTATAAGGCGATTTCGAAACCCCAGGGGATTGTAATTCTAACAGGTCCCACAGGTTGCGGCAAGAGTACTACCCTGATCGCCGCCCTTCACCAGGTTATCGACCCTACTGTCAACGTCCTGACCGTTGAAGAGCCGGTCGAATACATCATCAGAGGTGCCAGGCAGCTCAAAATAGGCCCCAAGATGAACTTCGACCAGGCAATCCGGGGAATACTCAGGCACGATCCCGACATCGTTCTTGTTGGCGAGATGCGTGACAAAATCACAGCGGAGATTGCCATTAAGCTGGCAAACACTGGACATCTTACCTTCTCAACTTTGCACACAAATGACGCACCCAGCGCTGTAGCGAGGTTATATAAAATGGGTGTAGAGCCATTTCTGATAGCTTATGCTATTAATATTGTGGTAGCTCAGAGGCTTGTAAGGACATTGTGCGAAATTTGCAAACAACCGCTGACCCTGTCGGACAAAGACATGCAGGTTTACCTCAAGTTCGGCTTTACCGAAGAACTCATAAAAAGCGCCACTTTTTATGGACCCGTTGGATGCGACAAATGCAATAACGGGTGGAAGGGGCGCACTGCCATTCACGAAGCGCTCTATTTCACGCGCGAAATCAAACAGATAGTCGTCAATTCCGGATCGCAGGTCGATGAGAATGCAATTCGGGAGCAGGCTGTCAAGGACGGAATGTGGACCCTGAGGCGATCGGGCATCGAACGCATGATTGAAGGGGTTACGACGATAGAGGAAGTCCTGTCCACGACTACAGATGATTAAAATGGGGGGTGATCCCCCTCACATCCCCTTTGCGATTTACCTGTTACAATCGTAGTTTACGGCGAATGTAATGTGATTTTATTACAAACCCGTAAAATATTCCAATTTTTAGTGGAAACGGGCAAATTGTTAAGTGTCACGCGGTATGTTATTTCTTTTACTCCAGAATTTTTATGAGTACTATTGACAAGTGGATAACTTTTACATATATTTAACGCCGTATATATTAAGGGGTATCGGTGAATATTTAAAGTTAGACTTGAAATAAAAAACGGGTAAAATGGAAGAAGCACTTTCTATAATAAAACAGATAGTAGAAAACATTCCTGAGACCTCCTACGGCGTAGAAAGGCAGATGCTGATCGGGGATCTCGTCTCGCGTCAATCCCAGGAGGAGCGCGTATTAATCAAACGCATGTTCGACGGATTTTTGATGCGGATGTTCGAAATATCGGCCTCAGACATCGATCTTGGCGGATTTGGTTCACAGGGGAAGATCTGGTACCGCATCCACGGCTCAAAGAAACCGGATACAACGCTTCCCACCTTTACCTTTGACCAGACCAATGTGCTCATCCAGAGCATCCTGCTTGAGCGCCAGCGCCAATTTTTATATGAAAACCGCAATCTGGATTTTTCCTTCACAATCCTGAAGGAAGATCAGATGCATAGGTTTCGAGCTGACACTTATTTTGACCTCGACCAGATCGCCCTGAACATGCGCGCCATCAATGCTCTGGTACGTCCTTATAAGAGTCTCGAGCTTCATCCGAACGTAACCCGCATCGTGAGCCTGGCTCACACCAAGGAAGGGCTGATACTGGTAACCGGAATAACCGGCTCCGGAAAAAGCTCCACCCTGGACAGCATACTCGACGCTAACAATCACACTGTGGACGCGCACTGCGTGATAATCGCCTCACCCGTCGAATATGTACACAAATCAGACCGCTGTATAATCCGCCACCGCGAGGTTGGGCGCGACGTGCTCTCCTTCAAAGAGGGCACCGTGCAGTCCCTGCGCCAGGATCCTGACATAATTATAATCGGTGAGCTGCGCGATCCCGATACAATTTTGACCGCCCTGGAAGTTACAGACAGCGGCCACAAGGTTTTTTCGACGCTCCATACATCATCTGCGGTTGAAAGCATCGACCGCATAATAGGCGAAGTTCCGCCTATCGAACAAGAAAGGGTTCGCAACCGGCTGGCGGATATAATCCAGTGCGTGATATCCCAGAAGCTGGTGCCCAGCATGGACAAGAAGCGAGTCCTTGCAAAAGAGGTCATGGTCGCCACTCCCTCTGTGAGGGCAGCGATAAAAAACAACAACACCAGCGAGATATACCAGATGATGTCTGAATCAGCCGACCAGGGTATGACTACCATGGAACAGGATTTAAAAAGGCTCTATCTCGCAAAAAGGATCTCCCTTGATACGGCCATGAATTTTGCCAATAATAAACGGAGGTTGCAGCAGATTCTGAATCTTGCTCCGGGGGACTGATTAAATAGAACATTTACGAGGATATGTAGCATATGGCATCATTACGTGGTAGAAAAAGTACTGCCGTCGGACTGTTCGTTGACGGACTTGAGCTGAAGGTCGCAAAGCTCTCCTTGAAGAAGGGTGGCGTGGTAATTGATGAGCTTCAGTCAACGACGCTTGTTTCCAAGCTGGAGGAGAGGCAGGTCGTCAGCGTGGATATGAATAACCTGGCCGAGTCCGCCGAAACTTTCGCTCTCAGCGCGCCGGAGCCCGGTGCCGAGGCTTCAAGCGACAACAACGACGTCATGCTGGGCATGCTCTCCAAATATCCTTCTGCCGAATATGTCCTGAGCTATGCCATCGCCGAGCCCAGCATCTATTATCATACTATCGAAAGCAACTTCGGACTGAAGGGGAAGAAACTCAAGCAACGCGTTCTTGAGGAGCTGAGGAACGTCCGCGCAGTCCAGCCGTCGCCGGACGCCATTGATTTCTTTTACTCTGCGGAAAAGAACCTGGTCTGTGCAGTGCGCGAGGACGGGATATCGATGCTCAAGATCCTGGATGATATCAAGCCGTTTCTGGGCAAACGGCTGCCGCGGATTTCTTTGATCGAGATATCGGATGTGGCGCTCATGAACCTGGCACGGGCTAACTACGGTTTTACGGCTGATGAGATCACGACGATTATTTACATAGGGGTGGAATTTACAAGGCTTATTTTCATGAAGGGATCCGAATATTTTCACTTTGCCCCGGTGCTGGGCGAGGGATTCGATGTCCCCAACATCCAAAATACCGTTTACAGCCGGCTGCTTCTGGAACAGGACAACATGGGCATCCCGCGTATCGACAAGATACTCCTTGCAGGGGAAAGCCAGAGAATTTCCTTCGACACCTTCATACGCGAGCAGTTGCCCGATGTGGATGTTCAGTATCTGAGGACTCCTTATCTCGATGCGACTTCCCTTCAACCTGAAATTCAGGAGAGGATACCGGAATTTGCAGTCCCGATCGCGACGGCCTGGAAGGTTCTGGATGACGACCACCCGGCATTTTACGGAATCAATCTGCTTCCGGAGTCCGTACGCGAAGGACAGCGAACCTTCAAGCTTGCCTGGCACGGATACTTGCTGCTTGCGCTTGTATTCCTTTCTACCTTCTATTTTACGACAAGGTACGGGAACCTCAAGAAGGAAGTCACGAACAAGGAGCATACCCTCTCACAGCTGCGGGATAAGGTAATTGAGAACGACAAGCTCAAGGCGGCAATATACAGCCTGGGCGAGCAGATTGACAGGTACAAAACGGCGCTGGCAGTTTACGATTCACTCGTTCCCGGCGCAGACAGGTGGAACAAGATGGTTGCACAGCTCACGAAGGGCGTCGAGGATCTCGGAGCGATCTGGATAACTGAGATCAAGACGCTGCAGGGAGGGGCGATGAGCGTTCAGGGATATTCACTGTATCGCGCGCGCATTCCCCGCATTGCCGCCCTTTTTGACAATGCGACCTTGACGAAAGTCGAGGTGAAGGAAATCCGGGTTAATACACCTCCGGTTTACAATTTCGTTATCTCTGTCCCCCCGCAGGTGGACAAAACACCCAAGCCTGCGGCATCTGTTGCGGGGACAGTACAGTAACTATGCCGACGAACCAACATACTCGGAGCTAAAAGTGTCCTATATAATCAGAAATACGATCGTACTCAGCGTTGTGCTTGTGTTAATTCTTGTGGTGGGATTTTTCTTCACTTCATTATCACTCCCCAAGAGGCTCAAGGCAACCGAGACAGAAATTAAAAAAATCGAGGTGGAGCTGCAGAACACCCCCGACCTTGCCAACCAGTACAACACAACCGCCGCTCAGCTCGATGTCATAAAAAAGCACTGGGAAACTCGTAACAAGGATGTCCCGCCCAAGGATATAACGGGCGAGACATACGGTTACTTCAACCGGACTATGGATGTAAGCGGCGAGGTGAAGATGGACATGACATTTGTCGGTCCGCGGGATTTCAACACATACGGATACAACGTTTATACCTTGAAGGGAGAGGGGCCGTTCAGCAATCTGTACAAGTTTATCTGGTATACGGAGAACGGGCGAAGGCTTTTCAAGGTGTCGAATTTGAGTCTGCGTGGATACGAGGCTAAATCTGCAGAAACGAAGGAGACGAAGATCCTTGTGCTATTTGACATGGAGCTTCAGGCCTACTACTCCTCCATCCCCGAGCTAAACAACGCGCCCGGTCAGCTGAACGTTGTTCCCACAATACTGACGAGCAATCCGTTTTCACCGCTGATTCTGCACGAAGTCCCGCCGCCCGCGGCTGATGAAATCGAGATCGAAAGGTCCGACCTCAAGGCAGTCATTCCGGGCAAGGCTTTCATCGTCGATCAGAATCAGAAGTCACGTGTACTGGAGGAAGGAGACAAGGTTTATTTAGGATATGTTACCAGAATTCTGCCCAATGAGGGGAAGGTCGAATGCCTCCTGAACAAGGGCGGGGTAGCTGAACGTTATGAATTAACTATTCGTCTTGGTCAACCGCTAAAGTAACACAAATTACGGAGCGTCCATGAAAAAAAGATATGTAATTCTTTTGTTAGCTTTATCTTTCGCAGCCGTCCACGAGGGGTTCGGGCAGGGGCGTGATGTCCGCCTGAAAACCAAAGGCTACGTAAATCCCCAGGAAATCGTATCGCTCGATTCGACGATGCGGATGGATCAGGCGCTTTTGGTCATCAACGAACTGGCAAAACAGTTCGCCGGGAAGATCATCGTCGATCTGGAAAAGCGCAGAAATCCGATAGGGGTTTATGTAGTCAACCAGCACTGGCGTGATGCGCTCGAAACGATCCTTTCCCGGAACGGGCTTGTCTACACCGAGGAAGCGGATTATATCCGGATAATGCAGGCTGGTTCCACGTCGTTGCTCCCCGGGGCCGCAACACCTCCCACGACACCAGGCGAACCGCCCCCAACACTGGATAGCCGGGATGTCAAGATTTCAGCGGTATTCTTTTCAACGAACCTTACAAAACTGCAGGAGTACGGGATCAGCTGGAACTATTTCCGCTCAAGGGCAAAGGAGCCGGGGCAGGATTATTACTTCAGTTCCGGTATAGGCAACGGTGATACTCTGGGAAACATCCCACCGAGGCCCCGCGGCTCCCTGGACAAGGCAATTGCGGTTATTTCCTCGCCTCCATCTTTTACTTTTGCAAATATTGATGCACTTGTGAAATTTTTCGGATCGAACCAACTGGGTGAAGTTCTGACCAGCCCCGACATTGTTGTAAGAAACGGGAAAATGGGCAGAATCCAGGTTGGAAAGGATATTTTCATAGTAACCAGGGATATCGCAGGCAATTCCATAAGCCAGCCCATATCGACCGGAACAATTGTGGAAGTGACCCCGATTGTTTATTCGCAGTCAGATACGGACTTCGTGTACCTGAACCTGATCATAGAACAGAGCGATGCGGCACCGGGGCCCGAAGTCAACAGGACCCAAGTCAAGACCCATGCCCTGCTTTATGACGGCGAGGAGACAGTAATAGGGGGCCTGGTGACCACTTTCGACCAGGAAACCAGGGAAGGCGTTCCCGTCCTGAAAGATCTCCCCTGGTGGTTTTTTGGATTGAGATACATATTCGGTTCTGAATCCAAGACAAAGACCAAAAATGAACTGGTTATATTGCTCAAGGCAGAACTCCTGCAGACCATACGCGGCAGGATGGTGCACAAGCATACTCAGCAGGAGATCATCAACGAACAGCGCAAGACGTATCAGAAAGAGTTTGATAAGAAATAGATCAAACGATCAACCGGAAGATGATGACAATGTTAATATTACATCCCGAGGAAATTAAATTATGAACACAAAATTTATATTGATTCTGCTGATCATAATGCTCACATTTGGCATGTGGAACTGCGAGGATGTGCCAGCGACCGGCGTCGGTCCGGGGGCGGGTACAGTGCGCCTCCAGGGATTTGTGAGCGACCTGAATACATCAATAGCGATACAGAGCGCATCAGTCTACCTGACAATGCCGGGGCGGACAGATTCGGTACTCACGACAGCCGAGGGCAGATTTCAGTTTGAAGTCGACTTGAGTAAAGTCACCAGCCCTGCCGCTACAATCACCGTACGAAAATCAGGGTATGAACTTAAATCCGTGACTTTTACGGTCTCTGTGGATACGCTTTTCGATGTGGGACTCAGGATCGATCTTTCCACTTCTGCCGTTGTCTACGGCGTGCTCAGAGACAGTGTCACTCTTTACCCCTTGAGAAACGGGACGGTCCTGCTGACTCTCCCGGGAGTTGTGGACTCTGCCGTGACCATTACCGACGGAGCTTTCAGGCTGGTTGCTGACCTGGTT
>Ga0209048_10007517_pt1 | contig 10058 bp, 7 predicted proteins | sample FrelakmetCRP12CR_FD_187146 | JGI IMG/M metagenome (GOLD analysis project Ga0209048, IMG submission 187146) | Freshwater lake sediment microbial communities from the University of Notre Dame, USA, for methane emissions studies - CRP12 CR (SPAdes)... | ecosystem: Environmental > Aquatic >... | reverse complement strand
TCCGATCTCGGACGCGCTCGCGCTCGCGCAGAACCTGCTGCCCGAGCGCTACGTGATCATGGGCCACTCGTTTGCGTGCTCGATCACGCTCGAGGCCGCGCGTATGGCTGCCGGGCATGTGGCCGCGGTCGTGCTGGTGGACCCGGTGGTGCCTGTCGGAACGCCGTCCGCCGCTCCGGCAGCGCCTTCCACTCCGCCCCCCGAGACCTTCGCAACGCTCGAAGAAGCCGAGCGCCACTTCCGGGACACGGAGGAAGGCAAGTGGACCGACGACGCGCTACGGCGCTTCGTCCAGGACATCATGATGCGCGACGGCGAAAGCGGGCCGTGGCGCTTTCCCTACACTCCCGCAAGGCTGCGCCGCCTGCGGGCCTTCACCGCCTCCCCCGCGAGCGACTACAACCTGCTCGCCAAGGCGAACGCTGTGCGCTGCCCGGTGCTCGTGTTTCGCGGCGGCATGAGCAAGCGCTTTCCGCCGGCTGCCGAGCGGCCTTTCCTCGAGGCATTCGCATCGAAACCCAGGGTCGTGGTGTGCCCCAAAAGCGGACACTTCCCGACCGCGACCGAACCCGATCTCATCGTCGAGGAGCTGAAGCACTTCCTCGAAGGCGTCGGCTAGGTTGGACCGGTTGCCGCTTTGACGCCAATAGCGGCGGCCCGTTTACTTTTGCCCGGTCGCCACACTAGTATTTCACTCCCGCGCTCTTCGCCTCGGAGTCCCCCCGTGCAATCCCCAAAGGCTTTCACCCTCGCCGCGCACGGCGCAAAAATGCCAGCGATCGGCTTCGGCACCATGGAACTGCCGCACCGCCCGGCCGAGTTGGTGGCCTATGCCATCAAGTGCGGCTATCGCCTCATCGACACGGCGCGCAAATACGGCACGGAGCAACGCGTCGGCGAAGGCATCCGCGCCAGCGGCATCGCGCGCGACGAGTTGTGGGTAACCACCAAGGTCACCGAGTTGGATGCGCGAGAGGCCGATTTTTTGCGCTCGGCGGAGACCAGCCTGAAGGCGCTCGGCCTCAACCAGGTCGACCTCCTGCTGGTGCATTGGCCGCAGCCTAAGGTGCCATTCGCCGAGACGCTCGGGGCACTCGCCAAGGCCAAGCGAAGCGGGCTCACGCGCCATATCGGCGTGTCGAATTTCACGTTCGCTATGCTCGAAGAGGCGGTGCACGTCTGCCCCGAACCGCTTGTCACCAACCAGATCGAGTACCACGCCTACCTGCCGCAGGACCGCATGCTTACGGCGCTGCGCCGCCACGGCATGATCCTGACCGCCTATTGCCCGGTCGCGCGCGGCAAACTGCTTGACGATCCCATCGTCGGCGAAATCGCCAAGGCGCACGGCAAGACGCACGCCCAGATCTGCCTGCGCTGGCTGATCCAACAGCCAATGGTCGCGGCAGTACCGCGGGCGCTCGAAGAGGCGCACATCGCGGAAAACCTCGACGTGTTCGATTTCTCGCTCAACGACGAAGAGATGCGGCGGATTTCCGCGCTGCGCAGCCGCAATATCCGCATCGCCGATCCGCCCGAACGCGCGCCCAAGTGGGATGTGGAGACCGTCGCGTAGCCGAGCACCTGTCGGCCGAAGACCTTTAAATGATTTCCATTCCATTGTGGCTACGCTTTGTCGCGGGCCGTTTCCAGGGATGAAATAACGAGCAGTATTTGGCGGCCGGACCGAGAACCGTATTGCGGATCGAAATGCACCAACCTACGATGCATTCAACCGTGGCCTTTAATGCGGAAGGTTTAGGGACGTAAACGTCAGAGTTGTACTTGGACCTAACGCGCAATGACCGTGATTGGCATGCGCGAGTCTTATGGCCAAGGCTCGGGAGGGCCGGTGCGTTACGCCTCTCGCGAAAAAAATTATGAAAATCTGCCTGCGCCGATGCGCTGCAGGCAGCGCAAGGCAGCGCAAGGCAGCTATTTGCCCGCATTCAGTTTCATCGTCCAAACAATATCGCGCCCCGCCGTAATCGGCGGCGGCGCGATGTTCGTCGGAACGCGCGTTCTTGAACACTGCCAAAAAATACCGAAAGGGAGGATATCATGACTAAGTTTAGTGTTTCGCGGCGAACATTCGTGGAAGGCGGCCTCGGGCTGACCGTTGCAAACTTCCTGCCCGGCACAATGCCGTTGGCCAGCGCTGCGACCATGGAAGAGAGCACCGTTGCGGCGGCGAAGAGCGCCGGTCCGGCCGCCGTCAATGGAATGATCTGGTCGCCTTATCTGGTGCCGATGCAGCCGGTGATCGCCGAGTTCTCCAAACAGACGAATATCACGATCGGCGCGGTGCAGGATATTTCGATCTTCGACGCACCGCAGCGGGCCATGGCGGAGGCGCTCTCGCGCTCGCCGCAGTTCGACTTCATCCATATCGATTCCAACATGATTCCTTCGCTCGTCTCGGCCGGCTATCTCGAGCCGCTCGACGAGTACATGAAGAAGGCAAACTTCAAGATCGACGCGGTCGGCGACTATGGCACCTTCATGACCTATGGTGGCCAGACCTACGGCGTTCCGACCGACGGCAACGTGCATATCCAATACACGCGCAAGGATCTCATTGAGGATCCGGACAACAAAAAGCGCTTTGCCGACAAGTTCGGCAAAGAGCTGAAGTTCCCGCAGACCTGGGAGGAAGAGCAGGCGATCCAGGAATTCCTCATGGATCCGTCGAAAGACTTGTACGGCTCGGGCAACCTGCGCAACCGGGCCAACGGCCCGACCTGGTGGTATATGGTCTATTACAGCGCCGGCGGCTTCCCGTTCGACGACGACATGAAGCCGACGCTGAACACGCCGGCCGGCCAATACGCGGTCGACATCTATCTGAAAGACAAGAAGGTCAATCACCCGGAGGCGGCCAACTGGGGCACGCCGCAGCAGATTCCGCGCATCGCGCAGGGACACGTGGTGAGCTGCCAGTACTGGGACGGCACCGCGAAACTGAATGAGAATCCAGCGAAATCGAAAACGACCGGCAAATGGCTTTATGGCCTGGTCCCGGGATCGGACTTCTCCGGCAAGCGCATGCACCGGTCGATCTCCTCGCCGCTCGCCGCGATCCTGGTCAACAAATATAGCCCGCGCAAAGCGCAAGCCGCCTATCTCGCGCTCTGGCTTGGCTCGGGCAAGAACAGCATTCCAATCGTGACCGATCCGGTGAACACGTTCAACGATGCCTGGGCGAAGGAACATATGACGTCCGACGCGGTCAAGAACGCCTATAGTCCGGCCGGCGTCAAAGCGATCGAAGCCAACTTCCAGGTCGTGGCGCCGCCGATCTATTTGACCGGTTACCTGGAATTCCAGGACGCGCTCGGCAAGAATCTTTCGGAGGCCTTTGTCGGCCAGCTTCCGGCCAAGGACGTGCTCAAGAAGACCGAGGATGAATGGACCGCGATCATCCGCCGCATCGGCCAAAGCAAGCTCAAGAAGGATCTGGCGAGCTATAAGGCCTTAATGCCGAAGCGCATCAAGCCGGCGTGACGAGCAACCGCAGGAAGTAGACTTGCCTTCAAATAAGCCGGGCGAGCCTCGCGCTCGTCCGGACTTCCCATCAGGGGTTAAGGAATGACTGTAGCCGCACTTTCGGCTGCTGAAGCGCCGCCATCGACGCCAACGCGCGTGGTCTCCAGGCGCCGTGCGATCAGGCGCTTCAGGCTTTCGCTGCTGGCGCCGCTGATCGCGCTGTTCGCTTTCGTACTGATGCCGGTGCTGCTCCTGCAGCTCTATTTCTCGGTCCACCAATGGACCGTTTATCTCGGCTCGTGGTGGGATGCCGACTATGTCGGCCTTGATCTCTTCAAGGAGGTATTGACCGACCCGCGCTTCGGCTGGGCCGTCCTGCGCTCGCTGGCGTTCGCGACAGGCTCGACGTTCGGGTGCTTCGTGTTCGGCTTCCTGCTGGCTTATCTCATGCGCAAGCCGTTCCGCGGACAGGCGCTCTACTACATCATCTTCATCCTGCCGATGCTCACCGTTCCGGTCGTGGTCGCCTATACCGCCGAAATGATGCTGTATCAGAGCGGCCCGCTCAACGATCTGATCACGCGCCTGAGCGGAATCGAGTTCAAGCCGTCGTGGCTCGCCAATCCGGACCTGGCGCTCATGACCGTGGGTCTGCTCGAGATTTGGAACTGGACGCCGTTCTCCTTCATCATCATGCTCGCCGGCCTCACGGCAATCCCAAAGGAACCGATCGAGGCGGCGGAAATTCTCGGCGCGTCCAAGTGGCGGATCTTCTGGGAAGTGCAAGTTCCCCTGTTGCGGCCGGTCATTTTGCTCGCGCTGGTGTTGCGCTTCCTGGAAGCCATGGCGGAGTTCCCGAAGACCTGGGCCTTGTTTCAAGGCGGTCCCGGCTCGGCGACCGAAACGCTCCCGGTCTACATATTCATGACCACGTGGCAGTATTTCGAAATCTCCAAAGGCGCGGCGATGTCGTACATCGTCATGTTGCTGATGATCGTCATCGTTCTATTCGCAATTCAATTGCTGCGCCAGGAGAAGCGGTCGCTCGACAAGATGTACGAACAAACCGACGATAAAAAGGTGGAGGCCTGAATGGCGATGACCAAATCGCATCGCCGGCGCGTCACGACGGTCGTTCGATATGTCGTCCTCAGCGTCTGGGCGCTGATCGCATTCTTCCCGATCTACTGGATTATTTCCACCTCGTTCAAGCTGGACACGCAGTGGTTTGCCTGGCCGCCGTATTATTTTCCCAGCCCGCCGACGCTCGCCAACTACATGAACGTCTGGTTTGGCGCTGAGGAATATGCGCAGACGCAATATGCCATCTCGTCGCAAAAACCGCTGATTTCGCTGTACAACTCGACGGTCATCGCGGTCACCTCGACATTTCTCTCGGTACTGTTCGGATCGATGATCGCCTACGGGGTGTCGCGCTACCGGATCCTGTCCGAGGCGCGCATGTTCCAGCTGTTGATGCTGCGGATGATTCCACCGATCGTCGTCGTGGCGCCGCTGTCACTCTATTACACGGCGATAGGTCTGATCGACACGCGGTTCGGTCTCATTCTTGTTTATTTTCTGACGACCCTTCCCTACGCGGTCTGGATGACCAAAAGCTTCATCGATGAGGTACCGCTCGAGGTCGAGCAGGCGGCGGAAATTCTCGGCGCCTCGCGCTGGCGCACCGTGTTCGAGATCGTTCTGCCGCTGGTCTGCTCCGGCCTGGTCGCAACCTTCCTGTTCATCCTGATCCTGACCTGGAGCGAGTATCTACTGGCGCTCATCATCACCAAGACACAGGTCACTACGCTGCCGATCGAATTGTCGAAATATCAGGGCTCAACCGAAGGCCGCGTCTACGGCCGCCAGGCGGCGCTCGCAGTCGGCATCACGGTTCCGCTCATGATCGTCGGGCTAATCATCCGCAAGCATCTCGCGCGCGGCTTCAGCTTCGGCATGGTACGGAGATAGACGTGGCGCGAATCGAGTTGTGCAATCTAGAAAAGTCTTTCGGCGCGGTGAAAGCGGTGAAAGATCTGAGCTTCACCATCGAGGACGGCGAATTCGTCGTCTTCGTCGGGCCGTCCGGCTGCGGCAAGACCACGACGCTGCGCATGATCGCCGGCTTCGAAGATCCGACCTCCGGCGAAATTCGTATCGACGGACGCGTGGTCAACGACCTGGAGCCGCGCGACCGCGGCCTCGGCATGGTGTTCCAGAGCCATGCTCTGTTCCCGCACAAGAACGTGGCGCAGAACATCGAGTTCGGGCTGCGCATGAAAAACGTGCCGCCGGAAGAGCGCGTCAAGCGCGTGCGCGAAGTGGCGGAGATGGTGCGCATCGGTCATCTGCTCGAGAAGATGCCGAGCCAATGCTCGGGCGGCGAATCCCAGCGCGTCGCGCTTGCCCGCACCCTGGTCACCAACCCATCCACCTTCCTGCTCGACGAGCCGCTGTCGAGTCTCGACGCCAAGCTGCGCCGCGAGTTGCGCGCGGAATGCGACCGGCTGCACCAGGCGCTCAAGCGCACCTTTATTTACGTCACCCACGACCAGGAAGAAGCGATGACGCTGGCCGACCGCATCGTCGTCATGCGTCTGGGTGAAATCGTCCAAATCGGGTCGCCGATGGAGATCTATTCAAATCCGGTCAATTATTTCGTCGCCGATTTCTTCGGCTCGCCGTCTATGAACCTCGTCGCCGGCGAGATCGCCCAAGAGAGCTCGGCCAGCCGTTTTCGCTCGGCTCGCTTCGAGGTAGCGTTGCCCGAACACTTTAGGACAGCAAAACCCGGCGCGGTCACGCTTGGTATCCGGCCCGAACACGTGATCGTCACGCGCGACGGCAACGGCGACGTCGAGCTTCCGGTGCGGCTGGTCGAACCACTCGGCAAGGATACGCTGCTCTATTTCGATACGGGGACTGAGCGAGCATTCATCGCCGTCACCGAAGGCCTCGACATGGCCGACATCAAGGTCGGTGAACGCATCGCGCTCTCGTTGGACCAGCGCCGCATCTATCTGTTCGACGACAAGGGACTGCGGATTGGCAACGCCAAATAACCATTGAATACAAACTGAACATCGAGGGACCCATGGATTACCGCGAGAAAACCGAAATCCGCGATAGAATGCGGATCGATTGGGATATGCCGATCACGATGGACGACGGCCTGGTGTTGCGATGCGACATCTACCGGCCGATCGCCGACGGCAAGTATCCGGTGATCATGACTTATGGGCCATACGGCAAATGGCTGCACTTTGAGGATCTCTACTCAGACCAATGGCGGCGCATGTGCGCCGACCAACCGGACGTGCCGACCGGCTCGACCAACAAATACCAGTGCTGGGAGGTGGTCGATCCGGAAAAATGGGTGCCGGACGGTTACGTTTGTATCCGTGTCGACAGCCGCGGCGCAGGTCGCTCGCCTGGCGTTATCGACATCTGGTCGTTGCGCGAAGCGCAGGATCTGGCGCAATGCGTCGATTGGGCCGGCGTTCAGTCTTGGTCGAATGGTAAAGTCGGCCTCAACGGCATCTCCTATTACGCCGAGAACCAGTGGCAGACGGCCGCGCTGCAACCCAAGCATCTCGCCGCGATTTGCATCTGGGAGGGCGCTGCCGATTTCTACCGCGACATGGCGCACCACGGCGGCATCCTCTGCCGGGGCTTCGTTCAAGACTGGCCGAAGGCTCAGGTCTACAGCGTGCAGAACGGGCGCGGCAGCCGCGGCTTCAAGAGCCGCATGACCGGCGACTGGGTGTCCGGCCCGGAGACTTTGTCGGAGGAGCAGCTCGGTCAGAATCGCCGTGACTTTTACGAAGACTGCATCTCCCACAAACTCGACACCGACGAGTACTGGCAGTCCCGCATGCCTGACTGGAGCAAGGTCACGACGCCCCTGCTCTCCTCCGCCAACTGGGGCGGGCAAGGTCTGCATCCGCGCGGAAATTTCGAAGGCTTCGTGCGCTCTGCGTCGGATAACAAGTGGCTCGAAGTGCACGGCATCGAGCATTGGACGCATTTCTATACAAACTACGGACTCGACCTGCAGAAGCGATTCTTCAGACGCTTCCTCAGAGGCGATGACTCTGGCTGGGCCAAGCAGCCGAAGGTGCAACTGCAAGTACGCCATCCCGGCGAGAAATTCGTCGAGCGGCATGAGAACGAATGGCCGCTCGCACGCACGCAATGGACCAAGTTCTACATCCATCCGGGCGACATGACGATGTCGACTGCAACGCAGAACTTACAAAGTGCCGTCACCTACGCCGGTTTCGGTGATGGCATCACATTCTTGACCGAGCCGCTCGAACACGAGACCGAGCTTACCGGGCCGATCGCGGCGAAGCTGTGGGTATCCTCGGCGACGGAAGACGCCGATCTGTTTCTGGTGGTGCGCGCATTCACGTCGGACCTCAAGGAGGTCACCTTTCAGGGCGCGCTCGATGCCCATACCCCAATCGCGCAAGGCTGGCTGCGCTGCTCGCACCGTAAGCTCGACCAAAAGCTCACACTGCCGTACCGGCCGTATCACACCCATGACGAGGTGCAGAAGCTTAACGCCGGCCAAGTCTACGAGGTCGATGTCGAGGTATGGCCGACCTGCATCGTGCTCCCGAAGGGTTATCGGCTGGCGCTTTCCGTGCGCGGCACCGACTACGTCTTTCCGGGCGAGCCCGGCGCCGGGCTGGAAACGCTGGGCAAGGTGTGGACCGGCTGCGCGGTCTTTACGCATGACGACCCACACGACCGACCGCCAGCGGTTTTCGGCGGGGATGTAACGCTACACGCCGGACCCAACCGGCAGGCCTATGTCCTACTGCCGGTCATTCCCAAGAAATGAACGTCCGAAGGAAATTTCCAGGAGTGAGAAATCATGAGCTATCGTGAGGTCAGCGAAATCCGCGACGGCATGCAGATCGACTGGGACATGTCGATCACGATGGACGACGGGCTGGTGCTGCGATGCGACGTGTTCCGGCCGATCAAGAAAGGCCGCTACCCAGTCCTCCTCAGCCACGGTCCTTACGGCAAGTGGCTGCATTTCGAAGACGGCTACAAGACCGCCTGGAAGCGCATGGAGGAGAAGCAGCCGGACGTGATGGCGGGATCGAGCAACAAGTACCAAAGCTGGGAAATCTGCGACCCGGAAAAGTGGGTGCCGGATGGCTATGTATGCATGCGCGTCGATTCGCGCGGCTGCGGCCGTTCGCCCGGCTACGTTGAGCACTGGTCGCCACGGGAGACCAAGGACTTTTACAATTGTATCGAGTGGGCGGGCGTACAGTCTTGGTCAAACGGTAAGGTCGGTTTGAGCGGCATCTCCTACTACGCCATCAACCAATGGCAGGTTGCGAGCATGCAGCCAAAGCATCTTGCGGCCATCTGTGTTTGGGAAGGCTTTGCCGATTTTTATCGCGAGTTAAGCCACAACGGCGGCATCTACAATACGTTCGCGCAAAACTGGTACGACATGCAGGTCAAGACCGTTCAGTACGGCCTAGGCACCAAGGGCCGCCGCAGCCGTATGAATGGCGACTGGGTGTCGGGACCGGAGACCCTCACCGAGGAAGAGATGGGGGCCAATCGCTACGATCTCGGCAAAACCTACTTCGCGCATCCACTGGACGACGAATTCTACAAGGCGATGTTGCCGGATTGGTCGAAGGTCAAGGTACCGCTGCTCTCGGCCGCGAATTGGGGCGGCCAGCCGCTGCACCCACGCGGTAACTTCGAAGGCTTCTATCGATCGGCGTCGAAGCAGAAATGGCTCGAAGTCCACGGCATCGAGCATTGGACTCATTACTACACCGACTACGGCGTCGGGCTGCAGAAGAGGTTCTTCGGCTATTTCCTCAAGGGCGAGAAGAACGGCTGGGACAAACAGCCGCGGGTGCAACTGAATGTTCGTCATCCAGGCGACAAGTTCGTTATTCGCCACGAGGACAATTGGCCGCTTCCGAGCACCAAATGGACCAAGTTCCATCTGGCAACTGACGGCCAGAAACTGGTGGCCGATGCGCCGAAGGGCTCCGCGACGGTGACGTTCGACGCAGCCGGCGACGGCGTCACTTTTCTCACCGAGCCGATGCGGGAGCCGACCGAGATCACCGGCCCGGTGGCTGCCAAGCTTTGCATCTCATCGTCGACCGAAGACGCCGATATCTTCCTGGTGCTGCGGGTGTTCGCACCTGACATGAAGGAAGTCGTGTTTCAGGGCGCGCTCGACCCGCACACGCCGATCGGGCAAGGCTGGCTGCGCGCTTCGCATCGCAAGCTCGACAAGAAGGTGACATTGCCGTTCCGCCCTTATCACAGCCACGACGAAAAGCAGCCGCTGAAGCCCGGCCAAGTTTACGAACTCGATATCGAAATCATTCCTACCTGCATCGTCGTACCGAAAGGGTATCGCGTGGGAGTAAGCGTGCGCGGGCGCGATTATGTCTACCCCGGCGGTTCGGGCGGCAAGCTCTCAAATATGAAGAACGAGTTTACTGGCAACGGCCCGTTCCTGCACGATGATCCGCGCGATCGCCCGATGGAAATATATGGCGGCCGTACAA
>Ga0209048_10007516_pt1 | contig 10059 bp, 8 predicted proteins | sample FrelakmetCRP12CR_FD_187146 | JGI IMG/M metagenome (GOLD analysis project Ga0209048, IMG submission 187146) | Freshwater lake sediment microbial communities from the University of Notre Dame, USA, for methane emissions studies - CRP12 CR (SPAdes)... | ecosystem: Environmental > Aquatic >... | reverse complement strand
CGGCCGTCTCCGGCGAGCGCAGCCAGGCGCGCGTCGATGTTGGCCAGCTCGAACCACCCGCCGAGGGCCTGCACCAGAGCGGCACCGGCACCCGGCAACCAGCCCGCAAGGATCCGCAGATGCCAGAGCAGCGTCTCGGCGATGCCCCGCTCCGCGATCGCCAGCTCGATACCTGGCCGCACACGCTCGCCGTAGGCGCTTCCGGCGAGCGCGCCGACACCCTCGACCAGCGATCCGCAGACCGCGACGGCCTTGGCGTGCTCTGCGCTCAGGTTGCGTCCGAGCAGCAAGCGTGCACGCGTGACCCCGGCGTTCCAGCCGGCCCTCATAGCCCACCGTCCACGACTTTGGCCACGACCGCGTCCACGAGCGAGGGGATGCGCTCGCGGCCACGCGCCAGCACCCGCTCCGCCTCGCGCGCGGCCTCGGTCAGCATTCCTCGGGCGCGCCGCTCGCAGCCGTCGCGGCTCGCGGCGAGGAGCTCCGCCGCCACCCGCTCGCCGTCGGAGCGCGCCTCCTCGAGCATGCGGCTGTGCGTCCGCCCCGCGGCGAGCTCGAGCTCCGCCGCCGCCGCCCGGGCGGCCGACAAGAGCAGTTCGCCCCGGCGCTCAGCCTCGTCCAACTGCCCGAACAGGAAGGCCACCTCGTGCGAGAGCTCATCCCCCGCTTAGGGGACGGCCATCACGCCCGCGGCGGCGCCGGGCGGAAGCCGCACCCGCCGCAACCGCTCCAGCAGGTGGCCCAGCGCGCTCACCACGACCCTGGTCCGGCTTGGAGCTGCTGGGCGCCGAGATCGTCCGGCAACACGACTTCCTCCTTGTTTGCAGTGGCGAAGGAACGCGCTCCCGAGAGCTCCGCGACCGGCACGGTCCGCGTAGCCGCTGCTGCAGCCTACAGAGCCGCTGCGCCCAGTACGTGCGCCGCCGCGATCACCGCGACCCCCGTCGCCACGAGCAGCGTCGCGCGCACGATCGAGCGCCGCAGCCTGAGCGCCGTCGGCGCCACCGCGGGCCGGATCAGGCCAGCGGGCACGAGCCGCAATACGGGCCACTGGCGGCGCACCCAGCTGACCATTAGGGCCTCGATCCGTCGGTCGAGGGAGGCGCCGGACGAGCTGCGCATGGCGCCAGAATAAGGACGGCCGCCGCCCCGTGCGAGCGTGCAAGCGGTTGCCCACGGCGAAACCGGCTGCCCGCGGTGAAACCGCCGGGAAGGGCGCTGCGTATTCCGTTCATGGCCATCTTCTCAACTCTGCGCATGTACCTCCGGCGGCCGCGCAAGCTCGCCGACCCCACCGATCTGTACGCCCATCGCGTGAGGCTCCTCGACGGCACCGAGCTCGATCTCGAAGGCCTGCGCGGGCGTCCCACCCTGATCGTCAACACCGCCAGCAAGTGCGGCTACACGCCGCAGTATCAGGGCCTGCAGGAATTGCACGAGCGCTTCGGCAGGCGTGGCCTGCAGCTGCTCGGGACCCCCTCCGGCGACTTCGCCGGCCAGGAGTACGACGACGCCGGCGAGATCGGCAGCTTCTGCGAGAAGAACTACGGCGTCAGCTTCCCGCTGACCGAGAAGATGTCGGTCCGTGCCGATCCGCACCCACTGTGGTCCGATCTGGCCCGGCAACCGGGCTCGGGGCCGCCGGTGTGGAACTTCACGAAGTACCTCGTCGGTGGCGACGGCCACCTGGTGGCGCGCTGGCCGACGAAGGTTGCGCCCGACGATCCTCAGATCATCGCGGCGCTCGAAGCCGCCCTGCCGCCGAGCTGAGCCCTCCCGCCGGCGAGCTGAACCCTCATCGGCCGCGCCGGCGGCCATGAAAACAGACATGTGTCTGTGGGCGGCGCGCGAGCCTGGATTGCGCCGAGAGGCCGTGGGTATAGTGCGGATTCAGTACCGGTCACGGAAGTCCTCGCGTTGGAGAGCGTGCACGGCGGCCCATGACGGATCGAGTTCAGACTTCCACATCCAACGGCGCCGGCGCCGATGTCGACGCGATCGAGACGAGCGAATGGCTCGAGGCGCTCGACGCTGTCGTGGCGCACGATGGGCCCGTGCGGGCGCGCGACCTGCTGACCCGGGTCATCGAGCGCGCCCAGCAATCCGGTACCGGACCGATCGCGAGCCTCAACACTCCGTACGTCAACACGATCCCGGCCGATCGCGAGCCGCCGTACCCCGGTGACCCCGAGCTCGACCGGCGGCTGCGGTCGATCATGCGCTTGAACGCGATCGCGATCGTCGTGCGCGCCAACAAGGTGTCCTCGGAGCTCGGCGGCCACATCGCGAGCTATCAGTCCCTGGCCACGCTGTACGAGGTCGGCTTCAACCACTTCTGGCACGCCCCGAGCGAGAGTCACGGCGGCGACCTCGTCTACTTCCAGGGCCATTCCTCCCCCGGCAACTACGCCCGCGCGTATCTCGAGGGTCGTCTGACCGAGCGCCAGCTGCTCGGCTTCCGCCAAGAGGTCGACGGCGCCGGCCTCTCCTCGTATCCGCATCCCTGGCTGATGCCCGACTTCTGGCAGTTCCCAACGGTTTCGCTGGGGATCGGGCCGATCACGTCGATCTACCAGGCGCGGTTCATGAAGTACCTGGAGGCCCGCGGGATCGCGCAGACCGCCGGTCGCAAGGTCTGGACCTTCTGTGGTGACGGCGAGATGGACGAGCCCGAGTCGATGGGCGCGATCGGCCTCGCCGGGCGCGAGCGCCTCGACAACCTGATCTGGGTGGTGAACTGCAACCTGCAGCGCCTCGACGGGCCGGTGCGCGGCAACGGCAAGATCATCCAGGAGCTCGAGGCCGACTTCCGCGGCGCGGGCTGGAACGTGATCAAGGTCATCTGGGGCTCGCGCTGGGACCCGCTCCTCGCCGAGGACCACGACGACGCGCTGCTGCAGGTGATGGAGGCGTGCGTCGACGGCGACTACCAGACGTTCAAGTCCCGCGACGGCGCCTATGTCCGCGAGCACTTCTTCGGCCGCGACCCGCGCCTGCTCGAGCGGGTCAAGAACATGACCGACGAGGAGATCTGGCTGCTGAACCGCGGCGGCCACGATCAGCAGAAGGTGTTCGCCGCCTATGACGCGGCGGTCAAGCACACCGGCCAGCCGACGGTGATCCTTGCCAAGACCGTGAAGGGCTACGGGATGGGCGTCTCCGGCGAGGGCCAGATGATCACCCACCAGGCGAAGAAGATGACCGAGACTGCGCTGCTGCATTTCCGCGACCGGTTCGAGCTCCCGCTCACCGACGAGCAGGTGAAGGCGGCCGAATTCTACAAGCCGGCCAACGACTCGGCGGTGATGGAGTACATGCGCGAGCGCCGCGCCGCGCTCGGCGGTCCGCTCCCGGTGCGGCGCCGGAAGGCCGCGCAGCTGCCCGTGCCCCCGCTGTCGGAGTTCCAGTCCCAGCTCGACGGCACCGGCGAGCGTGAGATCTCGACCACGATGGCGTTCGTGCGCATCCTCGCCGCGTTGCTGCGCGACAAGCAGATCGGGCGCCACGTCGTCCCGATCATCCCCGACGAGTCGCGCACGTTCGGCATGGAGGGGATGTTCCGCCAGGTCGGGATCTACTCCCCCGTCGGACAGCTCTACCAACCGCAGGACTCCGAGCAGCTGATGTTCTACAAGGAGGACCGGACCGGGCAGATCCTCGAGGAGGGGATCACCGAGGCGGGCTCGATCTCGTCCTTCATCGCCGCGGGGACGTCGTACAGCGCGCACGACGTGCCGATGATCCCGTTCTACATCTACTACTCGATGTTCGGCTACCAGCGGGTCGGCGACCTCGTCTGGGCGGCCGGCGACAGCCGCACGCGCGGGTTCATGCTCGGCGGCACGGCCGGCCGCACGACCCTCAACGGCGAGGGCCTGCAGCACGAGGACGGACACAGCCACGTGCTGTTCTCGGTTGTGCCCAACTGCCGCTCCTACGACCCCACCTACGGCTTCGAGGTCGCGGTGATCATCCAGGAGGGGCTGCGCCGGATGATCGGCGAGCAGGAGGACATCTTCTACTACCTCACGCTGATGAACGAGAACTACCAGCACCCGGCAATGCCGGCCGGCGCCGAGGACGGGATCCTGCGCGGGATGTACCTCCTGCGCGAGGGCTCGAAGCGCTCGAAGAAGCCGCGGGTGCAGCTCCTCGGGTCTGGAACGATGCTGCGCGAGGTGCTCGCCGCGGCCGACCTGCTCGCCGACGACTGGGGCGTCGTGTCCGACGTCTGGAGCGTCACCTCGTTCACCGAGCTGCGCCGCGACGGGATCGAAGTCGACCGCTGGAATCTGTTGCACCCCACCGAGGAGCAGCGGACGAGCTTCGTCGAGCAGTCACTCGGCAAGCGGCGCGGCCCGGTCGTCGCCTCCACCGACTACGTGCGCACGTTCGCCGATCAGATCCGGACGTGGGTGCCGGGCGAGTACCGCGTGCTCGGCACCGACGGCTTCGGCCGCAGCGACTACCGCAGCGCCCTGCGACGGTTCTTCGAGGTGGATCGCCACTACGTCGCGGTGTCCGCGCTGAAGGCGCTGGCCGACGTCGGCGAGATCGACCCCGCCACCGTGCAGGCCGCCATCGATCGCTACGAGATCGACGCCGAGGCGCCGATCCCGACGTCGGTATGACGGCGACCGGGACGATCGACGTGGTGGTCCCGGACATCGGGGACTTCGATGCCGTCCCGATCATCGAGATCCTCGTCTCCGCCGGCGACACCGTCGCCGTCGACGATCCGCTGGTCACGCTCGAGTCCGACAAGGCGACGATGGACGTCCCGGCGCCGGCCGCGGGCGTCGTCAAGGAGCTCAAGGTCAAGCTCGGCGACAACGTCTCGCAGGGCTCGCTGCTGCTGACGCTCGAGCGCGAGTCGGGCGGTGGCGGCGCCGACGCGGGCGTGGCGGGCGACGCGGGCGCGGCGGCCGGGTCGAACGGCGCCGGCGCACCGGAGGGCACGGCCGACTCGGCCGGCGCTGCGGTGCCGCCTCCCGCGCCACCCGACGACGCGCCGGCCGCGGCAGAGTCGGCACCCCCTCCCCCCGCTTCGGCCGCGGGCACGCCGACGGCGCCCGCCGGCGACGCCGAGGCCGCGCCTGCTGCGAACGGCCCGGTCTACGCGAGCCCCTCGGTGAGGCGGGTCGCCCGGGAGCTCGGCGTCGACCTGGCCACGGTCGCCGGAACGGGACGCAAGGGACGGATCACGAAGGCGGACGTCGAGTCGGCGCTGGGACGCGGTGGCGGCGGCGCTCCGGCCGGCGGGGCGGCCGGAGCTGCGGCGGCGGGCGGCGGTGCCGGGGCCGGCGGGGCGGCTGTGGCGGGGCTCGAGGTGATGCCCTGGCCGAAGATCGACTTCGAGAAGTTCGGACCGGTGGAACGGGTCCCGCGCTCGCGGATCAGCAAGATCGCCGGCGCCAACCTCGCCCGCAACTGGGTGATGATCCCGCACGTCACCCACAACGACGAGGCCGACATCACCGACCTCGAGGCGTTCCGCAAGCAGCTCAACGAGGAGCACGCCCGCGACGGCGTGAAGCTGACGATGGTCGGCTTCCTGGTCGCCGCGTCGGTGGCCACGCTGAAGCAGTTCCCCAACTTCAACTCCTCGCTCGACGGCGACGAGCTCGTGCTCAAGAGCTACTACAACATCGGGTTCGCGGCCGACACGCCGAACGGCCTCGTCGTCCCAGTGATCAAGGACGCCGACCGCAAGGGCATCCTGGACATCGCGCGTGAGCTGACCGAGCTGTCGGGCAAAGCGCGCGAGGGCAAGCTGGCGCCGGGCGACATGCAGGGCGCCACGTTCACGATCTCGAGCCTGGGCGGGATCGGCGGCACCAGCTTCAGCCCGATCATCAACGCACCCGAGGTGGCGATCCTCGGCGTCACCCGCTCGGCCATGAAGCCGGTCTGGAACGGCACGGAGTTCGTCCCCAGGCTGATGGTGCCGCTGTCGCTCTCCTACGACCACCGGGTGATCGACGGCGCCGCTGCGGCCCGCTTCGTCGTGCACCTGACCAAGGTGCTCTCGGACCTGCGCAGGGCGCTTCTGTGACCGAGGTCAGGGTTCCGGACATCGGCGACTTCACCGACGTCCCGGTGATCGAGATCCACGTCTCGCCCGGCGACGAGGTGGCGGTCGACGACCCGCTGGTCACGCTCGAGTCCGACAAGGCGACGATGGACATCCCGGCGCCCGCCGCGGGCGTCGTCAAACAGCTCAGCGTGTCGATTGGCGACCGCGTCTCGGAGGGCAGCGTGCTGTTGCTGCTCGAGCCTGATGGCGAGGGGCCGAGCACGGTGGCGGAGCCGGAGGCGTCGGCGGTTTCTGTTTCGGACGCGCCGGCTGAAGCTCCGGCCGCGCCGGCGCCGGCGCCGGCGCCGGCGCGGGCCGCACCGGCCCCCGGGCCGCCGGCCGGGTCAGGCGACTACGACGCCCAGGTGCTGGTGCTCGGCGCCGGCACGGGCGGCTACACCGCGGCCTTCCGGGCCGCGGACCTGGGCCTGAAGACGATCCTGGTCGAGCGCTATCCGATCCTCGGCGGCGTGTGCCTGAACGTCGGCTGCATCCCGTCCAAGGCGCTGTTGCACGCGGCCCGGGTGATCAGCGAGGCGGACGAGATGGCCGAGAACGGGATCAGCTTCGGCAAGCCCGCGATCGACCTCGACGCGCTCCGCTCCTGGAAGGAGTCCGTCGTCGGCAAGCTGACCAAGGGAGTGGAGGGGCTCGCCAAGCTGCGCAAGGTCGAGGTGATCCATGGCGTCGCCCGCTTTGTGGGACCGAACGTGCTCGAGGCCGGCGATCGCACCGTGTCGTTCGAGAACTGCATCATCGCCGCCGGATCGTCGGCCGTGATGCTTCCCGGCCTGCCCGACGATCGGCGGATCGTCTCCTCGACCGGCGCGCTCGCGCTTGAGGACGTACCCAAGCGCCTGTTGGTGATCGGCGGCGGGATCATCGGGCTGGAGATGGCGACCGTCTACCACGCGCTCGGATCGCGCGTGACCGTGGTCGAGATGATGGATCAGCTGATCCCGGGATGTGACCCCGACCTGGTGCGGCCGCTGCACAAGCGGATCGAGGCTCGCTACGAGGCCGTGCTGCTGGGCACGAGGGTCGAGGCGGTCAAGGCGCAGAAGAACGGGTTGAAGGTGACCTTCGACAGCGGCGAAAGCGCCATGTTCGACCGCGTCCTGGTCGCCGTCGGGCGCCGGCCGAACGGGCCCGCGATCGATGCGGCCGCCGCCGGCGTGAACGTCAACGAGGCGGGCTACATCCCCGTCGACTCGCAGATGCGCACCAACGTGCCCCACATCTACGCGATCGGGGACATCGTCGGCACCCCGATGCTCGCCCACAAGGCGACGCACGAGGGCAAGGTCGCCGCCGAGGTGATCGCCGGCCAGAACGCGCACTTCGATGCGCAAGCGATCCCGTCGGTCGCCTACACCGATCCCGAGGTCGCCTGGATGGGGCTGACCGAGACCGCCGCCCGCGCTGACGGCGTCGAGTACGAGAAGGCCCTGTTCCGGTGGGCCGTCTCGGGACGCGCGCTCGCGCTTGGCCGCGGCGAGGGGATGACGAAGCTGCTGTTCGAGCCCGGCGGCGGGCGCCTGCTGGGGGCCGGGATCGTGGGCGTGAACGCCGGCGACCTGATCGCCGAAACGGTCCACGCGCTCGAGATGGGCGCCGACGCCGAGGACATCGGGCTGACGATCCACCCCCACCCCACGCTGTCAGAGACGGTCGCGTTCGCGGCCGAGATCGCGGCCGGAACGATCACCGATCTGATGGCGCCGCGCCGTCGGGGTTGAGCGCGCGCGCCACGTCGTCGGGGTTGAGCGCGCGCGCCACGTCGTCGCGCGTGGCGCCGGGCTGGGTTCTGAGTCGCCGGTCGGTGAGGCGCAGTACTCGGCATCCGGCGAGCTGCAGCTGCACGTCCTTGGCGCGATCGGCCTCGAAGCTTCGCCGCGAGCGGTGGAACGCGTACCCGTCGAGCTCGACCACGAGACGGCTCGACGGCCAGTAGAAGTCGACCATGAATCCGGCCACGAGCACGTTGACCGACGGCTCGGGGAGGCCAGCGTCGCGGATCAGGGCCAGGAAGCGTCCTTCTAGCTCGGAGCGCGTCTCGGGGGCGGGGCCGCGGTGCTCGGTGGCGAGGGCCTGGAGGGGTTTTAGGCCATGGCGGCCGGCGCTGCGGATGCACAGCTCCTCGATCGCCCTGAGGTCGAGGAGGTCGAGCCGATCGGCGGCCTCGAACGCCCAGCCGAGCTGGTTGGGGGCTGCGAGCTCGGCGTAGTCGAGCAGGGTGCGGTGGACCGAGGTGACGGGGATCCCGTCGAGCGTGGTGCGGTCGCGGGGGTGGAGGTGGCGGACGTTGTGGACGGTGACCCCGTTGTGCGCGTGTTTCGTGCGCCCAGGAGCTGTCACGTCGATGTTCGTCGGGCCCGAGGGCCTCAGGCTCCAGAGCGCCGCGGCGCTGCGATGGCTGAGGACAGCGTTGGGTCCGCACGCCAGGACGGCGGCCATCCAGCGACCCTTGCGGTCTAGGACGCGATGGCCGACGGAGTAGACACCACGATGAAGTCGGTGGAATCGGCCGGACTCGAGGCGCCGCTCGATCTGACGCCTCGTGAACCCGAGCATCAGAAGTTGCCGACAGGCCACCACCCCGTGCTGCGCGCCGGCGAGCGTGGCGATCTCGTGGTCACGTGGACGCTCTTTTCCACCCATACGGTGGTCTAGAGCGTCCACGTCTCCTCATCGCCCCCTCGGGACACGAGATTCGTCACGGGTGGGTGACGGTGCGTGACAAAACGCCGCAAACCCCGCGAGTCGTTAGCGTTACGCGCCGTGAACGAGACCGAGATCGCCTACGCCGGCGTCGCCGGGCAGGCAGAGCTGATCCGTAACGGCGAGATCTCCTCGTTCGAGCTGACCCAGACGCTGCTGAAGCGCATCGAGCGGCTCAATCCCTCGATCAACGCGTTCCGGATCGTGATGGCGGGCGAGGCGTTGGCCGAAGCGGCCGCCCGTGACGGCGCGGGCCCCGACCGGACCCAACCCCTCCACGGCGTGCCGATCGCGATCAAGGACGAGATCGACGTCGCCGGCCAGCTCACGACCTTCGGCACCGCCGCCCGGACCCGGCCGGCGGCGGCGGACGGCGAGCTCGTCGCGCGGCTTCGGGCCGCCGGCGCGGTGATCATCGGCAAGACCACGATGCCCGAGTTCGGCCAGTGGCCGTTCACCGAGTCGGCCGCCTTCGGCTACACCCGCAACCCGTGGGATCTGAGCCGCTCGACGGGCGGCTCGAGCGGCGGCACCGCGGCCGCAGTGGCGGCCGGGATGGTGGCGGTCGGGATCGGCGGCGACGGCGGCGGCTCGATCCGGATCCCCTCCGCGTGCTGTGGCCTGTACGGGCTCAAGCCGACACGCGGGCTCGTCTCGACGGCGCCCTACGAGCACCTCTGGCACGCGCTCGGAACGCAGGGCCCGCTGGCGCGCTCGGTCCGCGACTCGGCGCTGGTCTACGACGCGATCCGGACCGAGCTGCCCGGGCACGAGCTCGGCTTCGCCACCGCCGCCGCCACCGAGCCCCCGCGGCTGCGGATCGCCCTCAGCCGCAAACCGGCGCAGCGCGGAGTGCGCCTGGATGCGGAACAGGCCGGCGCGCTTGAGCAGATGGCCGCGGCGCTGCGGGAGCTCGGGCACGAGGTGCGTGAGGCCGATCCCGACTACCCGGAGGTGGCACCGGCGTTCGTGCCCCAGTTCTATGGCGGGGTCAGGGACGAGGTGGCGCTGGTCGAGCGGCCCGACCTGCTCGAGCGCCGGACCAAGCAGACGCTGGCGCTGTCACGGGCGATTCCTGAGTCGACGGTCCGCTGGGCGATCCGGCGCGGCGCTCAGATCGCCGAGCGGCTCAACCACTTCTTCGAGCATCACGACGTCCTGCTCACTCCGACGATCGCCGCGCTGCCGCGCCGGCTCGGCGCGCTCGACGGGATCGGGAGCCTGCACGCCAGCCTACGCGCCGTGCCCTACGTCGCCTACAC
>Ga0209048_10007515_pt1 | contig 10059 bp, 10 predicted proteins | sample FrelakmetCRP12CR_FD_187146 | JGI IMG/M metagenome (GOLD analysis project Ga0209048, IMG submission 187146) | Freshwater lake sediment microbial communities from the University of Notre Dame, USA, for methane emissions studies - CRP12 CR (SPAdes)... | ecosystem: Environmental > Aquatic >... | reverse complement strand
TATCCAATTAAAGTACCGGGATCCAGGACAATTGTCAAATTCATTAAAATATCGAAAAAGTTGGAATCAGGAAAGGTTAAATCCATGACAGCTCTGGGGAACGGTTTACCGATAGTGGACTATTGTCTGGCCGGCTTGCTGGGCTTGGTATTGGGCAGTTTCTTCAATGTCTGTATTTATCGGCTTCCCCGGGAAGAGTCCATCGTTTGGCCGGGATCGCGTTGTCCCCTCTGTCGGCACTCCCTGTCTCCCTGGGAGAATATCCCTCTGGTAAGTTTCTTGCTATTAAAAGGGTCATGCCGCTACTGCCGACAACCCATCTCTTATCGGTATCCTCTGATCGAACTCCTCATGGCCTTCCTGATGATTGCCCTGGTCTGGCGTTTTGGAATTTCCTGGCCTTTCCTCCAGGGCGCTGTTTTGGCCGGCGCCCTGGTAGTGGTCACCTTTATCGATTGGGAACACCAGATCATCCCGGATGTCATTTCGATACCGGGTTTGGTCGTGGGCCTGGGATTATCCTGGTTAACGGGAAATCCCGGATGGAAATCCTCTCTGATCGGCTTATTGGTTGGAGGCGGTTTCTTATACCTGCTGGCCACCGGCTACGAACTGCTGGCCAAAAGGGAAGGTATGGGCGGGGGAGATATCAAATTATTAGCCATGATCGGCGCCTTTTTAGGCTGGACCGGCGTCCTGGTTACCGTGATCCTGGCTTCACTGGTCGGCAGTCTTCTGGGGATCGCTCTGATCCTGGTCTGGAAAAAAGGGCGAACCCACGCCCTGCCCTTTGGACCCTTCCTCGCTTTGGGCGCCCTGATCCATCTTTTCCGAGGACCCGAACTCATCGCCTGGTATCTAAATTTCTCTTCCCTTTCCCCCCTGCGTTAACTCCCAAAACCATCCGCAGCATTGCCGCCGTCCCTTCGAAGGGGTCTTTTGACTCGGTAGAGAAGGCCTTTAGCGCCAAGTTATTTTGGCGCCAGGAGGACTGCGGCCGGTTCACTGAAGAAGATGAACATCGAACATCGAACGTCCAACATCGAATTTTTAATGGGATGTTTGTTTTTCATTCAATGTTGGACGTTCGATGTTCGATGTTCGACGTTCATTTTTTAAAGCACCCCTATACGGCATAAATGAAGCCTTCGAATGTTTACAAAACACCTTAGCGCTTATAAGGGAGAAGGGATGAATGACCCGGCAAAGGGACTGACCCTCCTGGAAATCGTCGTCACCATGGGATTGATCAGTCTGCTGGCGGCCCTGGTCGGTTTTGGTTTCCGGGACCTTTACCCCTCCCTCCATTTACAGGGAGCAGTGAAGGATATCGTCCTGGATATTCAGACAGCCCGGATGATGGCCATTGCCCAAAACCGCCCTTACCGGATTGTTTTTTCCCCGGACCAGGAATCCTATCAAATCGAGAAGGCCTCCGCCTCCGGGGGCGTTCAGTGGACGGGAACTCCGGCGGGAATCCCCCGAGAATTCAATAACCCGAACAATCCCTACCATCATCCGGGGGTGGATTTGTTGAGCAGCAGCTTCAACCCGGTTTTTTCACCGAGGGGGACGGCTGTCGGGGCCTCCCTTCTCCTGAAGAGCGGAGGAGTGCAGAAGTTGATCACCATTTCATCGCAAGGAAGGGTTAAAGTGCAATGAACCTTCAAAGAGGAGGAAAAGAAATGGTCCGGATTCCGGGGGATGATGTTCAAGGAACGGTCCGCTACCGGATCAAAGACGCCGGCGGTTTTCAGCTTATGGAACTGTTGGTGGCCCTGGGGCTGATGGTCTCGATCCTGGGGATAACCTATGAGTTGTTCATTCATCAAGCCGACGCCTTCAGACAGCAGGGTCGAAAAGTGAATCGCCAGCAGGTCCTCCGGGCCTCCCTGGAAATGATCAGCCGCGACCTGCGGCTGGCCGCCTATCCCGATGGGGAAGGGGCGCAACGGCTGATCACCGATCAGGGGATCCCGGAGGCCTATCTCCCCCAATACCCCCTGGGCGTAACCCTCAAGGAACCGGTGACCATAGTCTCCGGCGGGGTTCATCCGGATGTTATTTCCATCCTGACGGTCCTGCCGAATGAAAACAACCCGGCCGTCCTGGCCTCGGAGGTCCTGGCCGGCGGAAATATTTTAACCCTGTCTTTATCCGCTTCCGAGGTTAGCGATCAATATCGGGTGGGGGATGTCCTCTATATCGGGAAGCCTCCTCAATTTGCCCAGGTTAGGGCGATCAGCGGCCGGAGCCTGACGGTGGATGCCGACTTTACGTTGCCAGGATGGCAGGGATTAAAACAGGCCCAAACCTCCGGAACGGAGGTGGGTGAAGTGAGCCTGGTCAGTTACGCCGTCTTTACCGACCAGAATGACTCGGCCGGGCATTTCCACGAGGCCGGGAGACCGGTGTTGAAACGAAAAATCAACGCCGGCGGATTTGAGCCGGTGGCGGAGGATATCGCTTATCTGAAAATCAAATCAGGGCCGAACGGGTCCTATGACCTGGAAATCGGGGCCCTGCTGGAACCGGGAAGGGAAACGGCCGCCGAAAGGGAAGGGCAGCGATTGCTGTTAACCTCACAGGTGAGGAGACGGAATTGAATCGGCCTAAAAAGGACAGCCGGAATAAGGAAAAGGGTGCGGCCCTGGTCACGGTTTTACTGGCCATGCTGGGGTTAACCCTCATCGGAACCACGGCCTTCCTGACGTCCGGGGCGGACCTGAAAACCATTTCCCATTACCGGGACAGCCAGCAGGTCCTCTATGCGGCCGAGGCCGGGGTTCAGAGCCTCCTGGCCGGTTTTCGCGGCCATCCCGAACTTTTCCTCCTGAAGAAAACCGGTTCGGAAATAACGCTGCCGTTCACTGAGCCGGCGCAAGCCAATTGGAAACAGTTTCGGCTTTGGGTGGAGGCCCTGCGCTACGATCCCGGAGCGGTCCCGGGCTTTGCGGAATTGATTGTTCAGGCGGTCGATCCCCTCAATCAAACATCGGCTCGACTCAAGGTCACCATCCTGGGGGGGTTCAGCGGCGGGGCCCAGGAAGCCACCCCCCCCTTCCGCATCGGGTTGTTAACCGCCGGGTCCCTGCAATTAGCGGGGTCCCCTCAATTGCAGACCCATATTCATGCCAATCAGGGGTTCAGCCTGGACCCGGCGCTGGTCGATGGTCTGCGGCAGCAGCAATTCACCGTCAGTCAATCCGCGGATCCCCTCCGCAGCGACTATCGGGAGGCCTGGGAAGTACCCGTCCTTCAGCCGGCGGATTTTGAACGTCTGCGGGGACAGGCCCAAGAGAAAGGAAACCATTACTTCGCCGGTCCCCAGACCCTGAAGCTGACCGGAGATCAACAAGGAACCCTATTTTTCGTGGAGGGGGAGGTAACGCTTCAGGGGGAGGAATTGAGCGGGATCACCCTGGTCAGCACCGGTAAAATCACCTTTAAGGGCACTGCCCGGTTAAACGGAGACCAGAAACTGAATGTGGCTTTCCTGGCCGGAGGGGAACTCCTCCTGGAAGCGGGAACGGAAGCGGCGGGTGTCTTTTGGTCGGGAGGGGCGTTTATTCCGCCGGTCAACGGCAGCCTGGAGGGCCTGATCGTCAGTCGGGGATCCATCCACTCCTCGGGCCCTTTCAATTTTCGGCGATCCGACCGGATTGATAATCCCTATCTGCCCCATCCGCCGCTGAAAGGGGAATTCACGCTAAGAGGCTGGTTGCAGCTTTAGCCGCCGGAGATGAATAAAAGACGAAAAAAAATCTTGACATGCTTTATAATTCAAGTTAAATAGCGCCTTATCGAGGTTTTTGATTTCTATATGAATACCCGGTTTTAAGCAAGGTAAAAAGGTGACGTCGCTTTTTTACCTTTTTTTATCCTGCCTGCAGTAACGGAGCCTTCATCCGTGTAGTCTATTTTTAAGGAGGGAGTACCATGATGAGTCGAGGGAAAGTGAAATGGTTTAACGATGCCAAGGGGTTTGGATTTATTGAACGGGAGGGCGGATCCGACGTCTTTGTTCACTACACCGCCATCCAGAGTGATGGGTTTAAGACTCTAAAACAAGGGCAGGATGTGGAGTTTGAAATCAAGGATGGGGATAAAGGGTTGCAGGCCGCGAATGTCATGAAGGTTTAAGCCTCAGCCGAACATCTGAAACCACCAGGCCCTCAAATGGCTTCGTCTTTTGGAGGGCCTTTTTTTTAGACGCTTCGCCCTTTTGGGTGGGTACCCCCCATAGCTGGTATGGCCGCCGGGTTTCGGCGAAATGGTTTTCCAAAGGTACTCCGGACATCGAATCCGGGCCTAAATAACTAATTTAATTTAAAGCAGGCCCATACTCCGAGTCTTTTGATGCCTCCCGGACTGGCCCTGCCTCCTGGAAGATTTGAAAGCACGGGGGCCGGATTAGAACCTAAAAAAGCCCGCCGGGGCGGGCTGGAAAACCCTTTCGCCGAGACCCGGCGGCCAGGAAGGCCCGATTTCAGACTGAGCTACTATATAGGGACGCGGCCACATGCTGGAGCTGCTGCAGATCCAAAATCTAGCCCTTATCGAAAACCTGGATATTGCCTTTGGCCCCGGGCTTAACGTCCTTTCCGGGGAAACCGGGGCCGGGAAATCGATTATCATCAAAGCCGTGAATCTTCTTTTGGGGAACAAGGCCACGGCGGAGGTGATCCGCCAGGGGACGGAGGAAGCCAATGTTTCGGCCCTGTTTCTACTGGAAGCTCGTGACCCCCGGAAGGCCGGGCCGCCCCGCCCCGAATTTTCAGGTGAACCCCAGTTGCTGCTTCGCCGGAGCATCCAGGGCGCCGGTAAAAGCCGGGCCTGGATCAACGGACAGGTCGCCGGTTTGAACCAATTGGCCCAGCAGACCCGAACCCTGATCAGCATTTCCAACCAGCATGAATACCAGACCCTTTTGAACCCGAATCAGCATCTTTCTTTCCTGGACCGTTTTGCCGACCTGGAAGATCTCCGCCGGCAGGTCAAAGAAGGCTATGAGGAATTGGAAAGGCAGGTTCGTCTGCTGGAAAGGCTCCAGGAGGAGGCCCGGCAACGAAATGACTTGATGGAACTCTGGAATTTTCAGATCCTGGAGATTCGTCAGGCCCAACTCAAACCAGGGGAAGAACAGGAGTTGCGCCGGCGCAAGGAGGTCATGCGCCAGGCCGAGAAGATCTGGGAAAAGATCCATCAGGCCCAGGAAATCCTGGACGGTTCGAACCATTCGCTCTCCAACTTGCTGGGGCGGGTAAAGGAACTGGTGCGTTCGGTAGCCGTCATCGATCCTACCCTGGAACCGAGCCGGCGAGCCCTGGATAGCCTGGGAGCGGAATTGTCGGAAATCGGGATCGAACTCCGCCATTACGGCCAAGGGTTAATTTTCGATCCCCGGACCTTGGAGGAGGTGGAGGACCGGCTCCAGCAGTTCCAGCGTTTAGCGGCCAAATACGGTCCAACGGCCGAAGCGATTTTGGCTTATTCGGCCGGCCTGGAAGGGCAGTTGAAAGAACTGGAGGACAGCAGCCAACGCCGGAGCGCGTTGGAGCAGGCCGTGGAAAACCGGCGCCGGACCTTATTCGAAATTTCCGAAGGGCTCTCGGCCCGGCGCCGCGAAAGCGCCCGGCGCCTGATCCGCCTGGTGGAGGAGGAATTTAAGGAATTGGGCCTTTCCGGTTGTCGCTTTGAGATCCAGTTTACCCCACCGTCCTTTGATCCGGAAACCGAATCGGTATTTTCCTATGGGGGCCGACTGCTGACTCCGGAGGGTTTGGAAAAGGGGGAATTTCTGCTGGCCCCTAATCCCGGCGAAGGGCTTCGTCCTTTGGCCCGCATCGCCTCGGGGGGAGAATTATCCAGGATCCTCCTGGTGCTCAAAGGATTGCTTTCCCAAGGCGGAGTGACCGAAACCCTGATTTTTGACGAAGTGGATGCCGGTATCGGGGGTAGCCTGGGTGAAAAGGTCGGGCGCAAACTGAAACAGTTAGCCCGGATTCATCAGGTCCTGTGCATTACCCATCTGCCTCAAATCGCCGCCTTTGCCGATAGCCACTACCAGGTCATAAAAAAAATAAAAGCCAAACGCACCTTCACCGAGATAAAAGCCTTAAGCGAAGAAGAGCGGCTGCTGGAATTGGCCCGGATGTTGTCCGGGACCTCCTCCTCGGAACCTACCAAAATCCTGGCCGGGGAATTGCTGAGAAGGTCTCGGGAGCCGTCCGATTGCTGATGGATTGTTCCGCCGACTGCGCCATTCATCCCAAGAAATCGGTCCGTGAGCCGGCCATCGGCCCGTTGGCCTTACTGGTGGCGGTTCCCGGGGACTTGCAAATGCTGAGCCAGGCGATCCGGCCTCCAGGGGAACTCCGTTTCAAAAATCCCTGGCTGCGACTCTATCATTTACCGCAACCTTCCCGGACCCTGGCCTTGGCCGGACCGGTCCTGGGATCCCCCCAGGCGGTCATGGTGCTGGAGAAACTGATTGTCCTCGGGGCCCGGAGAGTACTGCTCTTCGGCTGGACCGGCAGTCTGAAACCGGATTTAAAACCGGGAGATCTCCTCCTGCCGGAATGGGCCGAAAGCGAAGAGGGCACCTCCCGGCATTACACCCTTGAACCCGATCCCCGGGCCCATCCCCGGTTTTCAGCCGACCTGAGAAGGGCGCTGGATCACTCGGGCCTCCCTCATCGCGTGGGTCCGGTGTGGACCACGGACGCGCCTTATCGGGAAACCTGGGCCAAGATCCGGGCCTGTCAGTCCCGGGGCATCTGGGGGGTCGATATGGAGACTTCGGCCTTTTATACGGTGGGGGCCTTTCGCGGGATTGAAACAGCCGCCCTGTTAATAGTTTCCGATGAGCTCTCCGGGGAAGCCTGGCGGCACGGTTTCAGAGATCCCCGATTTTTAAATAGCCGAAAGCAAATGGTCCGCTGGCTGCTGGAACGTTTTTCCCTCTTTCCCTCCTGAATCCATCCTTTCCTGGCATAGCCATTGCAATTCATTGATTCGTACAGGCACTTCAAAATTCTATAAGGGGAGGTAGCCCATGCAACTGGCAAAATTGGAAAGGAGTCTAATTCCGCGGGAATCCCGGAATGAAAAAGCCCCTTTTCCGGAAGAAACGGCCCCGGCGGTGCGACTGCAGAAAGAACTATTGGCGGAGGCCGTCGATCGGGGAGCCAGTGACGTCCACCTGGAACCCTGGCCTAAAGCGGTTCAGGTGCGCTATCGGGTGGATGGCCTGCTGGTGCCCGGTCCGGTGCTCCCGAAGTCCCTCCAGGAATCCCTGGTTTCGCGATTTAAGATTACCTGCAACCTCAACATCAGCGAGAAACGCAATCCTCAGGACGGCAGCTTCCACCTGGTGGTTCAAGGGAAACCGCTGGACCTGCGGGTCTCCTGCCTGCCGACCCTGTGGGGGGAGAAGGTGGTCATTCGGCTCCTCGGCGATTCCCAGGGTTTCCTGAGGCATGACCAACTGGGGATCCCTTCCCGATCGCTTCAACTGTTGTCAGCCATGGTGGAACGATCCCAGGGTATGATCCTGGTGGTCGGTCCGACCGGGAGCGGGAAATCCACCACCCTGTACTCCCTGCTCCGTTCCATCCACCGTCCGAGAATTAATATCGTCACTATTGAGGATCCGGTGGAATACCTCCTGGAGGGGATCAATCAGGTCCAGGTGAATGAAAAAATCGGACTGACCTTTGCCTCGGTACTCCGGTCTGTTTTGCGGCAGGACCCCGATGTGATCATGGTCGGGGAAATCCGGGATGAAGAGACCGCCCAGATTGCCTTTCGGGCGGCCATGACCGGGCACCTGGTTTTAAGTACCCTCCATACGAACGACACCGTATCCACCATTACCCGCTTGGCCGACCTGGGTCTGCCTCCGTACCTGATTTCTTCTTCCCTGTTGGGAATCTTAGCCCAGCGTCTGGTCCGGAGGAACTGCCCCGATTGTCTGACCCCTTATCAGCCGGATCCGGAATTTCTGGAACGGGTTCACCTGTCCGGTTCGGCGGCCCAGACCTTTTACCGCGGTCGGGGTTGCCCGGAATGCCGGGGGCAGGGTGTCACCGGCCGGGAAGGGGTGTTTGAACTAATGACTGTAACCCCGGTCGTTCGGGAGGCGTTGCTCTCCCGGACCTCGGAAAATGATCTCCGTTACCTGGCCGCCCAGGAAGAGGTGGAACCCTTGCTGGAGAGGGCCCTGGAAAAGGCACGGAACGGATTGATCTCCCTGGAAGAGTTGCTGCGGGTGGTCCCTTATGAAGTGGGGGCGCGCTGCTGTGCCCACTGTCTGTATCCCCTGGAAAATTTTTACCTCTATTGCCCTCAATGCGCCCGGCCCCTGGTTCAGCGGTGCCGGGATTGCGGAAAACGGCTGCGGAAAAACTGGCGGGTGTGCCCCTATTGTGGAGGAGAGGCGGTTTAAAGATTCCGCAATCCCAGACCCTCTTCTTCGATGATTTCTTCCAGTACCTTGGTGGCGTGGTTTCGATCTTCAAAGGCCTTAAAATGATTTAAGAATAAAGGCTTAATCGCCGGGTATTGTTCTTTGGGGAAATAGCGGGTCACCGGCACCAGTATCTGATCCGCTTTGAGAAAAAAATACAGGGTGATCTTATTGAGTTCCACCTGGGGCAAGCGCGAGTACAAGGCCTCATGGGCCTCGTATTCCCGGCGGGAAATATACATAAAAATTTTTTCGTCGGACACGGTAAAATGGTACTGCCGGGTGACCATATATTTCCAGAGATCGAACTCCGCCCGGGGGATAAAGCGGACTTCCGGTCCGGAAGGACATGGATCGGTTTTATCCACCAGGCAATGAACCAGTTTAACGGCATCTTTGAACATAAGCGATCCTTTCACTGGAAGAAAGTAGAAGACATCCTTCGGGGCAGGCACCGGAACTTCACCAGTGGCCGACTTGTTTTAATTAAACCATTCACTTTAAATTAACAAGGAATAAATAGAATCTTATTCCTGCCGGCCCTTGACTTTTAGCAGGAACTTGGTTTAGATGGGCATTCAGCTTTCAATTTTTTTTTAGAAAGGAGGCCTATGAAGGCCTTAGTGCTCTCCGGCGGCAAAGGGACCCGTTTGCGCCCCATCACCCATACCATGGCCAAGCAACTGGTTCCGGTGGCCAACGAACCGATCCTGGGGTATGTTTTTCAGCACTTGATGGATGCCGGCATCAAGGAGGTGGGGGTGATCGTAGCCCCGGAAACCCAGGAGGACGTCCGCCGGTTTTTAGGAGACGGCCGACGCTGGGAACTGCGCATTACCTACATCCTCCAGGATCAGCCCCTGGGTCTGGCCCATGCCGTCAAAACCGGCCAGGCTTTTTTAGGCCAGTCCCCTTTTGTCATGTACCTGGGGGATAATTTATTGGCCGAGGGAATCAAGGGCTACCGGGAGCGGTTCCTGGAAGAAAAGTTGGACGCCTTCCTCTTCCTGAAGGAAGTGGACAATCCCAGCGCCTTCGGGGTGGCGGTTTTAGATAAAAAGGGGCGTATCACCCGCCTGATCGAGAAACCAAAGAAACCCCCTTCCAATCTGGCCCTGGTGGGGATTTATTTTTTTTCGCCCCGGATCCACGAGGCCATCGCCCGGATCAAACCCTCGGCCCGCGGGGAGTTGGAAATCACCGACGCCATCCAGGAACTGATGCATATGAAAGGGCTGGTCAAGGGGCACAAACTGGAGGGCTGGTGGCTGGACACCGGTAAAAAGGATGATTTCCTGGCGGCCAACACCACGGTCCTCGATGATTACGTGAAACGGGACCTCTGCGGGGAATGCGATCCTCAAAGCCAGGTGACCGGAAGGGTTCGCCTGGGACTCAAGGCCCGGGTAGTGAACAGCATTATCCGCGGTCCGGCGGTGATCGGCGAAGGGGCGGAGATCATCGATTCCTTTATCGGGCCCTATACCACCATCGGTCCCAACACCCGGATCATTCATTCCGTGGTGGAGCATTCGGTTATTATGAATGATTGCCGCATCGAGAATATCCCCCGGCTGGAGGACAGCCTC